>OFHG01001016.1_pt1 | contig 10356 bp, 10 predicted proteins | sample 1521931 | NCBI WGS metagenome assembly OFHG01 (sample SAMEA2468438, study PRJEB22500) | soil metagenome | biome: Glassland; feature: Farmland; material: Clay | place: Australia | collected 2013-01-31 | depth 0.55 m | reverse complement strand
TTCAAGAGCGAGTCTCGAAGCGCTGGGACATCGTTGGCAAGGTGGTCACGCTCCAGGGTGATCCCGTGCCCGGGGCAAAGATCGAAGCGGAGACAATCTTCCCGTCGAAACGCCAGTCGTTCACGACGAATTCCGTCGGGAGTTTTCGGACTTCCTTTCAACTGAATATGGCGCCGGAAGCCGGGCTTGATTTGAAATTGACAGTCAAAAAGAGAGGCTTCCTCACCGCGCATGCGCTCATTGAATATGGCGCGTCCGGCGCCGGCCGCGACCTCCAGGTTACTCTCTTGCCGGAGCACCAAGACGGGGACCTGTTGCCTCGGAAGGATCTGGTTTCCCACCTGGGTCCCAGGTTGAAGGAGCTCGGACCGTCCGACCGACTCTCCGTCAAAGCAGAGAAGGATTATGCGCAGGCGGCCGCTGATTTTCTTGACCGTAATGATCCCGACCAAGCCATTGAGTCACTTGCGAAGGTAGTTAAGCGTGATTCTAACTGCTCGAAATGCCGGACTATGCTGGCCCTTGCAGAACTTGAGGCAGGAGATTTGGACGATGCGGTCCGGGACGCCAGTGTGTCAGCCGGCGGGACAGGGAAAGATCCGAAAACGGGAAGTCCAGAGGCGTTCCTGTTGTTGGGGGTGATGGAAAGCTGGAAAGATAATCCATCGGCGGCGGCGGACTGGCTTTCACAGGCGATCGCCAGCGCGCCCGGAGACGCACTGGCATTGCAGGAGATGGGCCGTGCCCAACTTCAGAATCACAATTGGGCAAGCGCCGAAGCCAACCTTTCCAAGGCCATAGCCGCGGGTGCAGGGTCCGAGGCGCGCCTCCTGCGAGTGAGAGCATTGCTGGGTGAATATAAGACCGACGAAGCAAAGGCGGAAATGGATCGCTATCTGGGCGGCCGGGATTTGAAGGAAATGGCCCTGCGCGTTCATATGGTCTGGGATGCCATCCAAGACCAGAGGAGGCTGAAAGAGACCTACGCCGGCAAGAGCGGCGGAAGAAAGGGCGGCGCGAAATCGGTGAATTACCTTGCGGGCGATGTTCCCGAACTCAAGGGGCTTGAGCCCGCAGACTCGCAGGAGCCACTGACTGCTATTCTTGAAAAGGTCGGCAAGAACGTTGCGGAGTTCTTTCAGGGTTTTCAGAACACGTCCTCGATGGAAGTGGTTCATGAGGAAAAGGGAAGCCAGCGCGGGAAAGTCAAGGGCAGGCTGGAGCAGGGGTTCCGTTACCTTTGCTTGCTGTCGGATGGAAACAAGCCCGGCTTCTTTAATGAGTACCGGCAGAAGCTATCCGTGAGCCAGGGAGAGACCTACGCCCTGAAACAGGGTTTCATGCTCACGGCGGGATTCGTGTCCGCATCGCTCAACTTTCACCCTCAATTCCAGTCTCAATCTACGTTCCGTTATATTGGCCGCCAGAAGGTTGACGGAAGGAAAGCCTACGTCATTGCCTTCGCGCAGCAGCCCATGAAAACAAAGCTGAGTGGGAGCTTCACGGATGGCAGAATGACGGCGACGACCTATACCCAGGGGTTGGCCTGGATTGATGCCCGGAACTACCAGATCGTTCGCCTGCGCACAGACCTTCTAAAGCCGCTGCCCGAAGTCAAACTGGATAGACAGACAACCGAAATTGACTACCAGGAAGTGCACTTTAAGAATTCCTCCGTGGGGTTCTGGCTACCCCGTGAGGTCGCCGTGACCGTGGATTGGAACGGCAAGACACTTCACAACGAGCACCGATACTCGAATTTCCAGCTCTTCGATGTCAAGACGAATCAAAGGATAGAACAGCCGAAAGTGGCCGGCCAGGGAACCACCATGAACTGAAGCCACACGCTTCTGCTGCGCAAGGACGCCTGCCGCACGGGCCTGCCGCGCCGCCTGCCTTCGTCCGAGAGGGCGCCGATTCGTTTCACGCCGTCTGTCCAACGATTTGGGAGAATGCCTCAAAGGCAAACGCCCCGTTTAACTTTTTCACGCGTTCCGATACAATGGCGGCGATGTCCGCACGCGAACAACTGATTGTGGCGTTGGATGTTGAGACCGCGGACGCGGGCGCGCGCCTGGCGGAGAGCCTGCGCGGACGCGTGGGCCTTTTCAAGGTGGGCTCGGAAGTTTTCACCGCCGAAGGCCCGCTGCTGGCGAGGCACCTGATCGCGAGCGGTCACAAGGTCTTCCTCGACCTCAAATTCCATGACATTCCCAACACCGTCCGCGCCGCGGCGCGCGAGGCGGCGGCGATGGGCGCGAGCATCTTCGATGTGCACGCTATCGGCGGGCGCGCCATGATGCAGGCGGCCGTCGAAGGCGCACGGGAAGGCGCGGCACGGTCGGGCAAACCGCGGCCGCTGGTCATCGGCGTTACGGTCCTCACCAGCCTCGCCGCACCCGACCTCGACGAACTGGGCGTGCAGGGAGGCCCCGAGGCCAGCGCGGTGCGGCTGGCCAAGCTCGCGCAAGCCGCCGGGCTCGACGGCGTGGTCGCTTCGGCGAAGGAGATCGAATCCATCCGCCGCGCCTGCGGGCCGCGCTTCGTCATCGTCACCCCCGGCATCCGCATGCCCGCCGCGGCTTCTAACGATCAGGCGCGCGTCGCGACGCCCGCCGCGGCCATTCAGGCGGGAGCGAGCTTTCTGGTCGTCGGCCGACCCATCACCCAGGCGGCGGACCCGGTCGCCGCCGCGCAGGCCATCATCACTGAAATGGAAAAGGCTCAGGCAGGAGCGGCCGCAAAGGCGCAAAATCCTTGACCGAAGACGAAATCCTCGAAATCTTTCGCCGGCACTCGGCCTTGCTGGAAGGGCACTTCATTCTCTCCTCCGGCCTGCACAGCGACCGGTACATCCAGTGCGCGCTGGTCCTGCAGCACCCGCGCGTAGCGGAGAAATTGTGTTCGGAGCTCGCCGCGAAATTACAGCACCTGGGCGCCGCGACGGTGGCCGCGCCGGCGCTGGGAGGCGTGCTGGTCGCGCACGAGGTTGCGCGCGCGCTCGGCGTACGCGCGCTCTTTACCGAACGCCAGGAAGGCGTGATGAGCCTGCGCCGGGGCTTTCGCCTCAAGCCCGGCGAACCAACGCTGGTGGTCGAGGACGTCATCACCACCGGACTCTCCACACGCGAGACAATCAAGTGCGTGGAAGAAGCCGGCGGGAAAGTGGTGGGGGTGGGTTCGCTGATTGACCGCAGCGGCGGCGCGGCCCACCTCGGCCTGCCGAAAGCGGCTCTTGCGACCTTGTCGGTCAAGAACTACAAGCCCGAAGAGTGCCCCCTCTGCAAGCAAGGCATCCCCACTAGCAAGCCTGGCAGCCGACAGAAGAAATAGACAGGCGGGACGGGAACGCTCTCATCGCGCAAGTTCAGCAAAGCCAGCTCAGCTGCAACCATAGACGACCTTCCCGGCGACAATTGTCGCCGTAACCCTCCCTTTTAACTTCCACCCGTCGAAGGGAGAGTTGCGGCTCTTCGAGCGGCTCTCGCTAACGCGGTACGTCCACTCGCGCGCAGGATCGAACACTGTGACGTCCCCGGCGCCACCCGCCTGCAGTCTGCCGAGGGGACGACGAATCAAATGGGCGGGATTGGTGCTCATCATTACGATGAGGTGAGCGAGCGAGATCTTTCCGGTGTGGACGAGCTGCGTGAGAGCCAGGGGAAGCGCGGTCTCAAAACCGATGATCCCGAAAGGCGCCTCGGCCAAAGGTTTGGCCTTGAGTTCCGGCGCGTGGGGCGCATGGTCGGTGGCAAGCACGTCCACGGTGCCGTCGGAGATTCCCGCCAGAATCGCGCGCAAGTCATCCGGGCTGCGCAGCGGCGGATTCATTTTGGCTTGCGTGCCGCATTTCTCCACGGCTTCGTCGGTCAGCGAGAAGTGGTGCGGCGTGACTTCGCACGTCACGCGCAGGCCGCGCCGCTTGGCTTTGCGGACCATTTCAATGGCCCCGGCGGTGGAAAGGTGCGCGATGTGCACATGCCCGCCCGTTGCTTCCGCGGCTTCGAGGTCGCGCGCGACGCATTCGTCTTCGGAGGCGTTGGGAATGCCGCGCGCGCCCAGCCGCCTGGCCACTTCGCCCTCGTTCATCCAGCCGCCCGCGCTCAGGCCCGGCGTCTCGCAATGGTCAATGATGGGAGCGCCGAGTGGGCGCGCCTTCTCCAGCGCCGCGCGCATCAATTCGGCGCATTTCACCGGACGCCCGTCGTCGGAGAAAGCCACGGCGCCGGCGGCCACCAACCCGGCGAAATCGGTCAACTCCTCGCCTTCGCTGCCCATGGTGACCGCGGCAATCGGAAAAACCCGCGCCAGGCCCAGCCGTCCGCAATCCTCGATCAACTTGCGGGTTGATTCCGCGCGGTCATTCACCGGCCGCGTGTTGGGCATGGCGCAGACCGTGGTAAATCCCCCGGCCACCGCTGCGGCCAGCCCGGTTTCCAAGGTTTCGGAAATTTCTCCGCCCGGCACGCGCAAGTGACAGTGCTGGTCAATCAGCCCCGGCGCAACGATCTGCCCGCGCGCGTCAATCGTTTCGCTGACCACTTGCGCGATCTTCGGCGCAATCTGCTGGATCGTTCCGTCTTCGATCAGGACATCGAGCACGCCGTCCAGCTTATCCTCGGGCGAAATCACCCGCCCACCTTGAATCAAGAGTGAAGCCACATTTATCCTCGAAACTGGAATTGACTCGCGGCAAGTATATCACCGGCGGTCTGTAGCGGCGGCCTGTGACCGCCGTTGCTGCAAGAACAGCACCTCGCCGCTCATAGAGCGGCGCTACAGCGTGCGGTTCGCGGCTCTGAGGCGCGGACTCCGAAGGGGCGCAATCCAACCTCATGCTTGCGGAGCGAAGGGGAAGAGCGGCAGCAGATAATCCTTAACCGGCTGAAACGTTTTGCGGTGCAGTGGGCAGGGGCCGTAGCGCGCCAGGGCTTCCAGGTGGTCGGGCGTTCCGTAGCCCTTGTTCTGCGCCAGGCGATACTGCGGGAACTCGCGGTCGAGTTTTTCCAGGTGCGTATCCCGTGCAACCTTGGCGAGGATGGAAGCGGCGGCAATCGAAACCGAGCGCGCGTCGCCGTGGATGATGGCGCGGTGGGGAATCGGAAAACCTTCCGGATTGCCGGGCAACGCAAGCGGCATGGCGTCCGTGAGGATAAAGTCGGGGGAGGGATTGAGGCCCTTGAGGGCGCGGATCATCGCCTGGCGTGACGCTTCGTAAACATTCAGGACATCCACTTCCGCCGCCTCCACCGAAACAACGCCGTAGGCGAGGGCCTTCGAGCGGATCTCCTGGTCCAGCTCCGCGCGCACGGCGGGAAGGAGTTTCTTGGAATCGTCAATGCCCGGGATTTGAACCGAGGGATCGAGGATCACCGCGGCGGCGTACAGGGGACCCAGCAGAGCTCCGCGGCCCGCTTCATCGCACCCCGCGACCAAGCGCCAACCCTGGCGAAAGGCTTGCGCCTCGAATTGCCGGGTGCAGGAAAATTCTTTCGCGTCGCGCGCGCGCGGCATGGGACGTCAGGAAATGTTCTATCCCGTCCCGGCGGAATTGGCAAGCGGGAAAACAATGCAAGCCCGGCGAACCCGGAAAAGCGCCCGCGTCTTAGGCATCCTGCTCGGTCCGGGCGGAGCGGATGGGCGCCGCCTTGCCCCGCCGCCCGCGCAGGTAATAGAGCTTGGCGCGGCGGACGCGCCCGGGCCGCGACACCTCAATCTTGTCAATCACCGGCGAGTGCAGCGGGAAGATGCGCTCCACGCCGTGTCCGAAGGAAATCTTGCGGACCGTGAACGTGGAGTGATTGGCGGCGCGGCGCAGGCTGATCACGACTCCTTCGAAAACCTGGACCCGCTCCTTGTCGCCTTCCTTGATCTTGACGTGCACGCGGACCGTGTCACCAGGGGTGAAACGGGGAATGTCTTTCTTCAGTTGCTGCTCTTCGATTTTTTCAAGGACGTTCATGACTGTTTTCTCCCAAACCTGATTAAAGTCGTCGGCACCTCCGGCGCCGGCGGTGGCGCTAGAATGAGGGTTCGTGAACCGCCGGTTCCGAAACCGTGCGCTTGAGACCTTCCAGCCACTGGCGATCCTCGGCGCCGAGTGAGGCGTGGGCCAGCAGGTCCGGCCTGCGCCGCCACGTCTTTTCGAGCGCCCGCTGTCGCCGCCAGCGGCGAATCTCCTCATGGTTGCCGGAAAGCAGGACTTCCGGCACTTTCCACCCGCGGAATTCCGCCGGGCGGGTATAGTGAGGGCAATCCAGCAGCCCGTGACGCTGCTCACCGCTCCCTTCCGCGGAAGACCCGAAGGAATCCTGTTCCCGGGACTCTTCGTTCCCGAGCACGCCCGGCAGCAGGCGCGTGACGCTCTCCATCACCACGGCCGCCGCCAGTTCTCCCCCGCTCAGCACGAAGTCGCCGATGGAGATCTCATCGCCGGCCAGGTTCTCCACGACGCGCTCATCCACACCCTCGTAGCGGCCCGAGATCAGAACCAGGTGCGCGTGGCGGGAGAGCTCCTCGGCCACCGCCTGCGTCAGCAGGCGCCCCTGCGGCGAGAGGAGAATCACCGGAAAGTCGCCCTCGGCTGATTCCGCCCGGATCGCCTCCACCGCCCGGAAGATCGGCTCCGGTTTGAAGACCATCCCGGGCCCGCCGCCGAAGGGCCGATCGTCAATGGTCCGGTGGCGATCATCAGTGAAGTCCCGCAGGTCGCGGAGGTGAATCTCCGCCTGACCGCCGGCCAGCGCGCGCTTCAGGAGTCCATGCTCCAGGATGCTCCCGAAGAAACCGGGGAAGATAGTGATGACGTCGAACCTCATGATTCCAGGCGCCGGGTCAACGGAAATACCGCCCGCGGGCCGTGGGGCTTCAAGTTTCTTCCGGCGAATTCAAATCCAGCAAATCCTCGGGAGGTTCGATCACAATCGTTTTCGCGTCGGTGTCGATGCGCGTGCAAATCGCCTGCGCCAGAGGAATAAGAATTTCGTCGCCTCCCTCGCGGGGCGCGACGCGCAGCAGATCGACACCGCCCGTGGACTCCACCCCGGCGACCGTCCCGATTTCACATCCCTCCCCGGGGCGTTCCGTAACCACCCGGCATCCCTCCAGTTCCCACAGGTAGTATTGGTGCGGGGGAAGCGGCGTCCTCTGCTCCCACGGGATGTAAACGCACAGTCCCCGCAGGCGGGAAGCGCTGTCGATGGAATCAACGCCCGCAAATTTCAGAACCATCCGGCCTTTGTGAGGCCAGACATTCTCCACCTTTGCGGGCTGGGGTTCGCGACCCTCCTCCCCCAGGAAGACCTGCCGGAGGTCCTGAAAGCGCGAGGAGAAATCCGAAAGGATTTCGGCCACAACTTCCCCGCGTCGTCCCTGGGGCCGCACGATGCGCGCGATGGCCAGGAACGGGATCTTCTCTCTTTCCGCCATCGTCCACATCCCGCGGGCTGCTCCCCGGTCGCGAGTGCCTTCCGAGGGCCCTCCTACTCCAGGATCTCCAGCGTGAACCGCTTCTTCAGTTTCATCCCCGCGGCGTTGAGAATGGTGCGGATGGAGCGGGCCGTTCGACCCTGCTTGCCAATCACCTTTCCCAGGTCCGTCGGGTGTACCCGAAGTTCCAAGACCGTGACTTGCTCGCCTTCAACCGCTCGCACGGCAACTTGGTCGGGATTATCCACTAGCGCCTTCGCGATGTCTTCGATTAGCTCCTTCATGTGGCCCTCCCCTGCACTCGAGTTGTCCTGGAACCGTTACGTTATACGCAAAAGCGAATCGGAGTATGAAGACGTACAACTCGCCCGGGCCATCAGGCAGACCGCGACGGCCAGCCATCGCACCTTACCCCTGCGAAGGGGCCGGAGCTTTCTTCAGGAAGCTCTGAACGGTCTCGGAAGGCTGGGCCCCACGGCCGATCCAGTAATCCACCCGCTCACGATTAACCACAATCTCCGGCGGTTCGCGGCGCGGGTTGTAATGCCCCACAATCTCGACGAAACGCCCATCTCGAGCCTCATTGCGGTCGATCACAACGATTCGGTAGCTGCTCTGTTTCTTCGCTCCCGTTCGAGCCAAACGTATCCTTAGCAATCTCCACCCCTCGGTTCAAAAAGTTGAATAATCCTCCTCGGCCGCTCGCCGCGGCGAACCGGCCGGAAAGCCTGGAACTGTTCAAATCTTCTGCCCCCCGGCCCGGCGTTCCGCCCCGGCCGGGGAGTCCTTCCCCATTACCCCGTCGGCATTTTCAATCGGCTGAGCCCGCGCCCCAGCATGCTTCGACTCATCGATTTCATCATCTTCCGCATCTGGAAGTATTGCTTCAAGACCTGATTGACCTGCTGGACGCTGGTTCCGCTTCCCTTGGAAATGCGCTTGCGACGCTTGCCGTTGATGATTTCGTGGTTACGCCGCTCCTGGGGAGTCATGGAGTTGATAATGGCCTCGACGTGGACCAGTTCCTTATCGTCCACGCGCACCTTGCCGGCGTCTTTGAAAATCCCCACCTTGGGCAGCATCCCCAGCATCTGGTCCATCGGGCCCATTTGCCGGACCTGCCGGAGCTGGTCGCGGAAGTCCTCGAGCGTAAAGCTGTCGGTCTGCAGCTTGCGGTGGACTTCCAGCGCCTTCTGCTTGTCGATCTTCTCCTCGGCCTTCTCGATCAGGGAGAGGATATCGCCCATGCCCAGAATGCGGGAAACAATACGCTCGGGATAGAAGACTTCCAGTTGGTCGTACTTCTCGCCGACGCCGATGAACTTAATGGGCTGGCCGGTCACGTGATGAATCGACAGGGCCGCGCCGCCGCGCGCGTCGCCGTCCAGCTTGGTCAGGATCACCCCGCTGGTTCCCAGGCGCTCGTGGAACTCCTGGGCGCTGCGAACCGCATCCTGTCCGATCATGGCGTCCGCCACCAGCAGCACTTCGCTCGGACGCAGGCGCGTGCGCAGGTCTGTGACTTCCTGCATCAGTTGCTCGTCAATGTGCAGGCGCCCCGCCGTGTCGACAATCAGGATGTCGTGGCCGCGGTCGGCGGCGTCCTTGCGTGCGCTCATCGCCAGGTCCAGCGGTGAGTCGATGCCTTCACCCGCAAAACAGGGGACCTGGATGGCCTGGGCAATCACCGCCAATTGTTCGCGCGCCGCGGGCCGATAAACGTCCGTCGAAACCAGCATGGGACGCCGCTTGCGGCCGGCCAGCCACAAGGCCAGTTTGCCGGCCGTCGTCGTCTTGCCGGACCCCTGGAGCCCCACCAGGAGGAAGACCGTCGGGTATTCCTTGGAGAAGGTCAGCAGCGAGGCATCGCGGCCGAGAATCTCAATCAGTTCGTCGCGGACAATCCGGATGACTTCCTGGGCGGGCGTGAGGCTGGAACGGACTTCTTCACCCAGCGTTTTGACCCGCACCCGTTCCAGTAACTGCCTGACGACCTTGAGGTTGACGTCAGCTTCCAGCAGCGCCAGACGCACCTCACGCAGCGTCGCGTCGACAACTTCTTCGTTCAGAACTCCCTGGATACGGAGCGTCTTGAAGACTTTCTGCAGACGGTCTTGAAGGGTGTCAAACATCTCAACAATTCAATGTCGCAGGATCGGGTCCGAGGGACACTACCCTGCCCAAGTCCAGTTGCTCAGGGCAAAAGGCCAAATACTATTTTACGCCGGTCATTAAGTCAAGGGAAGCACCAAGTTCGGGCCAGAAGCCTTCCCTCTCGAGCCGCCACCCGGCTATTTCCCGGACATCAGTTTCTCAATCTCTTCCGCGGTGCGTGGCAGGCGGCGAGTGAGGAGTTCGTAACCATCCTTGGTGATGAGGATATCGTCCTCGATGCGGATTCCGATCTTCTCTTCGGGGATGTAGATGCCGGGCTCGATGGTCACCACCATGCCCGGTTCGAGGGGTTGGTTATAGTCGAAGGGGTCGTGAACGTTGAGCCCGATTGAATGGCCCAATCCATGAATGAAGTACTGGCCGAGCGGCTTGCCCTGTATATCCTTGCCGTGAGTGTTGATGTAGTTGTAGGCAATCTGGTAGAGGCTGTCCTTGCCCTGCCGGGACAGCGTCGCTCCGGGCCGGGCGGCGGCCAGGGCGGCCTTCTGGGCGCCCAGCACGATGTCGTAGATCTCCCGCTGCCGCGGCGTGAACCGGCCGTTGGCGGGAAGGGTGCGCGTGATGTCGCTGGCGTACATCGAGTATTCGCCCGCCACGTCGATCACCACCACGTCCCCGTCCTGGATGGGGGCCGAGTCCGACGAGTAGTGCAGCACCGTGGAGTTGAAGCCCGCGCCTACGATGGGGGCATAAGCCTGGCGCTCGCAGCCGCGCCGCCGGAAGTCTGACCACATCAGCGCCGCGAGGTCGTGC
>OFHG01001015.1_pt1 | contig 10358 bp, 8 predicted proteins | sample 1521931 | NCBI WGS metagenome assembly OFHG01 (sample SAMEA2468438, study PRJEB22500) | soil metagenome | biome: Glassland; feature: Farmland; material: Clay | place: Australia | collected 2013-01-31 | depth 0.55 m | reverse complement strand
GTGCTATTCTGTGCAAGACGATCGGGACGGGTCAGGCTTTTATTTATGCGGTTGATCATAGTGCCTCTCCTCCTGAGAGGGTGTCACCAACCCATATTAACGCGCAGCTACCCAGGCATTTGCGTTAAAAAGCCCGAGTTAGTTTATACATTAATTTGAAGGGGTGAGTCAAGTGGATAACGCGATATTAACGAAACCCTAATAAAAAAATGAAGGCTAAAACGGCTTAAACATTGCAACTAAAAAGGTATAGCCTCAACGGCTTAGGCACGCGAGAATAATCCTTACATTATCGCAATTTCCGAAGAATATCTTGCAACTTTAGGAAAGATAGGGCATACTAAGGGTTAGGGAGCTCAGCCTATGACTAATATCTCCTTAAGAACCTATACCCGGGAAATAGAAAAACTCATCGATGGCAGCCAGGCCGACCAGGCCATCGCCCACTGCCGTCATATCCTTAAAAGCTATCCTAAGTGTGTGGATGCCTACCGGTTGCTGGGAAAAGCCTACCTGGAGAGCCAGCGCTATGGCGACGCGGCGGATATCTTTCAACGTGTACTTTCATCAGCGCCGGACGATTTCGTTTCACACGTGGGGATGAGCCTGATTCGCGAAGATGAAGGCAACCTGGACCAAGCCATCTGGCACATGGAACGCGCTTTCGAGGTTCAGCCGGCAAATGCAGCTATCCAGGGTGAATTACGCCGCCTTTATGGACGGCGAGACGGCATGGAACCACCCAAAATTCGCCTGACACGCGGGGCCCTGGCGCGCATGTACGCGCGCGGGGAACTGTTCCAGCAAGCCGTGGCTGAAATTCGTGCCGCGCTGGCCGAAGACCCCAATCGCCTCGACCTGATCACTTTGTTGGCATCGGTGTACGCACAAGCCGGACAAAAAGCCGAAGCAGTCGAAATGTGCAACGGCTTGCTGCGTAAGCTTCCCTACAGCCTGGAAGGCAATCGCGTCATGAGTGAGATGCTCAAAGATACCGATCGCGTCCAGGATTTACAGGTATACAAGCGGCGGTTGGTGGCTTTAAACCCTTATCGCGGCCAACTCTCTCCGGCAGCGCCCAGCGTAGATCGCGTACCGGATCAAAGCGTCACGATCGAGCGCCTGCAATGGAGCCCGGGGATGGCCGTGGAAGGTCCAGCCAGCCAGCCAGAGTGGGCCGCATCACTCGGCGTGCAGCTCAGCGGAATGACCTCTGAGAAAGATATCCTGCCGAATTGGTTGTTAAACCTGGAGGAGTCCGCAAGCGAGAAGGGTAAACCTTCAGAGTCAGGCAATGCAGGCCAAACGGCTTCACCTTTTGACAACGAATCATTAATGCAGTTCGCTCGCGAGACCCAAAAAACCGAGCCCTCAGCAGATAAAAACGCGGATGCCTCCACCAAACCCCTAAAGCCTTCCCCAGAAGAGGTGATCCCGGAGTGGATGAAAGATGCAGGCTGGCAACCATCGAGCGGTGAAGTCCAGGAAGAAGAAAGTCCAGTCTCTGTTAAAGGAGAAGACGATTTTATGGCCACGATGGATGACGAGTCCGGGTTGGCGGAGGCTAATATCCCGGAATGGCTAAAAGCCATGGCACCTTCCGATGCAGAAGAGGTGGGATCTGCCGAAGAATCTGGTGATGAGCTCGCCTGGCTGGATAACCTCCAGGCGGAAGGGCCAGACATCCAGGTTGAGGCCGAGGGCGAATCAGAGCCAGCAGAAAGCTGGTTGGCGGACAGCAAGGTGGAAGTCCCCGATTGGCTGAAAGAACTCGAAGAAGAAAAACCGGCGGATGAAATGACCCCTACCAAACCGCTGACCGAGACACCCGCCATGGAGGAATCCGAACCGGAGGAATGGTCACAGGTTGCCGCCATCGACGAAGATAAAACCGGCGAGCTTCCCCAGGCTACGCAGCCGGCAGAGCCGGAGGACAAAGAATCCGTTCCGAATTGGTTAATGGAGGGCATGAGCGGACCGGATGCGCGCGCAGCCGGCCCAATAAATACCCCACAACCGCAGGAGGAACCAGCAGCCGAGCTTGGGGCAGATATTCCCGAATGGATGCGAGATTTTTCACCTGAGGATGAAGCCGCTGCGGCAGACGAGGAAGCTGCCGATCAAGTCCCGGACTGGCTGCAATCCCTGGCTCCTGAAAGTGAGGGAGAAGTGAAAGACACGGTTTCAGAAGAGACTGATGTATCCGGAGAGGCTAAGATCAAAGATACCCAGGAAGCGCCAAAGTCTTCCGCCAGCGAAAGTATCCCCACGCCGGTTGAAGGCGAAGTTTCTGCCGAACAAACGCCCGAAATGCAGGCAGAACCGGAAACTCAAGCAGAGGCTGAACCCACCAGTGAAGGAGAAGTTAGCGCACCTCAAGAGATCCCATCGGAAGAAGGAGCTCCAGCATGGGACATCGAAGGAGCGGACGATGCATTTGCCTGGCTGGAAAGCCTGGCAGTGAAACAAGGCGCGGAAGAAGCATTACTGCTAAATCCTGAGGAACGCAAGGATAAGCCCCCGGATTGGGTGCAGTCCGATCTGCAGAAACAGGAGGAGGCGGGCGACTACAAATCAACCGGCGAATCACCCGCAACAGAGATGGGCGAGGGGTCTCAGGAAAAGCCCGAAACCGAAATAACGGAGACTGTCTCATCAGAAGCTCAAACCGAAGAAGAGCTGCAGCCCGAAGCCGAGCCAGCCGAGATTCCCGATTGGCTGCAAGAGCTCGGACAGCAAGGCAACGTAGAGACGGGCGCGGGAGAAATTGAAGCCGAATTGCCAGATTGGATCAAAGCACAGCCCGAGATGCAAGAACCCGAACCCCTGGCCGAAGAAGCTCAAGTCGAAGAAGAGCCTCAGAGCAAGGTCGAACCAACCGAAATTCCCGACTGGCTGCAGGCGCTCGAACCAGAAGGCGGTGAGGGGGAAGAGGTTGTGCCGCAATCCCAAGAGGTGGAAAGCGAGCTACCCGAATGGCTCAGCCAAGACAGCGAGATGCAAGAGCTCGAATCTCCCACCGAAGGGGCTCTAATTGAAGAGCCGCAGGAGGAGGCCAAACCGGTCGAGATCCCCGATTGGCTGCAAGCGCTCGAACCAGAGGGTGGCGAGGGGAGTGAGGTCGTGCCTCAAGCACAAGAGGAGGAAGAAGAGCTGCCCGAATGGCCCAGCCAAGAGGCCGAATTTGAAGAACCCGAACCTCTCGCTGAAGAAGCTCTAATTGAAAAGCCTCAGGAGGAGCTCGAACCGGCCGACATCCCCGACTGGCTGCAAGCGCTCGAACCACAAAGTGGCGATGAGATGGAAGAAACACAGGTGGAATCGCCAGCCCAGCCAGAGGCTGAAAGCTGGTTCAGTGAAGGCCCGCCGATCCTGGGCGATACCCACCCGGTAAAAGTACAGACCGGCACTCAATCACCAGCTACAGCACCGGAGGTCGAACCAGAGGCGGAAGTCCCGGTCGAAGCTGAGACGGTAATGCAAGAAGAGCCCCCGGCCACGGCTGAAATGGCCGCAGCACCCGAAGAACTCGAAGCTGCTCAAACTGAACATGAGGCAGAAACTGCAGAAGAACAAGAACAGTGGACCGCCGCCAGCCTGGAGGCAGAAGTTACCCAGGAGGTTTCCGAAGAGAGGACACTAGAACCGGCCTCCGCGGCAGACGAATGGCAAGCCGAAGAACCGGAAGCTGTGGAATCAGAAGAAATCGCCGAAATGTTGAGCGAAATGCAAGAAAGCGATGACGCCTTTGCCTGGTTGGAGAGCCTGGCTGTGCAGCAGGGAGCAGACGAGGCGTTGTTGTTAAACCCCGAGGAGCGCAGCGAGACTCCTCCGGAATGGGTACAGGCTGAGGTCGAAGAGGGATACGAAGAAGAGGTTCAGGCTGAGGTTGAAGAGGCAGTTGAAGAGGAGATTCAGGCTGAGATTGAAGAACCAGCGGCTATAGAGCAGCCGGCGGCTCTAGAGCAGCCGGCGGCTCTAGAGCAGCCGGGCATTGAAGAACAAGAGCTGATCGAAGAGCAAGAAGAGGCGGTGGAACCAGCTTCCGCTGAAGAGATAGCTCTTCCCGAAGAGCCCGTCGTAATGGAAGCTGAAGCCGAGGTGGAAGAGGTGGAAGAAATCCAGCCTCCAGAATGGAGCCTGGAGTCTGAAGCTACAGCTTCTGAAGAAGAAGCCCTGGCCTGGATGGAAGCGGAACAACCAGCGGTTACAAGCGAGCAAAGCTCGCCTGATCAACCAGCAGGTTTAGAGCCAGTGACGGAGGCCGAAGGTGGGGAAGAGATTCCCGAATTGCCCGATTGGCTTCAAGAGGGCACAACGGAAAGCGCTGAGGAGGCGGCCTGGACACCGCCCACCTTTGAGCGCTCACTTGAAAAGCTGGATCTCAACCAGGCTTCCCTGGTTGAGCTGGAACGCCTGCCAGATATCGGCTTTCGCATGGCCCAGAATATTGTCAATTACCGGGATACTTACGGGGCCTTCAAGTCGGTGGACGATTTACTCAACATCCCCGGTCTGGGGCCAGATATGCTGGATGACATCCGGGAGTGGCTCTACATCACACCCCAACCAGCAGAGACCCCTGAAGAGCCAGCCTCTCCCTTTGGAGAGCCTGAATTTGGGGAAGCTCCACCAGAAGTGCTGGAAGCTCGCCAGCGCGTGGCAAGCGGCGACCTGGAGCAAGCTGCCCAAAGCTACACGCAACTCATCAAAAGCAACCAGCATCTGGATGCCATCATCCAGGACCTGCAAACCGCCACGCAACGCTACCCGCAGGCCATTTTCCTGTGGCAGGCGTTGGGCGACGCTTACCTGCGGGCCGGGCAGATCCAGCTGGCTCTGGATACGGACAATCAAGCCGAAGAATTATTAAGTTGAATTGGAACTACCATTACCTGTGAAGCGCTGCCGAGCGGCAGCGCTTCACAGTCGCGTAAGCTCATCAAACGGATCTCCTGGAGGCAATTGTGGAACGCACCTTAGTACTCGTAAAACCCGACGGCGTGCAGCGTGGATTGATCGGCGAAGTAATTTCCCGGCTGGAGCGGCGCGGACTACGCCTAGTAGCAGCCAGGTTCATGCAAGTCAACCAGGAACTGGCGGAGACTCATTACGCTATTCATAAAGGCAAGCCGTTTTACGAAGGCTTGATCCGCTATATCACTTCGGCGCCAGTGATGGCGATGGTGTGGGAAGGCCCCAATGCGGTGGTGGCGGTGCGCCAGACGATGGGCGCCACGCGACCAACCGAAGCTGCCCCTGGCTCGCTGCGCCACGATTTTGCCCTGGAGGTCGGGCGCAACCTGACCCACGCTTCCGATTCAGTCGAGAACGGCGAGCAGGAAGTGGCGCTGTGGTTTCAGCCTCAGGAACTGGTGAGCTGGCAGCGCGCCACCGACGCCTGGATATTTGAATAAGGACAATTTCAGCAATTGCTCCCGACGGCGCATGCCTGCCCGCAAGAACGGGCAGGCATGCGCCGTTGGTTTAAGGAACTTCAAATCAACTTTTGGCGTCTCGAACAGGAGTTCTCAGAAAATGAACCGCGAGCAACGTTATCCAGGTAAAGCCAATAATGATCGACAAACGCTGAAATACCCCAGCGAAATCTGTGAACCCTGGACTCTGTTGAAAGCCGATACCCGCAAGGACGAAAGTCACCAACATAGCGAGGCCAGCAAGGACTGAGTAGACCGCCCATCCATGCTTACCCAATCGGGCAAATCGGCTGCCGATGACGAAACATGCAATGGGCAGGCACACAAACACCGGTAGGCTAAAGAGATTGTGTAATGTTCCGTGAACAGTAGTTACTGTGGGAACGAGGGGCGTGCCAGGGGGATAACCATTCATTGGGTCGGTGGTGAAGAAGCCAGCGCCGGTCAAGCCTATGCCAACCAACCCAATCAGTAAAGGCACCCAAAGCGAGCCTCTTCCAGGGTAAAGCACGAATCGCAATCCAATCGCGAATGCGATTACGAGTAAGCCCGAAATGATGAAATTGACAGCCTGCATCCATCCGAAGTTTCCAATCGAAAGCGAGCTGACCGGCTGGCGGAGGGGATTGTAGTTAGTACGAGTGGCGCCTTCGATGAGAAATACGACGATGAAGAGCAAGGGACCAACTACACCGCAGGCCAGCAGGATTCTGAGCGCCAAAGACCGTTTGCCATTTCTTCTTGCTAAGGTTGCCATCGTGTCGATCTCCCTATAACTCGCTGATCTCATCGAGGTATTGCATCTCACGTATGATATGGATATGATTTATCATTTTAACCTGGAGCTTTGTTATAATCGAGTACGTTCGAAAGCCTGGTGTGAAGCATGGAAAGGATTGATTAATGGTATATCTCCCAAGCGAAATTGATAAGCAATTGGAACATATTCTGCCGCGTGTACAAAAGCCGGGCCGCTACACCGGTGGTGAGATCAACCAGGTGGTTAAAGATTGGCGCCAGGTGACCACACGCGTGGCCTTTGTGTTCCCCGATATCTATGACATCGGTATGTCCAATTTGGGCTGGGCTATCATGTACGACCTGCTCAACCAACGCGAGGATGTGCTGGCCGAACGCGCCTTCAGCCCCTGGGCTGACATGGAAGCGGCGATGCGCGCGACCGGCATCCCCCTGTACTCGCTGGAAACCCATCACTCTCTGGCTGAATTTAACATCGTTGCCTTCTCCATTCCTTACGAGACGCTTTACACTAATACCCTCAACGCCCTTGATCTAGCCGGTATCCCCCAATTCAGCACCGAACGCGACGAGCGCCACCCGCTGGTCATCGCCGGTGGCCATTCCACCTATAATCCCGAGCCCATGCACGCCTTCATCGACGCGTTCGTGATTGGTGAAGGCGAGGAGGTCATTCAGGATATCGTGGATTGTTACCAGGCATGGAAAGAGAGCGGGGCCCCACGCAGTAAGCTCTTGATCAAGCTTTCAAAAATCTGGGGCGTATACATACCCTCCCTTTACCAGGCTGAATATTACGAAGACGGCACTTTCGCCCAAATCGTAAAGCGCGTCGACGAGGCTCCCCTGCCAGTGCTCAAGCGCATCGTCGCCAAGATGCCGCCGCCGACCACAAGCTTGATCGTGCCTTATATCGATACCGTTCATAATCGCATTCCAATCGAGATCATGCGCGGCTGCACACGCGGCTGCCGTTTCTGCCAGGCCGGGATGATCACCCGTCCGGTGCGTGAACGCCCGGTGGCGGAGATCCTGGAGGCCATTGACGAAGGCCTGCGCCTTACCGGGTTTGAAGAAGTGGGCCTGTTATCGCTATCCTCGTCGGATTACTCTTACATCCTGGAACTGGTGCGGGCAGTAAGCGAGCGATTCGCCGGCAAAAACCTGTCTATCTCGCTGCCATCCTTGCGCATCGAATCTTTCTCAGTGGAATTGATGGATGCCCTGAAGGATTCACGCCGCAGCGGCTTCACCCTGGCGCCTGAGGCTGCTACGGAACGCATGCGCGAGATCATCAATAAACCGGTCAGCACCCAGCAGCTACTGGAGACGGCGCGCGCCATTTATTCACGCGGCTGGAGCAATATCAAGCTATACTTCATGATTGGCCATCCATCCGAGACACTGGAGGATGTGCAAGCCATCGCCGACCTGTGTAAGCAAGTGTTATTCGAAGGGCAGGCGATCATTGGAAAGCGCGCGCAGGTGACCGCTGGCGTGAGCACTTTTGTGCCCAAGCCACACACCCCGTTTCAATGGGTGCCTTGCGATAGCAAAGAACAGATCCTGGAGAAGCAGGCCTTGCTTAAGCGCCAGCTACGTGGCCGCGGCCGCCCATTGAGCTTTCGAGGAGAAGGCATGAGCACGGAACTGACCTGCGCGGTGCTGGCAACGATTCTTTCCTTCTCGTCCGCCTGGCTGCTTGCCCGGCTCATGATGGCCGCGCTGCTGCTCTGCATGCCTCGCGGCGCATCTGGTTCCACTCTCGCCAAAGGGAGCGGCCGGCCATGCGCTTGATTCGCCCATTGCTCGCCGCGGCCGGTGTCGCGCTGTTCGGCAGCGCCGCCGTGCTTCAAGCTCTTGATGCGTACCTGGCGCTCGAAATCCAACGGTTCCTCCCTCGCCGCCACGCCGCAGACCGCACGGGCGGCTTCGCACCGACTCCGGCGAAGCCGCCCGCTGCCGGCCCCTAGCGCCGTTGCTCCCCGGCGCATCACCATCCGCGGTCCGGGTTTCCGCCCGGACCGCGGATGGCCCTCCTCTCGTCACCTCGAATCAAGGAAAGGAAGCGGTGTGCTATGATGCCGTGCCGTCCACCATTTCCAGTCGATGCACCTGCCTTGCCACATTTTTCGGTCTTCCATCCTGCTGCTTCTGCTGTCTGGCGGCACGGCACTGGCGCAGAATCCCGCCGGCGCGGCCCGGGAACTGGGCCGAAAGATTCTGCTCGTCACCGGCCGAAGTCCCGTCCTTCAGCTCAGCTTCGAAAATCAATCGTCGGCCGGTGTGGCCGAGGCCGCTACGCTTCGCCGCGCGGTCGAGGCGGAGTTGCGCGCGGGCGGAGCGAAATTGGTTGCGGGCGGAGCGGGAGCCAGCCGGGTGGCCGTGACGCTGTCGGAGAGCTGGCGGAATCTGCTGCTGGTCGCGGCCGTCAGCCGGGGAAAAACGAGCCGGGTGGTGATGGTGGCGCTGCCGCGGATGAATGCGGGGGCCGCGGCGGGCGAGCAGGTGGTGAGCCTCTCGCGCCGAATCGTCTGGCGTCAGCACGCGCCGTTTCTCTCGTTTCTCGAGTGGCAATCCTCGGCCGACAAAACCTCCTTTTTGTGGATTCTTGAGCCGGAACGCCTGGTGCTCTACCAGCAGGAGCAGGGGCAATGGCGCTGGCGAGCCGAGGCGAAAATCGAACACGATGGCCCGTGGCCGCGCGACCTCCGCGGACTTCTTTGGATCGATACGGCGAGCTCTCGCAAACCGCCGGGCAAGCAAACCGCGTCCCGGCTGCACGCGTCCCTTCCGGGCGTTGAATGCGCGATGCCGCTCGCGCCCGCGGCGGCCAAGCTGCCGCTCGTCTGCGGCCCCGTGGCGCAGGACGCTCGCGACTTCCCGATTTTCCAGGCTGGAGCGGTGGGAGCGAACGGGTCGCTTCTCCCTGAACGCAATTTCTTCGCCGCAGGCGTCGATCGTGCGGGAACGAGCGTCGATCTCCAGCCTTTTTACTCGGCGACGATCGTCGATGACGATCACGGCGATCCGGTGCTGCTGGCCGCGGCGCTCGACGGCAAAACCTATCTCTACGACAGCGCCGGCAAGCCGGCGGGTTCGGTGGACGGCTGGGGCAGCGACATCGCCGGCGTCCAAACCGATTGCGGCAGCGGCTGGCAGGTGCTGGCGACGCGTCCGGGCGACTGGACGGTGAACGACGCCCTGGCCGCCTACGAAATTGTCGAAGATAAAACGGTCGCAACCGGCGAGCCGATCGATTTCCCCGGTCCGGTGATGTCGCTCTGGCCGCAGCCGGGCGGCGCGGCGGCCGCGGCGGTGGTGCTCGATCGCAATGCGGGATTCTATGAAGCGTATACCGTTACTCTTACTTGCGGCCGCTAGTTTGCTGGCGGGCTGGCGCGCCACGGCGGCCACGCGCCCGCTCTCCGGCGCCCCGCTGCTCGTCAAACCCAGCCCGCAACTGACTCCGCTCGACCCGGCGACCCCTCCCGCCGATCCCGCCGGCCGCGCCCTGGCCGAGAAGCTGTTCTTCCTGGTGGGCGACCGTCTCGTGCGGCTCGACGAACGCGGGCATCCGCATCCCTCGCTCGCCACGGCATGGAAGATGGGCGCGAAGGGGCGAAGCTGGACGTTCACCCTGCGCGAGGGCGTGAAATTCCAGGACGGCAGGCCGCTAGCCGCGGAGGACGTCGTGGCGTCGCTCGCCGCGCTGCATCCCGATTGGCATCTGGTCGCGCGCGACGCGCGCGTCGAGATCAACCTGCCCGAACCCGCTCCGGAGCTGCCGCTGCAGCTCGCGCTGGCCGAAAATTCCATCCTGCGCGCGGGCGAAAACGGCATCGCGATCGGCACCGGCCCGCTTCCGATTTTCGTGTACTGCCACGAGTCGCCGACAGTCCCCATCACGAACCTGTGCCTGCCCCAGTAAGTCAGGTCGGGACTTTCGCTGTAGAAGATGTCGCCGAAGGGCGTATGTCCCCTGTCGGAAGGTCTCGACAGCAGCGCAAAGTTTCCGTTGATCTTTCTCGGAAAGAGGACACCGTTCCTGTTGTATGGAAGGAACGCGTTCTCGATCTGATAAAACTTCTCAAAATCTTTCGTCCATGCCATCCCGATCGTAGGACCGTGATAGTAGTTGCACCATGTCACGTAATACAT
>OFHG01001014.1_pt1 | contig 10381 bp, 8 predicted proteins | sample 1521931 | NCBI WGS metagenome assembly OFHG01 (sample SAMEA2468438, study PRJEB22500) | soil metagenome | biome: Glassland; feature: Farmland; material: Clay | place: Australia | collected 2013-01-31 | depth 0.55 m | reverse complement strand
TGTGGGGCGGGACCGGGTCGGCGGCGAGGAGGGCGGCGGCGATGAGCGGGAGCGCTTCGTGCTTGTTGCCCGCGGGTCGGGACGTGCCGCGCGGCGCGGTCCCGCTCGCCGCCACCCTCGTCACGCTCATGATCGCCCTCGGTCCCGGACGGCTGTTCATGTAAACGTAATAAGCGGCGGAGGGTTCGACCCGCCGAATGGACGCCCAGGACCCGGGGGAGCTCCTCTACGCGTACAGGCCCATTCCCGCGAACCCGATGTCCGTGGCCCTCCTCATCCTCCTTGCGATCGCCACCCTCGTCATCGGACCGATCGCGGCGTACCCGGAGGGGTTCTGGCCCCTGAACGGGATTTGTTTCCTTCCCCTCGGGCTCCTCCTTGTGGCCATGGTCCTCTTCAAGCCGAACCCGACGTACGTCTACGAGAACGGCATCGAGATCTCCCTTCCCCTGTGGCGCCGGCTCCTGGGCCAGCAGAAGGATTTCCGCTGGGACCAGATCCGGGACGTCTACCCGGCGAGTTACGAGGTGGCCGGCTCCTTCATGTCCCCCTTCGCCTCGAGCGCGGGGACGCTCGTCCACGCGGGCATCGGCTTCGAGACCACGGACGGCCGGCGGCTGCTCGTGCGCTTCACGCCCGGGGCCATCCGCGCCTTCCGCGCCGAGTCCGAGGGGTTCCTCGGGGCCATGGCCGCGATCCGAGACCGATTCGCGCGGCACGGGGAGCCCATGGTCCGCACGGCGAAGGCTTTCTCCGACGACGAGGTCCTCGCGATGCAGGCGCGGGCCCGCGAGCCCCTGGTGTCCATCGTGAGCGTGTTCTTCGCCTTCTTCCTCCCGCCGACGATCGTCGCGGTGATCATCCTCGCGGCGTCGGCGTGGACCGTCCCGCTGACCGCGCCCCTCCTCCTCGCCGCGGTCGTCGCGGCGCTCGTGCCGCCGGCGGCCTCCATGGCCGCCACGCTCCGGCGGAGCGAGCGCCGGAACGAGATCCTCAGCGAGCTGTCGAAGTTCCAGGAGAGCCTGCGGGAGCGGGCGCGCTCTCCATGAGCCGCACGTGACGAGGATCGCGCACGTCGTACGCGCGGCCGCGCCACCGCACGACGGTCTGCTTGCGCGTGCGGACCAGCCCCCACAGCATGACCCAGGGCACGGCGAGCGAGGCCGCGGCGTAGGCCATGCGGGGGACATGCCAGAGGGCGGCGACCGCGGGTGCGCCGGAGAACAGGGCGCGGCGGCGGAGGGAGGACTTGGCCAGGGTCGCGGGGAGCGTGACGAGGAACAAGGCGGCCGGGAGGAGGTACGCCCATCCGAGGAACGGGGCCAGGACGACGGAGAGGAGACCCAAGATCACGGCGCCGTCGAAGACCGCGAAGGCTCCCGCGGCATAGCGGCGGACCAAGGGCAGGTAGAGCGTGGCCATCATCATCTGCCGCAGGCACCACTCGAGGCACGTGCCGCGGTCCGCGTCCTCGAGGGTCGCCACAAGGGCGCCCGGCGCGTAGGCGATCCGCAGCCCCGCCTGCCTCACCGCCTCCGTCACGACCAGGTCGTCGCTCAGGACCTCCCGCCAGCGTTCCTCGAGCCGGAGCTTCGGGAGGTTCGAGGCGCGCACGGCCGAGGAGCCGCCCCAGGTGTAGTTCCGCCTCCCGTCGAACAGGACGTTCGCACTCACGGCGTTCCACTCCGAGCGGACGAGGGACCAGAAGGAAGGCCGGGGCGGCACGTACCAACGGAATCCCGTCGACGCGCCGACGCTGACGTCGGCGAGGGGCTGCACGAGCTGCCGCAGCCAGTCCGGCGCGGGACGGACGTCCGCGTCGGCGAAGACGACGGCCTCGTCCTCGGGACGCAGCTGGGCGACCGCGGTCCGGAGGGCGTTCACCTTGCCGCCCATCTCCGAGGGATCGGAGAGAAGCAGCTCCACGGGCACGCGTCCCTGCTCCCGCCCGAGCTCGAGGGCGCGAACCGCGCCCGGGTCGTCCGCGCGGTCCGTGACGATGACGAGGCGGTACCGCGGGTACGCCTGCGCGAGGATCGCCCGCACGTTGCCGTCGAAGCCCTCGTCGAGGCCGCGCACGGGGAGAAGCACCGCCGCGGCGGGCAGGTACGCGCCGAACGCCATGCGGAGGGCGACGCGGACCCCGCGGCGGAGCGCAACGCCCTGGCGGAGGTTCAGGAGGTTCGCGAGGAGCGCCAGGAGGGCGAGCGCGGCGAGGAGGGCCCAGAGCGCGTCCACAAGAAGGCGCGAACCGCGGGGCGCAGTTAAAGCTTAGGCTCCCGGGCCCACCAGGATGTCCTCGCCCTCCACCTTCACGGCGTACGTCCGGAGGCGCGCGGCCGCGTTCGCCACGTTCCTCCCCGTGCGGACGTCGTACTCCCAGCCGTGGAGCGGGCACGTGACCACGGGGCCGTCCAGGGTGCCTTCGCCGATCGGGCCGCCGCGGTGCAGGCAGACGTTGGAGACCGCGTAGAACGACCCGTCCACGTTGAAGAGGGCCACCGGATGGCCGAGCACGACGACCACCTTCGACGTGCCGGGCGGGATCTCGGAGGCCTTGGACACCAGGATGAAACCGGCCATGCGAAAGGCCCCGAGACCGCGGTCCCCCATGAACGTTCGTGCGCGGAACGTTTAATGCCCTGCTTCCGCATGGACTCTGCGAGGTCGGGCCGATGACGCGCGAGGAGAAGGCCAAGTTCCTAGCCCAGGTGAAGGAGTTCGTGCTCGCGATGAACCGCATCGAGGACTCCGTCGCGACGCTGGGCCAGCGGATGACGCGGGACGAGGAGAAGCAGGCCTTCAAGGAGATCTTCGAGTGGCTCGGGACGACGACGGACCTGCCGCCGAACTCCTATTCGAGGGAGTGGTCGCGGGAGCTCTTGGCCCACATCGGCGTCCTGGTCCAGTACGACACCTACGAGGGCACCACGGACTCCTACATCGCCTAGGCCCATCTGCGGAGGTAATTTCAGAAACCTTATTTTGCCCGCGCCGACATCCTCTGGGCACGAGGGTGAGGTTCCATGGTTTTCCGGAATGAGCGGACCTGGCAGAACGCCGTCGAGGCGAACGCGACCGAGGAATTCCACCAGGCCTACGAGGCCGCGGTGGAGCAGGTGAGGAAGGACTTCGGGCAGAAGCATCCCCTCTTGATCGACGGGAAGGAGGTCTGGACCCGCGAGACCTTCTCCGACACGTCGCCGTCGAACCGGAAGCTCGTCCTGGGCACGTTCTCCAAAGGCGGGAAGGCGCACGCGCGGGAGGCGATCGCCGCGGCGAAGAAGGCGTTCCCCGCGTGGGCTGCAACGCCCTGGGAGGAACGCGTCCGGATCCTCCGCCGCGCGGCCGACCTCGTGGCCGCCCGGAAGTTCTACCTGGCCGCCCTGATGTCGTTCGAGAACGGGAAGAACCGCTATGAGGCCATGGCCGACGTAGACGAGGCGGCGGACCTCATGCGGTGGTACGCGGAGGAGATGGAGCGGAACCACGGATACGACTACGCCATGGGCCAGTACGTCCCCGGCGAGAAGACGCGGTCCGTCCTCAAGCCGTACGGCGTGTGGGCCGTCGTGGCGCCGTTCAACTTCCCCATCGCCATCGCGGGCGGCATGTCCGCAGGCGCGATCATCACCGGGAACACCGCGGTCTTCAAGCCCGCGAGCGACACGCCCTTCATGGGCTGGGAGCTGTGCAAGATCTTCCGCGAGGCGGGCGTGCCCGCGGGCGTCTTCAACTATGTCACCGGGCCGGGATCCACGGTCGGCCAGGAACTCGTGGACAGCCCGGACGTCGCCGGCTTCGTGTTCACGGGATCGCGGGACGTCGGCATCGGCGCCTACCGCACCTTCAGCGAGACGTTCCCGAAGCCCATCATCACGGAGCTGGGCGGGAAGAACCCGACCGTCGTGACGGAGACCGCGGACCTGGACAAGGCCGCCGCCGGAACGATGAAGGCCGCCTTCGGCTACGGCGGCCAGAAGTGCTCCGCCTGCTCCCGCGTCCTCGTCGACAGGCGCGTCAAGCGCGCCTTCGTGGAGAAGCTCGTCGCGGAAGCGCAGAAGATCAAGATCGGCGACCCCACGCAGCGCGACGTATACCTCGGTCCGGTGATCAACGAGGCCGCCGTGCGGACGTACGAGAAGGCGATCGCGGACGTCAAGAAGGGGCACGGGAAGATCCTCCTCGGCGGCAAGGCGATCAAGGGGGACGGCCTCTTCGTCGAGCCGACGATCGTGGACGGGCTCCCGCGGAAGCACCGCGTGAACAACGAAGAGCTCTTCGTGCCGATCCTTTCCGTCATCGAGGTGGACGGGCTGGACGACGCGCTCGGGGTCCTGAACTCCGTGGACTACGGCCTGACGGCGGGCATCTTCAGCGGCAAGCGCGAGGACGTGGACCGCTTCTTCCGGGAGACGCAGACGGGCGTCATGTACGCGAACCGCGCCGCAGGCTCGACCACGGGCGCGGTCGTGGGCGTGCAGCCCTTCGGCGGCTGGAAGATGTCCGGAATCTCGGGCAAGGCGGCGGGCGGGTACTTCTACCTCCCGCAGTTCATGCACGAGCAGAGCCAGTCCGTCTACGAGAGCTAGGCCGCGGCCGAGGGCGGGCCGCGGTCGACGCGGCCGTCGCTACGTGCGCCTTCGAGGCGTGGTCCGGAAGCATTAGCTATAAGTCCCCCAGAGCGAATCCCCGCCCGTCGGGCTGTTGGGCCGCGAGGGGAGGACCGGCCCGGCGATTGCCGGAGGAGGCTGTAAAATGCGCGGATCCAACCGGAGGAAGTGGGCTTGCGCGCTGCTGATCGTTGCAATGCTGGCAGCCGGGTACGTGGGGCTCGCCGCTAACGCGAGGGCGGCCCTCGGACCCGGGCCGCACCCCGCGGCAACGAGTGTCCTGCGCGTGGGAGAGACCCAGCAGCCGGACAGCCTGAACCCGTTCGTGGGGGTGGAGAGCACCTCCTACATCGTCTGGGCGCACGTCTACGAACTCCTGGTCGGGATCGGGCCCGACACGACGCCCATACCCGCCCTGGCCAAGAGCTGGTCGGTCAATCCCACGGGGCTCATCTGGACCTTCCATCTCCAGAACAACGTCACCTGGCAGGACGGCACCCCCTTCACCTCCGCGGACGTGAACTTCACGTTCCGGTACATCTACAAGCAGACGCCGTACAACCCGATCGGCTGCGACCTCACGCTGCTTGAGGGCTACCTGGGCGACTACGACACGCGCACGGGTGTCGACGTGGGGAACATCACGACCCCGGACGCGTACACGGTCGTCATCCCGACGTACCAGCCCAAGGCGAACATCCTCGCGATGTTCATCCCCATCATCCCGCAGCACATCTGGGGCGGCATCGCGTGCAACAAGGTCCTCCACGTGAACCCCACGCCGATGGTCGGGACCGGGATGTACAGCTTCGTGACGTGGGTCCAGGGCGCCTACGTCCAGCTGAACCTCAACCCGAACTACTGGCGGCTCGACAAGAGCCAGGTGAATTCCTACGTGCAGGAAATCCTCATCGAATTCTACTCGACGACGTCCGCGATGTATGACGACTTCAAGTCGGGCGCCATCGACGCGACGGACGCGTTGTCCGCCCAGCTGTTCCTGCAGGTGCCCCCGAACGTGCAGGGCTCGGCGACGCCCAATGTGGGCTTCTTCAAGGTGCGCTCCATGTCGATGAGCGAGATGGGCGCGTGCCTGGCGTCGGACGCCCTCATCGCCCAGTACGGGGTCAAGGGCGGACGAAACTGGCTCGTGACGAACCAGACCATCCGGCAGGCCATGCAGCTCGCGGTGAACCGCTCGTTCCTGGTGGACAACATCCTGGGGACGGGCGCGGCGGGCAGCGGCCTCGGGGACCCCGGCTCCACGCTCATCCCGCTCGGGACGCCCTTCTGGCACCTGAACGTCACCGGGTCGGACTCGCTGAACTTCAACCCCGCCGAGGCCCGGCTGCTCCTCGATGACCCTGCCGGGAACGGGATGACCGTCCTTCCCGGGCACAACAACGACCCGGGGCCCTACGGCCAGTACCTTGATCCGGCGGCCGCCAACAATTCAGACGCGTTCGCGGCCATCAACCCGTCCTACCCGAACGTCCGGGTCCCCATCGACCCGAGCCGCGTGGGCACGGGGGACGTGTGGGGCGCGACGGGCGGAACCAGCGCCCCGAACCGACCTGCCCCGTATCCTCTGAACTTCGTGCTGGACGTGATCAACACGGATGACGACGAGTCGAACGCCGCGGACCGGATGATCCAGTGGTGGGCCGACGTCGGAATCCAGGTCACGAAGAGCCTCATCCCGGAGTCCAAGATGATCTCCGTCACCTACGCGTGCAGCGAGGACCTGTACATGTGGGGCTGGGGAATGGACGTCGACCCCGACTTCGCCCTGAGCGTCATGACGACCCCGCAGATCCTCTACTGGCAGGATGCCTGGTACTCGAACGCGACGTACGACCAGTGGTATGGCCTCCAGCAGACCCAAGTGGACCCGTACCAGCGCCAGCAGACGATCTGGAACATGCAGCAGAAGCTCTACGAGGACGGGGCGTACCTCATCATGTGGTACCCCTTCTCCATCACTGTGGTGCGGACGGACACGTTCTCCGGCTGGACGGGCCTCGGGGACTGGAGCCAGCACCCGGGCTTGGGCCTGACCGGATTCGGCAACGACCTGGTCATGCTCACGGTGCGCGCGGGATCCTCGGCGCCCCCGACGAACAACTGCCCCACGCAGCCTGTCATCAGCCCGAGCGGAAGCATCACGACCTTCGTGAACGCGAGCACGGTCTTCCAAGGCACGTCGACCGATCCGGACCCGAACCAGAACCTCACATGGACGTGGAGCTGGGGCGACAACAACGTCACGCAGAGCCGGAACAGCACGAGCGTGACGGAGCAACTGGCCTCGCACGTGTGGACGCAGCCGGGCACGTACTTCGTCAACCTGACGGTGACGGACGGAATCTGCGCGCCGGAGACCACGGCCTCGCCCACCCAAGTGAGCGTGATCCCGTCGTCCGGCCAGATAGGCTGGATCGTCGGGCACGTCACGGAGTCGCTGGCGAACCAACCCCTGGCCAACGTGTCCGTCGTCGCGACGCCGGGCGGGTTCTCTGCGGTCTCGAGCCTCCAGGGGGCCTACAACATCACCCTGCCCCCGGGCACGTACACGGTCACGGCGACCCGGAGCCTCTACAATGCCGCCTCGCAAGCCAGCGTGGCGGTGACGAACGGCACCGCCACGACGGTGGACTTGGTCCTGACCTTCCGGGCCGGCTGGATCGCAGGGACCGTCCGGAGCGCCGCGGGAGCGGCCCTGGCTGGCGCGGTCGTCTATATGGTCGGGCCCCAGGAATACGTGGTGCGGACGGACGCAGCGGGCGGGTACAACCGCAGCGTCCTTCCGGGAACGTACTCCGTGAACGCAAGCTATACGGGCTACGTCACGGTGACGTACGACAACAAGACCGTGAGCGCCCTCGCGACAACGACGGTGGACTTCACCCTGCAGCCCGTGCCCCAGCCTGCATCCGGTCTCTCCCCCCTCGAGGTCGCAGCGGTTGCGGTCGTCGTCATTGCGGCGGTGGGCGCCTTGGCCTATCTGGTCATCCGACGTCGCCGGGAGGCGGAGAAGATCGAGGGACCCGAGTTACCCCCGAAGCCACCGAGCGGAGGATGAGCAACTGTCCTTCCCCTGAGAGGACCGGGCTTTTTACCGGTCCTCCGGACCTATTCAGGAGCGGGTGAGCCATGACGATGCGCACCGTGGTCGTGAAGAAACTGGCGAACACGCTCGTCACGATCCTGATCATCCTCGTGGCCAACTTCGTCCTCTTCAGGATGCTGCCGGGCAACCCGGCCCTCACCTTCATCCGCACGGGCGCGGGACACTCGGCGAACCCAGACCTCGTCCAGAAACAGATCGCGATCATGGGATTGAACGACCCGCTCGTCATCCAGGTCGGGAAGTACATCGTCAACACGTTCACGGGGAACTGGGGCTATTCGTTCTTCCAGCAGGACCAGCTCGTCATCAACCTCATCGCCCAGAAGGCGGTGTGGACCTTGCTCCTCGTGGGCACCTCCACCGTGATCACGATCTGGCTGGGCATCATCATCGGCTCCATCTCGGCTTGGAAGCGCGGGAAGCTGTTCGATGTGACCTCCCTGGGCTGGGGGTTCTTCTTCTATGCGATGCCGACGTTCTGGCTCGGATTCATGTTCCTGGTCCTCTTCAAACAGGGCAGCGGCATCTTCCCGATCCTCCCGGGGTACCACGAGCTGGACTTCCCCTATCCGACGGATCCGCTCCAGCTCATCGGGAGCGCCCTCCAGCACCTCATCTTGCCGGCCGTGACGCTCACGCTGGTCCAGCTCGCGGGGATCGCCATCATCATGCGCAACTCCCTCATCGACACGCTCACGGAGGACTACATCGTCACCGCGAAGGCGAAGGGGCTCACCGACCGCATGATCCTGAAGCGGCATGCCATGCCGAATGCGCGGCTCCCCATGGTGACCGTCATCGCCCTGAACATTGGGTACATCCTCGGGGGAGCCATCCAGGTCGAGGTCGTCTTCTCGTACCAGGGGCTCGGGTGGCTCACCGTGACCGCCGTGGAGAACCAGGACTACCCCCTGCTGCAGGGCCTCCTCATCCTCATCACCCTGAGCGTCGTCTTCGCGAATCTCATCTCGGACTTCGTGTACGCTTGGCTGGACCCGCGGGTCCGCCTGGAGTGAGGGGGCGCCGGCATGCTGCGACGCGGAGGGTCTCAGCTCAATGCGACCGACACCGCCAAAATCGAGCCGGAGTCGCTGCTCCTGCTGCGCCTGCGCTTCCTGACGGAACGGTGGCGGGGGTTCTGGGAGATCTTCCGACACAGTCGCCTCGGGATGGCGGGCCTGGTGATCCTCCTCGTCTTCACGGTGATGGCCCTCTCGGCCCCGGCCCTCACCGCGGCGGGCATCCTGCGCAGCCCGAGCGTGTCGCTTTGCGGGGCCGACTACCACGCGTGCACGAACACGGACCCGAGTCTCTCCGCCTTCCGACCTCCGAGCGGCCAAGCGCTGTTGGGGACGGACAACCTGGGTCGGGACATCTTCGCCCGCCTCTGGTGGGGAACGCAGATGACCATGCTCATCGGCGTGCTCGCATCGGTGATCAGCATGGGTCTCGGGACCTTCGTCGGGATGGTCGCCGGCTACTACGGCGCATGGGTGGACGAGGTGCTCATGCGCGTCGTCGACTTCTTCCTCGTCCTGCCGACCCTCGTCCTGGCCCTCGTCCTCGTGGGTATCCTGGGCGGGGGGGACTTCTGGACGATCATCGGCGTGATCGGAATCAGCCTGTGGGCCTCGACCGCGCGGCTCGTACGGGCGCAGGTGCTGTCCCTCAAGCAACGCCAGTTCGTCGAACGCGCGAAAGCCGTGGGCGCTAGCGAGAACCGCATCGTTTGGTATCACATCTTCCCGAACGCCTTCTCGCTCGTGTTCGCGGAGGCCATCCTGACCATCGCGGTGGCCATCCTCACGGCGTCCTTCCTGGACTTCCTCGGACTGGGGCCCCGGAACGTCATCACCTGGGGGAAGCTAATCGACGACGCCATCAACGGAATCGCGATCACGCGCCAGCTGATCTGGTGGATCTTCGCCCCAGGCTTCGCGATCGTTCTCGTGGTGATGGGCTTCACGTTGCTCGGGTACTCCCTGGACGAGATATTCAACCCGCGCTTGAGGAAACGATAGCATGGCCCTGCTCACGGTGAAGGGATTGAAGGTCCACTTCGAGACGCGCGAGGGCATCGTCCGCGCCGTGGACGGCATCGATTTCACCCTCGGCGAGGGGGAATCGCTGGGCCTCGCGGGGGAGAGCGGCTGCGGCAAGACGACGGCTGCGCTCTCGATCATGCGGCTCCTCCCGCAGAACGGGCAGATCGTGGACGGAACCATCGACTACATGGGCTATGACCTGGCGAAGATCCGGGAATCCCAGCTGCGGGGGATCCGCTGGCAGCACATCTCCATCATCTTCCAGGGCGCCATGAACGCCTTGAACCCCGTCCAGAGGGTCGGGAATCAGATCGCCGAGCCCATCATCCTCCACGAGAAGATTGACCAGGAGGCCGCGCTCAAGCGCGTCCGCGAGCTGCTCGAGCTCGTAGGGATCCCGAAGGAGCGGGTCGGCGACTATCCCCACGAGTTCTCCGGCGGCATGCGGCAGCGCGTGATGATCGCGATGGCCCTCGCCTGCAACCCGCGTATCGTCATCGCGGACGAGCCCGTGACCGCGTTGGACGTCATGATCCAGGCCCAGATTCTCGAGCTCCTGGAGCGGCTCAAGCGGGAACTCGGCCTCTCCATGA
>OFHG01001013.1_pt1 | contig 10384 bp, 10 predicted proteins | sample 1521931 | NCBI WGS metagenome assembly OFHG01 (sample SAMEA2468438, study PRJEB22500) | soil metagenome | biome: Glassland; feature: Farmland; material: Clay | place: Australia | collected 2013-01-31 | depth 0.55 m | reverse complement strand
TTTCCGCAGGGCGTTGGGGCGCCGGTCGACTTCCTGGCTTGAACGCTCGGCGCGCAGCGCCCGCAGCCGCCCGGCCTGTTGCCGCGCGACGGCTTCGCCGATCTGCAGTATCTCGGGCGGCTCTTCTGCGGTGAGATAGTCGTTCACGCCGACGATCACCCGCCGGTGCCGCTCGACCTCGTGCTGCAGCCGCAGCGCGCTCTGCGCGATCTGGCCGAACGCGCCCAGCGCATATCCGGATGCCGCCGGATCGGTCGCATCGGCCTCGACCAGCAATTGCGGATGGGCGCCGCGCACCAGATCGCGTGTGAAATTGACCGGGATCTCGACCACGAAGGCCACGCTGCCTTCGTCGAGCATCCGCCGCGCCTGTTGCGGCGAATCTGTTTCCCTGACGATGTGGAAAAAGTCGGAGCTTCTCAGCGCGGCCACGATCGAGCGCGCATAGACACCCGGATCGTCGATCGCGACCGCCGTCGGCAGGTTGTGCGGATTGAGATTGATTCCATAACCGAAAATGAAGAGCTGCACGACCGGGATCGTCAGGATCATCGCGAAGGTCAGCCGGTCGCGGCGCATCTGGATGAATTCCTTGACCAGCACGGCATACATGCGCCGTCCCGAAAACCGCCGCAGGAAATGCAGTATCTCGTTCATGTCACCTGCTCCTGCAGATGGATGAACACGTCTTCCAGGCTGGGTTCGGCTTCCTCGATGGTCAGGCCGGGCTTGCCGGCCCATGGTGCCAGCACGCGTTCAAGCGCCTGCTTGTCGCGCCCGCTGACATGCAGCGACGCCCCGAAGAAGGCGACATATTCGGCGCCCGGACGGCCGCGCAATTCCGCCGACAGCCTTCGCACGCCCTCGCCATGGACGATGTAAGTGTAAAGACCCGCACTCTTGATTACGTCGGCGACGGTGCCGCGCGCGATCAGATTGCCGTTGAGAATGTAGACGATGCGATCGCAGCGCTCGGCCTCATCCATGTAGTGCGTGCTGACGAGCACGGTGATACCGGCCGCACTCAGTTCGTGGATCTGGTCCCAGAAGTCGCGCCGCGCCTTGGGATCGACGCCCGCCGTCGGCTCGTCCAGAAGCAATAATCGCGGGTCGTGCAGCATGCAGGCGGCCAGCGCCAAACGCTGTTTCCAGCCGCCCGACAATTCGCCGGCCAACTGGTGCTGGCGCTTGGTCAGACCCAATTGCGCCAGCGTGTCGTCCACCACCTTGCGCCGCTCGGGCAGGCCATAGAGCCGGGCCACAAAGTCCAGATTCTCGCGGATCGACAGATCCTCCCAGAAGCTGAACTTCTGGGTCATGTAGCCGGTCCGGCGTTTGATGCGTTCCGATTGCGTGCGAAAATCGAGGCCGAGGCAGGTGCCCTCGCCTTCATCGGCACGCAGCAATCCGCACAGCATGCGGATCGTCGTGGTCTTGCCCGAACCATTGGGGCCGAGAAAGCCCCACACCTCGCCGGCGGGGACGGCGATGTCGACTTTGTTGACGGCCGTCTTGCTGCCGAAGCGCTTGGTCAGGCCGCGCACGTCGATCGCGTAATCGTCCTGCATGGCGCTGCTCACTTGACCGGCGTCACATCGACCGGCTGGCCGGGATTGAGCGCGAGCCCGCCCTTGGCGCGTGCTTCCAGCTTGAACACCAGCTTCTCGCGATTGGCGATGGAGAAGATGACGGGCGGCGTGAATTCCTCCTGCTGGGCGATGAAGGTGATTGTTGCCGTGATGTCCTTGCCGCAGGAATCGCAGGAGATGCGGACGGCCTGTCCCATCTTCACTTTCGCGAATTGTTTCTCCGGCACGAAGAAGCGCACGAACACATTTTGCGGCGGCAGAACTGAGATCACAGGCGTCGAGGCCGGCACATATTCGCCGACGCGGAAATAGATGTCCTCCACACGGCCGCCCACGCGCGCGATGATCTGGCGCTGGGAGAGCTGGTATTCGGCATTGTCGAGCGTCGCTTCGGCGGCGCGCTCCTGCGCCTTGATCTGGTCGATCTGCGCGGCGGTCTCGTCGTAATTATTTTGGGCCAGATCGAGCGCCGATTTCGTGCCGGCATGGGCGTGGACGAGGCTGCGCTGGCGGTGCAGCTCCTTGGTCGTGTAGGCGAGCTTGGCCTGCGTCTGCTGCAATTGCGCGCGCGCCTGGGCGAGCGCGGCCTTGGCCTGGTCGCGCAAGGCCACCTGCTGGGTGTCGTCGAGCGTGAACAGCACCTCGCCCTTCTTCACCACGTCGCCGCGCTTGACCGAGATGGCGGCAACCCAGCCCGGCTGCGGCGCGCCGATGAATGCGTCCTCGCCTTCGGCATAGCCGAGCCAGGGCTTGGGCCCGGACTGGCCGCAGCCGGTCAGCAAAAGCAACAGCGCGAGCGCCGGAACGAATGTGAAGCGTGTCATGGCCGGTGTTCCCCTTCGGCGGAAAGGCCGCGCAGCAAGACGTCGGCGTGGGTCCGCATCAGAGCCTCATAATCATACGGTTCGGTGTCGAATTGGGCGAAGGTCGTGCGCCAGAAGGCGCAGAGCAGCAGCGGCGCGATACAAAGCCGCGCCACATGGTCGGGGGGGAGGGAACGGAACTCGCCCCGCTCGATCCCGCGCTGGACCACATGGCTCAGCGTGCCGAGCCCCTTGTCGATGATCTCGGTGCGATAGAAGCGCACCATCTCGGGGAAGGCGCTGGATTCGGCGATCATGATCTTGGGCAGGACCACGCGGTCGCTGGTCAGGACAAATCGGCCGATGGCGGCCAGCGCCATGCGCAGGAGGTCGGCCGAGCTGCCCTCGAAGCGCGCGATCTGCGCCATCACCTGCCCCAGCGCATCGCCGATGGAGCTGCGGATCAGGGAGCGAAACACCGCCTCCTTGTTCTCGAAATAAAGATAGATCGTCCCCTTGGTGACGCCGGCCTGGCGGGCGATGTCCTCCATCCGGGTGCGGGCAAACCCCTTTTCGGCGAACACCCCCAGCGCCGCCTCCAGAATTTCCTGGGGGCGGGCGGCTTTGCGGCGTTTCCAGCGGGTTTGCTCGGTAGCCATGGGGTATCGTCAACTAATAACTGACTGGTCAGTTATAAAATATGCATGGCAAAGATGCAATGCGTGCTTTTCCATGCCGTGCAGTAAATTGATCCAGCCGAATGCGTGCCCTGCCAGAACGAGGCAAGTTAAAGGGGCAGAAGGAGATTTTGTCATGAGGAACACCAAGCCGGTCCACCGGACGCTGGCGTCGCGGATCGCGCTGGTTGTCGCGGCGGCGAGCCTTTTGGGGCTTTCGGCCTGTGCCACCGGCCCCACGCCCTATGAGCCCCAGAAGGCTCCGGGCAGCATGGGCTACAGCGACCAGGAGCTGACCCACAATCGCTATCGGGTCACCTTCACCGGCAATTCCGAAACACCGCGCGAGACCGTCGAGGACTATCTCCTGCGGCGTGCGGCCGAGGTCACGCTGAAGGCCGGCTATGACGCCTTCCTGTTCGACACCCGCAACACCAAGGCCAAGACCACCTATATGTCGACCTTCACCGGTTGGCCGGGCTGGGGCGGTTATGGCTGGTACTGGCATAGCTGGGCCTATGGGCCTTACGGGCCGGGGCCGCTCGATATGGACTCAACCTCGCGGCCGATCACGCGTTACCACGCTTATGCCGAGATCGTGTTGCTGACGGCCGATCAGGCAAAGAGCGAGCCGCGCGCAATCAACGCCCGCGAGATCATTAGCCATCTCGGGGCACCGCCTTCCGCGCCTGCGCCCGCGGCGCCTACACCGGACAAGAGCACCTAGACGGCGCGCGGTCATCGTAGCGGAGTGGAAGGCTCAGTCCTCGGCGCGCTTCGGCGGCCGGTCTTCCGGGTGCCGGAGTATCATCCGCGCCTCATCGCCGTCGCGCGCAACGGTGATGACGGCGAAACCTTCGCTACGGCACATATGCGGTACGTCGATCGGGGCCATGGGATCGTCGGTCACGACCGCGATCTGAGTGCCCGGCCCGCCGCGCTCGAGTGTCTTACGGGCATAGAGCGCCGGCAGCGGGCATTTGAGGCGCCTGAGGTCCAGCGTCTCCAGAATCTCTTGGCTCTTCCGCGCCATACTTGCCTTTTGAATCCCGCACCCTAGGCTCGCCCCGTCACAGCGGCCGGACCGATTCGCCCATGGAATTCATCGACGCGATCGCCCGCGAGGCGATCTATATCAGCTCCGTCGGGCGATCGCTCTTCCGGATGCGTCACGTCAAGCCGGATTCGCCCGTCACCATTTCCGAAATCTTCGAGGGCCAGGTGCGGGCGCGGCCCGGCGCCCCGGCGCTGCTCTGTGAGGACGCGGTCTGGTCCTATCGCGATCTCGATCTGCGCGCCAATCGCTATGCCAATTGGGCGCGGGGGCTGGGGATCGGACGCGGTGACGTCGTCGCACTCCTGATGGAGAACCGGCCCGATTATATCGCGGCATGGCTCGGCCTTGTGAAGCTTGGCGCTGTGGTGGCGCTTCTCAACACCAATCTCAGGGGCCAGCCGCTGGCCCATTCCATCGCCGTGGCCGGAGCGCGGCATATCGTGGTCGGCGCCGAACTGGCCGAGACCTTTGCGCAGGTGCGCGCGTTGCTCGATGCGCCGCCGACCGCCTGGATCGACAGCGGGCACGCGGCGCATGGGGAAGATCTCGATGCGGCCCTGTCAGATGCGGCGACGGCGCTCGATCCCGTGGTGCGCGCCGGGCTCACCTGCAAGGACCGCGCATTTTACATTTTCACCTCCGGCACCACCGGGCTGCCCAAGGCCGCCAATATCAGCCATATGCGTATGCTTTTCATGATGTATGGCTTTGCTGGCGGGCTGGATGCCGGTCCGGACGACCGCATGTACAATGTACTGCCGCTCTATCACACTGCCGGCGGTATCTGTGCGGTGGGCCCGGCGCTCACGACCGGCGGCTCACTCGTCATCCGCCGCAAATTTTCGGTGCATGAGTTCTGGGACGATTGCGCGCGCTATCGTCCGACCTTCTTCCAATATATCGGCGAGCTGTGCCGCTATCTTCTCAACGCGCCGCCGGCGCCGCATGAGCGCGACCATGTCCTGCGCGCGATCACCGGCAACGGTTTGCGTCCCGAGATATGGCCGGCCTTTCAGAAACGCTTTGCGATCCCCAAGATCATCGAGTTCTACGGCGCTACCGAAGGCAATGTCTCGATGTTGAATTACGATGGCACAGTCGGTGCCATCGGCCGCGTGCCGTTCTATATGCGCTCGATCATGGCCACGCGTCTCGTGCGCTTCGATGTCGAACACGAAATGCCGGTGCGTGATGCCAACGGCTTCTGTATCGAATGCGCCATCGGCGAAGCGGGCGAGGCCATCGGCAAGATCGTCGATGAACCGGGCAAGAATTTCGAGGGCTATACGAAGCAGGAAGAGACGCAAAAGAAAATCCTGCGCGACGTGTTCGAGGCGGGCGATGCCTGGTTCCGCACCGGCGATCTGCTGCGCCGGGATGAGCATGGCTATTTCTATTTCGTCGACCGCATCGGCGACACCTTCCGCTGGAAGGGCGAGAACGTCTCCACCAATGAGGTGGCCGAAGCTCTCGGCGTCATTCCCGGAATCAAGGAAGCGAATGTCTATGGCGTTGCCGTGCCAGGAATGGACGGCCGCGCCGGCATGGCCGCGCTTGTGACCGCACAGGGCTTCGACGTTGCGGGTCTGGCGGCGAAGCTGAAGGGCAATCTGGCTGCCTATGCGCGGCCGATTTTCATTCGCCTGCGTCCCGAAATGGAAATCACCGGCACCTTCAAGCTGCGCAAGGTCGATCTGGTCAAGGATGGGTTCAATCCGAACACGGTTGGCGATCCGCTTTATGTTCTCGATGCGGAAACGGAACGCTATGTCCCGCTCGACGTTGCTGGTTATGAGCGGATCGTTTCCGGCGGCATGAAATTCTAAGTTGTGCCGAAACGGAACGAAGTGGCCGGAAGCACACAGCGCTCTGGAATAATGCGGGGATAAGTAACGTCTATAGCAAACGCGGTATTCCCGTTGAGGGATCTTTCGCTCTAGTTATGAGACCCGGAAGCAGAAGCGTAATGGAGTGCGCAGCGTGCGGATCGATCCGGTTGTTGCCCTGATGGACGAGCTGGACCTGGCCTATGTCTCGCTGGCACGGGCGCGTGGCAGCCGCGACTGGGACGCAACGCGCCGCGAACTCGCCAACATCGCCACGCTTCATGCCTGCCTGCGCGAGACCGAACCGTCGACAGTGATCGGTGCCGCGCATTTGCTGCGCGAAGCTGCGGCGCTCCTCCTGCGTTCGAACACGCCCTATTATGGTGATCGCCTGCGCGAGGTGGCGGCGCGCCTCGATGAAGGCCAGCGCCTGTTCTCCGACCTCGTCTGGTTGCGCAGCGTGCGTAGCATATTGGCATCGGGCGAATGCGGGCGGCCGGGCGAAAATGCGGCCGAGCTTCTCATCCTGGCGCTCAAGGGCGCTGGGCGCCCCGTGCTGCTCTATCGCAATGTCGCCCCACCTGTGCAGCACAGCGAACCGGCCGTCCACGAAACGCGCCGCTAAATCTCGAACGCGATTTCAGCCGCCGGCAGAACGAGGGCATAACTGCCGTTCAACGTCTCGTTTTCGTGGGCGATGATGTCGGGCGCTTTCAGTACCTTGCTGTCGAAGGTGGAGTGCGCATCCGCCACCAGCGTGACGGCGTAGCCGCGCTCCACGGCCCCGCGGATGGCGGCATCGATGCAATATTCAGACTGCATGCCGCAGACCACGATGTGGCCAATGCCGGCCTTCTTCAGCTTCGCATCGAAGTCGGTCGCTTTGAATGCGCTGCCATGCCTCTTCACGGTGACGTCGTCGCCGGGTCTGGGCGCGATGGCGGCGCGATAAGCGAAGCCGGGCTTGCCGGCTTCGAGGTCATCGCCCGGTCCGCCATCATGCTGCACATAGCAGATTGGCGTTCCGGCCGCGCGGGCCCGATCGATCAGCCCGCCGATCCGCTCCACGACACCCTCGCCATCGTGCGGCTGGAAGTCTGGATGAGCAAACATGCCTTCCTGAACATCGATGATCACGAGCGCTTTCATGGCGCCGCATATATCCGCATTTCCCCGCTCATGTCCTCGGTTGCGTGCGCAACCCCGCCTTGCCGGCCGCGCATATCACTCCGCCGCCTTTCCGGCCTTCTTCGCTTCGTCTTCGTGATGCTGCTGGATCGTCTGCATGGCCGCGCTCATGGCCGCGCCGATGAAGCGCTCCTTGTTGTCCTTGGCCCAGTTGAGCGCGGTTTCGCGGGCTGTGTTGGCGCCGTTGATGGCCGGCGTCACATGGCGCTGCCACAGCTCATAGGACTTCTTGGTGTTTTCGAAATTCGCCCAATTGTGCGCGAGCTGCAGGAAGCAGCCGAATTCGCCCTGCTTCTTTTGAAGGCGGCGGATCTGGGCAATGGCGTCATCCGGCGTGCCGACCACCGCGACGCCTTCTTCGACCAGTGTTTCGAGCGGCCGGTTCTCCGTGGTCTCGCGGCCAGCTACGGCGCTGATGCCCGAGAAATAGCCGCGCCATTCCTCGAAGCCGTATTTGCAATTTTCGAAAGCCTGCTCGCGTGTCTCGGCGATATGCACTGGGCCGACCAGGCGCAGGCGCTCTGGATCCATGCTGCGGCCTTTCTCGGCGGCCACATTGTTGGCGATCTCCCAATTGACGGCCAGCGCATCATAGCCGCCCGCCTGTGTCGCGGCGACGCCCAGCATGCCGAAGCCATGCTTGCCGGCCAGCTTGCCACCCGAAGGCGTGACGGACGACGCCACCGCGATCTCGGGATGCGGCCAGCTATAGGGCAGGAGCTGGCAGGCAGCATCGACCAGCGTGAACCAGTCGGTCTTGGCGCTCACGCGTTCGCCCTTGAACAGGCGCAGGATCACTTCGATGGCTTCCACCATGCGCGGGCGCTGCGTCGAAGGATCGATGCCCATGGAAAAGGCGTCGGACGGCAGAAGGCCGGGCCCCACGCCGAACATCACGCGGCCGCGCGTCTGATGATCGAGCTGGATGATCCGGTTCGCCGTCATCAGCGGGTTGTGATAGGGCAGCGAGACGACGCCGGTGCCGAGCTTGATGCGCTTGGTGCGCTCGGCCACGGCGGCGATGAACAGTTCGGGGCTCGGAATGATTTCGAAGCCGGCCGAATGATGTTCGCCGATCCAGGCTTCATCATATCCCAACCGGTCGAGATGCTCGATCAGCTCCATGTCGCGCTGGATGCACAGCGTCGGGTCTTCGTTCACGGGATGGAACGGGGCAAGGAAGATGCCGTTGCGCAGCTTGATGGTCATGGGCGTGTCCTTCCGGAAAGTCTGAAATGGTAGTGCGCGAAGTCTGACACAGCCGCAGAGGAGCCGCCACAATAGCGGCGTTTCCGTAACGTCAGCGGAGAATTGCGCCTTGCCGCTCGCGCGTGCAGGCATATCCTTCAGCCCGCAAAGATCTTGAAAAGCGAGGAGCCGCCCATGCGCGCCGCCGTGTTCCAGGAAATGTCCAAGCCGCTGGTGATCGAAAATTTGCCCGATCCCGAGCCCGGCCCCACCGACATCATTCTCAAAGTGAAGAACTGCGGCATCTGCGGCTCCGACCTGCATATGACCGAACCGGTCTCGGTGATGCCGCTCACCCTCGGCTCGGTGATGGGCCATGAATTCGCCGGTGAGATCGTCGCCGTCGGCAAGGATGTCGGCGCGCGCTGGACGATCGGCGATCGCGCGGCGGGCTTTCCTTATATCTGCTGCGATGCGCGGTCGCCTTGCACCAATTTCAGCCCGTCGCGGCAGACTTGCGGAAAGGGCATCAGCATCGGTCTCGGCCAGAGCCATGGTGCCTATGCCGAATATGTGCGCATTGGTTCCAGCGGCGGCCACCGTTTGCCGGACAGTGTGTCGTTCCGCGCACGCGCGCTGGTCGAGCCTTTGGCAGTCGGATTGCATGCCGTCGACATGGCAAAGATGGAACGCGGCGCCACGGTGCTTGTGATCGGTGCGGGACCGGTCGGCCTTGCCGTGATGCTATGGGCGAACTTTCTCGGCGCGCGTCATGTGATCGTGTCCGAGCGAGCCGAGAACCGCCGCGCCATGGCTGCGAAATTCGGCGCGACCGATGCGATCGACCCCAACCGTCCGCTCACCGAACAGGTGGAGAAGATTGCAGGCCTGGCCCCCGACATCATCTTCGAATGCGTCGGTGCGCCGGGGCTCATCGGGAGCACCATGATGGAAGCGCCGCGCGGCGCCAAGATGGTGATCGCCGGTGTGTGCCAGCAGCCCGACACGATCATGCCGCTGATGGGGATCGTGAAGGAGCTCAATCTGCAATTCGTGCTCGGCTATCGCCCGGCCGATTTCGACTATGTGATCGCGATGATCGCCTCGGACCGTATCGATGTCGCGCCGATGATCACCGATATCGTGACCGTGGACCAGGTTCCCGCGATGTTCGATGCACTACGCCAGCCCGGCACGCGCGCCAAGGTGATGGTGGAATTTCCGCACTAGGCGAGGCCGGCTTCCCTGTATTTCGCGGTCAGCAACTCCAGCGCGCGTTCCAGGGTCTGCTTGTCTTCGATCGCTCCGAGGAAGGGGTCCTTGCGCAACTTCGCCATGCGCTGCGCCATGTTCCTGATCGTGAAGGCGCCCGGATCCAGACCGGGCTTTAGTTCGCTGATCCGCAGCGGCGCCGATACCGGGGCACCCGGGTTGGGACGCACCGCGTACGGGGCCGCGATGGTCTTGCCGTAGCCGAGTTGCAGGTAATCGATATAGACCTTGCCCTTGCTCAGGTCTTTGTTGCGCTCGACGGTGGCGATCTCGGGAGCCCGGCTGACGACCAGCCCCGAGGCCAGTTCGGAAAAATCCCGGGCCTGCTGGTAGGTGTATACCGGCTTGAGCCCCACTACCACGTGAAGCCCCATCTGTCCCGAGGTCTTGACGACGGCGCGCAGCCCGATTTCCTCGAGTACATCTTTAGTGGCGCGCGCAACCCCTCTCGCCTTTTCCGTGGTCGAGCCTTTGGGGTCGATATCGAACAGCAGCCAGTCCGGGTTTTCGAGGCTGCCCACGCGCGAGGACCAGATGTGAATCGGGATGGTTGCGAGGTTGGCGAGATAGGCGAGGGCGTCGGCGCTCTCCAGCACGAAATAATTGATGTCGCGACGGCTGTCGTCCGAGTAGATGGTTTCGGTGCGCAGCCATTCGGGCGCGAACTTGGGCGCGTCCTTCTGATAGAAGCTCTTGCCCTCGATCCCGTCGGGATAGCGCACGATCATCACCGGCCGATCCTTCAGATAGGGCAGGATCCAGGGCGCGATCGCGCGGTAATATT
>OFHG01001012.1_pt1 | contig 10391 bp, 8 predicted proteins | sample 1521931 | NCBI WGS metagenome assembly OFHG01 (sample SAMEA2468438, study PRJEB22500) | soil metagenome | biome: Glassland; feature: Farmland; material: Clay | place: Australia | collected 2013-01-31 | depth 0.55 m | reverse complement strand
ACAAAGACCACCTCCTCAGGGCGCACGCCAGCGGGGCAACTCGGCGACCGAGCCGAAGAAATCGTCGATCTGCCGGACCACGCTCATGAAGTCACCGGCCTCCACCGGCTTGCTGACATACGCGTTGCCATCGGCACTCGCCCTTCCGCCGGATCAGCCGTGCCCGCATTGGCCGGGCGGGATCGGTCACGATCAACCGTAACCATCCGGATGCGATTGGCAAGCGCGGCTTTCCGCTGGTGGGACACATATGGCTTCGGAGCGGGACAATGCCGGGCTTCCGTCAGGCATCACCGCAGGTCAGATAGCTCCTGGTGCTGGGAACCACATGCTCCCGGCGCTGGGAGTGACCAACAGACCGCCGAATCTAGGATCGTAGGCAGCCGCCGCGGCTGCCATGCCTGAGAAGGGGAGCCAGCGTGAAGACTGTAACCAGGCTTGCCGGGCCATCGAGTTCTGCCGCCTTCCCGGCCACGCCAGGCAGCGGGCTCATCGACTTGAGGTCTGAGGCGGTGGCACCGCTGCACCCGGAGGTGCGCGCCGCCCTCTGCCAGGCTCCTGAAGGCAGCGACTCCTACGATGACGACGCGGCTGGCCACGAACTGGCAGCGCGCATGTCAGAGATGTTCGGGATGGCGTCGGCGTTGTTCGTCCCTACCGGGCGGATGGCCAACGCGATGGCGATCGGGCTGCTGGCCGGGCCGGGGACCGAAATCCTTGCCGACGCCGACGCGCATATCGTGCGCTCCGAGTACGGGCTCGCGGCCCGGCTGTGGTCGATCCAGACCCGCACCTTCGCCCCGGTCGGTGGTCGCCTTAACGTACTGGGAGTCGAGCCACTGCTGAGCGTGCTGGAGAACACGACCATGCCGACCCGGCTCGTCTGCGTCGAGGACACGCACGCCGCCTGCGGTGGCGCCCCCCAGGAGTTCAAGGCGCTTCGGCAGCTCGCCGAGCGGCTCGCGCAGCGAGGCGTGGGGCTCTATTGCGACGGGGCGCGGATCTGGTACGCCAATGTCGCGCAGGCCGTCCCGTGGCGCGCCTACGGCGAGTTGTATGACGGCCTGGCCGTGTCCTTGGTTAAGGGGATCGGCGCGCCCTGCGGTGCGATGCTCTTGATGCGCGAGGACCGCCGCAAGGAGATGCGCGATATGCGCCGCATGCTCGGCGGTGCGTGGGGTGCGGCCTGGGCCGCTCGCGTCCGCCGCACTTCGCGCGCTGGATGCCAACGCTGCCGATCCGGCGCGGGACTGCGCGAACGCCGCGCTTTTCGCGCAATCGCTGCGGGCCGAACTGCCGGACCTGCATGTGTTACAGGAGACCAACATCGTCATGTTCGACGTGCCGGACTCGGCGCTGTTCTTTGAGAAGTGCCGCGCAGACAGGGTCCTGGTCTTCCGGTTTACCCCGACCCGCGTCCGAGCGGTGTTTCACCGCGGAATCTCCGCCGATGATGCCCGGACCGCCGCACTGGCTGTCCGCGATGCCCACCTGTCTTCGGAGTGAGATCGATGATGCTCGCACTGTCGGAACCTGCCTGGCGCATACCGGTTGGCCTGCTTCTGGCCACGCATGACCAGGCCCCGTTACTCCGCGCTACCGCGCAGCCGCTGCTGGACCGGCTACGCGGAAAGTCAGCGGTTATCGGGCTAGGACTGCTCGGTGGCCTGGCCGAGCCGGGCATCCGTACTTTCGCCGACGGATACTCCGACATTGACATAACGGTCCTGCTGAGCTGCGAGATTCCGGCGGAGTCGCTCCGGCTTCCGGCTGCCGATGCCCTCGCCGCAGCGCAGCGGCTGCTTCCCGGATGGCTTCCGAACTTCAAGTTCGTCGATCCGGATTCCCGAATCGAGTTCAACCTCCACCAGCACATTTACGAGTATGAGTCGCAGCCGCACATAGTGTGGGACAACGAAAAGTGCAGCGCTTACGGCGACACGCTGGAGATCGTCTACGACCCGTCCGGACTGCTGGCGTCCCTGGTGCGGGATAAGACCGCCGGAAAGGAGGGCCGCGCGTTCGACGCGGCCGTGCGGCTGCTCTCGCGGGGCCTGGTCATGGCCAGCGACGGCGTCCGCGTGTGCCTCGCGCGCGGACGCGCGGACGTAGCGCGGGACGTCATCGCCCGCGTCTGCTCTGACGCATTGGATGTCTTGCTGTTCCTGTCCGGGATCTGGCCGCCTGGCCCCAAATGGCGGCTGCTGGCCATCGAGGCACTTCTGGAACGCGAGCGGTGGCTGCCCGGCTGGACCTACAGCAGGGTCCTCGCGCTGCTGCACTCGTCAGCGACAGACGAAGCGGGGTGCGGACTGCTGCAAGGCGAGCTGGCCATCTTGCTCGGCGAGGTCAGGGAGATCGCAGCGCAGAAGTTTCCCGACTGGCCCGCCGATGTCTACGCCTACGCGATGACGCGGGTTTTCACCGACAAGCAACTGCTCAGCACTACAGCGGCAGACAAGGCTGTGGGCGCCGGCCTCGAATACGTCACCAGGCTCATGGACCCCGCGTGGAACCGCGTCAATCACGCCCTTGAGGAAATGGCCTAGAACCGGAGCAGCCCGTGTCGATCATCCTGGTCAACCCCCCATCGCTGTATCACATGCCGAAGTTCCGCGCCGAGGGCAAGCTCGCCTACTTCGAACTCAGCCGCCGACAGGTAGGGGAAAACGGCTTCTGGTCCCTGCCCGGTGAGCACCTGGGCCTCGGCTCGCTCGCCGCCGCCTGCGCCGATCGCGGCATCGCGGTCCACATTGTCAACGGGCAGGTCCTCTTCCACCGCAGCGTCGAGCAAACGTGGCAGGCAATTACTCGCGCAGCGGCCCGCCACGGATCGCCCGACGTGATCGGATTCACCGGCCCGGCCCAGGTGTTCGCCGAGAATCTCCACCTCGCGGGCCTGGTCAAGCGCCGCTGGCCTGGCTGCGTCACCGTGCTTGGCCACGACTTCGCCACCCTCAACCACGAGCGGGTGCTGGATGAGCACACCGAGTTCGATGTCGTTGCGTGTGGCGAGGCCGAAGATTGCTTCGTGGAGCTCTGCCTGGCCGTACTCGATGACCGCTGGCCTGAGCCAGTCCCCGGGATGGCGCGCAGAGGCGAGCCCTTCCAGCCGGCGCAGGTGCTGGATATCGACCAGCTTCCCTGGCCGATCCGCGCCGACCTTCCCCTGGTGATGGCGGCCGGCCTGAGCCCGGCGGTCTTCACCTCCCGCGGCTGCCCCTACCGCTGCACTTACTGCACTACCGGGGCGACCGCGTCGCTGCTGGCGGGCGCTCGGCGGCACCGCGAGAAGTCACTTGACAACGTACTGGCCGAGATCCAGGATCTGGCCGGCCGGCACCGAATCCGGCACCTCACGATCACCGATGACCTGTTCCTCAGCAAGAGCCCCGAATCGAGAGAAAGGGCGACGGACTTCGCCCGCCGGCTGATCGCGGCGAGGCTAGACCTGACCGGCATTTGTGCATGACTGAACACTGACCGTTACCGTTATGCTGACTCTCCGTGCTCACATGCGGATCTGCGTGGACGGTGCACCACACGACCCGGGACCTTGCCGATCCGGAACAGGTGCCCGCCTGGCTTGGGGGTGCGCCGGACGGCATACGGGCGTTCCTGGATGAAAAGGGAGTGCCGGACGGGCTGCCGTTCCTGCTGTCGCCGCGGTTCGAGTACGACACCGAGCTGAACTCGTACTTTCACCGGCCGGTGCTGATTGATGCGCCGTGGAACAGCAACGCGAACCGGGCGCGGGCGCTGGCGGGGTTCCTGACGTTCCTGGAGCGGTCGAGGGGCGGCAGGTCCTGGAGGGATGCGGGCGAGGAAGATCATCTGGCCTATCACCAGTGGCGCCGGCGGGACGAGGCAGGACCGCGGGTGGCCGGCGCGACGTGGAGCCAGGAGGTTTCGCACGTCAACCAGTTCTATGCGTGGGCGGTGACGCGGAAGCTGGCGGGTGCGGTGCCGATCCCGCAGCGGGCCCGGCGCCCTGCCCCTCCGGGGACAGTCTGCGCTCCTCTTTACGGCGGCGAGCTTGTTCCGGCGACGTATGCCCATGACGAGGGCGGCGAGCGGATCGAGTGGCTGCCGCCGGCGTCCTACCGGCGGTGGCGGGATACGGGCCTGCGCGGCTACGGGGCCGACGGGCTTCCTTCCCGGGGGTTCCGGGGCCGGTGGGCGGCACGGAACTCGTCGTTCACCGACCTCATGGTCCGCACCGGCATGCGGCTGAGCGAGCAGGCGAGCCTGACCACGCTGGAGGTGCCGGTCAGCGCGGGGCAGGGCGGTTACCAGAAGTTCTGGCTGTCCGGCTCGATCGCGAAGAACGCCTCGGCCCGCTGGGTCTACGTTCCCGGCAGCGTGACGCGGGAGCTGGCCGCGTATGCGGAGCTTGACCGGGCCGAGGTCGTGGCGGACGCGCGGGACGCCGGGCGCTACCGGAAGATGCGCCGTCCCCTGGTGATCGACGACCCGGAACGGCCGGACCTGGTCTGGGCCCCGGGCAGGTCCAAGTACAGGGTGAACGTCAAGATGCTCGGCCCCGCCGAGCGCCGACGGCTGCTGGCGGAAACGGAGGAAGGGCTGGAGCCGGCGATGTTCTGGCTGGGCGAGGACGGCTGGCCGCTGGCGGTCTCGACCTGGAAGAGCATGTTCGCCGCGGCCAACGGCCGGTGCGCGCAGCAGGGCCTGGGCTTGTCGTGTCATGCCCATCTCCTGCGCCACTCCTTCGCGGTCGTGACACTCGAGCAGCTGCAGCGCGGGCATATCGCGGCGCTGGCTGAGATGAATCCCGGTCAGCGCGGCCATTACACGCGCATCTTCGGGGACCCGCTGGACTGGGTGCGCCGCAGGCTGGGCCACCGCTCTGTTCTCACGACGGTCATTTACCTGCATGCCTTGCAGGAACTGGAGATGGAGACGCGGATGGCGCTGGTCCCGGACCGGTGGGAGGACCCCAGGGACACGCCGCTGGAACTGGTCGCAGACGACTCCCCGCCGACGGCCGGAAGCAGCCTGTGAGCAGGCAGGGCCGGGGCAGCACCGGGCCGGGCAAGGTGTCGGCCCTGCCCGCGGGAGGCTATGAACGGGCGGACCCTGTTGCCACGGCCGGTGGCCGGACGACGGTGGCCTTCTGCGGAGACGACGGGCGGCGCCGGACGTTCGACTTGTCGGGGCTGCCGCTGCCGGGCTGGCATGAAGCCCTAGCCGGGGCGTTCGCCGAGCGGACCGGCCCCGGCGGCGGCCTGCGCACGCTCGCGGCCGCCGGCACGGGGTGGGGAGCGCTGGGCCGACTGGTGAAGTTCCTCGGCTCGCTTCCCGATGCCCCGCAGCTTCCGCAGCAGCTGACCTGCGAGCACCTGGACTCGTTCCGCGCCCAGCGGGCGGCGAGCGCACCTGTCACGGTGCTGCGCGACCTTGCCGAGGCCCGCCTGCTGCTTACCCGGGCGGCCATCCGCGGCCAGGTCGCCGCCGATGTCCTGGACCACGTCCAGCGGCGCCTGCCGGCGCGGCTGACGGTCGTCGGCCAGGCGGAGGAACACGCCCGGGGCGGCGCGAAGAGGCTGACCGCCGGCTTCTCCGACGGCGAGCTGGCACGGCTGCTGGCCGCGCTGCGGTCCGACTCGGCCCGGATCCGCGACCGGATCCAGGCCGGCGAAGACCTGCTCCGCCGGTATCAGTCCGGCGACGCGGCGCTCGCGCAGGACGACAGGGCCACGGGGAAGATGCTGGCGGGCATGGCAGCCACTGGGCAGGTTCCGGTGCCGCCCGGTCCCCGCCCGGCCGCGTTCTCTGCCGGGCGCCATGAGCTGGCGGGACGGCTGTTCGTGACGCTGCCGGACCTGCCTCCCCTGATGATGCTCGCCGCGGCGCTGTCGGAACGCAACGGGGAGACGATCAAAGAGCTTCCGGTCCGGCACCGGATCCTAGAAGGCAAGGCCGTCGAGCTGGTCATCGTCAAGCGGCGCCGCGGCGCCCGGCGCTGGTTCGAGACGGTGACGTGGGAGATCGGGCCGCCCGGCCGCGAGTTGCGCTACCCGGGCGGCTTCTACCTGCTGATGCTGGAACTCACGGCGCGGAGCCGACAGCAGTGCGGGTCGCCGCTGCTGTGGTGCGCCTGGCGCAACGGATACGCCGCCGGGCTCAAAGTCCCCGACGACCACAGGGCCGTGTTCGAGGAGTCGCTCAAGGCCACGCCGATCCTGCCGACCCGGTGGGCGGCCGACAGGCCCCGGCCGCTGCTGGCCGACCCGGCGCCCGCCGTCGGCGGCGTCTCTGCCCCGGCCGTGCCGTTGCAGGTCAGCTTCAACCGGATCAAGACCAGCATGGAGGTGCGGCGCACCAAGCGGCTGGGCGGGCACCTGCCTTCGGCCGCCAAGTCCAACACGATGCCCGTCCTGTTCCGCAACTACCTCAGCGGCGACCCGGTCATCGTCTCCTGGGCCGAGGAAGTCCTCGGCGAAGCGCTCACCGACGCCGAGCAGGCAGCCCGCCTGGCCCACGAACGCGCCGCCCGCGCCGCCGGAGGCGGCCCCGTGGTCCTGGGAGAACCCGGGACCGTCGGCAAGGACGTCGGCGAGCTGGACACGGGCTGGGCTGCCTGCGCCGACCACAGCCGACATCCCGCCACCGGCAAGCCCTGCGAGGTCACGTTCCTGGACTGCTTCCACTGCGGGAACTGCCTGGTCACCCGCGATCACCTTCCCCGTCTCCTCAGCCTGCTCGACGCCCTGGGCCAGCGGCGGCGCGAGGTCACCGAAGAAGCATGGTGGGACCGCTACGGACCCGCCTGGGTCGCCATCCGCGAGGACATCCTCGCCAAGTTCACCCCGGCCGAACTGGAACAGGCCCAGGCAAGCAAGCCGGGCGACGCACTCCTCGACCTGATCGAGAACCCCTGGGAGCTGCCGTGACCCTCACCGCCATGCACGCCGCGCCTGCCGCACGCTCCACCGCGGGGACGCTGGGAGGCAGCGACCCGTTCGTCTTCGCGGGCAGGCCGCTTCGCGCGGGCCGCGCCCTGGAGTCCACCTCCCGGTTCAGCGACGACGTCTGGGACCTGAGCCCCGCGATGCTCAAGAAGCACGAGCGCCGTTTCATCCTCGACTTCCGCCCGATCCCCGCCTCCCACCGGGAGACCGGCAAGGAACTGTGCTACGCCATGCTCGGCGGCCCTGTCCCGCCCGGCGAAGACCGGCCTGCGGCCGCCACCGTCCGGACGGCGTTCACCGACTACGCCCGGTTCCTGACGTGGGCAGCCGGCAGGAACGCCAGCGTGAGCGGGATGACCGGTGCCGACCTTGAGGACTACCAGCGGTTCCTGGGCCGCTCGCTGCCGAACCCGGGCACCCGGAAGAGAGCATGCTCAGGAGTACGCAAGTTCTGGCTCTGGCGCAGCAGCCTGCCATCCGGCGGGCTGCGCTTCGACCCGCTGCACCTCGACGGGTGGAGCACACCGAATGCCCGTGCCGGCGAGAACGCCACCGCCCGGATCCCCGAAGAAGTCTTCGGGCCGCTGTTCGTCTGGGCGATGCGGTTCATCGACGGCTTCTCCGCCGACATCCTCGCCGCCGACCGCCGCTGGCGGGCACCACTCCCGCCGGGCGGGCCCCACCCCTACGGAGGACTGCCCGTCCAACTTCGAGCATGGCTCGGGGAACGCATCGCGGCAAGCAGGCCCCTGCCCGCCTGGCGGGGCAAGGCCAGCACCACCGCGATCGCCCTCGAACTCGGCCGCGACAGGATATCCGTGGGACGATACCGGCGCATGATCGACGAGGCCGCCGCCATCGTCGGGATCACCCCGCAGACGGTCAGCGGCCGGCCGGCCCTCGGCCGCCTGGACGGACAGCCCTGGATCGAGGCGCTACTCGCCGACCACACGGAACGCGACAGCCTCGCCAGCCTGGCCAGGCTCCTTCAGGACGCCTGCTACATCGCGCTGGCCTTCCTCTCCGGCGCCAGGGACAGCGAGATCAAGCACCTGCAGCGAGGATGCCTGACGATCGAACGCGACGCCGCCGGAACGCCCTACCGGTGGAAGATGCGAAGCCTCGTCTTCAAAGGCGAGAACGACCCCGCCGGCGTCCCCGCCACCTGGAGCATCGGCGAGCCTGCGGCCCGCGCCATCACCGTCCTGGAACAGCTCCAGCCACCGGAAACCCAGGACCTGTTCGCCCGCCTTGAGCACAGCCCCGGCACCAAACCTGATGCTGTCAGCCGGGTCCTGACCAGCAGCGCCACCAACGCCCGCCTCAACGGCTTCGCCGCCTGGATCAACGACTACTGCCAGCGCCACCACCGCGCCGACCGCATCCCCCCGGTCGGCGACCGCACCTGGCATCTGGCAAACAGCCAGTTCAGGCGCACATTGGCCTGGTTCATCGCACGCCGCCCCGGCGGCGTCATCGCCGGAGCGCTCGCCTACCGCCATCACTGCGTCCAGGTTTTCGAAGGCTATGCCGGAACCAGTGAATCCGGGTTCCGGGCCGAGGTGGAAAGCGAGCAGGCCCTCGCCCGCGGCCAGCACCTCATGGCCTCGGTTGAATCCCACCAGCACACGCAGCTCGCCGGTCCCGCTGCCGACGAGGCGGCCAGCCGCCTGGAAGAGTTCGGCAGCCGGGCCGGGTTCGGCGGCAAGGTGGTCCTCGACGACAACAGGCTCCGCAGGCTCATGGCACGGCACGACCCCGCCGTCTATCCCGGCGAGTACGTCACCTGCGTCCACGATCACACCAAGGCGCTGTGCGAGAAAGCGCGTCACGGCCGCGGTGAAGGACTGCCCGACCACGGCGGCTGCAAGCCCCTGGCCTGCCACAACGTAGCCCTCACCGAGGGCAACGTTGCCTCCTGGCACCGCGAGATCGACAAGATCACCGAAAGGCTCGAGGCCCGCCCGCCCCTGCCCCCGCTCCTCCGCCGCCGCCTGGAGGACCGCCGCGCGAAAATCACCGCGTTCCTCGACCGGGCATCCGCCGGGACTTCCTCGTGAGCCGGGCCGCTGACATTCCCGCCGAGCACGGCGTCGACCTGGCTCTTGAGCGCTACCTCGCCGGATGCCGCGACAACGGCAGGCGCCCCAGCGTCCTCGCGCTGGCCGCGGAGCTCGGGATGAGCAACACCACCTTCCGCCGCCACTTTCCCCGGCACGCTCAGGAGATCTCCCAGGCCCGCTCCCGGCCCGAGCACCCAGGCAAGAGCGACACGCAGCCGAGCCCATACGACGTGCTGTCTGCCCGTAACGCCCGGCTGCGTCGCGCCAACCGCACGCTGACCGGCAACCTCAAACTCGCCGCCGCCCAGATCCAGCGCCTCGGCATCGAGAATGCCCTCCTCCGAGAAGCCCTCGAAGCCAGCAGCAATATCAGTCACATCGGCAAACACGGCAGGCAGGGACCTCGATTACCTGCAAGACAGGACACCAGCACGAGAACCGCCGAGGAGAACTACTGATCATGAACGTCAGCGTCGACCGTCCGAAAACATCGAAGCTGATCCTCGTGGAACTCTCGAAGCTCCCGCGCAAGCCCCACGGTTGCCCGCCCGAAGTCGAACGCAGCTGGGCCCGCCTGTTGGCTACGCACAAGTCGGTAAGCGGGCTCTTCACGACGTTGAACGACCTGCGCTCTGCGCAGAATGACCCACGCGGCGCGATCTCAGAGCTTCACCTCGACCAGGCTCGTGCTGCCATCGTCTTCACCGCAGCCGGCATCGACGCTTGCTTGCGCACACTTCTGCGCGATGCCCTGACTACCCTGCTGCTCAGCGGGGACGGGCCTGCCCACGGCGCATTCACCAGGCACTTCATGGGAAACCGCCTCAAGGGCGACCTGACCCAGGCAACGAAGAAGGCCATCGTCCACATCGATCCCCGAGCCGCCCTGATCGATCTATACGTGGAGGATCTCGCCGGCTCCAGCATCCAGGGCTGGAAAGATCTTGCCCGATGCCGTGACGCACTCGGAATCACCGGCGACGGACTAGAGGACGGCGACCTGCAGGCGCATCAGGACTTTTTTGATGCCCGCCATGAGGTTGTCCACGAACTTGACCTGATCGACCCCTCCGGCAAGGGAACCCGCAGCCGACGTCACCGAGACATCGTCATCGTCGGCCAGCAATGCGACCGCGCCCTGCACCTGCTGCACCGCTTCATCACTCCCACCTGCGTGACCGTCAAAGGCGTCCGCAAGGTCATAAGCGACCGAGAACCCTGACTCGGCCGCTTCGGTGGTCAACGGTCAGACTTGAAGCACCGCCACAACTTGGCGCTGGACGTGTGCACGCACTCGCTGTGTGCGTTCCGGCTCACGCTGGTGTCGGACACCTCGGTGGACGTGGCGATGCTGCTGCGCGATGTGATGATGCCGCTGCCGATGCGGCCGGAGTGG
>OFHG01001011.1_pt1 | contig 10397 bp, 14 predicted proteins | sample 1521931 | NCBI WGS metagenome assembly OFHG01 (sample SAMEA2468438, study PRJEB22500) | soil metagenome | biome: Glassland; feature: Farmland; material: Clay | place: Australia | collected 2013-01-31 | depth 0.55 m | reverse complement strand
GCTCCTTGGAAACGATATGTGATAACGTTATGTATCACAAAACCCCTTGTGCTGCAAAGGAAATATGATGTTTGACGGTTTTTTATAAACGCAGTCAAAACTGTATCAAGTTCTTACGAATTCATCACAACTGGATGGCCGACGTAAGTACGGACGGCCTGCGGAGAGCCGGCACCGCTCACGTCCTGTACTCTGACGCCGATTTTCTCAAGGGCCCGGCGGTCAAGTTCGCACCGGGCCGCGAATCTAATTGCGGGCGGGCGGACCTTGCCATGATGTGTCCAACATTCAAAGCTGCTTATCTCAAGCTCTCTTCCGAAGTGCTGAACGAAAAGGTCAGGACTGCGGAGGCTATCCTCAAGAACTGTACGCTCTGTCCCAGGCAGTGCAAGGTAGACCGGACCGCAGGTAAAGTTGGTGTCTGCAGGACGGGCGACAAGCCGTACGTATCGAGCTGGGGGCCGCACTTCGGCGAGGAGCGGCCCCTCGTGGGAATACACGGCTCAGGGACGATCTTCTTCGGATACTGCAACTTAGGCTGCGTCTTTTGCCAGAACTTCACCATCAGCCATCTGGGAGAAGGCAGCGAGATGTCCTTCGAACGGCTCGCCGAAGTAATGCTTGAGCTTCAAAGCATGGGCTGCCACAACATCAACCTCGTCACGCCGACCCATCAGATGCCAATGATCCTTCGCACCGTATCGATAGCCGCGCGGCAAGGCCTTGCCATTCCGATCGTGTATAACTGCGGAGGCTACGAATCGCTCGAAGCCGTCAAGCTCCTCGACGGCATCGTGGACATCTACATGCCGGACTTCAAATACGCTGACCCGGAAATGTCCCTTAAATATTCAAAGGCCAAAGACTATCCTTCCGTGGCAAAAGCAGTTATCAAAGAGATGCACCGTCAAGTGGGAGATCTGGTGATGGACGAATCGGGCGTTGCCCTGCGAGGTCTTCTACTGCGGCACCTCGTTCTTCCCGGCGGCATTGCCGGAACCCGCGAGGTTGTCCGATTCATCGCCGAGGATATCTCGCAAAACACCTATGTCAACATCATGGACCAGTACTATCCCTGTTACAAGGCATTCGACAATCCCCCTCTAGACAGAAGAATCACAAGGGAAGAATTCGCGGAAGCAATCAAGCTCTCACGCGAAGCCGGCCTGACCCGGCTTTATGGAGTGACCGTTTAGCGATCCTTGACAGAGGCGTCCGCGTCCCTGTTTTTTCGTGGTTAACCGAAGACGGTTCTTATTATTTATCCCACATACGACGAAAGTCGTGCCCCACTAAATAAGAAACAAGGTGTAAGACTAATGTTGCCAAGTGAGAGCCCCGACAATTGAGAGCTGCAGATCTAAGGGCATTGCGGTATAATATATATAGGCGTTGCTACAACACACAGAAGAGTGTGTTAAACGTATTCTGCATTTCGTTGAGGGCTAAAAGCTGCCAATCCGGAAGATCGGCTGACAAGCTGACAGCTCCTGAGATCGAAGGATAACGATGGAAGCGAACCGCTTCAGGAATTGCGAAAGCACGGAAGCGTGAGCATTAGCAACCATTGCCAATTCCAGAGGTTCAACGAAACGGACTGGATACGCGAGAAGCAACGCCCTCCTTTTTCATAGCTCATATAAAAAGCCGGCAGGTAATCCAGCCGGCTTTTTTGCTTCTTAATCTAAGGAAACCCTACCCGGCGATGATATCATCGCATTCCCTGTTCCACCTCCATCCTCAAGAAACAGCTCTTTGCCAAGACCCGCGAGGTTGTCCAGCCGAGAGGCGACGGGGTGAGTTAAGTTCGGCCTTCCGAGTTGGGAGTTCGGAGTGCGGATCACACTCCAGTATTCATCGAGCCGGAATGAACAGCAATCACCGGGATACTCGCAGACCGAACCGACAATGTCCCCTGCGATTGCGCCAAGCATAATATCTCCTTATGGTCAACGCGAAGCTGATAAGGAACGGACAAGAGCGGCGATGTCCGGCAGGAGCATGTCACGGTTCCTCTCGGCGAGCTCGTAGAGATGAATGTCCCGGCGGTGTTTGACTTCATCGATAAAGCCGCCGGCCTTCAGGGCAATAGTCGCAATGACCGGAGCAGGAGCGTTCAGGAGTGAGGCGACGAGGTCGCGGAATTTTGCCGACAAACACTCCATCTTGCCGATCTCATCGATGATGACAAGCCGCGGCGAGGGGTCAAACAGCGGCAGTGTTCCGAGGAACTGCTCAAATCTCTCAGGATCAACGCCGTATTTTCCGACCCGGTACGGCCCCTTGATGTCCACATGCGCGAGCACGCCGGTCCTCTTCCTGTCAAGGCTCGTGAGCTTGAAACCCATTCTTGCGCCGTGCTCTCGTATCTCCTCGGTGAAGAATCCCGCGGGATCGTATTCCCGGAGCTCATCCGCGAGCTTCTGTATGAGTGTGGTCTTGCCGCTCCCCGGGAGGCCGGTAATAAGAATGTTTTTCGATAGGCTTGCCATGGTTACAGGTGCCTCTCTCGCAGAGCACGCGGAGGCCGCAGAGTTATTAAATCAAAACATTCAAGTTCCGGTTTAAAACAACAATATTTTCCAAGCTTTCTCTGTGAACTCTGCGCCTGGTGAAATATTTTCCTTTGCGTGATTCCCTAAGTGGCCGATTCATTTTTTAGGCCATGGCAGCTTTGCGCGAGACGCTTTTGATTTTGGTTTAGCGGCTTTCTCTAACGGGGTAAAGTAAGATATGGTTAAACATCGAGGATGACGTCGGCCCGCCATCCCTCTGCTGTTTTCCAAACTCTGAAATTGTGGAGCGATACGGCTTTGACGTCGGCGCCGAGCTCGTGCTTTTCCGGTGAAAGCTCTTCACCCCGGACAGTTGCATTCAAGCGCCATTTTCCGATTTCCTGCTTGATGTCGAGATCGTATCCGCTGAACAGGAGGAGCTCGGCGTCCTTGTAGAAAACAAGCTCCTGCAGAAAACGGTAGAGGAGCATTTCCGGGTCATCGGCTTCGAGATCTATCTTTTTCACGAGCCGCGGCTCAACCGTTGCCACGTCCTTTACCATCGTGTTCGTTACCGCCAGGGCGGCGTTCGAAAACAGCTCGGCAAGCGTCTTCCCGTTTGCCTCGAACGCCACGTCGGCGATGGCAACGTCTTCCAGAAACCGGTATGACATGGTTCCTTCTCTCTTCGACATTTGTTTTGGGTTTAGAAATTAGTGCTTAGAATTTGTACTTCTCTTATCCTTTCACATTCCCAATCGGCACCAGCTTCACCACCGGAAGGGAAATACCCGCCAGCGCCGTGGCCTCTACGACATCGTCGATGTTCTTATAGGCAAAGCCCGCTTCCTCTGCCACACCTGAGTAGCTCACGGTCTTGATGAAGATCCCCCGCTCCTCAAGCTCACGCAGGAGTTTATCTCCTCTCACCAGCCTCTTGGCCTTTGCCCTGCTCATGGTCCTGCCGCTGCCGTGGGCCGTGGAGCAGAAGGTTTCTTTTGCGTTCGGGCCGCCTACCAGGAGATAGCTCCCTGTTTCCATGGAGCCGCCGATAATGACCGGCGATCCGTCTTCGCGGTAGAGCTTCGGTATCTCTTCCCGGCCGGGACAGTAGCTCCCGGTCGCCCCCTTCCGGTGGACGATGAGTTCCTTCACTTTCCCGTCCACCTCGTGTTTTTCAAAGGTCCCCCGGTTGTGGGCGATGTCGAAGACCATGTGCATGCCGAGCTCTTCCGCGCTTTTGCCGAATACGTCGGAGAACACCTCCCGCACCTGGTGCACGATCACCTGCCGATTCGCAAAGCTCATGTTCACCGCGCAGCCCATGGCCTTGAAGTAGTCCTGGCCTTCAGGTGAACGGAACGGAGCACAGGCAAGCTCACGGTCGAGGATCTTGATCCCGTATTTTTTTTCCATGACCGACAGGAACAGGTCGAGATAGTCGGAGGCCACCTGGTGGCCGAATCCCCGGGAGCCGCAGTGGAACATGACCACGATCTGGTTCGGGAAGAGTCCCCACTTTGCGGCCAGCTTTTCATTGAAGATGTTCTCAGGCTTCACCCATTGGATCTCGCAATAATGGTTCCCCGAGCCGAGCGTGCCGATCTGGTTATAGCCCCTCTCGACCGACCGGGGGGAAACCGTCGAATTGTCCGCCCAGTCGGCCCTGCCGTGCAGTTCCATCCTCTCGAGGTCTTCCTTCCATCCATAGCCGTTCTTCACGGCCCACTGCGCACCGTCCATGGTAACGAGGTCACGGAATTCGCTCTGGGAAAGCCTTACGAATCCCCTGCTCCCCACCCCTGCGGGGACTCTTCTGAAGAGTTTCTCGACGAGGGTACGCAGCTGAGGTTTCACCTCTTCGTAGGTGAGATTGGTGAGCACGAGACGCATGCCGCAGTTGATGTCGAACCCGATCCCGCCGGGCGAGATGACGCCGCCCTCATTCACGTCGAATGCCGCGACCCCGCCGATGGGGAAACCGTAGCCGCTGTGGCCGTCGGGCATGCAGAAGGCGTATTTCTGGATCCCCGGCAGCGTGGCCACGTTCGATATCTGCTCATAGACCTGCTCGTCCATGGCGTCGATGAGCTTCTTCGTCGCGATGATCCGCGCGGGGACCCTCATCCCCTGCTTGAAGCTCCGGGGCATGTCCCAGATCACGTCCGATATCTTAATAAACTCGGGTCTTTTGTATTCCAGTTTTTCCGCAGGCAGTCCCATATGTACCTCCGGATGATTCGATTTGTTCACTCATGCAAGCTTCGCGTAATAAAATTCAATCACAATATAACGCCCGCGTCAAGGAAGGCAGGGATCATTTATGGCCGATTAGTTGTTTTGTGATACTTTTGATCCAGTACGTTTACGTGAGCGTTATCCGTAGTAACTGCTATACTTATAGTTGTCATGATGTTTGTTGTCATGAGGTGCGGCAAGATGGGACTGCAAAACTGGAGAAATCATGAAAGTATTGCTCGCAACCGACGGCTCTGAATACTCGGAGCATGCGGCAAAATTCCTGACGCGCATCAACTGGTCCAACGACGACTCCATTACCGTTTTTCATGCCGTATACGCGGTCCCTTTTCGACAGAATGAGAAGTTTTATTTCAATACGCTCAAAGCATTAAAAAAAGAAATCGCACCCAGGATTCTCGATTCGGCGCTGGCCATCCTCAAACCTGTTCAGGCAAACCTTAGCGTCGAGATTGAAGAATTTTCACCAAGCCGCTGCACACCCGATCAATGTGTCATCAAAGCGGCTGAAGCATCGGGTACGGATCTCATCGCCATGGGCGCAAGGGGAATAAAAGGAATTGCCTCGGTCTTTCTTGGGAGCGTAACCAGGCTGGTTACGATCAACTCATCCAAACCGGTCCTTGTGGTAAAACCGACAGCAGGCATGACTCCCGATAAGATGAAAATTCTTTTTGCCACCGACGGCTCCGGCCATTCCCTGGCCACCGGAGAGTTCCTGTCTTCCATACCCTTTCCCGAGATCGCGGAAGTAACGATATTGAATATCATATCGTCGAGCTTCTCCGACGTACCTGAACGGTTTGTTCCGGAAGTAGATGAACGGGTCAAGGAAGCCGTGGCCGCTGCGAGAAAAATTGAATTTGCGGAATCTGAAGATATCGTCGCACGGGCAAGAGAAAATTTCGGCAAACGGTTCAAGAATATCTCGGTACTGTCAAAGGTTGGATATCCAACAACAGAAATACTGAAAACAGGTGAAGCCATGGGGGCAGACATGATCGCTGTGGGCTGCAGGGGCTTGAGGGGAATGAAAGGAATGATGGGAAGCGTATCAAGAAATATCCTTACCCATTCAAAATGTTCCGTCCTGATCGGTAAAACCTGCAAAGAGTCATAGGGAATATGAATTACCTGGCTCATCTGTTTTTTTCTGATAACACCCCTCATTCAATGCTGGGGAACCTGCTGGGTGATTTTATCAAAGGAAATGTGGAAGGAAAATTCCCGCTGGAAGTCGTTGAGGGGATCAGGAACCACAGAAAAGTCGATACGTTTACCGCTTCCAACGATATCGTATCATCAAGCAGGAAATTGATCAGCAAAGAGAGATATCGCTATGCCGGTATTATTATCGATGTTGTTTACGACCATTTTTTATCCAGGAACTGGGGTTTCTATTCGTCTGCCGGTTTGGATGAGTTTATAGGAACCGTTTATAAAAATCTGGTCAATCATGAGGTAAGGATTCCTCATAATGCAGGGCTTATCATTGAAAAGATGATACAGGAAGACTGGTTGCGCTCCTACAGGACCATGGAAGGGGTAGATACGACATTCAAAAGAATTTCAAAAAGGATGCGAAGAAAAAATGACCTGTGGACCGCTGTTGACGAGCTGGAAGTCAACTATGACCGCTTGAACATGCATTTTTTGAAGTTCTTCCCCGAACTCATAACACATCTTCGAGGAAGCGGGCGAGGCAATCTTCATCTTCCCGAATGAACGGTAATCACCGGGACCGATGCGTTCAAAATCGTCTCACGGGCCGTGCTTCCGAAAACGGCTTCCTGCAACGTATTCCTTCCGTGAGTACGCATGACCATCAGGTCGCAGCCCTTCCCGGCCTCCTGATAAATCGCGCAGGAGGACGGCGCGTCCTTTTCTTCGATTTCTGTATTCACACGAAATGCCGTGGTCCTGATAGAAACGGACCTTCTTTTTTAGATTGATGATGGCATCGTCCCGAATATGCCTCAGAATTTCGTATGCGGTGCGGAGCTTTACTTGTGCCGTGCGAGGTAATCCAGCACAACGACAACGGCGCGTGCGCGCTTGTTGATCACGCCGAGAACGTTGTCGAGCTTCTCGACGGGATCGGTAAGAGAGGGGTCGATGAATTCCTCGGCCGCATCTTCGACGGTCTTCAGGACGCGGAGCGGCGGGAGGGCGTCTTTCGGCCGCTCGCGGATGCAGGCAAGGCACACCCCCCAGTTCTTTGGAGATGGACGGTGATGACCTATTGCACAGTCTGCACGTTGCCATAAAGTGTCTTCCGTGAAAAGCAGTGTATGGATATGATTGTACCACGGAAACAAGGTGAGGGATTTCAAGCAATGTCCTGCGGGTAACTATAGGTAAACTGACAAACGGCGGTAGACACGAATCTAAAGATGGGCGATTGCATAGTGTGTCCCGGTGTGCAAACAGCCTGCATGCGAAACAAGGCCATGCGGCACATCACGACATTCCGCGTCCAAAAACATCCTGCGATGTAACAGTCTGTGCACCCCCTCTCAGACGGTTTTCTCCCTCTGTCAGCGCGCTTTGCCTGTGCTATGATAAAAGCAGAAAGGAATTGCCATGACTGCGCTCGGAGAATTCCTGTCTGTTGACAGCGGTAGTACGCCTGAACCCGATCTTGGTGAAACATCGAGAGCGAGTGATGACAGGCTGCTTGATGCATATTCGCAGGCAGTGATCAATGCGGCCGAGATGGTAAGCCCCGCAGTCGTGAATATCGATGTGCACCAGAAAAAGCCGCGGCGCCGCATGGGCAGAAAGAACACGGACGCACTCTACACCAACGGATCGGGATTCATCTTCACGCCCGACGGTTTCATTCTCACGAACAGTCACGTGGTTCAAGATAAGGGAACGATCGAGGTGACGCTCTCTGACGGACGCAGCTGCGAGGCGACACGGGTCGGCGACGATCCGGATACCGACCTTGCCGTGCTCAGGATCGACGCGCCGGACCTCATTGCTGCCCGGCTGGGCGACTCGCAGGCCGTGCGGGTGGGACAGCTTGTGATCGCCATCGGTAATCCCTACGGGTTCCATTACAGCGTGACTGCCGGTGTGGTAAGCGCCCTCGGCCGCTCGCTCCGCACCAGCTCGGGCAGGCTGATCGATAACATTATCCAGACCGACGCGGCTCTCAATCCCGGCGATTCCGGAGGCCCCCTCGTCACCTCCCGGGGCGAGGTCATCGGCGTGAACACCGCGGTGATTGCTAACGCGCAGGGTATCTGCTTTGCCATCGCGAGCAACATCGCTAAGTCCATCGCCGCCGAACTGATTAAGGAGGGGAAAATCACGCGCAGCTCCCTTGGCATCAGCGGCCAGGACGTCTGGCTCCAGCAACGCGTAATCCGCCATCTCAATCTCCCGGTCGAGAGCGGTGTTTTGGTGACGACGATCAAAAAAAACAGCCCTGCATGGAAAGCCGGACTGATGAAAGGCGATGTGGTCGTTGCCTTCAACGAGAACGCGATCGAGTCGATTGATGAGCTGCACAGGCTGCTGACCCGCGATACGATCAACGTACCGGCCTCCCTGACCATTATCAGAAAGCACCGTAAGATCACGAATACCGTTGTACCCGCAGAGTCACGAACCCGCGACCGGTGAACCCCGTTAGAGAACGAATTCTCTGACGTTGACAGGATGTGGCTTTATACCACAATCTGTAAATGGCAACTATCAACCGCCGACGGGAGTCGGCGGCTTTCTCTAACGGGGTGAACAGCGGCGTAGTGGTCACGCATCGCGAAGAGGACCACATGCAGGTATGGAACGCAGTCATCAGCGTCAGGGAGCACGGCTTCAGACAGGCCCTCGATGTATTTGGCGAATTCGGCGAGGTGAAGCGCACCGAATTCTATAATATTATTCTGCTGCGGGCTTGGGACGTCACGCACATGCTTGAAACACTGCGCGAGCGAGCGCAGAAGTCCCCGGAGGCCCTTGCCTTCCTCGCCAGGCTCATTCCCGTAACCAGGACGTTCATCTTCAATTCGCCAGAGGAATTCGAAGACCGGGCACGGAGCGCGGTCCTCGGCTGGGCACAGCAGCTGCCGGGCAAATCGTTTTTCGTGCGCATACACCGGCGCGGCTTCAAGGGCAGGCTCGCGAGCACAGACGAAGAGCGGGCCCTCGACACGCTGCTTTTGGAAGAACTGGAAAAAACCGGCAACCCCGGAAAGGTCGCGTTCGAGGACCCTGACGCGGTCATCGCCATAGAGACGGTGGGCCACTGGGCCGGGCTGTCGCTCTTCACCAGGCAAGAGAGAGCGCGATATCCGTTTGTCCGCGTCGAATGATCGGCAACCGGGCCCCTTTTTTTGTCTTCCGTGTTAAAACAAGGAATTTTCCGTCGTCAGGAATCCCGCAAGATCGGGGAAAGGCGCTATACTCATAAGCATGTTCTTCGATGCCTGATCATCGCTTGATATCCAACGAAAGGGAGGAACAGACCATGCCGTACTACGTGATCCTGAGCAATTTGACGGACGAGGGCCGCAGAACAATCAAGCAAAAACCGGCACGAATCATTGAAGTGAACAAGGAGATCGAGGGCATGGGCGTAAAGATACACAAGCAATATGCCTGCTTGGCTCCTAAGACTTTGTGAACATCGTCGAAGCGCCGGACAACGAGACGGTCATGACTCGGGCTTGTCCTCAATGAGAACAAGACCCGCATGGTGAATGCCAAGAAAGAGGCTTTCACCTTTCTCGGTTTTAAACTACGTATGGGCAGAAGCCCGCGAACGGGCAATCTCTACCCACTAGTGCAGCCTTCGCGGAAAGCTCTGAAGAAGATCAAAGACAGCGTTACCGCTCTGATCATAGACGGATGACACCAATGCCGCTCAATGTGATAATTGAAAAGGTCAACACGGCTCTTCGAGGCTGGATCGGCTATTTTCACTATCGCAACAGCAGTAAGGCGTTCAACCGGCTCAAGTTCCATGTGGAAGGGCGCGTGCGCACGCATCTGCGGAAGCGGCATAAGATCAAAAGCAGGGCAGTGGGATTTACACGGTTCACCAATAGGTCTTTGTACGAGAAGTATGGGCTCTATAAAGTGCCGACAACAGCGGGCTGGACGAAGGCGCACGCCGTGCGGTGAAGAACATCGGAAAGCCGTGTGCGGGAAAACTGCAAGCACGGTTTGATGAGGGAGGGCTGGTCAAGTGACCAGCTCTCTACTCTACCTATATGTTTCGAAATGAACTATTGCTCCCCTCATAGTTTTGCAGCTGCTACGCCGCTTGTTTCCCCTGCAAGGGTTTGATACCGTCTATCGTCTTCTTTGATTTCATCATCGCCCAGTACAGGTCGTAGTCGGCCTGAAGGCCGATCCAGACATCCGGAGATGTCCCAAAATAGCGGGACAAGCGAAGCGCCATGTCCGGGCTAATGCTCCGTTTCTCATTCAGAATCTCGTTGATGGTTCTGAAGGAGGTTTTGAGAGCCTTCGCAAGCTCGGTTTGAGTGATCCCGAGAGGCGACAAAAAGTCCTCTTTCAGTATCTCTCCGGGATGCGTGGGGGGTCTTTTCAGTTGATACCTGGCCATAACGTGCTCCTTAATGATAATCCATCACTTCGACTTCATAAGCTTCGCCGCTACTGAAC
>OFHG01001010.1_pt1 | contig 10404 bp, 10 predicted proteins | sample 1521931 | NCBI WGS metagenome assembly OFHG01 (sample SAMEA2468438, study PRJEB22500) | soil metagenome | biome: Glassland; feature: Farmland; material: Clay | place: Australia | collected 2013-01-31 | depth 0.55 m | reverse complement strand
GCCAGGACCTCGTCGATTACCCGCGCGGTGTCGGTATGGACGACGAGACGTTGCGTGCGTTCCAGGCCGCGGGGCTCGTCGACGCCGTGCTCCCGCACACCGTGCCGCACCAGCTCCTGGTGTTCACCGACGTCAAGCAGCGCGACCTGGCGCGGCTCGCGCGCAAGGTCGAACTGGATGGGCGCCCGGCCTGGGAGAACACCGCCGTCCGCCAGAAGATCGCGGGCTTCGCATGCGCGGCGGAGGCGCTCAGGTACACCGCCTTTCGCGGCATCACGCGCCGCCTTAAGGGACAATCGCCGGGACCCGAAAGCTCGACGGTGAAGCTGTGCGGCACCGAGCTTAACCTGCGTATCCAGCTCTACGCGATGGAGCTGCTGGGGCCATACTCACAGTTCGAGTATCAGGCGCCGATGGCGATCGATCGCGGCAAGTGGTCGTTCCGGATGCTGGCGGCGCGCGGCGGCACGATCGCGGCCGGGACCAATCAGATCCAGCACAACATCATCGGAGAACGGGTGCTCGGGCTTCCCAAGTCTTAGCGAATACCGCTGATGTCCTTCGCTGACGCTCAGGATGACAAAAGAGGGGCCTTTTTGTTGTCATCCTGAACGAAGGTTGCCGAGGTGAAGGATCTACGCGGAGCGATTTCGGCTTTTATCAATACGCGCTCGGACACAATCAAAGCGTTCCCGGACGGCGCGAAGCGCCGTCCGCGCACGCTTTCGCACGGGTACGATGTGGCCGAGCGGCGGGGCGTGCGCCTCGCGCTGCTCCGCCGCGACCAGTGCGGGGTGGGCCTGCAGCGCATTGCGCAGCGGCTCGCCGTCGCCCGGTGTTTTTTGGTTTGCGCTAGCGCTTGTTGTTGGGGCTGGGCTTGCGTCAGCCGCCCTGACGGTTGATCTATTGCGGAGGCAGCCCGCGTGGGTAGCGGGGGTTGCCTGCTGTGTCTTCCTAGTGGGCTGCGCGCTTGCGCGGCGCTTCGGGCCGGCGAAGCCATTCGGCTGTCGCCTTCGCGGGCCATCTTACGGTAAAGTCTCTTTTTCGCCAGTAGGCACCTTTTTGTAACCTGGTGTGCGGAGGGACGCCCTTGGATGAATTCCATTGCCCGGTGCGAGTCACCACGGAAATCATCGGCGGAAAATGGAAGCCGCTGATCCTTTTTCACCTGCAGGACGGAACGCGCCGCTTCGGCGAACTCCAGAAGCGGATTCCCGGCGCATCCAAGAAAATGCTCGCCCAGAAGCTCAGGGAACTCGAGCGCGACGAAATCATTCGCCGCAAAATCTATGCCGAAGTCCCTCCCCGGGTGGAATATTCCCTCACCCCTTACGGCCGGACCCTGGGGCCGATCCTCGAATTGATGTCTTCCTGGGGAAGCAAGCATCGCACCCGCCACAAATCCCGCTCACCCTCTCCGCGCCACTGACCGGGAGAACCCTGTCACACCGGCCAGCCCGTCAACCGCGTTCTTCCACTGGGGCATTCAGGACCGCCCCCCGCACCGGTTGTCATCCTGAGCGAAGCGGTCCGATTCTGACAATACGGACCGCCCCGTATCCGTGAAGGCATCGGGGCGAAGGATCCCGTCCCTACATATGCCCACGCCGGACTCCGGTCCAACTGGCTCGCGGGTCGTAGGGGAACGTTGCAACGTGCCCCGGCCTGGGCGTTCGGGGCCTTGTCGGCCCTCGGCCCTCATCGCAGCAGCATGCCCAGTTCCTGCGCCGCGGCCTGCAGATGGGGAAGAAATTTCGTCTGCATCTCCTGAGCCGAAACCCGCTGCGCGTGCGCCCCGACGTTGACCGCCGCCACCACACGGCCGGAAAGGCTCTGGATCGGTACGGCCATCGATCGCAGTCCGAGTTCCAGCTCCTGGTCCACGATCGCGTAGCCGTTGCGCCGCACCTGCTCCAGCATTTCAAGCAGTGCTTCGGTGGTGCCGACGGTTCGCTCGGTATAGCGGGTGAACTTGATTTTCGAGAGGCAGGACTTCAGTTCCTCGGGCGGCAGATTCGCCAGCAGCACCCGCCCCATCGACGTGCAGAATGCCGGCAGGCGGCTGCCCACGCCCAGGTGGATTCCCATGATGCGGGTCACGTTCACCCGGGCGATGTAAATAATGTCGACGCCGTCCAGAATCGCGATCGAGCACGACTCCCGCACCAGATGGCTCACGTGTTCCAGCACAGGCTGGGCGGCCGTGGCCAGCGGCATCGAAGCGATGTACGAATAGCCGAGCGAGAGAATCCGCGGCTGCAGGAAAAAATGCCGGCTGTCCACCGAACCCGCAAACCCCAGCTTCACCAGCGTGTAGAGACAACGCCGCACCGCGGCCCGCGAGAATCCCGTCTTCTGGCTCAGATGGGAAATCGTGGCGTGCCGTCTCTGTTCGGAAAAGGCCTGAAGCACCGCCAGGCCGCGGGCCAGCGACGTCATGAAGTTGGGATCCCCGCTCAGGGCCTCAATCTGTGCCGACGCCGGCGGCAGCGCGGCGGGCTTGTTCTCGGCGGAACCGGAGGAGCCGGGCTTCTTCTGGGACTTCTTCGAGGGCTGGGGAGACTCGGCGCGGGCCATAGAGCGGAACCTCGTATTCTGGAATCGAGAATAGAATAGGATACGCGAGTTGGGCGATATACGCACGCTATATCGATAATCGGCCTTGACTTCGCCTCTCCTCTTGCTTAGATTCCCCTCCGACGCCCCTGCCGGGGCAACCACGTGTCCTGGAGTTCAGCTTGCCCGCTTTCCTCACCTTGCGGGAGGCGGTAACGCGCTTCGTCCACGACGGCGATACGATTGCCCTCGAAGGATTCACTCATCTGATCCCCTTCGCCGCCGGCCATGAGGTGATTCGCCAGCGCCGCCGCCATCTCACCCTGGTCCGCATGACTCCCGACCTCCTTTACGACCAGATGATCGGGATGGGATGCGCATCGCGGCTGATTTTCTCCTGGGGAGGAAATCCCGGCGTCGGTTCCCTGCACCGTTTTCGCGACGCGATCGAGAGCGGGTGGCCGGAACCGCTCGAGATCGAGGAACACAGCCACGCCGACATGGCGGCGCGCTATCAGGCCGGCGCTTCGGGCCTGCCCTTCGCGGTGATTCGCGGCTACGTCGGCTCGGACCTGCCGAAGCACAACCCGAAAATCCAATCGATCACCTGCCCCTTCACCGGCGAAACGCTGGCGGCCACTCCCGCCCTGAATCCCGACGTGACGATCATTCACGCGCAACGCGCCGACCGGAAAGGCAACGTGCTGGTTTCCGGCATCATCGGCGTGCAGAAGGAGGCGGCGCTGGCGGCGAAGCGGGCGATCGTGACGGTGGAGGAAATTGTCGACGATCTGCGGGTGCCGGTGAACGCCTGCATCCTGCCGGCATGGGCGCTCGACTGCATCTGCGAGGTGCCCGGTGGCGCCCATCCTTCCTACACCCACGGCTATTACAAGCGCGACAACGCCTTCTGCGTGGCCTGGGACTCGATTTCGCGGGACCGCGAAACCTTTCTCGCCTGGATGAACCGGAACGTGATGGCGGCGGCCGATTTTGCCGAGTATCGGCGCAAGATCGCCGCCGAGGCGGAAGGAAATATCCGTGCCTGAGCCGGAATATTCGCCGCGCGAGATCATGACCGTTGTCGCGGCGCGCAAACTGCACAACGGCACCGTCTGCTTCGTCGGGATCGGCCTGCCGAGCGCCGCCGCCAACCTGGCCCGGCTCACTCACGCCCCCGACGGCGTCCTCATTTACGAATCGGGGACGATCGGCGCCAAGCCCGCCGTGCTCCCGCTATCGATCGGCGACGGAGAACTGGCGGAAACGGCCGACGCGGTCGTCTCCGTGCCGGAAATTTTTCAATACTGGCTGCAGGGCGGCCGCGTCGACGTCGGATTTCTCGGCGCGGCCCAGATCGACAAGTTCGGCAACATCAACACCACGCTGATCGGCGGCACCTACGCCGCGCCGCGCGTCCGCCTGCCCGGCGCCGGCGGCGCTCCGGAAATCGCCACTGCCTCGAAAGAGGTGGTCATCATCCTGAAACACAACCGGAGGGCCTTCGTCGAGAAGCTGGATTTCGTCACCTCATCCGGCTTTTCCTGCACGGCGGGTGGCGGCCCACGCCGTGGGGGCCGCGGCCCCGGACCGACGCCGGTCAGCCCCGCGCCCGGCCTCCCCGCTCCGCGCACTCTCGCCTCCGACCCCGGGACGGGGAAACTGGTCCTCCCCCCCCCCCGTCCGGGCGTGCCCGTCGGGCGGGTGAAGGGGGCCACCGGCGGGCCGCTGAAAGTGGCCTCCGTCCTCGAACACCCCCCCCCCCCCACGCCCGCCGATCTTGCCGCTCTCCGCGACCTCCACGCCCGCACCGCCGCCGCCCACGGCCTTGCCCCAGGCGCCGAATAGAAATCACAGAATTTTGGATTGTGCTGCGTGCTCCCAGGCGCCAAGCCTGCGCCCCACATCATCACGAAAGGCGCCATCCTGGTAGCCACGGTCAGCGCCTTAAGCTGACCGTGGGTCCGTGTTCCACCGAGGCGCGGACACCGATTGCGACCACGCCCGCAGAACACCGACGAATCATCGCCCAGAAATTGTCGCGCCAGTCAAAACCCGCCAGCTGAATGTAAAGCACTGCCCCGGGCAGGAAGCACCGCCCCGACGGTCGGGGCGCGCCTTCCTCGCCGCACCCGCACTCAAGCATTGCCCGGCAGCCGCGCAGATCACCTGTAGCGCCGGCGTCTCGGCGGCGTTTTTCGCCGCGCTAAACCCAGAGCTTCGGATTGACCTTCAGCCCATGCTCGCGGCAATAGCTGACGTAGTGGTTGATGAACCAGAAGACATCGAGCGTCTCGAGCAGTTTGTCGTTGTCGTCGTAGAACTCGAGCGAGCCGTTCAGCCAGAACATTGTCTTCATCCCGTTCGGGTCGTCCGACACCAGCGTGTGAATCACGCCCGGACTTTCGTGGACGTAGCTGCCCGGCCGCGCCACCCAGTCGTATTCCAGGTACCGCCAGCTCCCCTCGAGCGTGCAGGCAAACACCGGCCCGCGGTGCCGATGCCGGCCCAATTTCCCGCCCTTTTTCACCCAGAGGATGTTGGCGAACATCGAACTCCGTACGTCGAACGCCAGATGGCGGATGTACACATTCTCCACAAACGGGACGTACGGCGACTCGTCTTCGCCGGCCCCAATGTGGATGTCCGGCCGCCCATATTCCCGCGTGACGGCGTTGAGGCTGTTGCTGATGTCAATCGTTGGCATGGACCCTCCCATCGACTTCCGGCCGGAGCGGGAAGCTGCTTCCCCTCCCTCCCCAATTGTGCCGGATACTATCACAACAGCCCAGCGGTCCGATCCCCGCGAATCGGATCCCTCTTCGCAGCGATTGCGGATCGTCGAGCTTCCGCGTCGCGTTTCATGAAACTACACTTTTAGAACAGTCTTGAGATGAGCGGGCAGACCGAGCGAGCTGTTCTGAACTCGGAGGAGCAAGAATGGCGCGCCCGGGGCGATTCGAACGCCCGATCTCTGGTTCCGGAGGTCGGGGCGCGGCCCCGTGCGTTGACTTACCCCAGGTCGCAACCTAATATGGCGGAAATATGCCGGGCCCCGATGTGCTGACCGACCAGCCCCTGTCTCACTGCCGCATCCTTGAAAGAACAGGCGGGGGTGGAACGGGCGTGGCTTACCAGGCCGGCGACAACCGCCTCAACCGCCCAGTCGCGCTGAAGTTTCTGCCGGATGACTTGGCCGGAGAACCGCGGGCATTCGCGTGTTTCCAGCGCGAAGCACGGACGGCCTCTCGACCTTCAGGAGGAGCAATATGATCGACGACCTTTATGAAACCATAGGTGGCAGGCAAATAGTCGGGGCGGCGATCGAGTCCTTTTATCGGAGAGTCTTGGAAGACGACACTCTCCGCCACTTCTTCGATTCGACGGACATGGCGCGCCTTCACGCGGGCCAAAGCATGTTCGTTTCCATGTTGCTCGGCGGACGAGCGGCCCATGCAGGCAGAGAGATCGGCGCGGCGCACGCAGCTGCGAGAGCAAAGGGACTTACCGACGAACACTTCGACGCCTTTCTCAAACACTTTCGCGCAGCCCTCGACGAAGTCGGAGTCAAACCTGAAAATGCCGAAAAGGTGATGAAATTACTCGAGGCCAAACGTGGTGACGTTTTGAATCGTTGAGAGCGCTTCCCTCCCAGCACCCGCACATTTGAAACCCGGTCCCCATAGCGTACCCGCAGGGGGATTTGGGCGCCCTTGCGAGGGGCACGCATGGCCCATTCCGCGGCCCGTGGAAACACCCAGACGATGACCTCGCTCCTGCCACCGCTAGATCACGCCGCGCAAATAAAGTAATCTCTCCCTCACGCTTGCACAAAAAGTCCGTCGGACCGGATGTGCGCCGTTCGGAGGGAGTCGATGGCGCATTTGCGCCGCAATCTCGGGCTGATCGAGGCGGTCGGCCTGTCGCTCTCCATCATCGCGCCGACCATGGCCATGGCGTTCAACGTGACGCTGGCGGTGGGCGCCGCGGGACGGGCGGCGCCGCTCGCTTTCGGCGTGGGGACGGTGGCGCTTGCCATCGTGGGACTTTCGTTTGTAGCCTTCGCGCGGCGGGTCGCGCATGCGGGCTCGGCCTATGCGTATATCACCAGTGAATTTGGGCCGCGCGCGGGATTTGTGACGGGATGGGCGCTGATGCTGACCTATCTCGCCTATGGCACCGGGACGGCGGTGTTGGTGGGAAACTTCATCGACGCCGCGCTCGCGAATTACAGGGTCGCTGTGCCCGGCCTGTGGGTTGCGGGCAGTATTGCAGCGATCGTGCTTGCGATCGTACTCGCCTACCGCGATATGCGCCTGGCCGCACGGCTCATGCTGGGGCTGGAGGCGATTTCGGTATTCGCGATCGTCGTGCTTGGCGTGGTCGTACTGGAAAAGGTGGCGAAGACGAGCGGGTTAAGTGCGGCGCCCTTCGTGCCGGATCCGGGCTCCGGCTGGTCGGGCGTGGGATATGCAATGGTGTTTGCGGTGCTCTCCTTTGCGGGCTTCGAAGGGGCGGCGACGCTCGGCGAGGAAACGGGCGATCCGAACCGGGCGATTCCCATAGCGGTGCTGGCGACGGTGATTTTGGCCGGTGTGTTTTACGTGTTCGCCTCCTACGTGCAGGTCGTGGGCTTTGGGCTCGGCGACACGAAGGCGCTGGCGCACGACAGCGCACCGCTCAATACGCTCGCGCTCAAGTTCGGTTCGCGGAATTTCGCGACGCTGCTCGATCTTGCCGCCGCGATCTCGGCATTCTCCTGCGTGCTGGGAAGCGTGAGCGCGGCATCGCGCATGCTGTTCGCGCTCGGGCGGGCAGGGCTTGCGCCCGCGGTGGGCGTTGTGCATGAGCGGCATGGGACGCCCGGAGTCGCGGTTTTGTCGGTCGGGGCGATTACGATTGCGGGTGCGGTTCTGTGGGCGCCGTTCACCGGCGCAGCCGGTTACTACGGCGCCATGGGGACCATCGGAACGCTCGCGCTGATCCTTGTTTATATGGGTGTTACGATAGCCGAGGCAATGGATGCCGCGCGTGCGCGCAAGATGATGTGGGCCGCCCTCGGTGTGACGGGGATGATGATCCTGCTTTGGCCGCTCTACAACTCGGTCTATCCCGTGCCGGCCTATCCGGGAAATCTCTGGCCCTATGTGGTGATCGCTTATCTGATCGCCGGGCTCGGCCTGGTCGCGATGCGGCCGGCGATCGAGCAGGTGAGGAGGCATTCGCCTGCGGGGAATTCTCCAGGGCCGAATCGGCGCGGCAAGAACGGGAATTCATGAAAACGGAACCTCTTGTATTCGCAGGCGTGTGCGACTGGGCCGGCATCGTGCGCGGCAAGGCATTCCCTGAAGCGGATATCGGCGTGCGCCTGAAGAGGGGCGTGGGACTGACCCACTCCAACATCATGATGTCCCCCTTCGGGCCGATTTACACAACTCCATTCGGCACGTCGGGAGACCTGATCATCCGGCCCGATCCGCGCGTGCGGATCGACGTGCCGTTCGAGGACGGGACGGCGGAACGGTTCTACCTTGGCGATATCGTGAACACCGACGGCAGCGCCTGGGACTACTGCCCGCGGACGTTTCTCGCGCGGGCGCTGGAGGCGCTGGCGAAATTCGGGCTCAGGGTGGTGGCGAGCTTCGAGCAGGAGTTCGTGCTGACGGGCGTGGAGGACCGGCCGGGAGCGACCTATGCGCTGGATTCCTTCCGGCGGCAGGGGAGTTTCGGTGAGACACTGATCGCGGCGTTGAGAACGGCGGGATTCACGCCGGACAGTTTCCTGCCCGAATATGGGTCGCGACAATACGAGGCGACGATCGCGGCCGAAGAAGGCATGCGCGCCGCGGATGCGGCCGTGGTTCTGCGCGAGTTGGCGCGCGCGATCGCCTGGCGCACGGGACAGCGGGCGATCTTTGCGCCGATGCTGAAGCCGGACGGGATCGGCAACGGTACGCATATCCATTTGAGCCTGTGGAACGGCGAGACGCCGGCGACGCATGACGCCGGCGCGGCCTACGGGATTTCGAAGCGGGCGGCGCCGTTCTTCGCGGGAGTGCTCGCGCATCTGCCGGCGATTTGTGCGTTCTCCGCGCCTTCGGTTGCTTCCTACTATCGCCTCACGCCGAATCGCTGGGCGCCGGTGCATGCCGATCTCGGCGTGCAAGGCCGCGGGGCGTCGCTGCGCGTTGCGCCGGTCTTCCCGACGTCTCCGGAGGAGCCGGCGAGGCAGTTCAACGTGGAGTTCCGCGTGGCGGACGGGTCGAACTGCCCCTATCTCGCCATGGGCGCGATCGTGTGGGCGGGAGTAGACGGGCTTGCGCGGGGGCTCGCACTGCCGGCGGCCGGCATGGAGGCGCCATTGCTGCCGCGCTCGCTCGAAGCGGCGCTCGCGGCGCTGGAGGAGGACGAAGGGACGGCTTCGTGGTGGAGTGCCGAGGCCAGGTCGGCCTACCTCGCGTTCAAGCGGGCGGAGATCAAGGCGCTGGAGGGAGCGACGCCGGAGGAAATCTGCGCACGCTACGCGGAGGTCTATTGATCGTGGGCAATTCTGTAAGCAGGGATGAGGTTGCGTCGGTGCGAGCAGTGCAGGTGGATGCGGCGAGCTTGGAGGGCCCATGAAGGATTTCGGGTTATCGCGCGACGTGCCGGTGAAGCGGGGGGCCACGGCTCTGCTATTCGTCGATGTACAGAACTATTCCGCGGAGGGCGGTGGCGAGTATGCAGGGCTCGCGCCGGAGGCGATCGAGGCGCGCTATGGATATTTTTTCCGCGAACTGCGTGAACGGGCCGTGCCGAATATGCGGAAGCTCCAGCGCGCCTGCCGCGATGCGGGGATCGAAGTGATGTACACGGTGATCGAGGCCTTGACGCTGGATGGGCGGGACATGGGGCTCGACTACAAGATATCCAAACTGTTCTGCCCGAAGGGATCGCGCGACGCGCGCGTGATCGATGCGATCGCTCCCAAAGGGGATGAGATTGTGTTCCCGAAAACCTCGTCTTCCGTGTTCATCTCGACGAACATCCATTACGTTCTTGGTAATCTCGGCGTGAAGCATCTGATCGTGAGCGGGTTGCTGACCGATCAGTGCATCGATTCCACGGTGCGGGATGCGTGCGACTACGGGTATCTGGTGACGCTGGTAACGGATGCCTGCGCGACGCTGAGCGAGGAGCGTCATGCGTCGTCGATTGCGAACAACCGTGGCTATTGCCGCCAACGCACGACGGACCAGATGCTCGAGGAGTTAGCGGCTCTCGGATGAGCAGGCGGACGACCGCGGCCGATCGAGGGAAGCGAGAGAGCGTTTGGCGATACGACCACCAGGCTATCCCTCCGCATGGTTGCGTCCCCGCAGAGCCCGCTTCCGCCGTCATCCAGGACTTATCCTTATTCTTGATCGGCTACGAAAGCCGCTGGCTAGCGCGTCAACGGGCTCTCCCAGACGCGGGAGAGCAGTTCTTTGAGCTGAGCGAAATCCTTGGGCCCAAGCTCAGCGCTCCACTCGTGCTCGATGTCGTGGAGTATGTCGTGGACTTTTGAGTATGCGGCGCGTCCGCGTTTGGTAAAGCGGATAATTCGTGCACGTCCCTCGTCCGGTGCGTCTGTCCGGACGATATAACCGAAACCTTCGAGGCTCCGGAGTAGCTGGTTCATGGCCTGCTTGCTCATGCCGGCGCGCTCGGCGAGGGTGCCGGGGCGAACGCCGTCCGGACCCGGAAACTGCAGCACCGCCATATGCGGCACGCTGAGCTCCCCGAAACCGGCCGCGTTGAGCTCCTTGATGACACGGCGATGGATGGCCTGAGCCGGAACGCGCAGCAGTGCGCCGATGAGCATATCCC
>OFHG01001008.1_pt1 | contig 10417 bp, 7 predicted proteins | sample 1521931 | NCBI WGS metagenome assembly OFHG01 (sample SAMEA2468438, study PRJEB22500) | soil metagenome | biome: Glassland; feature: Farmland; material: Clay | place: Australia | collected 2013-01-31 | depth 0.55 m | reverse complement strand
CGGCCGGGCTGGTGGTCTCGGTGGAGATCGACCCGGCGACGCTGGCCTTCGCCGCCGCCAACCTGGACCGGGCCGGCTACACCGACGTGGTGCGGGTCCTTGGTGACGGCGCGCTCGGTCACCGGGCGCTCGCGCCGTATGACCGTATCTGTGTCACCGCAGCCTGCACGGAGCCGCCAGCGCCCCTGCTCGAGCAGCTGAAAACCGGTGGCAGGCTGATCGCCCCGATACAGCAGCACACAAGGCAGGTGCTCACGGTAATCGAGAAACAGCCGGACGGCCTGCACCGGACCAGCCTCTGCGATGTGCTCTACGTCAGCCTGCAAGGGCCCTTCGGCACAGGGCGCCCGCAGGCTCCCCCACCCGCGCTGATCGTCACCGCCCGCAGCCTGAGCGACGGGCGGCGGGCCCGGCGGGCATTGCACAGGGCACTGCCAGGCGCCCGGATCAAGGGCACCGGCTTCACCGCCGTCCTGGCCGTCGAAGCCCACGGCGACCCGGCAGCCCTGGCGGCACAGGCCACCGGTGCCCGCAGCCGCTCGTTCGGGCGGGTGGTCACTGTCCTGGCCGAGGTGCCCAGCGCCCGGGCGCAGATGCTGGACGCGGTCGCGCGCGCCGCCGCCGGGCAGGTCCGGCCCGGCGAGTCGCTCTGCGTCCGCCTCCACAAACGTGGCGCCCACGGCTACCTCGAACCCACCCCCGCGCTGGAACGGGCCGCCGGGACCGCCGCCTGGGAAGCTCTCCGCCGGCGCGACGGCACCGATCCCCGTGTCGATCTCGTTCATCCCGACGTCACCATCCACGTTGAGGTGCTCGGCCCACGCACACTGATCGGCGTCGTCCGCACGCCCGGCCCGAACCCGGAGCCCGGGCGGCTGGCAGGAGCTGACTAGCCACGTATTCACTCCACCGGCCCCAGCCTGCGACCATCCGCGCCTGCCCGGATTTTCACGCACCGGACGAAGGTCACTATGGGCCTAGGCTCCCGGGCGGCGGGCCTGGCCATGGCGTCCAAGCTCATCGAGTCAGCACACGACTGCTGGCGCGCCGTGAACGGCACCCCACCGAGCAGGACCGGGCAGGCACCTGACCATCCGGGGTCGGTGAGCGTACGTTGCCACTCATGCACTGCGCGCGGTGATCGTCGCATGCATCGTCGGCCTTGCCCCCCGGGTTACTTCCAGATGGCGGTCACGGTGCAGCGGGGCCAGGGGGCCGGCCGAGGCGGGCTCCTTGGGCGGCTGGTGGCGGCTCAGCACCAGCGGCATGGCCTGGGTCGTTCACAGGTAGCCGATCCTCTCCTCCGCTGGTGAGGCGTACTCGGGTGTCTTGGATTCCTCGAACGCAAGCCGCCCGCCGTGACGTTCGGCGATTCCCTTCGCAAACGCGTCCGTGGCCCCGGCGACACGGAAAGCGCACTCATGGAAGTCGGCCTCGGTCAGCGATGACCCCAGGTGCTCCGCCTCGACCAGGACCTGGCCACGGGCCCAGAACGCGCGGCAGAAGTACAGGTGCGTGTTGATCTCATTGAGCTCGCGGGCCAGCGCGCCGGTGAACTGTATGCCATCGACCGCAACCGAGAAGACCTGCACGACCGGCTTCCACGCCCGGACAACCCGCACGTAATACAGCGCACTGCGGTAGCGGATGGGATAGTCACCATCAGCATCCGCCTGAGCCTTCTCAACTCCGGTCAGCCGCTCAATCAGCGTCTCGACATGAGAGGTGACCATGTCCGCAGACGCCTGCGGTTCCATGCCCGGCCGGGTGCGCCACGGGAGAACGAATCCCTGCGCCACCAGCCCATCCCAGGCACTGAAGGTGGCAGTGATCCCGCGCAGCGTGACCTCGCTGACGTCCGCGGCCCTGCCGGACGCGAGCACAAGAAACGAGTAGTGATAAAGCCAGTATGCCTGCGCCGCCGGCTTGCCAGCATTGTGCTCAAGCTCACGGACGGCCGCAGGCGCCAGCAGCGCAACGACCTGCGCCAGGCCCCCAGCCATCCCGGCAAGCTCGTGGGCCCCGGCCACTATCTTCTCCCGCACCGCCACGATCTCCTCCGACCCGGCCGGCACCTGGGCGGGACGGAACGCACCAGCATGCCCCATCGCCCTGAACAAGATGCCGACCACCAGGGCACCGTGCCTCTCGCTGTATCCATGACCTGGGTTACCGACAGAAAACGCCCACCCAGCCAGCTCATCAAGGAAGAGAACCTCGAAACTGGGCATATCCTCCAGACTCAGACCCCGCAAGGCCGCGAGCGCAGCCGACTCCCAGCTGGAACCGCCCTGTTCCATCTCCCCCACGGTGACCCCGCCAATTCATCGTCTGAGCATCTGACCGTACAGACGTTTTATATCTGGCTACATCGATCATCATGCCCCGCTGGTGCCACTCGGCTGGCCAGGGTGAGGACCTGGCCTGGGCGTGCGCCGTAGCGGTAGACGGTGATGCCTTTTACCCCGGCCCGCCAGGCAGCCAGGTAGGTTGCCTGCACGTCCGCCGGGGTGGCGTCCGCCGGCAGGTTAACGGTCTTGGCGACTGCCGCGTCCACGTGACGCTGCACGGCGGCTTGCATCTTCAGATGCCAGGCGGGGGCGATCTCCAGGGCGGTCACAAACGATGCGCGCACGTCGGCGGGAACCGCCCGGAGCTGGCGCACGGTGCCGGTACGGCCGATCTCGGCCATGAGCTCACCGGAGAAAAAGCCCCGGTCCCGCGCGAGGCGTTCGAACAGCGGGTTGGTCTCGGCGATCTGGCGGCCGAGAATGTGACGCACGTAGGCCAGGGCGAACATCGGCTCGATCCCCGAGGTGGTCCCGGCGATCAGCGAGATGGTGCCGGTCGGGGCAACCGAGGTCAGCTGCGCGTTGCGCAGCGGCCCGACGCCGCGGCCCGGATAGATGCTCTGCTCATACAGGGGGAACGGGCCGCGCTGGGCGGCCAGGCCCGCGGAGGCGCGGCGGGCCTCCCCGGCGATGACCCCAAAGACGCGGCCGGCCAGCCTGACCGCGGCCGCAGAGTCGTACGGGATACCCAAAGCGGCGAGCATCTCAGCCAGGCCCATCACTCCCAGGCCCACCTTGCGGGCGGCCCGCGCCGGGCCCTCCAGCTCGGGCACCGGGTAGCGGCTCACCTCGATGACATCGTCGAGGAACCGCACCGCCAGGTGCACGGCAGCGCCCAGACGGCCGAAGTCCACCCGCCCACCGGTGACGAAGCGGGCCAGGTTGAGCGAGCCGAGGTTGCAGGACTCGTACGGCAGCAGCGGCACCTCTCCGCACGGGTTGGTGGCCTCGATCCGCCCCAGCGACGGCAGCGGGTTGCCCCGGTTGATGCGGTCGGTGAACAGCAGGCCCGGGTCCCCGCCCCGCCACGCCGCCTCGCAGATCCGCTCGAACAGCTCCGCCGCCGGCAGCCTGGCCACCACCCGGCCAGTGCGGGGGCTGACCAGGCGGTGCTGGGCGCCTTGTGTCACCGCCCGCATGAAACGGCCAGTCACCGCGACCGACAGGTTGAAGTACTGCAGGCCCCCGGCGCGCTTGGCCTCGATGAACTCGGCAATGTCTGGGTGGGAGACATCCAGCACGGCCATCGAGGCCCCCCGGCGCCGCCCGCCCTGCGCCAGCACCCCCGCGGCGGTGTCGAACACCGACAGGAACGACACCGGGCCGCTCGCGGTTCCCCCGGTGCTCGCCACGACATCGCCCCGGGGACGCAGGTGGGAGAAGGAATACCCGGTGCCCCCACCAGCCTGGTGCAGCAGGGCCGCGTGGCCGAGTGCCTGGAAGATCGAAACCAGGGAGTCCTCAAGCGGGAGCACCACGCAGCCCGACAGCAGCCCCAGGCTGGTCCCCGCATTCATCAGCGTCGGGGAGTTCGGCAGGAACTCCAGCCGCCGCAGCGCACCAGCGAACGCCTCCGCCCAGCGGGGCGCCGATCCGGGGCACCAGGCCTCCTCCGCCTCCGCCACACAGGCCGCCACCCGCTGCATCATCTCCCCGGTCGACTCGGCCAGCTTCCCGCGCTCATCCCGCAGCAGGTAACGCTCCTTGAGCACGGCAACCGCGCCGAGGCCGAGCTTGAGATCGTCACGCACCCCGAGCAGTTCCTTCGCCCGGCGCAGTTCCGCATGCCGGTGCCGGTAGACAACATAGGCGCGCGCCACCTCCGGGAAACCCAGCGTCATGAGCGCATGCTCGACAGCGTCCTGGACATCCTCCACACCCGGCGGCCGGCTCCCGAACCGCGCCACCAGCCCGGCACCCACCGCTGCTGCTACCGCCGGGCCAAGCGCCGGGTCAGGCCGGCTAGCCTCACGGGCGGCCCGGGACGCCGCGCCTTCGATCCGGGCAGGATCAAACGGGACGACCACACCGTTGCGGCGGCGCACCCGCCGCGGAAAAGGCTGCACAGCCAACCGCCGCGAGGCGGCAACCGGCCGGCTCATCACCCGCAACACCTCCACCGCGGTTCAGTCCCGCCTGGCAGCATTCCCCAGCAGAATGCCATTGACCAGGGACAAAGGTCCGGGCCAGGGATGGCAAGCGCCCGCCTATGCCAGGCGCTTGGCTCGCCGCTGGATGTGGTTATCGTCCGCAGACTCGGGGTTTCGTTCCAGCCCCAGCTCGGGATGGGCGCGGTCGGCGAGGACGGGGTGCGGGTCATCAACACCGAACTCGTCCGCCTGGCCGGGGTGTCTGAGGACGAACTGGCCGCGGCCCAGGCCCGGGAGCAGGCACAGATCGAAGCAGCACCGCCGGGGTGGGAATCAGGATTCCGCGGTGAGGCCGACGAACTGGCCTGCGTGGACACCCCAGCCCGGTTCGAGGCCAATGGTCAGTTCCACGCCGACTTCTCCATCCTCCGAGCCGCAACAGGGGAGGATCTCCGCTATGTGCGGATCGCCCTCGCGCGGTGCACGAAGCCGCTGTCTCCGTTTCCCCGCGTCTCTGTGGGGGTTCCGATCCTTCCCTGTCACTATGGACAACGCTGAATAGGCGAGCATCATGCCTCGCCCGGCAGCGCTGGCTGCTCATCGGCCACAGTTGAAGAACGTCGGCCTCTGTCCAGGCCATGGCCCCCGTAGGTGCCCCGCCGGGCTGCCGTTCAGGTCGCCATCGGCGACCCCAATCATGCCTGCCGGTACCGGCTGGCCGGATTCACTCCGGGCCGGGTCGGATCCTTGCTCGTCGAATGCGCGCCGGAGCATTGGTGGCAGCCCGGCGACCGGGCCCACGGCCCGGATCCGGTCGGCACGGGCTGGCGGTGTGAACATGTGGCTAGTCAGTTCCTGCTGTCGGCCCGGGTTCGGGGTCTGGGCTGGGTGTGCGGGTGACGCCGATCAGTGTGCGCGGGCCGAGTACCTCGACGTGGATGGTGATGTCGGGGTGCACGAGGTCGGCCTGGGGTCTGGCGCCGTCGCGCCGGTGGAGTGCTTGCCAGGCGGCGGTCCCGGCGGCCCGTTCCAGCACGGGGGTGGGTTCGAGGTAGCCGTGGGCGCCGCGTTTGTGGAGGCGGACGCAAAACGACTCGCCGGGCCGGACCTGCCTGGCGGCGGCGCTCGCGACCGCGTCCAGCATCTGCGCCCGGGCGCTGGGCACCCCGGCCAGGACAGTGACCACCCTGCCGAACAGGTGGCCGCCGGAGCCGGTGGCTTGTGCCGCCAGGGCTGCTGGGTCGCCTTCGGCGTCGACGGCCAGGACGGCGGTGAAGCCGGTGCCCGTGACCCGGGCGCCCGGCAGGGCCCGGTGCAGTGCCCGCCGTGCCCGCCGCCCGCCGCCCAGGCTGCGGGCGGTGACGATCAATGCGGGTGGCGGAGCCTGCGGGCGCCCGGTGCCGAAGGGTCCTTGCAGGCTGACGTAGAGCACATCGCACAGGCTGGTCCGGTGCTGGCCGCCTGGCTGCTTCTCGATTGCCGTGAGCACCTGCCGTGCGTGCTGCTGTATCGGGACGATCAGCCTGCCGCCGGTTCTCAGCTGCTCGAGCAGGGGTGCTGGCGGTTCCTGGCAGGCGGCGGTGACGCAGATCCGGTCATAGGGTGCAAGGGCCGGATGGCCGAGCGCGCCGTCACCGCGGACCCGCACCACATCGGTGTAGCCGGCCCGGTCCAGGTTGGCGGCGGCGAAGGCCAGCGTCGCCGGGTCGATCTCCACCGAGACCACCAGGCCGGCCGGCCCGACGACCTCGCGGGCCAGCGCGGCGCCATATCCCGATCCCAGGCCGATCTCCAGGAAGCGATGCCCCTCGCCCAGCCCAAGGGCCTCGTAGAACAGCGGGTAGCTGTGCGGGCAGGAGATCGACGCCAACCGCCCGGGCAACGGCAGCGGGATCTCGGCGTAGGCGTAGTCACGCCAGGCGGGCGGCACGAAGTCCTCCCGGCGCACCGTCCGCATCGCTTCCCGGAGCCGCCCAGATAGCAGCAGGCCGCTGCGGGTGAGTTCGGCCACCTTCGCCTCCCGCTCCCGCGCCAGGTCCGCATCGGACTTGACCGACGATGGTGGCGGCAGTTCCCAGCCCATGGGGCACACACCTCCGTCCGTAGCCAGCATCCGGAAGGCCCAAACACCGCAGGCCCTCAGGGCTCCTGATGCCGGTGCCTGGAGCATGTCCGGCAATGTTTCACCCAAGACAACGCGCGCATGAATGCGGACAGGGCGGCCGCGGGCCCGCGCCGTCCCAGGGGGCCAAACCTCAGGAAGGTGAGAGCGAATGGCACTTCCCGTACGGCGTCACCGGCCATCACCGGGGTCGTGGGATCCGTTCACCGAGTTCGCGGACCTGTATGACCGCATGGGCGAGCTATTTACGTGGGCCTTCAGCGACCGGGCCCGCGCTGGGACGCCCGCCTGGCTGCCCGCCTGGTCGCCAGCCACCGATCTGTCGGAGACCGACGACGCATATGTCGTTGACGTCAACCTCCCCGGGCTGCGACGCGAGGACGTCAACATCAAGATCCAGGGCGAGGACCTCGTTGTCACCGGCGAATTCAAAGATCCTCAGCGCGGGGGCACCATTCACCGCCGGGCCCGGCCCGTCGGCCGCTTTGAATGCCGCACAACGCTGCCCGGGCCCTTCAATGCTGACAAGGTGGGTGCCAAGCTCTCAGAAGGCGTACTCACAGTCACCCTTCCGAAGATCGGCACCGCCCAGCCGCGGCAGATCCAGATCTCCGCGGACTGATCGGCACCGCCAGGATTCTCGCCAGCACCGCCGCCATGACGGCCGCGTTCGCGATCTGGGCGACCGTGCTGATGGCACTGCAGCCGGACGTTATCTGAAGCCCGCCTGCGGGAAGTCCTAGCGGACGCAGACTTCTGCGTCGTAGACGTGTCGCTTAACAGTGTTCACGCTCGAAGGCCTGGGGCTGAAAGGCGGCAACGACAAGGGGATTTGCGCGGGAGATAACGGACGCGGACCACAGCGAGGTGATGGCTGCGCCCGTATGAGGTCCCGACCGCTAAAGCGCTGCCGACCTGGCGGGAAGCTCTCGGCCCGGCACCCCTGGAGCGCCTCCATACCGGCTGCTGGCCGCCGTCGGCGCCGAGCACCGCGAGCATGACTACCGGGCCTGCCGTACGGGGACAGCGACCATGAGCTGCAGCTGGCTCGATCGACGGGTTGGTGACGCGCGTCCCCGACACCCCTGCCAACCGGGCGGCGTCCGGCCCGACGGGGACCGCTGATGACAGCGCGCCCTGCCCGCAGGTCCGCCTGGATCTGCGGCACCGAACTGTGCCGCGCCCTGGCCCGCACCGCCGCCCGCCAGGCCGCCCCCGCCGCCAAGGGCCGCCGCGTCGGCCAGCCCGCGCAGCCCCGGGAGATCTCCTTCGGCCCGCCCGCCGCGCCGCCCTGGCCAGCATCCGCGCAGGCGTTTCTTCGCGAGCCTGCCCGCCCCCATGACCGCGGCCTTCCACCACCGCACCCTGCGCGCCCTCGGCCGGCGCTGCATCGTCATCGACCGTGGCCGACACCGCGACCGCAAAGCCAAAACCCGCCCGGCATTCCCCGCCGCCGGACCCGGTATCACCACCCGCACCGCGATCGCCTAGATCAGCATCTGCCGGCCGCGCGACTGTGTGGGGTGGGTCAGCCAGGCGTCAGTCGGCCGAGCAGCCGGGAAAGGTCGACGATCGCGATCCGTACCGTCGAGTCGCTGCAACCGTAGGGAAGCACGACCGTTTCGCCGTGGAGCAGCGAGCCGCAGGAGTAGACGACGTTCGGGACGTATCCTCGCCTTTCCGATTCGTTGGCCACGAGAAGTGGCTCGGGCAGCGCGGATATTAGGCGTTCGGGCTCGTCCAGGTCGAGCAGGACGGCACCGATGGCGTACTCGCGCATTGGCCCGACACCGTGTGTGAAGGCTAGCCAGCCCAGGGGGGTCTCGATTGGGGAGCCGCAGTTGCCGAGCTGGATCAGCTCCCACGGGCGTGCGGGCACGTTGACAGTCAGGCCCGGACCCCAGCAATGGCCGTCTTCGGAGTACGCAATCGAGTTGCTCTCCCCGTCCCAGCGCGACAGCGCGACGTAGCGGCCGGCAATGCGGCGGGGAAACAGCGCCATGCCCTTGTTCCTTGCCGCGGGACCCGAGAGCTGGGAGATAGTGAATGCCTGGAAGTCCCTGGTTTCCAGCAGGTGTGGCGTCACTTGCGTGCCGTCGTACGCCGTGTAGGTGGCGTAGAAGACCGGGTGTTCGCCGTCGTCGAAGCATACGAACCTTGCGTCTTCCATACCGTGACTCTCGGCTGGGCCGCCGGGCCAGAGAACCCGCTCGGGGAGGGCGACGTGCTCGTCGAACTCGACCGCGTAGTTTGACGCAGCCATCCATTGCACTCTCTCGGCGAGTGTCTGGAAGTCCCCCCGCGTCTCACGCTGGCGGGAGAGATCGCCGAGGGCAACGTGGAGCGCGGCGGCGTCGAAGTGGCGCGGCAACGTGCTCCAGAGCAATCGCGCGTCCTCGCCGTTATGGCCAAGTTCGGCGAGTTTCTTGCTGAAGAGGCTTCGATCGTAGGCGACCTCCCGGCGGTGGCCGGAGTCAGGAAAGCGGCCGGGCGGGTCAAGGCGCACCTCGGATTCGCTGTTGATCGTGCCGGTCCTGAACACGATGCACGATAGGTGTCCCTCACCGACCGCGCGCAGACTCATGACGAAACGGGCTTCGCCAGGGTCACAGCCGGTCTGGTCGGGATGCGGCACGATCGACGGATTGAAGAGCGCTGCGGCCTCCAGCGCGTACTCCTGGGTGAAATATGCCCCGATCAGGTGCCGTCGTGCGCGCCCCAGCCTGATGTGGCTGCCCAGTCGAGGGGCGACCCGCCAGAAGTTCTGCTCCAGGGTTTCCCCTAGGTCGCGATATCTGGCGGAGAAGCGGGCCACAGTTTCGGCGAGTGTCCCGTCCACCTCGTCCTCGGTCATCTCCAGGACCCGATCGAGGACGGCCATCGCACGCGACTGGCCGTGGATCAAGGTCTCCAGGCCCGGCACGAAAAGCCGGCTGAGTATGCGAGAGGCGTCTGGCCTCAGCCGATGATGTGTCCGGGCTATCAGCGGGCGGGGCCCCTTCACTGCGGCTGCGCCAGACGGCGGCCCTGCTGCATCACTGAGATCATCGCGAGTGTCGATTCCGCGCCCTGGTTACGGTTGCGCCTGGTAGGGCCGAGGCCGTCGGAGCTGCCGCCGGTTCGCTCGTCGAGCATGGGAATCTGCGCATCGTTGTCGCCGAGGAACCACGCCACGCACATATCCACGCCGGCCAGCCAGTTCCCGTCGCCAGTGACCTTTGCCGCGCGCATGCACGCATCCGCGAGCGCGGCGACTTCGATCGGTTGCTGGTCGAATGCGGGACGGGGCTCGCCAGGGCCCCAGCCTCCGGCTGGCACGACCGACAGGTGGCCGCTGCGGGTCTCGACTGCCAGGAGCCACTCGAGCATGCGCAGGCCGTGCCGCAGAACCGGGGCGCGGCCAAGTCTCCAGCCGGCCACGATGACGGCTTCGGCGGTCGCCGCGTTCGCGTAGCTGAGCCTCGGTTCGGGCCAAGGCCACGTTGTGCTGGCCGGTGGTTTGCCGATGACGGCGCTGGCCGTATCAAGGAGCGCGAGTGCACCCGAGTGGTCCGCCCAGCTGTCAAGAACCTCGGCGGCGCCGAGCGCCGCGAACGCCATGGCGTGCGGCCAGGGAGAGAATACTTGTGCGCCCTGGTCGAACCGGGCACGGGCCTCCGCGCGGATCTCTGGGGCAGGACCCCGTGCCGCAGCAGTGCCGAGTCCCCACAGGGCACGGCCCCAGCAGTCCTCGGTGCCAGGCAGGTCCCGCCATTGGCGGTCGTAGCCAAGTCGATTGTGAAATCGTCCGTCCGGCGCCTGCGCCTGCGCGAGGAAATGGAGGTAGCGCCGCGCCAAGCTGACGAGTCCTGGGG
>OFHG01001007.1_pt1 | contig 10425 bp, 9 predicted proteins | sample 1521931 | NCBI WGS metagenome assembly OFHG01 (sample SAMEA2468438, study PRJEB22500) | soil metagenome | biome: Glassland; feature: Farmland; material: Clay | place: Australia | collected 2013-01-31 | depth 0.55 m | reverse complement strand
CCGCGCCGGGTCCGCCAGCTTCAGGTTCAGCGTGTAGGCCAACGGGTTCGTGGCGGTGGCCAGGCTCCGGGCGTCGGCTGTGGTCAGCCAGATCAGGCCGGGCGAATTGACAGACGGCCAGGCGGCGGTGACCGCGATCCCGGCCACCCTGAACGGCCGGCCGTTCAGGGTGATGCGTCCTCCGGTACCTACGCCAAGCTCGCCCGCGTAAGTGGGCTCGATCACGACGCCGCCAGGGCGCACCCAGGTGCCCTGCGTCACCTTGGGCTGATCGATTGACGCCGGTGCCTGATCACGCCCTTCTACGCTGAAGCCCACTGATGAGACGGTATGGCCGTTCGCCCGCAGCACCGGGAAAGCGACCGGATACGGCCCGCTGTAGCCGACCACGCCGGGTGCGTGCTCCAGCCTGGTCAGGCTGGCGGGCGGCCCGCCAGCCTTCGCCGGGCCGCCGGACTGGGCGATCACGTCGGGCCCGGCCGTCACCGCCCTGGTGTGCAGATACGGATTGCTGGTCACGCCACTGAGGGCAAGCCCGAGGGTCAGCGTTGCGGTGGTGGCCGTGATGACGATGAGCATCAGTGCAGCCTCGGCCCGGCGCCGTCTCAGGTCCCGGGCGGCCAGCCGGCTTACCAGCAGGAACCGGCCCATGGTGTGTCACCGCTCCAGGCCGGCGAGTGCACCGAGGTTGCCTGCGGCGCCGCCTGTCAGCCGGGTCTCGTCCACGAACGCGCCGTCCCGCATGCCGATGAGCCGGTCTGCGGTGGCTGCCATCCGCGAGTCGTGGGTGACGATGACCAGGGTCTGCCCGGCCTCGTGCAGGCTTTCAAACAGCCGCAGCACGTCCACCGTAGCCTCGCTGTCCAGGTTGCCGGTGGGCTCGTCAGCCAGCACTACCAGCGGCTCGTTGGCCAGTGCACGGGCGATGGCGACCCGCTGCCGCTGCCCACCCGATAGCTGTGACGGCAGATGCCGTGCCCGGTCGGACAGGCCGACCTGCTCCAGCAGGTCAGCGGCCCGCCGCCGGGCTGCCCGCGGCGAGCGTCCGTCCAGTAGCGCGGGCAGTTCCACGTTCTCCGCGGCGGTGAGCTCCTCCATCAGGTGAAAGGCCTGGAACACGAACCCGACCGAAGCGCGCCGCAGCCGGGCCAGGCCTTTTTCGCCTAGCCGCCCGAGCTGCTGGCCAGCGAGCCGGATCTCGCCGTCGGTGGGCCGGTCCAGCCCGCCCAGCAGGTGCAGCAGGGTCGACTTCCCGCAGCCACTCGGCCCCATCACCGCCAGTGTCTCGCCGGGGCCGACATCCAGGTCCACCCCGTCGACCGCACGCACCAGCCCGGCTCCCCGGCCGTACTCCTTGCGCAGACCACGGGCCCGCAGCACCGCCCTGGCAGCTGCCTCGCTCATGAGTCACCCTTTCGTCCGGTCCAGTGCCGCTCGCATGCTTCCAGCCACCGCAGGTCCGCCTGCAGCCGCAGCACCAGGCCCTCCAGCAGGAGTGAGGCGGCTGAGCCGTCCGGCCCGGCCATCGTGGCCCGCTGCACCTGCCGCAACTGGCGCAGCAACTCCCGGCGCTGTCCGTCCACGATCGCGATGGGGTCGGCCAGTCCCGCCGCCGCCGCGGCGACCAGCTTCAGATGGAACTCCGCCGGGGCGACTCCCGGCCAGCTCACGTCCGCCAGCCATCCGGCTACCCGCTGCTGCCCGGCGGCCGTCAGCGCGTACACCTTGCGGTCCGGCCGTTCCGCCAGCCCAGCCGTCCGTTCGCAGGTCAACAGGCCCGCCTTTTCAAGCCGGCCGAGTGTGACGTAGATCTGCCCGGCGTTCATCGCCTCGCCGAGCGGGCCGAGCGCCTGCCCGAGCCGCGCACGCAACTGGTAGCCGTGCGCTGGCTCCTTCGCCAGTAGCGCAAGCACAACTTCCTGCTGCACGGCTCCTCCGGCATAACGGTTAGCTAATAGATAGCGGTTATCCGCCTGCCTGTCAACCCGGCCCGCCCGTCACTGGCTCGGCACGTAGGTTCCGGCGCAGATGTTCTGGTAATGGCTGGGGTCGAATGCCTGGCCGTGCTGCGGGAAATACCACTCGACCGCCCGGTACATGAGCGTGCCGTGGCAGTTTCCCAGGTGGAAGGCGACGACGGTGACCGGCTGCGGGGTACCGGTGGCGACCGACTGCCCTGGCCCGACGTACTCGCTCGTGCCGGACCCGATCGCCTGCGGGCCGCCCCACGACTTCCACGCGATCTGCGTGACCAGGCCAGTGGGATCGCCGCCGTTGAAGATCTTGGCTGGCTCGGTCTGCCCGAAACCCACCCCCTGCGCGAAGGCACCCGCCGGCCGGCCGAGTACCGGGACCGGGCTGCCCGGGGTAGCGGTGGCCGGGGCAGGGGCAGTCGCCGGGGTGGCGGCCATGCTGGGCGCCGCGGTGGCGGCTGCCGGGCTGGCCGGGACGGTGACAGTGATGGTGGGTGTGGCCGTGGGACCCGGTGCCGGAGCCGGGCTGGCCGAGCATCCGGTGATGGCGGCGGCGCCGATCGCGGCGGCGCCGATCGCGGCGGCGATGGCACCGGCGCGGGCCGCAACCCGTCGCGGGGCAGCCCAGGCGGGCACGCTACCGGTGATCACTGGCAGCCTGGCTGTGTTGTTCATTGCCTGCTTCCTTCCGCATCTGCCTTGCCGTGGACAGCTGTGAGAGTCCGCAAGACCGCCCACGCCAACGACTTCGGCGGAAATTTCCGGCGCTGCACCCGGCCCACAACGCTGCACCGGCCCCACAGCGTGCTTCCTGCTGCGGCGGGTGCCGGGCGGGTCCCCTAAAGTGCTGCCGTGCGCAGGGCCAGGATCTCGATTGACGATCCGCGGGCCGTAGACGTCCGCGCACTGCTGGAGCGCCACCTGGAGTTCACCGATTCGCACAGCCCGCCCGAGGACGTCCATGCCCTGGACGTGGCGGATCTCCTCGGTCCTGCCGTCACGTTCTTCAGCTGCCGCCTCGACGGGGAACTGCTGGCAGTCGGCGCGCTCAGGCAGCTTGACGACCGCCAGGCTGGGCCCGTCAATTCGAGCAGGAAGCGACGACCGCCCTGCTGGAGCCGCTCACCCCCTGACGCCGGCCGCGGGCGGGGCCGGGAACGTGGCCTGCCCGGTCAGGAAAGGCTCCGCATGGTCACATCACGGGCCCGGACGAAGAACCGGCGGTGGTTGAAGGAGATCTGGTCGTAGACGGACCTGCCAATGATGACAGTGTGATCGTCCGGGCGGCTGGAGTTGATCGTCACGGCGTAATAGAAGTCGGCGGGAACTGCGCCGGCCGTGGGATATTCCTGCCCGGCGTGAATGGTGTAAGCCAGCCTGGCTATCGTCGTCGCCGGTACCGCCGGCGGGTAGGCTGACGCCTCCGGGTAGGCGGCGCCATAGACCGGGATGGATTCCAGGCCCGCCTTCGGTGTAATCACCTTCCCGCTCCTGTACAGCGCTTTTTGCTGGGCGCCCGGCGGGTTGTAGAACCAGGCCCTCTGGCCGGCGAACCAGATGGCCGTCCACTTGCCGCTCTGCCCCGCGAGCACGAACGTTTCCCCGATCGTGGCCTTGTCGCCCCAGTCGCTGTCTACCGTGGTGCCGTGGCCGCCGCCGGGATGCAGGACGGGGTCGCCGATCAGCGGATAGGTTTCGCCAGGCCCGGTGTGCAGGTAGACGAAGCTGGCAGGCTGGCTCGGGAGGGGGACGCACCCGGTGCCACCCGGGCAGTCACTCACCGGCGGCTCATTGGCGTCAAACGCCGGGTCGATCGTCACCAGCTGGTGACGGCCGCGGGAGGCCGAACCGCCCTTCGCCCGCTCAGTGGTGTCGCTCACCCCGTGCACGAGTGCCATGAAATGGTTCCAGTCCCAGAACGGGCCCGGATCCCAGTGCTGCGCGGCGGTCAGGGAAGTGGTCGGGCCCGGCACATCCTCATGGCCAAGAATGTGTGCGCGATCAAGTAGTATACCGTATCTCGCCGCGAGATAGCGGACCAGCGCGGCACATGAGCCGTACATGGGCTGCGTGTACCAGGCCGCTCCCTGCGCGGCGAAGCCCTCGTTCTCGATATTGATGGCGTGCATGTTGACATACCAGTCCCCGGCGCCCCACGAAACGTCATGCGGGCGGACCATCTCGGTGACCGCGCCATCGGCGGACCGGATCACATAATTGGCGCTTACATAGGAAGCCGGGTTCTGGAACGTGTTGATGGCGGAGTCGTACGAGCCCTCGGTGTCGTGAACGATGATGTACTTGATCTTCATGCTGACCGTCTGGCCGGCTGGGTCACGCATGCCGGCCGGCCGGCGGGCCGTGTCGTAGTTGCCGTAGTTGCCCGGATCGTGAGGGTTGTCGCGCGCATAGGCGGCAGGCACGAAGGTGCAGTTGAGATCCGCTGGGCAGTCCACCGCGGTGGACGAGGCAGCCCGCGGGGCCGGCCCCAGGCCCAGCCTGCTGAGCCCGGCCCGGTCCGGGCGCAGGCCGGGCGTGGCTGGCAGATCCATGACCTGCCGGTCAGCGGTGGTCAGCGACGCACCTGTGGCCAGCGTGCGGAACACATCGCCGGCGAACAACCGGGCCGCCTGCACGGTCGTCGCGCCACTGTAATCAGCCACCGCCCCGTACCAGCCGCCCAGCGACGCAGGCAGGGCTCCCCCGGCAAGGTGCCGGGCATATCTTGCCAGCAGTGCCGCGGCACCGCGCACGTTCTGCCGCTCGCTGGTTTTCAGTGTGGCGGTGGGCAGGTGCAGCAACCGTGCAGCCTCGTCCAGTGTGTCATGGGTCCTGGCCAGCGTCACGGTGCGCGGCAGTGGCCGGGCCGCGAGGCCACGCCAGTCCGCCGGCGCGGGAAACGTCTTCGCGGTCAGATCCATCAGCCCGTAACCACCGTCAGCACTGGGTGAATCACCGAGGCGTTCCCACCGTGTCTGGTTGTAGGAAATCGCCAGCAGCAGGCGCACGGGCACACCGAACTCCCGCGCCGCCGCGCGCATCACCGCCATCCGGTCGCCCGGCGCCACCGCGCTGGCAGCCGGCCCGGCCCAGCCACCCCCGAAGCTGACCGTCAGTGCGGCCACCGGCGCAATGATCAGCGCGGCGCCCCGTGCTGCGGACAGGCGCCAGCACCTGCGCCTTCGCTCACAATCGTGTGCCATCTTCCCCGTTCACAGCCAGCGCACCGGATGCGCACGGCAGTAGCCCCCTGGCGACGCCTGCGGTCGGTCTCGCGGAACACCCCTAGCAAGATCACCCTTGCCGTCCTGGCTCATACCCCGCGGGCCGCAGATCCAAATCCGGCCGCCGGGTGGCTGCCCCTGGCCGGGCCGGCCAGCGGCCCGGCCAGGGAAGATGGCAGCGCTCCGGCGGGCGTCAGCCGCGCTGGGGTGCCCCGCCCGGCTGGCAGGAACCCAGCTGCGGGTTGCTGATCACCGGGCTGGTCAGGGTGCCGCCGTACCTGGCGACGTCCGGTGTGCCGTACTCCGCGGCGCGGCCGAAGCTGTGGACCGTGTGGCCGGCGATGACGTTGCCGAAGTTCCACACGCAGCTCATGGACCCGTGCGCCAGCGTCCAGAACGGGTAGAAGGCAGGACCGTGCGGTCCCCGCGGGGGCGCCGTGCAGCCGGCCCCGGTCGCCGTGTTGCAGCGGATCTCAGACCCGGCAAGGTCGGTCTCGAACTGTATCCGCGGATAGGGATGGCCACCTGTGAGGGGGCCGGTATAGGCAAACGAGGTCGGGTGGGTGGACGAGCCGTCCGGCCAGTCGGCCACGTAGGAACTCCCGTCGAAGTCGAGATCCCCGTTCTGGAAGATGCCGTCCTGACAGCCGGCCACCGGCCAGCGCACTGTCTGCACGGTGCCGTTGACATCGATCGTGCGCGGGCCTGCCGGGGCGCACGCGGCGTCGGAGAACTCACACAGCGCTCCGCTCGCGGCGTTGTTGGTGGGGCATGCCGCACCGCCCTCGGTCGTGGCGTGGTGGCAGATGCCGGTCGAGGGGTCGCATGGCCCTTCACCGGTCTTTCCGGCCCTCTCGTAGCCGCCGGCACAGGTCTGGGCGGTGTGGGGGTCGGTGAACGTCTGCCCGTTCGCGAACGTCCGGTTGATGGGGAAGGAGTTGGTGACCGAGTTGCAGGGCTCGAAATGCCCGATTTCCTGCTGCATCAGCACGCCGCCTTCGAGTGCCGCCCATGGCACCTGGTTCTGCTGCCGGGCGGTGCTGTACTCGGGGTGGAAATTGAACGGCGTGCCTGTGCAGTTGGTGATGTTGGTGTTCATGAAGCCGTTCTTCGCGCTCGCCACCATGAACCCGGTTCTCCCGGTACTGAGGTCCGTGACGGTTGCTCTCAGCCCCTGGCTGGTGTCGTGGATGCCCGCTGTCACCGTGTCGCCCGGGTTCATCATGAGGGTCTGATGGCTGGGGAACATGGTGCTGACGTCGGCCCGTTGCGGGCCGGGCGGCCCCGCTGGCACGCCGTTCATCTGCAGGAAGGCGAAGTTCACCGGCTCGATGCAGTTGTTGTTGCAGGTAGAGAACCCGAAGGTGCATTCCAGGCTGTCGATGGTCAAAGCGGCGCACCAGTGCCTGGCGTCGCAGCTTATTCCGTCGATGAACGGCTGGAATTTCGGTGGGTAGAACTGCAGCTCAAGGAACGCAGAGCCGGCGTCGGCTGAGTTGGCGATGATCCCGGTGTTCGTGTCACTGTCTGGCGTGCATGGATTCTGCGGGTATGACCTGGGGTCGCAGACCGGCAGCCCGAACCATGGTGCGGGGCTCAGCTCGCCATAATCGGTGCGCGTCGTGCCCGCTGGGGATGTGGTGGGGCTTCCGGCTGGGTCTTTGGACAGCCGCATGACATAGGTCATCCGGTTGCCGCTGCCCGGGCGGCTGGAGATGAACTTGACGGACGGCTCGTCGTGCCCGATGTAGATGCCATTGTCACGGAACCGGTAAGCGCTCCCGTCCGGCCCGATGGCCAGCGGATCCGTGCAGAGCCCGCCCAGGCCGGCCTTCACGGCCTGATATTTCGGGCTGTGGCCGTTGCAGTCCATCATGCTGACCGGATTCGGCTTCACGCCCGCCGGGTGAGAACTCGCCGCCGAGGCCAGCGTGACCGGTGCCGTCATTCCCGCGGCGACGGTGACGCTGGTGATCGCGGCAATTCTGGCCCATCGACTGCTCATCGCGGCCCTTTCCGGAGACTGTCGGGACACATCACCCCAGCTGACCGTCTTGTCCTGGAGATCTGTTCCGTCTTGTCCTGGAGATCTGTTCCGAGCGCGGACCGGGCGCCGGACAGCCGGGCGGCCGGGCGGCCGGGCATTGAGGTACCCCATCCTGGCCGGGGCTTAGCCCGTGCGGATACTAATTGTTAAAACTCGACCACGATCCGTTACAGGTGGCGCTCCTTCGGGCTGGACTTCCCGCTGCGGGCACCGCGCGGCTCACCCATCGGGGAGCGACTGCGGCACGATCGGGTCGCTGCCCTGGCGGGCACCGTATTCGTAGGCCCCGCGCGTGCTGGACATGGTGATCTCGTGACCCCGCCGGCGCAATGTCAGTTCCACGGCGGCCAGCGCGGCGTGGCTGACCGCACGGGTGCCTCCCGGCGGGTCGGCATAAGCCACCGCTACCGCGTCCTCGTCGTGCGCCGTCACTCGCAGGCTGAGCCGGGCTCCCGGCGCGGGAACGGCGGCGGTGAGCTGCCGGGGGTGGGCGTCAACGCCGGCCGTGCGCCCCAGCCCGCCCAGCCGGATCAGCTCACCCCCGAGGCTGAGCGCTCCCATCGCCGTCCAGGGCGAGCGCGCCCGGCCGACCCTGATCCTTGCGAGCACGAGTTCCAGCCAGCCCTCGGGTGCGGAGCCGAAGTCGGCGGCGTGCAGCCACACCCAGGAGTCCGCGTGCTCGGAACCCCAGTTGTGGCCGACTGTCCCCCGCCACCGCGACACGCCGATCTGGTGGCCATCGATGTCGAGCGTGCCGGTGACCAGGCCATCAGGGACGCTCGCCTCCAGCTTGGTGCGCGGCAGCGGGGCGCGGTACAGCACCGCTGGCCGCAATGGCCGCAAGGGCCCCTGCCCGGCGGTGATGGCCAGGTCCCAGTGCGCGCTGCGCTGCCCCAGAACCGCTTCCCCCCGGAACTGCCCCGGCCCGGCGGCGGCCTCCGCTGGGAAGGTGGCGAAGACCTGCTTGATGACGCCCGGCCGCGGGTTCAGATCATGATCGACGACGGTGCACCACAGGGCAGCCGACTCGGGGCCCTGGCGGGGCCGGTGCCGGGTGTGGCGTATCCACAGCGCTCTGGGTGAGGCCGGATCGCGCGCGCTGATGAACCATGACTCGTATCCGGCGGCGCCCATCCGTGGTCAGGCGATCTTGCGGGCGCCGGGGCCGGGGACCGGCGTGACGTCGCGGGCGGATTCCAGGACGTGCCCGGCCTGGCAGGACAGCCGCAACCGCACTGGCTCCCCGCAGTCGCGGTGCTGGAGCACAACCGGTGGGCCGTCCGGGCCGGCCGCGTACCGGTCGCCCCACTCCATCAGCGCGACCAGCACCGGGTACAGGTCCAGGCCCTTGCTGGTGAGCCGGTACTCGTACCGGCGGCGCTGGCCGGCGTCCTGGTAGGGAACCTTGCGCAGCAGGTCTTCCCGCACCAGCCGCGCGAGCCGGTCGCTGAGCACCTGGCGGGGGATTGCAGTACGGCGCTGCATGTCATCGAACCGGCGCACGCCGTTGAACGCCTCGCGCAGCACCAGGAATGTCGGCCGCTCTCCGATGATCGCCACCGCCGCGCCGATGGCGCAATTGGCCGGGTCGTAGTCGAGCATCCAGGACCGTCCCATGACCACATGCTAAGTCTGGTTGACAGACTCAGCAATCCGGGGAGATGCTGGGTCTGTGAACCGAACTCAGATGGATGAGGCTGCCCGCTCCACCCCCACCAGGATCCGGCGGGCGTCCGGCGCGGACCTGGCAGCGCTCCGCGATTTCTTCGCGAGGCTTTCCCCGCAGACGCGCTACCTGAGATTCTTCGCCCCGATCACGCCGACCCCGGCTGTGCTCGCCCGCCTGTGCGGCGGCACCGGCGGCGCCGACACCATGGTCGCCACCCGGGGTGGCGTCATCATCGGGCACGCCATGGCCGTGGACCGGGCCGGTCCCCTGGGTGAGGCGATGACCGAGATCGGCGTGGTGGTGACCGACCTCTGGCAGGGCAAGGGCGTGGGTTCGGCGCTCATCCGCACCCTGATCGCCCGGGCACAGGCACGCGGAATCACGTCCCTGACGATGGACGTGCTGCACGGCAACCAGCAGGTGCTCGCCATGATCACGAGCCACTGGCCCACCGCGCGCGCTGGCCATTCCATGGGCTGCACCACCGTCCATGTGCCGCTTCCGCCACGCCAGCAGGAACGGCCTCCCCCAGGACCGGGCGCCCATGTCCCGGCCGTTGCCCCGGCAGCCATCCGCCGGGGCAACAGTCGGCCAATCGCGGTCTCACCGGCGGCAAGCCTCAATCACCGGCCATGCGCGCCCGTCCAGATGCGGTCCCTGGCGGTAGCAGGACGGCTCAGCCAGGGACTGTGATCGTGGCGCCCTGGCCGTCAAACACGCCAGCGGCCTCGTCGTCGAACCAGACGCCGCCTTCAGCGAGATAACGGAAACGCAGCGTGGCGCCCGCAGGGACGGTCACCACGGCGCTGCGAACCCCGTTCCCGCGCTTACGGAGTGGGTGGGCATAGGGATCCCAGCCGTTGAAGTCACCCACCACGGACACGGCCCCGGCTGGCTCCTCCACCGGCAGCGCGAAGGTGACGCGAACGCTGCCGCGGGCGGGCTTGGCTACCTTGATCAATCGACTGCCCCCTTCCGGCGCCCGATGCGCCGTGATCGTGCTTTTTGCCCGGGCTCTTCCCCCGTGACCGATCCTGTTGTCCCGGGCTCTTCCCCCGTGGTCAATCCTGCATCATGATGCGGAACGGCTGTGTGCACCCCATGTCGTGCATGCAAAAAGTGCGTGAACAGGACCTGTTCGCAGCCAGGTACGGTGGGCGTCATGGCAGCTGAGGGCGTGGTCGTCTGGTACAACCCGACCCGGCCGGTGGAACTCCTCGATTGTCTGCGCTCACGCCGTTATCCGGGCCCGTTTGACCGTGTGCAGCCCGGGGGGGCACGATCGTCGGTGGGCGTCGGGACGCCCGAGCTGGCGGCCCGGGAGGGAGCTGATCAGGCGTGAGCATTCTGGGCACCCGGGTGCTGCGGACGGAGGATCCCGGCTTCCTCACCACCGGCGCCGTCTATACCGGCGACGTCGCGGACGCGCGGCTGGCCGGCGCATGTCATGTGTTCTTCGTCCGGTCCCCTGTCGCGCACGCGCGGATCCGCTCCCTCGATGTCAGTGCCGCG
>OFHG01001006.1_pt1 | contig 10428 bp, 8 predicted proteins | sample 1521931 | NCBI WGS metagenome assembly OFHG01 (sample SAMEA2468438, study PRJEB22500) | soil metagenome | biome: Glassland; feature: Farmland; material: Clay | place: Australia | collected 2013-01-31 | depth 0.55 m | reverse complement strand
CGAAGGCTCGCAGAAAATCCTGACCACTCGCAAGCGTTTGCAGGAGTCGGTAGAGACCGACGAGCGCCTGGCGCGCCGTCTGGAAGACGTGGCAGCCTACCTGGAACTGGCGCGCGAAGGCGAAGAGGTGGCGGCCGAGTTGCGCATCTCGCTGGTGGCCGCGCAGAAGCTCCTGCACTTCGCGCAGGTTCTCTTTCAGGTCCGCGACTTCGAGCCTTGTAAGCAGTTCGGACATGTCGCCTGCGCGCAGCGCCGGCCGGTGGCCGGCCCGGGGCCATTGTATTGAATCGATGCGGTGGGCGGAACCGCCGTCCGTGCCGCTAGGCCGTCACGGGATCTGCGCCACCGGCATGCGCGCGCGAATAGTCGCGATGCGCTCCGCGAGGTACGCCGTCATGCGACCGCGATCATAACGGCGCGGACTCGGCAAAATGGCGGCAAGCCAGGCGGCCTGCTCCGGCCCGAGCTGCGCCGCCGAGACGCCGAAGTGATGTCGTGCCGCCGCCTCTGCGCCGAAAATGCCGTCGCCCCATTCTGCCACGTTCAGGTACAGCTCGAGAATGCGGCGCTTGGACATGGTCGATTCGAGCATCCAGGTGATTGCGGCCTCCTCGCCCTTTCTCACCCACGTGCGTTCGCCCGACAGCAGCAGGTTCCTCGCCAGTTGCTGGCTTATGGTGGACGCGCCGGCGACGATCTTGCCCCGTCGTTCGTTTTTCTCGATTGCCTTCTCGATCGCCTCCCAGTCGAATCCGGCGTGGTCGAGAAACTTCGCGTCCTCGGAGGCGACGACGGCGCGCTTGAGGTTTACCGATATGAGCGCGTAAGGCACCCAGCGCCGCTGCAAGCGCGCACGCGCGTCCTTCTCCCTCACGCGCTCGAGCTGCTCGCGGCGCCGAGCAACGACCGCGAGCTCGGCAGTGACGAGGCCACGGGCCTGCCCATCTTCTTGAAGGCGGGGCGCTACGGACCCTACGTGCAGTTGGGCGAGATGAGCGACCCCAAGGACAAGCCGCGCACGGCGTCGCTCTTCTCGTCGATGTCCCCCGAGACCATCACGCTCGAGCAGGCGCGCCTCCGGCTCTCGCTGCCGCGCGAGGTGGGCCGCCATCCCGAAGACGCTGAACCGGTCCTGGCCCAGAACGGCCGCTACGGCCCCTACCTCACCTGGGGCAAGGAGACGCGCTCGCTCGAGAGCGAGGAGCAGATCTTCACGATCGACCTGACCGAGGCTCTCGCGCTGTTGGCCCAACCCAAGCAGCGCGGGCGACGCGCGGCGGCGGGCCCGCGGCGCGAGCGGGGCGAGGATCCGGTGACCCACCGACCCGTGGTCGTCAAGACCGGGCGCTTCGGTCTCTACGTGACCGACGGTGAGTCCAACGCCACCCTGCGCATGGGCGACACGCCCGAGACGATCTCGCTGGACCGGGCCTGCGAGCTGCTCGCCGAACGGCGCAACGCCGAGCCGTCCACGCGCACGCGAAGGGCGCCGTCCACGGCCGCCAAGAAGACCGCGGCCAAGAAGACCGCGGCCAAGAAGACCACCGCGAAGAAGGCGGCCACGGCCGCGAAGAAGACGACGAAGAAGACCACCGCGACCAAGGCCACCGCCGCGGCCAAGCGCGCGGACCCGCCATTTGAGATAGTGCTTCTTGCCATGGTCGCGCGCGGACAAATCCCTCGTCGAACGATGCGGCGGCGCCTGATCGGTTTCCACGTCGTAGCCGGAACCGTTGAGGTAGCCTCCGACGGGCGAGGCGGGGGCGGCGGCGCGCCGGGGCTTGCGCTTCAGCGCCAGCTCGTAGATGCGCTTCGCCTCGGGCTCGTCGCGGTACTGGGCGAGCCAGTCGTGGAGCTCCTTATAAGAAGAGCGATAGAGCGTGGGATGCAGATACCGTTGCGCGAGCACCCGGCCCACCAGCAGCTTGTCGTGGAGACGCGCGATCAGGGCATCGGCTTCCTTCCAGTGCCCGTCCCGCTGAAGCGCGAAGATGCGCGCATAGCGCTTGGCGTCGTCGGGATCCAGCGGCTTGGGAAGATCGACCGGCGCCTGCGCCCGCGCGTCGGCGTCCGTGTCCGGCGCGCCGTCGTCGAGGGCGCTCGTGTCCACGACGACGTCGGCGGTGGAAAGGTCCGCCTGCGACCGGGTCTCGGCCGCGGCGCGTCCCGCCGCCCAGGGGGCGACGAGACACACGACAACCGACGCCAGGATCAGCGGGATCCTGGTCGCGGCGCCGGCGCCCCCCTCAGGCCCGCACTTGCTCGGTCTCGCCAGCATGCCTCGTTGATACGGGGACCCGCCCCAAGGAGGCAAGCGAAAGAGTCGCAAACCGCCACGCTATCGCCGCCCGGTCGGCGAAAGTTTTAACCGAATTCGTTAATGGGCTGTTTCGCGCTCGCCGATTTGGCGCAGGCGGTCCTGGATCTCGAGAAGGTCGAGCCAGGCGGCGCGCTTCTGCCCCGGCGAGCGAAGCAGGAAGGCGGGGTGAAAGGTGGGGATCGCCGGAACCGGCCGCGCCAGCCCCGGGGTGGCGTACTCGAACCAGCGGCCGCGAAGGCGCATGATCCCCTCGTTGCGGGCGAGCAGCGCCTTGGCGGCGGTGCCGCCGAGCAGCACCAGGATCTCGGGCGCGACCAGCTCGATGTGGCGCTCGACGAAGGGCAGGCAAAGCGCGATCTCCTGCGGCGTCGGCTGGCGGTTCCCGGGCGGGCGCCAGAAGACGATGTTGGTGATGTAGGCGCTTTCGCGGTCGAGGCCGATCGCCGCCAGCATGCGGTCGAGAAGCTGGCCCGCCTTGCCCACGAACGGCAGGCCGCGCAGGTCTTCCTCGGCCCCCGGCGCCTCGCCCACCAGCATGACCGGCGCCTCGGGGTTGCCGTCGGCGAAGACGAGGTTGGTCGCCGTCTTCTTGAGGGCGCAGTCCTCGAGCGCCGCGGCCGCGGCCTTGAGCTCGTCGATGGTTCGTGCCGCGGCGGCGAGCGCATGGGCGCCGCGGCGCGCGGGCTGCGGCCCGGCCGGCTCGGACAGGGGAAGCGGCGCCTCCCGCCGCCCGGCGGGCGCGGCTATGGGGCTCGGCGTGGCCCGCGGTTCCGCGCTGCGCGGCTCGCCGCGCGCCCGTTGGGCTTGCGCGGGGCCCCGAGCGGAGTCGAGGCGGTTCACCGGCTGGTCGGTGATCGCCTCGTCGGCCCCGGCCTCGACGTGCCAGCGCAGGGCCTCCAGTGCGGCGCCGTTCCCTCTCTCGTCTGCGGACATTTCGTCTTCGATGCTCGGCTTCGATGCTCGGCTTCGGGCCGCCGGCGATTCCGGCCGCGCGGCAGGGCGCAATTTGCGCGCGGCCCGCTTTGTGGTAGGACGCCAACGGAAAGCCGGAGGCTAGCACGTCCGCGGCGCGCGCCGGAAGGCGGGCGAGGCGCAGGCGCGAGGAGAAAGGGACGGCATTGGAACGCGAATCGATGGATTTCGACGTCGTGATCGTGGGCGCGGGGCCTTCGGGCCTGTCGGCCGCGATCCGCTTGAAGCAGCTCGCCGCCGCCGAAGGCACGGAGATCGGCGTGTGCGTGGTGGAGAAGGGCTCCGAGGTGGGCGCCCACATCCTCTCCGGCGCGGTCGTCGATCCCATCGCGCTCGACGAGCTGATCCCCGACTGGAAGGACAAGGGCGCGCCCCTGAAGACGCCGGTCACCGAGGACCGCTTCCTCGTCCTCACCGAGAAAAGCGCGCTCAGGATCCCCAATGTCCTGCTGCCGCCCCTCATGGGCAACCACGGCAACTACGTCATCAGCCTCGGCAACCTGTGCCGCTGGCTGGCCCAGCAGGCCGAGAAGCTGGGGGTCGAGATCTATCCCGGCTTCGCCGCCGCCGAGGTGCTGTTCGACGATCGGGGCCGCGTCGCGGGCGTCGCCACCGGCGACATGGGCGTGGCCCGCGACGGCCACAAGAAACCCGGATTCACGCCGGGCGTGGAGCTTCGCGGCAAGTACACCTTCTTCGCCGAAGGTGCGCGCGGCTCGCTCACCAAGCAATTGTCCGCGAAATTCGGGCTGCGCGACGGCGGCCGGTTCCAGAAATACGGCATCGGCCTCAAGGAGCTGTGGCAGGTCGATCCTTCCCGCCACCGCCCCGGCCTCGTGCTGCACAGCCAGGGCTGGCCGCTCGACAATCGGACCGGCGGCGGCTCATTCATCTATCACCTCGAGGACAACCAGGTGGCGGTCGGCTTCGTCGTCCATCTCGACTACGAGAACCCGTATCTCTCGCCCTACGACGAGTTCCAGCGCTTCAAGACCCATCCGGCGATCCGTCCGACCTTCGAGGGCGGCAAGCGCATCTCCTACGGCGCGCGGGCGATCAACGAGGGTGGGCTGCAGTCGGTCCCCAAGCTCGTCTTCCCGGGCGGCGCGCTCATCGGCTGCGCGGCGGGGTTCGTGAACCTGCCGCGCATCAAGGGCACGCACAACGCGATGAAGACCGGCATGCTGGCGGCGGAGGCGGCCTTCGCGGCCATTCGTGCAGGCCAGTCCGGCACGGAGCTCGCGGCCTACGAGGCGGCCTACCGGACCTCCTGGGTCTATGCCGACCTCTACCGCGTGCGCAATGTGAAGCCGGGGCTGAAGCTGGGGTTATGGCTCGGCACGCTCCACGGCGGCGTGCACATGTGGCTCAACGACCTGGGGCTGGGCTTCCTTCTGCCCTGGACCTTGAAGCACGCGAAGCGCGACTGCGAGTCGCTGAAGCCCGCCGCCCAGTGCCGCCCCATCGCGTATCCCAAGCCCGACGGGGTGATCACCTTCAACAGGCTGTCCTCGGTCTATCTCTCCAACACCAATCACGAGGAAGACCAGCCGGTTCACCTCCGCCTCAAGGATCCCAAGGTGGCGATCGAGACCAACCTCGCCGTCTACGACGCGCCCGAGCAGCGCTATTGCCCCGCAGGCGTCTACGAGATCGTGCGCGAGGGGGACTCCGGCGCGCCGCGGCTTCAGATCAACGCCGCCAACTGCGTCCACTGCAAGACCTGCGATATCAAGGACCCGCTCCAGAACATCGACTGGGTGGTTCCGGAGGGCGGCGGGGGGCCCAACTATCCCAACATGTGAGGTTGCACGAAAGGCGGGCGCCGCGGCCGGCGGATCGTGCCGTTTTCCGCAAACCTCTCACAGGGGGCTTGCAACCCGCGCCGGATCGGAACACATATGTAGCAGCGGGCCGGAGTGTGCCGCGCGGATGGTGGCGGCGCCGTTAACAGGGCCTTCACGGAAACTTGGTAACGGTCCTGGTGAACCAGCGGTCTTGGGCCGCGGCGGGAGCTTAGCTTGCAGTTTGAATCGAATCTGACATCCGGGTCCCGGCTCCGGCGGCTGCCGGTTAGCGGCGCCGTCTTGTCGCTGGCCGCGGGGCTTTGGCTCGGCGCCTGCGCGCCGCAAGGGTCGCCCGCGGTTTCGCGCGCGGACGCGGCCGAGGCGAAGGTCCAGGCGGTGACGGCGTCCGCCGACGAGCGCAACTTCACGGCGCCCGGAAACTACCTCTCCGGCCTGCATGCCGAGCGCATCGGCGACGTCGGGCAGGCGGCGCAGTTCCTGCTGCAGGCGCTGAAGGAGCAGCCCGACAGTCTGGAGCTCCTGCAGCGCACCTTCCTTCTGACGCTGAGCGAAGGCCGGATGGGCGAGGCGCTCGATCTCGCGCGCCGGCTCAACGAAAAGGCGCCGGACGCCCCGTTGCCTGCGCTCACGCTGGCGGTCGCGGATTTCCACCACGGCAAGTACGAGAACGCGGCCGTCCGCCTGCACGCGCTGCCCGATACCGGCCTCAACAAGTTCGTGGTGCCGCTCATGCTCGCCTGGACCGAGGCGGGCCGGGACAAGATCGACAAGGCCCTCGAGTCGCTCGAGCCGCTCGCGGAGAACAGCGCCTTCGTGGTCGTGCGCGACATGCACGCGGGCTTCCTCGACGAGATCGCGGGGCGCGACAAGAAGGCCGAGGACGACTATCGCTCGGCGTTGGAGGCGTCTCAGGGCGGATCGGTGCGGATCATCCAGGCGCTGGGCCGGCTCTATCAGCGCACGGGCCGGGCCGACAAGGCCAAGGCGCTCTACGACGACTACCTGAAGCAGAATCCCGACACCGTCCTTCTCGACGTCGAGCTCAAGAGCCTCTCCGACAAGACGCCGCCTCCGCCCCTCATCAAGGACGCGACCGACGGCATGGCCGAAGCGCTGTTCAACATCGCCGGAACGCTGCAGCAGCAGAATATCGGCATCATCGCGCTCGCCTACGCGCGGCTCGCCCTGGAGGTGAAGCCCGACTTCCCCGTGTGCCAGCTGCTGATCGCCGACGTCTTCGACGGCCAGGGCCGCGAGAAGGACGCGGTGGACGAGTATGCCCAGATCAACAAGGACTCGCCGTTCCATTGGCTCGGGCGTCTGCGCGAGGCCGTTTACCTCGCCGCGAACGGCAAGACGGACGAAGCGCTGGCCGAGCTCGAGGCGATGGCGACCGAACGCCCGGACCGGGTCGACATGCTGGTCACCATGGGCGACATCCTGCGCACGCAGGACCGCTTCGCCGAGGCGGAGAAGGCGTACACGCGGGCGCTCGACCGCATCCCCCACCTCGAGGAGCGGCACTGGGCCATCCTGTACGCGCGCGGCATCGCGCGCGAGCGCTCGAAGAAATGGAGTCTGGCCGAGGGCGATTTCCTGAAGGCGCTCGACCTGCGCCCGGACCAGCCCTACGTCCTCAACTATCTCGCCTATTCGTGGGCGGAGAAGGGCATCCACCTGGAGAAGGCGAAGAAGATGCTGGAGCGGGCCTACCAGCTTCGCCCCAACGACGGCTTCATCGTCGACAGCATGGGCTGGATCCTGCTCCGGCTGGGCGAGGTGAAGCAGGCGGTGGACAAGCTGGAGCTCGCCGTCGAGCTCGAGCCCCAGGACCCCACGATCAACGACCATCTCGGCGACGCCTACTGGCTCGCCGGACGGTTCGTGGAGGCGCGCTTCCAATGGCGCCGGGCGCTGGCGCTGAAACCGGATCCCGAGTCCGTTCCCAAGATAGAGGCCAAGCTGAAGACCGGCCTCGCCGTCAGCCGCATCGAAGAACCGGGCACTTGACCGCCGGTCCCGGCCAGGGCGCGGGCCCGCGGGGCTCGGGGCGGGGAGAGGTGCGCCGCGCCGCGGCGGCCAAGCTCAATCTCTATCTTCACGTCACGGGCCGGCGCGCCGACGGCTATCACCTTCTCGACAGCCTCGTCGCCTTCGCCGGCGTGCACGACACGCTCATCGCGCGCGATAGCGCGGAACTCTCTCTCGCCGTGGAGGGGCCGCAGGCGGCGGGCCTGGCCGCGGACGAAACCAATCTCGTTCTGCAAGCGGCGCGAAGGTTGCGCGAGGCTTCGGGCGCGCGCGCGGGTGCCGCGATCACCCTCGTCAAGACCCTTCCCGTGGCGTCCGGGATCGGCGGCGGCTCGGCCGACGCGGCCGCCGCGCTGCGCGCGCTGCACGAGCTCTGGGGCCTCGGGTTGCCGCAGGCGGAGATGGCCCGGATCGCGCTGTCGCTCGGCGCCGACGTGCCGGTGTGCCTTTCGGGGCGCGCCGCCTTCGTCGGCGGCATCGGCGAGGAGATCGCGCCGGCGCCTGCGCTTCCTCCCGCTTTCGTGGGGCTGGGCAATCCGGGCCTGGCCGTCTCGACGCCGCGGGTGTTCGCCGCGCGCCAGGGGCCGTTCAGCGAGCCCGGACGGTTCCGCGACGCACCGCGCGACGTCGCCACGCTGGCCTCGGCCCTGGCGGAGCGCCGCAACGACCTCATGACCGCCGCGCTGACGCTGTGCCCCGAGGTCGGGCGCGTGGTCGGCGCCTTGACGCGGCTTCCGGGCTGCAGGTTCGCCCGCATGTCGGGAAGTGGCGCCACCTGCTTCGGCCTCTTCGAGGAGGAGGCGCACGCGACTCGCGCCGCCGCGGATCTGCGCAACGCCGAGCCAGGCTGGTGGGTGGCGGCGGCGCCGCTCCTGGCCGACACCGGCGTCCTGGATGCGACCTTGTAGGGTCCGCCGGGCGGCATTATTGTCGCCGCCAGCGGGCACGGACTGAGCCTCATTGGGGCGTGGCCAAGTGGTAAGGCAACGGGTTTTGGTCCCGTGATCCCAGGTTCGAATCCTGGCGCCCCAGCCAACCGCACGACCTGCGAATCGGGGCCGCGGCCCGGCCGCCCAGCCTCGCATATCCCTTCGCATTCGGTAGAATGAGCGCTTCGTCGCTCCTCGACAGGGGGTCCCGACGTGAGCGAGTCCCGCACCGGCCCGAGCGCCCCGCTTCGCCTGCTGCTCATCGGCCTGGCGACGGCCGCGTTCGGCGCCAGGGCCGCGGCTGCGGCGGACGAGCTCGCGGAGCTCCGGACCGAGAACGCCACGATCGTCTATCCGGCGGAAAAGGAGCGCTTCGCGCGCGAGCTGGGAGAGGCCTTCGAGTGGGGACTGAAGGTCGTAGCCGACGACCTCGGCCGTCCCGCCCATCGCGTCACGATCCACGTGTACCGGACGAAGGCCGAGATGGCCGAGGGCGCCATGACGATCCTCGGCCGCACGCGTCCGGAGGCCGAGGGAATCGCCCGCGCCGGGATGTCGGACCGCGACCGGGATGCGATCCTGGTCATCGCCAGCGCCGATCGCTGGGGCGATTTCCTGTGGCAGGCGATCGCGCACGAACACGCCCACGGCATGACGACGGAGCGGTTCGGGCCGGCGCTGGCGGACAAGGCGCGGTGGATGTTCGAGGGTCTGGGGGACTACGAAGGGACCCGGGCGCTGTCGGCCAAGTCGCCGGACGCGGGGCGCGACTTCCGCAGGCAGCGCCTCAAGGTCGCCTTCAAGGCGCTGGTCAAGGGACAGCTGCCGAGTCTCGACGAGATCTCCGACCGCGCCACGTGGTTCGTCAACATCAACACCGACGTGCGCAAGTGGGACAGGCAGTACGCCTGCGCGTACGTGGCGATGGACTATCTCATCCGGACATACGGCTTTTCGAAAGTCGGCGAGGTGCTGAAGGAGGCGGGCGCGGGCGTCCCCTACGGCACCGCGCTTTCGCAGGTCCTGGGCATATCGACCCTGGGCCTGGAGACGCGAGTCGTCGGCTCGCTCGCGGTGACCGGATTCTTCGATCTCTACCCGCGCTACACGGCGGCGCTGGCGGTCGTTGCGGCGGCGCTGTTGATCGCGGCCGTCCTGCTCTTGCGCGGCAGAAGGCCGTCCTCCTGATCGGGCGGACGGCGCTTGATCAGGCAGACGGCGCTCGCCCTCTCGCCCACTTCCGGCGGCGAAGCACCAGCAGGGCGGCGAAAAAGATTTTCGACAGAGCGCGGAAATGAAACGGGCGCGCCGGTGTTGCCGGCGCGCCCCATCCTCGAAGGCGTTGGCTCGGGCGATGTCCGACGGCCCTCAGCCGCTCGCCGATGCCGCGGCGTTGTCGAGGTTCGTCGAGACGACGCCGAAGATCGTGATCAGCGACTGCCCCATCGCCGTCAAGGCGGCGATCGCGGCCACCGAAACCAAGCCCGCGATCAAGCCGTACTCGACGGCCGTGGCCCCGGACTCATCCTTCCAGAACGTGCGAATAACGGTAAACATCGTTCAGCACTCCCTTTTTTAATAGTAACGGTGCCATTGCGCGGCGCCCGGCCTTAACTGAAATTTAACTTAGCAAAATAAAGGGAGCGTTGGAATAAATATCGCGGCCAAATAAATCTAAATAATTATAAAATTAGAGCGAAACGCAGCCGGGCTTTTCTTGAAAACGCATACGAATTTCGCGAAAATTGTATGTATTCGCCGCCTTGTATTTCCGTGCGTTCCGCGCCCGGGCGTCTCGATGGACGCCGCCGATGCGGCTTGCAGACCCCTCGCGTCCCGGAGCAGGGCCGCGAAGCGGGCTTGGCAAATCCGTTAGGAAAGGAACGCCGAGGCCGCGGATGCGGGCTCGGGTCGAAGATCGCCGTGTCGGGCGGCGTCTAGCCGCTCGCGGACGCCGCGGCGTTGTCGAGGTTTGTCGAGACGACGCCGAAGATCGTGTTCAGCGCGCCGCCCATCGAGGTCAGGGCGGAGATCGCGGCCACGGAAACCAGCCCGGCGATGAGGCCATACTCGATGGCCGTGGCGACGGCATCGTCGTTCCAAAGATCACGCGCGGTGGAGATCATTGTTGAGGTCCCCCTCGTCAGCAGCAGTTACGTACCAGCCATAGCGTCGAACATAGGCGTGAGCCTTTAACAATACCCGAACATGGCGGGGAAAATCGGCGGCCGATACGGATATCGATGCCGATTCGACGCGAATAACCCTAAAAGAGACGGCACATCCGCCCGCGGATCGATCGAGACCGGCGGGAGATTTTGAATCGAGTTTTATGTGTCGGGCGCGTCGGAACGATTCGGCGCCGCCT
>OFHG01001005.1_pt1 | contig 10431 bp, 10 predicted proteins | sample 1521931 | NCBI WGS metagenome assembly OFHG01 (sample SAMEA2468438, study PRJEB22500) | soil metagenome | biome: Glassland; feature: Farmland; material: Clay | place: Australia | collected 2013-01-31 | depth 0.55 m | reverse complement strand
AGACTTTGACATGGCGTTCCTTGAATTGCATGGCATCACCAAGCGTTTCCCTGGCACAATGGCTGTCGACAACGTCGATCTCGAGGTGAACCAGGGTGATTTCATCGTTCTGCTCGGCCCTTCGGGCTGCGGCAAGACGACAACCTTACGCATGATCTCCGGCCTGGAAGTACAAAGCGAGGGCAAAATCATCCTGGAGGATCGGGATATCTCAGATACACCGGCTGAGCATCGGGATATGGCCATGGTGTTTCAGAACCTAGCGCTCTACCCGCATATGACGGTGTACGAGAACATCGCCTTTTATCTGCACAATAAACACACCCGCCGGGATGAGGTGGACAAGCAAGTACATCTGGTGGCGGATCAGGTTCAGATCGACGACTTGTTGGAACGGCGCCCGGATCAACTCAGCGGCGGTCAGCGCCAACGTGTAGCCTTGGCGCGCGCACTGATCCGCAGCCCCAAGGTTTTCCTCCTCGATGAACCTCTGGCTTCGTTAGATGCCAAGTTGCGGGCCAGTATGCGTTCCGAATTCAAGCTGCTGCATAAACGCCTGCTGAATGAAACCGATGGAAAGCTTGGTACGTTCATCTTCGTGACACATGATCAGGTGGAAGCGCTGACCTTGGGCACGCGCATCGTGGTGATGAACAAGGGAAAGATCGTCGAGATTGCCACCCCAAAGGACCTGTACTACCACCCCAAACACCTTTTCACAGCTACTTTCGTGGGCAGCCCGGAGATCAACATCTTTTCGGGCATGCTGCGCCGGAAGGATGAATCCGAGGCGGTCTTTGAGTTCGCAGGCATTACGGTCCCAGTTGGCCGGTCTGGCATAGTGGTTTTGGGCGCTAGTGCAGACGAGGTTCGTCCTGTTTCCCTTGGCGTCCGACCGGAATCAATCCGCCTCGGGCCCCAGGGGCGAACTGGTAGTTTTGATGCTCGGGTAGTCTCAATCGAGCCGCTGGGACAATCGAACTTGATTGTCTGCCAGATCGCTCAACAACTTTTCACCTGCCTAGCTGATCCAACTTTTCAGTTGGAAGAAGACAGTCTGGTGGGCGCCACATTCGAGAAGGATATGATTCACTTCTTTGATCCCCAGACGGGCGCCAGTCTCTTGTACAAGGAGTGATTCTTGAAGATGTATATCTCTGCTGACTTCGAAGGAAGCAGCGGAATCACAGATCGCGGTCAATGCTTTCCAGGCCATCCGGACTTTGAGGTTGCTCGACGGTTGTGGATGGGCGATATCAACGAGGTGGTGACTGGCCTTGTGGAAGGCGGCGCCAGCGAAGTACTGGTTAATGAAGGCCATGCCAAGATGAATTATCTACTGGCCGAAATGCTGCATCCTCGGGCCAGCTTCATTTCGGGATACGTCAAAGCTGACAACCAAATGGAAGGATTGGATCAATCCTTCGCTGGCGCTGTATTGATGGGTCATGCCAAGCAGGGGACGCCGGATGCAGTCTTGAACCATGCCTACGTCCTGCGGGACGTGTATGAAATTCGTTTGAACGGACAGCCGATCGGAGAACTGGGTTTGAATGCTTTGTGGGCCGCTTATCATCATGTGCCGGTTGTCCTAGTCGTGGGCGATGACAAGTTCGCTGCCGAAGCCCGCGAGTACATTCCGGGTGTGGAGACGGCTGTTGTCAAGAACGGCCTTTCGCAATTCACGGCTCACTGCCTCCCTCTCGAAACAGCACGCGCTGTCATCCGAGCAGCAGCCAAACGCGCCTGCCAACACGCCGACGAGCTCAAACCGGTTTCCCTCCCAGAGGAGCTGCGCATGGAGATCGATTTTTCGCTGACCGAGATCGCCAAACTTTGCTCCTTCATCCCAGGAGTGGAACCAGCCGGCCCACGTACAGTTGCTTTTATCAGTCATGACTATCGTGAACTTCAGCATGTGCGCATTGTCTGTACTAACCTGGCGCTAGCCGTCATCAGGGATCATTTCTAGATCACGATATGCAATGAGTCTATTGCAATCGGGACGGGAGAGTTCCATGACAAGTGTGAAAGTCGTCATCACTGACTACATCGAGCCCGAACTGGGATGGGAGATCGAACAGTTCAAGCAATTGGGTGTGGACTTTTCTTACCACCAACTCAAGCAGGCTGCCCCCCCAGAACTGCTGGAAGTGATCGCCGACGCAGACGTAGTCATCGTCAACATGGCGGCCATCAACGCGGAAGTGATCCAAGGTCTCAAGCGCACCAAGCTGATCATCCGTCACGGCGTCGGGTATGACAATGTCGACATAGAGGCTGCCAGAAAGAATGGCATCGTGGTTTCCTATATGCCGGACTACTGCATGCATGAAGTAGCCGAGCAGGCCGTGACTTTGATTTTTGCCTGCCAACGCAAATTGAACGTTCAAATGCAATTGACAGAAGAGTCCAGTCGCGAAGGTCGCTGGGTCTTCAAACCGATTTACCCAGTCCACTCCCTGCGTAACAAAACACTGGGCATCATCGGTTGTGGTCGTATCGGCAGCCTGGTCTTCCGCATGATGCAGAACTTCGACCTAGCGCGCACGCTGGTCTGCGACCCCTACCTGAGCGAGGCACGCCAGCGGGAATTGGGGTGCCCCTTTATCTCGCTGGACGAGTTGTTGCGCCAGGCGGACATCGTCACAGTACACACACCCCTGGGCCCTGAGACCTATCACCTGCTGGACGAGGCGCAATTCAGGCTGATGAAACCCACCGCCATCCTGGTCAACACGGCGCGAGGGGGCATCGTGAACCTGGCGGCTCTCGACCAGGCGCTCAAGGTGGGGCGGCCGATGTTCGCCGGCATCGACGTCTACGAGCAGGAACCACCTGGCAGGGACCTGGCTATCCTGAGCAACCCAAGAGCCATTTGCACGCCGCACCTGTCCTGGCTCTCCGAGGAATCCGGTTGGGATATCCGAGAGAAAATCGTGGAAGACGTGCGCCGCTTTCTGCACCATGAGGGCCCGCGTTACCCAATTAACAAAGAGGTGCCGATCCGTTTTCTGGAGCCGGGTAGCGTTGCCGGGCTATCGAAAGCATCATCCGGAGGTAAAAGTTAGCATGAATGGCAAGATGCAGGCTTTGTTCAAAACCGCCAGGGGTGAGGGACACCTGGACTTGAGGGAGGTAGACATCCCTCATCCAAAAGCAGATGAGGTGTTGATCGAGATCAAAGCCGCCGGTATCTGCGGTACTGACGTTCACATCCTGCACGACCAGTACCCGTATTGGCCGCCGGTGATCCTGGGCCACGAATTCTCCGGCCAGATCGTCGAAGCGGGCAAGCAAGTGAGCGGCTATCGCGTCGGCGAACGGGTGGTGGGCGAACCGCATACCCTGGCCTGCGGGAAGTGTGAATTGTGCCGCACAGGCTACATGCAGTTGTGTGCTTCGAAGCGCTCTATCGGCTGGGGCATCCACGGCGCCTTTGCGCGCTACATGGTCTTGCCGGAGAAGCTGCTACATCGCATTCCAGATACGATGAGTTTCGACGAAGCAGCCCTGGTGGAACCCACCGCCAACGTCGTCCAGGATGTCATCGAGCGCGGTGGGGTGCAGGCTAACGACTTCGTGGCCGTATCGGGTCCAGGCCCGATCGGCTTACTGGCGGTGATGGCGGCCCGAGCAGCCGGCGCGAGCCAGGTCGCCTTGATCGGTGTACAGGCAGACGTGCAGGTTCGCCTGGTCGTCGGCAGGGAACTGGGGGCTGATCACATCATCGTGGCCGACGCCGAGAACGCCACCGAGCGCATTGGCGAGCTGACCGCCGGCCGCGGCGCAGATGTGGTGGTAGAAGCTTCCGGGTCACCGGCCGCCATCGCCTCCAGTGTGGGAATGGTCCGCCGCCTGGGCCGGATCGTGGTAATCGGTATGACCGGACGCGAGCAAATCTCCTTCCCCTGGGATGCGGCTATCTGGAAGATGTGCACCGTCGTCTTCAACCTGAGCACCGGCTACAGCTCCTGGGAAAAAGCCATCGGCCTGATCGCTGGCGGGAAGATCGATGCCGCCCACCTGATTACGCACCGGGTGCCGTTGGCCGAATGGCAGGGCGCCTTCGCGGCAGCCGAGAAGGGCGCAGCGCTCAAGGCCTTGTTGGTGCCTTAGTATGAGCAAGGATACCATTTTGCTGACAGATGAAATCAAGGAGAAGACCAGGTTGTTCCTGCTGGACCTGATGCGCATCCCCTCCACGCGCGGCAACGAGGGGCCCGCCAGCCGTTTTGTAGCGAAAGCGATCGCTCCTTTCGTGGACGAATGCCGCCTGGTGGCGATCCCGGACACGATCCAGGATGACCCGGACTACGCCTTCCGGCTGCCAGACTTCAGTTACGCCGACACGCCCCAGGTGGAGTGTGTGTTGCACGGGGCAGGGGGAGGGCGCTCGTTGCTCTTCAACGCTCATCTGGACGTGGTTCCGCCTAGCGAGGGCCAGGACCAGGCTTTCCAGCCTTACGAACAAGATGGGGTGGTATTCGGCCGAGGAGCGGTGGACGATAAAGGCCAGGTAGCCGCGTTGTTCGCGATGGCCGTGACGTTGCGGGAGAGGGGCCTGCGGCCGCGCGGTGACGTGACCTTTCACTTCGTGGTCGAGGAGGAGAACGGCGGCAACGGTACACTGGCCATGGTACGGAGAGGTGTGCAGGCCGATGCTGCGGTGATCCTGGAGGCCTCCGAGTTCCACGTAGTGCCCGCGGTGCGTGGGGCAGTCTGGTTCGAGCTGGAGGTCTATGGCCGGGCGGGACACAGCGGCAATGTCGCCGGCCGGATCAGCGCCCTGGATAAGGCCTACGAGGCCATCCAGATCTTCAAGGGTTACCACGACCGCCTGTTGGCCGAGTCGCGCCACGTGCCGCTCTTCGACGCCTACGAGGATCCCATGCCGCTGACCATCGGGCAGTGCCAGGCAGGTAACTGGCCGGCCAGTGTGCCTGCCAGAGCCACCCTGAAGGGCCTGATTGGTTTCCTGCCTAACCACAACCGCTTCGAGGTGCAGAAGGGGCTACGGAAAGCCCTAGAGCAGGAGGGCGACGAGTGGCTGCGGCAAAACTTCAAGCTCAGCTTCCCAATGTTGAACTCAGACGGCAATATGCTGCCCATCGAACACCCCTTGGTGGAAGACTTGCTGGCGGCCTTGCAGCGGAACGGCCTGCCCCCCAAGGTGCGCGCCATGACAGCCGCCTGCGACGCCTGGCTCTATCACAACCAGGCCGGCATCCCCAGCGTGGTCTTCGGGGGAGGCTCGCTGGCCTACGCCCATGCCAGAGACGAGCACATCCGCCTGGACGAGGTGCATAAGACCGCCGAGGTGTTGGTAGACTTCGTGCTAAATGGTTGAACGTCGCACTCGGTAATCAAGGATAGAGGCACAAATGAACCCGGATGGGTCTGGTAAGTGAGGAGGTTGTCATGGCAAAACATACCCGTGTCGATGTAATCAATGAAATCCTGCGGATCGGCGTAATCCCGGTCTTCTACCACGAGGATTTCGAGACGGCCAAGGCGGTGGTGGAGGCCTGCGCGGCAGCCGGCCTGCGCCTGGTCGAGTTCACCAACCGCGGCGACAACGCCTACCGGATCTTCTCGGACCTGGTGCTGCATTTTGCCAAGGCCAACCCGGATATGATCCTGGGGGTTGGCTCGGTGATCGATGCGGCTACGGCCGGGCTGTACGTTTCCAGCGGTGCCAATTTCGTGGTCGGCCCAGTCCTGAACGCGGAAGTGGCCCGCCTGTGCAACCGGCGCAAGATATCTTACAGCCCGGGTTGCGGCAGCGCCTCGGAGATTTCGGCCGCGGAGGAGCTGGGGGTGGAGATCGTCAAGATCTTCCCGGGCGATTCGGTCGGCGGCCCAAAGTTCGTCAAGGCTATCCTGGGACCGACGCCTTGGACGCGCATCATGCCTACTGGCGGCGTGGAGGCTAGCCAGGAGAGCATAGAAGCCTGGTTCAAGGCTGGCGTGGCGGCCGTGGGGATCGGCTCCAACCTGGTGCGCAAGGAGTGGGTTAAGAACAGAGAGTTCGACAAGATCAGCGAGCTGGGGGGGAAGCTGGTTGGTTGGGCGCGCCTGGCGCGCGGCCAGAGCCCATTCGTAGACGTCGAGCACGTGGGCCTGTACGGCCGGGGAGAGGTCAGCGGATGGCAGATCGTGGATTGGTACCAGTCGCTGTTCGGCTTTGAGATCATGGAGGGGCACTCCAGCGTCTTTGTGGGTGGCCTGCGACCTGGCTCGCTCGAGATCTCCAAAGAGGACAAGAGCGAGCGTTGCCACATCGCCGTGCGCGTGGCTGACTTCGAGGCAGCCCTGGCTCACCTACGAGGGTTGGGTATCGAATTCGAGGAACCGAGGGTCAAGCCGGAATACAAGTCTATATTCCTGAAAACAACCGACCCAGCCGGCAACCGGGTGCATTTGATCTGGCGGGCATGAGACAGCCGTTGTAGATTGGATTTCTTTGGTAGCATACGAGGTGAATTGTGAAAGCGTTACCGATCAGGAAAGTACCGGGCGAGAAAGCCCAAAAATATTTAGAACTCTCTGACACTTACGAACCTGCCGCCTCGCGCGACCAGGTGCCGGTGGTCTGGGACCACGCCGAAGGGGTGTGGATCACCGATGTGGACGGCAACCGTTACCTGGACTTCACCTCGGGTGTACTGGTCACCAATCTAGGGCACACCCACCCCGTGCTGGTGGAAGCTATCCGGGAGCAGGCCGGGCGGCTGATGAATTGCTACTCCTTCCCGACGCCTGAGCGGGTGAGTCTGGCCCAGCGCCTGGTCGAAAGCCTGCCCACCAACCTGGACCGGGTTTTCCTACTCTCGACCGGGTCGGAAGCTACTGAGGCGGCCATGCGCATCGCCAGGCGTTACACGGGCAAGCACGAGATCCTGGCCTTCTACGGTGCTTTCCATGGGCGCACTTATGGTGCCATGAGCGTAGCGGGTAGTGCCTCCACCCGGCGCCAGTTTGGCCCCTCCGTACCGGGCGGCATCATGGCGCCCTACGCTTACTGCTACCGCTGCATCTACGAGAAAAAATTCCCGGAGTGCCAATACTACTGCATCCGGGCCCTCGACCGCGTGATCGCTTCGTCTTCGTCGGACGATCTTGGGGCTGTGATCGTGGAGCCTTACCAGGGAACGGCCGGCTTCGTCTACCCACCCGAGGGGTGGCTCAAGGAACTGGAAAAATGGACCCGAGAGCGTGAGCTGGTATTGATCGTGGATGAGGTGCAATCCAGCTTCGGCCGCACTGGCAAGCTCTACGCCATCGAGTGGGAAGACGTGCATCCCCAACTGTTATGCATGGGCAAGGGCCTGGGCAGCGGCGTGGCTTCGTCGGCTGTAGCAGCCGAGTCCCGCATCCTGGAAGGCATGGCGCCTGGCGAGCTCTCCAGCACTTGGGGCGGCAACCCACTGGCCTGCGCCGCCTCGCTGGCGGTGCTGCAGGTCTTGCAGGACGAGAAGCTGCCCGAGAACGCCTTCAAGGTGGGAGGGGTCCTGAAGGCCGCTCTGGTGGATCTGCAGAATAGGCAGCCCTGCCTGGGCGATGTGCGCGGCAGGGGGCTGGTGATCGGCCTGGAGTTCGTGGACCCGCAGGACGGCTACACTCCGGCGCCGCAATTGACGAAACAGATCACTCTCAAGGCTGCCGAACGAGGCCTGATGCTAGGCAAGGTGGGTTTGTACGGCAACGTGATCCGGGTGGCTCCGCCATTGGTTATCAGTGAAGAAGAAGCTTTGCTCGGCGTAGGGATCCTGGAAAATGCTATAACTGAGGCGATGAAATGAATAAATCAACTGCTTAGAACATCATTGTTGATGGAGAAACAAGATGGAAGCTAATGCGAATCGCGTTGTAACGATGGGCGAAATCATGCTCCGCTTGAAATCGCCCGGTTTTGAACGACTGTTCCAATCGCCTCTCCTTGAAGCTACTTTCGGAGGTGGGGAAGCGAACGTTGCTGCATCCCTGGCCAATTTTGGTATGGACGTAGCTTTGGTAACCAAGCTTCCTCAAAATGCTATTGGGGATGCATGCATCTCTTTTCTGCGTGGTCGCGCTATTGATACATCTCTAATTGCTCGAGGTGGCGACCGATTGGGAATCTATTTCCTGGAGGCGGGAGCAAATCAGCGCCCCTCCTCAGTTGTCTACGATCGAACAGGTTCCTCAATAGCAAATGCTGGGCCTGAAGATTGGGATTGGGATAGAGTCTTTCAGGGAGCCAATTGGTTCCACATTACAGGGATAACACCTGCGGTTAGCAAGAGGGCCGCCGATCTTTCATTATTTGCTGTGCAAAAAGCAAAGGAAAAAGGTTTGACCGTCTCGTGTGATTACAATTTCCGCAAAAACCTATGGAAGTACGGTAAAAGTGCTTCAGAGATAATGACCGAACTAGTGAAGTATGTTGATGTAGGCATTGCTAATGAGGAAGATTGCCAACTTGCTTTGAGAATCAGGGTGGAAGAAAGTTCCTGGGAGCAGGAAGTCCAAAGCGGGACGCTCAATGCGGGAAAATATGAGTCGTTATGTGAAGAGGTGCTCGAGACTTTCCCCAACCTGAGAATGCAGGCAATCACACTCCGCCATAGTTACAGCGCGAATCATAACGGTTGGTCGGCATGCTTATATGACCGAGATTCGTTTGTCGTCGGGCCAAACTATGACATTACTGATATTGTTGATCGGGTGGGAGGAGGAGACGCATTCGCAGGAGGCTTAATTTACGGGCTGGTTACTGGGATGAGTCACCAAGATGCGTTAGGCTTTGCTGTTGCAGCCTCTTGCCTAAAACATTCCATCCCAGGTGATATGAATCTTGTAAACGTGCAAGAGGTTAACCGTTTGTTGGGCGGAGATGCATCTGGACGTGTTCAAAGATAAAGGTTTATACCGATCGAGCGAAATGAGAGCTCTTCACATCGCTAATTGAGAGTAAACTTTCCTTAGGGTCTCAAAAATCAAATCAGGGGAGTACAACATTATGGCCACGCAGCCGACCTCAATCCTCAAAGACGTTTTTGGCAGCGCTTCACCGGACTTACCACGGCAGTCATCGGAATCATTGGCTGGGCGGATTTCGATCATCACCATGAGAGGTTTTAATCTGGCTGAAGTGGGTGTTGCAGCGCAGAACCAGATCTGGGGCCAATTAATCCTCATCAATTTCCAAGCCCATCGCCTGGAAAGGACTTGTGCTGTAAAGTGAAACTAAAAAATCGGCCATCTGCTCCGGGGTGTAGGGCCGGTCATTTTCTAACCACCACTCCATAATGCCCACATATGCTGAGGCGATGAATTGCAGGACAATTTCAACCGGCACCGGCCTGACGGGTAGACCGCCCAATACGGATCGCAGACGGGCAGACGTGCTTTTATAGACATGATCCTGCATGCGGTGGACAAACTCCGGCACCCCTTGGGTGCCCAACATAACCCTATAAAACTCGGCATTCTCATTTAAATGCTCAAAATCATTCCATATTGTGGTTTTTGTCCCTTCGAGGGCGAGCGTTCCATCCTGGACAATTGGAAGGGGGTTTTGTTGGGTTAATTCCGCCCAAATCTCCTCAAAGCCCTTCGCAAGGAGGTCTTCCTTGTCGCGATAATGCAAATAAAACGTCGCCCGGTTCAGGGTGGCGCGCTCGGTGATATCTTTGACGGTGACATCGTAGTATCCCTTTTCCTGGATCAGTTCGATAAGCGCCTTTCTTAAGAGTTGACGCGTCCGGCGGACACGGGGATCCATTTGCTTCACTTTTTTCGACACAATCCACCTCTTTGTTGCATTAACGACACTAAGCTTTAATTCATTCTTGACAAGGCGTTTGATTTAGTATATTTTATCAACATAGTGTTGATAATGCAACGGGAAGTTTATTTATATTTTCGATCATACGACACAGCGCAAATGGAAGAAATCTTGTTCTGGCTTTACCTGGCAAACACCCTGACGTTGATCGGCCACGAAATCGATTCGGCCTATTGGAAAGAATGGGAATTGTTCCATCTACCAGGCGGGGAAGCGGGATTTCTGATCGCAACTGGGTGTGACGATCATGATCCTGGTTTAGGCGATCCCTTTGGAGGATGCAATGATTGCGATTACAGCCTGGGCAAAAAAACGCCCCTTGCTGGCTTTCTTCGTAGTGGCTTACGCGCTTTCGTGGATGGTTGAAATTCCCCTGGCGCTCAAAGCCCAAGGAATCACACGGGCGATCGATGAATCCTATGATCCAGGCAACCTTCAACCGAAGAAATCCAAAAGAGCAAACTGATGAGGCGATTTAGAGCAAAAAATATGCTCATTTTCATTCTGGGGATGTTAACCTTTGCAGTTGGGTCCATTATTGTTACCACTTTCATCATTGTCTAGCGCACGGTTAAGGGGGGGTTCATCGAGGATTGGGT
>OFHG01001004.1_pt1 | contig 10432 bp, 5 predicted proteins | sample 1521931 | NCBI WGS metagenome assembly OFHG01 (sample SAMEA2468438, study PRJEB22500) | soil metagenome | biome: Glassland; feature: Farmland; material: Clay | place: Australia | collected 2013-01-31 | depth 0.55 m | reverse complement strand
CGATTGGGTGACCCCAAAACCGCGAAAGGCTCCGGCTGGCGGGTTGTTGGTGTACATGGCATAGCAGTCAGCGCGCACATGCTCTACCTCATAGGGTCCTGAGGAATGGGTAGTTGCGCGCGTCATCACTTTTTCACCGAGAGAGGCATATGCGCCGGTATCGCCATACAGTTCGGTTTCAACCGCCACCAGGCGGCCATCACGCTTGGCGCCCATCTTCACATGGATTTGGGTGCCGTGACGCTTGGGATGAACCAGCAAGCTTTCATGGCGATCGAAAAGCATTTTCACCGGCCTGCCGGTGACCCGGGCTAACAACGCGGTGTGGATTTGACCGGCAATATCCTCTTTACCACCAAAACCGCCGCCCATTAACTGCCCGATGATATGCACGCGCTCATCCGGCCAGCCCAATACAGCCGCCACCTGGCTGCGATCCTGATAAGGGATTTGCGAGCCGACATAAATTTCCATGCGGCCTTCCGAATTAATCCGGGCAATGCTGCACTCCGGCTCCAGGAAGGCATGGTCGGTAATCGCCGTATGGAAAGTGTGCTCCAGGATGACGTCCGCATCGGCAAAACCTTGCTCCATATCGCCTTTTCGTACTTTGATGTGTTTTAGCAGGTTACCCTTGAGATGCAACTGCGGCGCGTCCGATTGGCGGGCGCGCACAGGATTATCTATTATTTCTTCCAAATCAAATTCAGCTTCTATCAAATCCAGCGCCTGAGCAGCCGCTTCTGGGGTTTCGGCAGCCATGATGGCTACTGTGTCACCCACATAACGCACGCGTTCGCCCACGCCGACGATCGCCGGCCAGTCATTCACTACCAAGCCGTGATAGTGGTCACCGGGGATATCCGCTGCCGTCAGCACAGCAACAATTCCAGGGAGTGCACGCGCCTTTTCCACGTCCAATTTTTTCAAGAATCCATGCGGTATTCCGGCGCGTTTGGCGCGTGCATACAACATGCCTTCGAATTGTAAATCGTCGGTGAAAATAGCCTCACCGGTCACCTTGGCGACTGCATCGGGGCGCAACTGGGTAGTCCCGATGACTTGTAAAGGTTTAGCCGAAGTCAGGTTTTCAGGTGGTTGTACCGGCTCGCCAGTTTGAATCGAACGGGCTGCTGCCTGGATAGAGCGCACGATCGTAGGGTAACCGGCGCAACGGCATAAGGTATCTTTTAAAGCCTCACGTATTTCCGCTTCGCTCGGGTCCGGATTGCGCTGCAATAGGGCGTAAGCCGTCATCAACTGGCCTGGAATGCAAAAACCACATTGGACTGCACCGTATAGCACGAAGGCATCTTGCAGGGGGTGCAAAACCTGGTCTTCCGGGCCTATCTCTCCAGCGGCTGGCGTTGGATGATCCTGTACCGGTGCGAGCGCCGCCAAGCCTTCTACTGTGATCACTTGCTTGCCGGCCGCCTTTGCCGCCGGATAGGCGCAGGAAAGAATAGGTTCCCCATCAATCAAAACGGTGCATGAACCACATTCGTCTTCATTGCAGCCAATCTTGGTGCCGGTCAGCCCCAGCCGCTTGCGCAGCATGTCGGCAAGCATCTCGCCCGGCTGCGGTTCGATAATTACGGAATTACCATTAACACTCAAGTTCATAATTGATACCCTCACAATACGAAACGGTTTGCCACTCAGGGAGACCACTAACGGATCGTTTGCGCCAATTGATCAACGCCCCTGAAAGGTTCGCTTCCAGGCCGCGTTGAGCGTCTCATTCAGCAGATGGTGCGTCATTTTCTGGCGATATTCGAATGTAGCACGGTGGGGGCTGGAACGAAACCTGGCATCTGCTAAAATTGCCTGGTAAGCCAGTGGGAAAATCCCAGGATCGAATGGACGATCGCGCAAAACCTGCTCCGCCTGCCGGGCACGATATGGTACCGGGCCAGCCGGCCCAACAGCTACACGCACATCCGCGATGCGCTCACCCTGGCGCTCCACCCAGACCCCCATATTCAAGATGGCGATTGCCACGCCTTGTGGGCGCATCACCCGGCGAAAGGCGGAGCCCCATCCGGCTCGCTCTGTTCCAGCTGCACGCAGCGGCAGATAAAAACCGGAGATCAACTCCCGCTCAGGGGTCAAAACCGACCGGCCCGGCCCCACAAACAGGCTTTCGAGTGGCACCTGGTGGCAACCATTGGCATCAGCAATTTCGGCCAGAGCGCCCAGGGATAACAAGGCGATGGTTCCATCCCCAGCAGGAAGCGCGTGACCTACGTTTCCCCCCAATGTGGCGGTATTGCGTACCTGGGGACCGCCGATCAGGGCACAGGCCTCTATTAATGCAGGTGCATGTTCACCTACCAGAGGTGAACGGACCACGCGGTTGAGCGGCACCGCTGCACCGATAAACAGTTGCTACCGGCGAATTTCAATGACGCTCATTTCTGGGATGCCGGTGACGTCCACCAGGGTATGAACGGGTGGGTGGCGACCTTGCTGCAAATCAAGCAGCAGGTCGGTGCCACCGGAAATCACCCGGGATGGCCCGGGGGCGGTGGCTAAAGCATGGATTGCATCTGGAATGGTTTGGGCGAGGTAATAGTTTTTCCAAAGAGTCATGGATCGGTGTCTTCTTTCAGCCTAATCTATGAACGGCGGCACTTTTCGACGAGCTTGAAGCCCGACGCCGTCACAAGCTATGCTCGTGACGACCACCGACCCAATGCTTGTCTTAATTGTAGCACGATTTTCATACCTTTGCCAGGTGAAGGCGCTGGTTCTTCCGGCTTCGCCGTGGGGGATCTCCGGATTTGGGGGTGTAAGCGTGCGGACGCACGCTTACACCCCCAAATCCGGTATCCCATCACGGCAGATCCTGGAGAGCCCGGAACTTCCGGGAGCATTCAAATTCTGTAGAATCATCCGGCCCAAGGAAGCAGGCCTAGATCACCCCATTGATGGCTTAGCCAGGCGGCTCTGGCCTTTGCGACAGCCCAGGCACCTGCTTTAGCCCAACGGGCACCTGCCCGTTTCAAACGTAATGCGACGATCTGTTTACAGGCGCTTTCGACCGTACCACTGCCGATGAAATAGCCTTGGGCTCTAAAATAGGCATAATCCATGCGTGCCTGATTATTCTCGTAATAGGTGATGGCCTCTTCAAGCACTTCGCAGTTTGGAAGGTCTGGGCGTAAGTTTTGAAGGGTTTGAATGACCACCGACAGCTCCCCTTCCCACAAGCAGGCTTTAACCTGCTCCATCCAAGTTTTACGTTCTGGTTGGGTGTAACCCACCAACGCCTCTGCGACGGCATAGAGGCGTTGACAGGCATGGTACCAATCCACAATCTGGATGGCATTTGGGAAATAATGTTCCACCAGTTTCCAAATCCAAGCGGCTGCATCACAGACGAAGATCAGTTCTTTGGCATGATCGACATGATGCTGTAAACCGGTTGCCCAAACCAGTTCTCCAAAGGGGGCAGCTTCTTCCAGACTGGTGTAGTACTGCAGATGGATTGCTCTCAACTCGCTTGAGCCGTATCGCCGGCCAGCCTGGTACCAGCAGATCGTTTTTTCTTCCTTCCAGCCTTCTTCCAAGGGCACAAAAGCGCCGTCCATCGAACCATACATCCTTTCTGTTACCACAGGATGCCTTTCCCGATATTGCAGGTCAGCCATGTCCTGACTTTGTTGCAGCCACACATTTTCGCGTTGGGATTGCAGTCTGCCGATGCGTTGCGTTTCCGCCCGAATTGTGTTGATACTCACCTCCACCAATAAATATTCGCGGATATGGCGCTGGGCTTCTTCGAAAGAAACCGTGACCCCGGCGATGCCCAACAGGCGGCTCATCCCCACACTAGCTCGGCCGGCCCGCAGATTTTCCCGTTCATCCAGGGGGTACCAGCGACGACCACAATGCCGACAAGCATAATAGGAACGCCGATACCCAGCCCATCCAAATACACTCAGAATTTGCGCTTCCCGACGCGAGATGCGTTTGGCGCGCTGGCCACAGCTACATCCGCATGCCACCCCATTGCTTTGTTCATCGCAGAGTGTGAGCAGCTGTCCAATACTTGCTTGCCCAATGCTTTGTAAGGCTTCTCGCAGCCCGTATTCCAAGGTATTGAAACTGATGGAATCTTCTTCTAATTGTTCGGCAAACTCTGTCACCAGCAGATCGGTTATTTTGGCCAATGTTTCTGTGCTAAACTTCATGGGGAGCCTCCTTTTTTCTCGCAACGGGTACTATACCCGATTTCTAGGAGGCTCCTTTCTACAACATTTGAATGCTCCCATCCCTGAAGATAAACGGTCAAATTCCATCGCCGATGTTATAATTGCTCCCACTTAAAATAATATCCTGCCGTTTTACGCGCCAATGGAGAGGATTAATGACCGCACAAATTCCGCAATCAGAGCCAACCCCCCGAGTACCCCTGGGGGGTGATTATTGGGAGGCTGATCCCGAGGCCCCGCTTTGGGGATTCGCCGACCTGCACGCGCATCTAATGGCACATGTAGCCTTTGGTGGGAAGGCTTTTTGGGGGGAACCCTTTGACCCTCAACACCCGGGAGCGCAAGGTCTCGAATACGCGCTCAGTTCTTGTGAGCCGATTCACGGTGGGTTGTTGAATGTGAATCCGGAATTCGGTCATCCAGCAGGCGGTGGATGGCCTGAATTCATCATATGGCCACGCTTCACCACGTTGGTTCACCAACAGGCTTATATTGATTGGCTTTATCGCGCCTACCAGGGTGGCCTGCGCCTGATAACTTGCCTGGCTGTTAATAACGAACTGTTGGCTACCAAAACAAATCCGCATACGCCCCACGACGACAAGAGCGCTATCCAGGTCCAGATTGCTGCTATGAAAGAGATGGCGGCATTTGTTGATTTGCAAGGTGGTGGGCCGGGGAAGGGCTGGCTGCAGATCGTCTATACGCCGGAAGAGGCACGCAGTGTCGTCGCCCAGAACCGGTTGGCTGTTATTTTAGGTGTTGAGGTAGATTCGCTGGGCAACTGGCGGCGCGTGGAAGATCTGGAGAAATTGTGCAAGGGTGATCTTAACCTGGCCCGGGAGGTGATCGGCCAGGAATTGGACTGGCTTCATGGGCTTGGCGTGCGGCAGATAACGCCTATTCATCTCATCAACAACGCGTTTGGTGGGACGGCAATTTACCTGCGGTTCCTGGAAACGGTCAACTTATTCGTCACCGGTGAGCGTTGGACCGTGGAAGACGCCTGGGAATCGGGCGTGCGCTACCGCCTGGATCATGACGGGGCCGACCTGGTGGACGATGCAGAGCGTACCGTGGCGGTGACCGGACGTCACCTGCGTACAATGCATCGCCGCACGCTACTGGATCACATTCCTGGCGTGCGCGACATGTATGAAGCCGTTGCAGCTCCAAGAGTTCGGGGAGGCCATGCGAACACGCGGGGCCTGAACCAATATGGCAAAATTTTGTTACAAGAGATGATGAAGCGCGGCATCATCATCGATGTGGACCACATGTCGGAGAAATCGACGGAGACCGCTTTGACCCTGGCTGAGGAGAATTCCTACCCGGTTATCTGTTCCCATACCTGGTTCCGCGATCTTTTATTCAGCGCTCAAACCGAGTTTGATCCCAAAAAGCAAGAACATTATGGCACCAGCGATGTGCACAAAGTAGCTCATGAGGCAGGAAAGCGCGGTGACCAGATCGAGCGCATCAGCCGGCTGGGCGGGATGGTGGCGCCCATCCTCAACCAGGGCGACATTGCCGGGCTGCGGAGGGGCATGCCCAATCTTGCCGGAAAAATAGCGGAACCCTGTGCCGGAACAGGCACATCTTTTGGCCAGGCTTACCTGTATGCTGTTGCCAAAACGGGCGGCCGCGGGGTCGCATTGGGTTCTGACATCAACGGCGCGGCCGGGCTGCCCGGGCCGCGCTTCGGGACCTTTGCCGCGTACGGGGCCCATAACGACGAGAGCCGTATCGCCGAACGGCGGGGTGAAATCGACCGCCAGACCAATGGAGTGGCTTATACGACGCCGATTCGCGACTATCGCTGGCATCGCTTTGAACCCAGCGGGGACGGGGCTTACGACGGAGAAGAATGTGATATATGGCAGGCAATTGCCCAATACAAAGCCGGTTTCAACCCATTAAAGCAAGAACACCCAGCTAGCGACTTCCCCGACGCGAACGTACGTGAGGCATTGAAGCGGGTACAGGTCGTTCATCTTCAAGACTGGGTTGACAACCTCACCAAGGGTTTCTGGATGGCCGACCTGGACATTGCGAAAGTTGAAGATCAAATTGCTGAGTGGCCTGAGGAACAGCGGGCTGCATACTTTTCCCGGAAAGAATCGCTGGAAGAGGGGCAACATTTGGACGAGGGCACGCTGGAATTGATGAATAAAATCAAAGCCATCTGGGAAAAATGGGGGCAGATGAAAGGCAATAACCGCCCGCTAATACGTTCAACCGCTGGGCTACACCGTGACTTCGATATCAACCTGGACGGGATGGCCCATTATGGCATGCTGCCCGACTTGCTGCAGGATCTGCGCAACGTTGGGCTGACCGCCGAGGATCTTGCTCCATTGTTTCGCTCTGCCAACGATTACATTGAAATGTGGGACAAGTGTGAGCAAAGGGCGCAGGAAGTGCAGAAAAACCGAGTTTTTTAACCGAATTTGTGACGGAAAACGTATTGAAGTTAGGATAAGGATAATGACAGCTACGGAACCTGCAGAAAAACTCGGTTTCTGATCTTTGGTGGCAAATCAGGTTAGTTACAATTTAATCCCATAAACGGTTTCTGCGTTTCGGTGCAGTAACTGGTGGGCAATCTCATCTGCCTCGCTGGCCGAGAGGATGCTTTCTTTCAACCACTCATCCAATACGGTCCCAATTCCCCAGCGCCCCCAACGGGCGGCGATCCAAAAGATCTCCGGGATGCTGTAAGCATCGGTTGAGAACAAAACCTTGCTGGTGGGCGCCAGGCTGAGGCTGGTGCGCACCAGGGTGGGGATATCGGCTGCCACTTGAGGGATCGCCAGGGAAATATCCATAAAAACGTTGGCGTACATGGTAGCCAGGTAACTCAATTGGCGGGTATAAGGGTAACTGGCGTGCAGCAACACGAAGGGCACGTTGGCAAAGCGCCCGCTTTGCAGCAGAGGGCGCAGGTAAAGAGGATTGGCCAACAGCAAATCAATATCCGGGTCGCCAAAGCCGGTGTGGAACTGAATTGGCAACCGCTCCCGTTCGGCAATTTCCAGCGCTCGCAGCACCAGTGCGTCGTTGAGCGGCTTGTCCGCCAGGCGCACTTTACCATCACGGTCGGCACGCGCTTTGGCTTGCTGAAACGCCTGGCGAGCTTCATCCTGGCTCCATTCCTTAACAGCCAGGCCTGTCCTGTAAGCGATGATGGACTTCAACCCGACGTGGCCAGTGGAACGAGCGTTCTCCACATTGGCGGTAAAGGCCTCCAAAAAACGGTCGTAGTTTTCATTTTCCAGGATCAAGTCTTGCGCCATGGTTTCCAGGCGCATGAGTCGTTCGATGCGGCATGGCAGGCGCGCCTGCAGCTCGTCCGGTGAAAGGTGGATTTGCTCGCCAAAGCCGTAATCGATGACCAGCACCGCCAGATTGGCGTCGTGGAACATGCGCGTCGCCAGCTCGGCCGGCGGCAGGCCATTGCGGGCGGCCAAAACGGCGGATGCCGTGGGCTGGCAATCAAAATAGGCTGCCAATTCCTTGATCGCCCAACGAAAGAACAGGGTTTGCCCGGCATGGTCGGCGTGGATGCGCGGGTCATCGGATTCGGTAAAGAAGCGTTGGAAGCCGGTCATGGTGAATGGCCCGCCTTCACGCAAGAGAGCGTGCGTATGGTGATCGATGATCGGTATATTGGATAAGTCCATTGAAGCCTCTTTTGGACAAGCGCTGAATTTTCTAACCGGACTCCTGGGCGGAAGGATTTCTCAAGGCGGCCAGTTGCTGGCGGGCGGCCAGAATACGGCGGATCAGCCCGGCGAGCATGGCCGTGCGGGGCACGATGCTGGCTGGCAAGATATATTCACCCGGGCTATGGTCCATGCCGCCGACCGGGCCGAGCCCATCCAGGGCGGGAACGCCCAGCTCAGAGATATTACTGGCGTCCGAAGCGCCGCCCGTAGCGGTCTCGCCAATCTGAAAACCCAAGGCAGCCGCCGACTCCCTGGCAAGCTCCACCAGGAAGGCTACAGCCGGGGTTCGCTCCATCGGGGGGAAATGGAAGGCACCCTCCAGGCGCACCTGCGCCCCCGGCAGGCTGGAAGGCTGCCCTGCCATGTCCATCAGGGCCGTATGAACCAAGCGTGCGCTTTCCCGGTCAACGGCGCGCACGTCCAGATCCACCCAGGCGGACTCGGGAATGGAGTTTGAGGCCGTCCCTCCACCGATCATGGTGGCGTTGACGGTCACCCCAGGCGCAAGCCCATTCAAGCCTTGCAAGGCCAGGATACGATGGGCGAGCTCGACCACCGCATTAATCCCCTTCTCGGGCTCTACCCCGGCGTGAGCCGAGCGCCCGGTCACGTACAGCCGGTAGGTGCCAGAACCTTTGCGGGCACTGACGATATTCCCGTTTTGACGCGCCGATTCCAGCACCAACGCGGCATCTGCCCGCTGCACCTCGGCCAGGTAGACAGGCTTGGAGACCGGTGAACTGACTTCCTCATCGCTGTTGAAAAAGAAGGTGAGTTCTTCAAAATCCACGAATCCGGCCTGTTGCAAGGCGCGTAGCGCATACATCCCGACCAACAGGCCCCCTTTCATGTCGCATACCCCGGGGCCGAGTAGCCGATCGCCCTCCATGTGCATGGGTCGGGCGGCAACCGTCCCGTCCGGATAGACGGTATCCAGATGACCCAGAAGCACGATACGCCCGGCACCCCGGCCCTGTAAGCGTGCCTTCCACAGGTCGCCGTACTCGGGCTGCAGGATACGCTCGACGCTCCAGCCCCAGGCTGCGCAGCGCTCGCCCACCCAATTGCCCACACGATCCACTCCTGCTTTGTTCAGGGTGCCGCAATCCACGCTCACCATGGCTTGCAGATCCTGCAGGAATGCTTCGTAGCTGTTTTGAATAAATTCAATCTCGGTTGATTTAAAAGGTCCAGAAATGATGCTTGATTTCATAAGCCTCGTCGGCCTGGCTGAATGATTCCCATTCAAGGCGCTTAACTGCCAGGAAGGATTTTAACAGGTACGGCCCGAGGGCCTCCATCAGAAGCCGGTCTTTTTCCAGGCTATCGAGCGCTTCTTTGAGATTGATAGGAAAGCGGTGGATCCCAAGCTGGTCTCGCTCCGCATCGCTGTAATTTCCCGGGTCGATAAGGCTTGGTTTGCCGGGGGCCAGCTTTCGTCTTACCCCATCCAGCCCGGCTGCCAGCAAGCCCCCTAAAGCCAGGTAGGGATTGGAGGATGAATCGCAGGCTTTCAACTCGGCGTTGGTTGAAGCAGCCCGGTCCGAGCGGAACTGGGACGGCAAGCGGACCGCTCCTTCGCGGTTATCCGGGCCCCAGGCCGTGTAAGCTGAGGCCCAGAAATGGGGTTGCAAGCGTCGGTAGGAGTTAAAACTGGGACAGGTAAGCGCCAGCAGCGCGGGCAGGTGCTGCAGCACGCCGGCAATAAAGTGGTATCCCAGCTGGCTGACGCCATAGCGGTCGGCTGCATCGTACATCAGGTTGGTCTTGCCATCCTGATCCCACAGGCTGTAGTGAATATGGGCCCCGTTGCCGGCCTGGTCCGGAAAAGGCTTGGGGGCCAGAGATGCGTATAGGCCATGCCGGTAAGCGACGTTGCGCACGGTTTCACGGAAATAGACCTGGCGGTCGGCGGCTGCCAGGGCCGGGGCATGGCGGATAGGCAATTCCTGTTGTCCATGGCCCAATTCCGGGTAATACTGGTCGATTTCGATCTCCTGGGCCTCCAGGGCGGCGATGATGGCGTCCATTACTTCGGCAGCCGTGGTCATGCCAACAGCCGAAAAGCACAGGCTTTCATCCAAGGGTGCGAAGGTCCCATCCGCGCCCCGGGTGGCCAGGGTGAACTCGTCTTCGAAGGAGGCCTGCACGGTGAAGCCTTGCTCAGCGCAAGCAGCGATCTGGCGCTTGAGGAAAGAGCGCGGGCAAGCTTCCCAGGGGGTGCCATCTAGTTTCAACATATCCACGGTCATCGCGGCAGATTTGGGCGCATAAGGCAACACGACAAACGTGTTTGGGTCGGGCACCAGGCGAATCTCGCCTACCGGCCCCATCCCTTCTACCGGTGCAAGCTGGTCGAGCATATTCATGGCCTGCATCGCCACGGTCAGGCCGATGCCATCGGTGATGCGGTTGTGCAAGAACTTGACGTTGGTGGCTTTTCCACGGGTCACACCGCCGTTATCCGTGTATAGGAAACGCACCAGG
>OFHG01001003.1_pt1 | contig 10433 bp, 4 predicted proteins | sample 1521931 | NCBI WGS metagenome assembly OFHG01 (sample SAMEA2468438, study PRJEB22500) | soil metagenome | biome: Glassland; feature: Farmland; material: Clay | place: Australia | collected 2013-01-31 | depth 0.55 m | reverse complement strand
CCGATCGCGGCCGTGCCGTGCCGCATGGCCTTCGACCGGGGCGTTTGGTCGGAGGCCTCTGCCTCCTGTAGCCAGTTGGCTGAGTTGAGCACCCGAGATCTCGATCCGCCATTGGCTGCCAGCACCAGGTGGGGGTCACCTTCTTTTCGCAGGCCGATCCACACGACTTGCAGCTCGCGACCAGAGGCAAGCCAGGCACATGCTTGTTTGAGCAGCGACTGGGCGTCGCTGGCCTTCATGATCAGCTGGTTGATCTGGCTGAGCGTGTGCAACAGGCCGTATTGCAAGCGCATACGCGCTTCTAACTCAACCTGGGTGGTGAACATGTCAAGGGTCGGTCGGGGTGTGGTTGCAGCTGTATCCGGTAAGGAGGGCGCGATGATCTTAATGTACAGATAATTCAGGGGATAGAGGGCCAGCGCGGCCAGGGATTTTGCGATCCAATCATTCAATAGAGCCTGTCCCCACTGCGGAGTTCCAGCGATATTCAGGCTGGTGGAGAGCAACGCGTCGGCTGTCAATGCGCCCCATAATGCCAATTCTCCTGCAAAACTACTGGGAAACTGCCGGCGCAGGTTGCTGATGGCCTGATACAGAACCACCAGCAGGGTGATGTCCACCACCAGGCTCAGGGTAGATGCTGCCAATACCCGCAATGGATAAACTTCCTGAAAGGAATTGAGGCTCGAACCGCTGGAGAGGGCGTGGAAGATTGGCATATATATTTGTAGGACATATAGCAGGAAAGCCACCAATATCATAGCTTGGATCACCGGCCGCGCCTGGACAGTCCCGTCCACAATGTATACAGCCAATAAGCTTAATAGGATGGTAGGTAGGATGACGTGCGACGCCAGGCGAAACTGAATGCCGATGACCTGAACATCCAACATGCCCAGTCCGGGTGTTTGCAAAATGGCGACCAGCCCTCCCAGGTAAATCGCCAACGGCGCCAATCCGAAGCGCGCCCGCGCACGATGCAAGGTGAGCGCCAGCAGGCTGCCCGCCCATAGCAGGCCGAGCAAGGAAAGGATGGTCAGGATGGGTCGCATGAATTCATCCCGAATTGGGGGTTGCAAATTATGTGCAAGTTGGAAGAAAGGCGAAACCCCAGAGATATTTTAAATACATTCTCACCTTTCACAGGCAAGATGTCAAGTGAATACCCACACCTTACCAAATTGCAAGCTGGTTTGCTGTTTGACGCGGCGCGCGCCCGTGAAGATGATTTCGTTGACGAAGGCCTATCAGCATGGTAGAATTCTCCCGCTCAAGCCCCCATCGTCTAGTGGCCCAGGACGTGGCCCTCTCAAGGCCAAAACACCAGTTCGAACCTGGTTGGGGGCACCTAAAGCAGCTCACCCTGACCACTCAGGTCAATAAGCCTCGAAGATTTTATTGCCTATCAAGGCTTATATGAGAAAAGAGGGTTTGGGTGTGGCGTACTCACCCAAACCCCCAGTTGAGCACAATTTTGATGAAGACCCCTTACCACCCGGGCGGCAGTCCGGCGTCCGGCTGGCTGAAGTCGCACACACCTTGCGGGAAAATCTTCATCAAGAGGGCCGTCTGCGCAGCGTCTGTTGACCAAAGGCCATAGTCGCCGCGGGCAATGGCATCAGACACGCTGATAAGCTGGCATTTGAATATGCTGCCCTTGAACGGCCCGCCGGCAACCTGGCGCGAAGTGCCGTAGATCTTGAAATGCTGGGTACAAATGCCGGGCGGATTGTTGTTGAGAATCCCATCCCACACATCCGGCCCGGAGGCGATCTCAACCCCATTGGCGTCGAAACAGCGATCCGTCGCAAGCGGAGGTTTGTTCTCTGCCACGCTTCTATCCGGATGGGCCAGGATGTTCTGCATCCAGGCATCCATCACTTGCAGGGCGTCTGGCGTCTGGTCAAATATATGATTGGGATCAGTCACGTCCGTAAACCAGATAACCTGGTTGCTGGCGTCGCCATCGTAATCCAGCATGCGCTGGCGCTCGGCGAAGGACTGATGCGAGTTGTGCATATTCAGGTAATTTTCCAGGTAATTGCGCCAGTCAATTATCGGGATATCGATCTTCCCTGTAAATACCAGCCCTGCTTTGTAGACGGCTTGCATGGCTTCCAGGTCACCTTGCGTGCGCGTGGCCGGGTGGTTGAGCGGGTCAAGGCTGTACACCTGGTTGCGCGCACTCCATGGGTCCCAATTGGTCAGGTCAATCACTCCCGGTGGGTAGAAAGGCGAGCCTTCCTGAACCATGTTGGCTTCATCCTTCCAGCCCCCTATCGAGCCATTCAGTTTGAGGAATTCATCCGGGGTGATCTGTCCATCCGCGACCGCTTTCAGCCCGTACTGCACCCCAACATTATCCCAATAGCGGCGAGCGTAGCCATCCGCCCCCAGCCCAACGATGTTGACAATATCCCCAAAATGTGACCACTCCGTATTCTGGATAGCGGACTGAGGCACGAAGAGTTGTTCATTGGGCGCAGAGCCATAAAGCGGGTTAAGCGCCAGCGGCGAGAGGCCACGCCAGCCGTTGACGCACTCCGTTGAGCCAGGTTTTCCCCCGTTATAGGGGTTGGGCAACGTGTTGGAGGCTGCCATCCCCTCTAGCAAGGTGCGGTTCGTCCAGGTCTGCCAGAGCGGGTTGGCGCCATCCAGCACATCCATGTAGAATTCCAATAACTCGCAATCGCCGACATGCACGGCCTGGGTCACCATATCGGGATACGAATACTGAGGTATGGCTGCGTCGAGCAGCCCGGGGTGATTTTGCCCGTAAATGTACTGTTGAATTGCACCGCCGGAGCCGCCCAAACCGACCGTGTACATCGGCACGTCATAGCGCTCGATGAAGCGTTCTTTCACCATCAGAGCCGTTTCTCCGCCCAACTGCAGGTTGTAATGCGTGGCGGTGCGTGTACCGCTAGAAAACAGAATCGCGTACCCGCGCGCCAGCCCGAGTTCGTACAGCATTGCTGAAGTGTTGGTCTCACCCTGGCTGTGTCCAATTCCCACACCACCGTCAAAATGGAAGATTAACCGCCGGTTCCAGGCATCACGATTCAGCTCCCAAGGGTCATGATCGTAAGGGGCCAGCATGGCGATGCTGTAGATGAAGCGGTTAATGGTGCCCCGCTCCCAACGCACAATGAAATCGACGGTTTTGCCATCCAGAGTGGTGGTCTGCGCCATGTCTGATGGGCGGTCCATCCCTAAAGTGTAATCTTTCCACCCGCCTGAAGTGGACCAGTATTTATACACCACCAGGGTTGGGGCAGAACAATCGCGGCTGTAGCCGATCAGGTTGCCACTTGCATCGAACACCTTCGTTCCGGTGACGGGATCGTCGGGTATCGGTTGGCCCAATCCTTCGGTCATGGTCGTGCAGACGAACGGGTATTGGTGCGGGCCTGAAAATATCGGGCCGGTGATAGGGTAATCGGTAAGGGTCAGGCTGACCGGACTGGGACGTCCGAGCCCTTTCCCGTTCGCCTTAACCGTCAGACTATTCTCCCCAACGTTCAACCCGTCCACGATGCCGGTCAGGGTGCGCGTGCCGGGCATCACGCTGAAGTGGCCGCGCTCGTCAACACCGTCCACCCATACCTCCACTTGTTGGGGCGGGACTGTTCGAGGGACGTCAATGTGCAGGCGGGCGTCTCCGCCGGTAACCTGGTTGGGCGCGCTGGAAACCACCTGAACGGCAAAATCCTGGCTGGCCGGGGTGTCTCCGGCGTTAGCCAGAGTGCCGCTGAACGGTAACACTCCGACTGCGAGCACCAACAGAATCGAGAAAATGATAGGGATAGTGAGTTTGTGATTGACCTTTGACATAGGGAACCTCCTTGGCGTTTTTTCGGCAGACCTTGCCGGCTGGTGGATCCCGACCTTAGACTCTATCGGTTTGTCGCACGTGCATCGCCTTCAATTTTCACTCGACGCGACCAGGCCAGTGTGTTATAACGATCCCAACCGGGCAGGATGAAATTCACATTGAATGGGGTATGGAGATTATGAACCGCTTGCAGAGAGCTACAAATAGAAACCAAAAAGGCGTACCGATAATCGTCTAAGGATGGGAGGTAAACGATGCGGACATGCTTGTTATGACAACATCAGCGTGCCAACCATAAGCTTAGTATGGAGATTTTTTGCCGTTTTGTCAATAGGGGAATTGAAGGTCACGTCAGGGATTGTCTGAATCCTCAAATTCCCTAATTCCACCAGAATTGGGCGATTTGTATTACAATGGAATAGTACAAATGTTCTGGATGCAAGGATATTAATACAAACTACCTTTTGGAGATGGTTCTTTGCGTTATCAAGCCATGGCCCCCCTACAACTGAAGCGTGAGTTCAGTGTTGCGAATGAACATGTTTATAACCGGTCTGGCCCGCTGCGTTGGATTCTCTCGCACCTGCTGCGCTACCCGCACTTCCTGGCCAGCTTTCTCTTTGCCGCAACCCTGACCAATGTGCTCTCCTCAGCCATCCCGCGCCTCACAGGATTGGCCTTCGATGATGTGCTCCAGCCCACACCCGGCTCCGGACGCTTGCTGGCTATTGCCCTATCGATCCTGGGCCTGGTGCTTGTGCGTGGAATTCTGGATATCACCAACTCATGGTCGGTGGAGACACTCGGCCAGCGCATGGAGCGCGATGCGCGTGAGGAACTGTATCTCAGCCTGTTAGGTAAGAGCCAGACTTTCCACAACCGCCAACGTGTCGGCGATATCATGGCGCGTGCCACGAACGATGTGCGCCAGCTCAACCCAATGATGAACCCGGGCGTCTCGTTGATTACCGAATCCGTCATGGGGATTATTGCGCCGCTGGTTTTTATTGCTTTTCTGCGCCTCGATTTGCTCATCGCGCCGGTGCTCTTTGTGATTGCCTACATCTTTGCTTTACGTGGATATGTCAGACAACTCAATCCGGTTGCCAATGAGCAGCGTTGGCGCTTCGGGGAGATGAATGCCGGGCTCACCGAGACAATCACCGGGATTGAGGTAGTCAAATCAGCGGCACAGGAGGCCCAGGAACGGAGCAAATTTCTGCGCAACGCCCGCCAGGTGCGTGACCTGTATGTCAAACAAGGAGAGATCCAGGCCCGCTACCTGCCTGTACTGCTGCTAGGGTTTGCCCTTACTGGCGCATTCGCCCACGGATTATGGCTGGTATCGCGCCATATGCTCTCGATCGGCGATCTGGTCGCCTATATGGGACTTATGGGTGTTTTACGCTTTCCGGCGTTTATTTCCATCTTCACATTTTCACTGGTGCAAATGGGGATAGCTGGCGCCAGGCGGATTCTCGCACTGATGAAAGAGGAGACGGATCTGGATGAGAACAAGGCTGGCTATACCGCTACCGTGCGTGGGGAGATTGTCTTCGATCATGTAACCTTTCGGCTGGATGGCAATCCTGAGGGGCTTCCGGTTTTGCAAGATGTCTCTTTTCGCGCCGCACCAGGCGAGACGATCGCCATTGTCGGCCAAACCGGTTCAGGTAAAACTACGCTGACCAAGCTTGTCAACCGTATTTATGATGTGAGTGAAGGGCGCATCTTGATCGATGGTGTGGATGTGCGTGACTGGAATCTTGATTCATTGCGTTCGCAGATTTCGACTATCGAGCAGGATATCTTCCTCTTTTCGCGGCCCATCGATGAGAACATTGCGTTTGGTTTGGGTCAGAAAACGGATCAAACCGCCATTGAAACTGCAGCGAAGGCAGCCCAGGCGCATGATTTCATCAATGGTTTTGCCGATGGCTACAAAACGGTCGTCGGTGAGCGCGGGGTAATGCTGTCTGGCGGCCAACGCCAGCGGATCGCCATCGCGCGTGCCCTGCTTACAGACCCGCGCATCTTGATCCTCGATGACTCGACCAGTGCCATCGACAGTGCCACGGAGGATCAGATCCAGCGCGCCATCAGGCATGTGCTTGAAGGTCGCACTACTTTGCTAATCACCCATCGTCTGGCCCAGATCCGGCGAGCGGATCGGATTCTCGTGCTTTATCGCAGCCAAATCCTGGATCAGGGATCGCATGAGGAGCTAATGCAACGTTGTGATCTATATAAGCGGATATTTGCCCACTATGAATAGCGGTTAAGGAGACGGTATGGGCTTTATCATGGATGGTTTGGACGCTGAGGCGTATGATCGCGAATATACGGACCGCCAACTGCTTAATCGGATCCTTGGGTATTTCCGGCCTCACCTTTCAATCATGAGCATGGTGGCAGTCTTGATCATGCTCAATTCGGTTATGGATGCTGCCTTTCCATTTTTGATTGCGCGCGGCCTTGACCAATTGGAGGGCGCGGCGAACTTAAGCGGAACAATTTGGCAGCGCACAGCCTGGCTGATCAGCGCCATCTTTCTGTCCGGCGCGTTATCCTGGTCTTTTAACTTTTTCCGGCAAAAGTACACCGCGCGTGCTGTTGGCGATGTGGTGTTAAAGCTGCGCCAGGATGCTTTCGACGCAGTTCTGCTGCGCGATATGTCATTCTATGACGAGTTCTCGACCGGCAGAATCGTAAGCCGCGTCACCTCGGATACTCAGGACTTTTCGAACGTTGTGACGCTGACCCTGGATCTGATGAGCCAGGTGTTGATCGTGTTGATTGTGGTGAGTATTCTCGTCCTGATTGACCTGCGACTGGCGTTGATCACAATGGTAATCGCACCGGTGGTGGTGATTACTGCCCTGGCTTTCCGCCGTATTGCTCGTCATACGACCACACAAGCCCGCCGCGTGCTGGCGGAGGTCAACGCTAACGTGCAGGAATCCATCACCGGTATTGGCGTCGCCAAGAACTTTCGCCAGGAACAGCATATTTTCGATGAGTTCGGGCCTGTCAACGCGCAGTCCTACCGGCTGAGCCTGCGCCAGGGCCTGACCTTCAGCAGCATCTTCCCAATTTTGGGCACCATCTCGGGGATTGGCACTGCCCTGGTGATCTACTTTGGCGGCGTGAGCGTTATCGGTGGCGCGGTGTCGGCCGGTAACTTCTACCTTTTCATCGCCGCTGCCGGCCTTTTCTGGAATCCGCTGGTCAGTATTGCCTCGTTCTGGAGCCAGTTCCAACTCGGTTTGGCTGCCAGCGAACGCGTATTCGCCCTGGTGGATGCTGAGCCACGCGTCGTCCAGATCGATAACCGGTCGGCGCCATCCCTGCGTGGCCGCATCGAGTACTGCAACGTGAACTTTCGTTATACAGAAAAGGAGCAAGTGCTGCAAGATTTCAATCTGACGATTGATGCTGGCGAGACCCTGGCGCTGGTCGGCCATACCGGCGCGGGCAAATCGAGCATCGGCAAGCTGGTGGCGCGCTTCTATGAGTTCCAGGGTGGTCACTTGCTGGTCGACGGTCTGGATATCCGTACTTTCGATCTGTATTCCTACCGCCGCCAACTCGGTGTTGTGCCTCAGAGCCCCGTCCTGTTCGCCGGCACAGTCGCCGACAACATCCGCTATGGAAAGCCGGATGCATCTGATGAGGAGGTGATGGCTGTGGCCTCTCGCGTGGGTGGCGGCGATTGGCTGGACGCGTTACCCCAGGGGCTGGTCACTCCGGTTGGCGAGGAAGGCAAAGGGATCTCGATGGGCCAGCGCCAGCTCGTCGCCTTGGCCCGCGTGCTGCTTCAGGACCCGGCGATCATAATCCTTGATGAAGCCACCTCCAGCGTCGATCCACTTACCGAGGCCCAGATCCAGGAAGGGCTGGATACGGTGCTGCAAAACCGGACGGCGATCGTGATTGCCCACCGGTTATCGACCATCAAGTCGGCCAACCGCATCATCGTGTTGAGCGAGGGGAAGATCATCGAAGAAGGCAGCCACCTCACACTCATGGCGCTCGGCGGGCATTATGCGCAACTGTATGACACCTACTTCCGCCACCAGTCGGCAGATTACAGACCTGAAGAGATTAATGATTTTCGGAAATTACGAATTGAAGTAGATATGAAGGAATAGAAACAGGTGTCTATAGCCTGCAATATTCTTTATAATCGGAGCAAGAATTCTTTATAGCGATATAAAATCGCCTTTATAGTATCAAGGCTTAAAGAAATTTCCAGCTTTCCCTCATTGAGGAACTCTTTATGAATTAAATGTATTCCTTTGAAATCAATATATCCTTCCTCAATTAAGGGATACGTTGGATCTGATGGGATGTAATATAAATCAGGATATGCATTTTCCCGCAAACGGCGGATAAATTCTGGAGATTTATGAAGCTTCAAGGAATATAAAGGAGCGACCCGGATTTTTTTTATCGCTCGAGATTGAATTTCTTTATCGCTCGCAATGATTATTACTGATCGTACTTTAGCACGAGCGATGACATCTTCCTCATGATGTGGAGATAATTTAAAAGCATCAGATCTTTCTTTCCGGGTATAGATATTTGCATATCTAGGGGGTTGCCAATGATGCTCTCTTAAAATCCATAAGGGGGATTCCAACCATGAGACAAGACGAAACGAATAAATGGCTCCACGATGTAAAACTGAGATGCTATCTTTTCGAAAAGGTGTTTCGTTCATTTTAGATATTAATATGACCCGGATTCTACGTCGCCAGATCAGTCAAAGAAAGGTGTTTTTAAAAATGTCCCACTTTTTATGCAAAAATAGGTTGTTTTAGCCAATATCTCATCGTTTTTCAGCAAAAAACGCTACTTTTCGCCCACTTATGAGATATTTTGGAATTTATTATCAGACTCATGATTTCACCCAACAGGTGAAATGACTACCATTCCAGAGGGCATGTTAAAATCTTGAGGAAAGAATTTTTGCAGGATAAGGATTCAGCCGTGATTAATAAAATCGAATTTTCAGCCAAAACTCTTACCTCAAATGCCGGTTTGTTTCTGCTGCTGGAACACGCCAATAAAAATGGTATTTTTGACCTGATCGATCATGACCTGGTTTTTGAGAACGCATCTACCAACAAAATCAAAATGAACCATATCAAAACCATGCTCTGCGGCAACTTCATTGGGATTGATAAACTGGAACGGCTGAAACTACTGCAAAGCGATCCCCTGATCAACGAATATGCCATATCCATCAAAGAACCGGAAACAGTATCACGATTTCTAGGAAACTTCAGCTACAAAACAACCCAAATGTTGAGAGAAATCAATTTCAAGGTCTTCAGAAAGCTGCTGAGAAAGCGTAAGTCCAAATCAATAACCATCGATATCGACAGCAGTGTGGTCAACGTGGAAGGTCACCAGGAAGGAACAGCAAAGGGGTATAACCCCAAAAAGCCTGGGAACCACTGTTATAACCTCCAGTTTGCCTTCTGTGATGAAATCAAGGCCTACTTGACTGGCTATGTCCGAAGCGGGGATACTTATACAGCCAACGGCGCCGCAGAAACGATCAAAGAAATTTGCGCCCAGCTCAAAGACGAGGATTTGGACATCACCTTTCGCATGGACAGCGGCTATTTTGACGAGGATATCCTGGAAACAATCGAAGCGCTGGGGTGCACTTATGTGATCAAGGGAAAAGAATTTGTTTTTGCTTTTCAAGATGGACTTTACAAAGGAAACGGAATACCGGCAGCAAATCAAAACCTTCCGGTTGAAGTACATTTTCCTGGCCGGAAAGATCATCCGAACGGCCAGAAGCGTGGTGATGAAACTTTCTAAGAAATATCCTTATCAAGAGATATATGAGAAAAGTCTGCCCTGAAAAAACGCCCCTTTTCATAGCTCAAACCCGTTACTTCGATTTAAGTCAGACTGGAAAAATTATTTCCAATGTGAGAATTTGTGAAAGGAATCACAAAAAATGTTGCAAAATGGAGGAAATTATGCTAGGGTTAAGTGAATACAGCCACCGTCATCATCCATCCGGAGTGAAAAAGTTGTAAAATTTTTCGACGTGGAATCCCGGATTTGGGGGTGTGAGCGTGCGTACGCTCACACCCCCAAATCCGGACACCTTCACGGAAAATCCCAAAGACCCTTTATTCTTCTTGACAACCGGGAAACGGGCTATAATATAATCTACCTGGAGGTTTCATAAGCCATGATGCGCCATACCCGAGACGAAGTGATTGAACGGACCATCCGCGAGTTTCAGCTTCTGGATCGGCTGGTTGCCAACCTCACCCCGGAGGATTGGGACCGGTCAGTTCCCCGCCCTGCGTCGAAAGAGCCCTGGACGGTGAAAGACGTACTGGCCCACATCACCCACTGGAAGGCTGACGTAGCCCGCTCTGCCAGGCGGCAGCCCCGGCCGCCCGAGGAACGTGGGTTAGGCGAAACCGCCGGGAACCATCTCATTTATGTGCGCTGGCACGATCGCTCTCCCCAGGAGGTGTTGGCCTGGCACAGGCAGGTTCACCAGGATGTGCTGGCCGCGCTGAAAGAGGCCCCTCAGGAATGGTTCAGCGCGAAAGAGCAC
>OFHG01001002.1_pt1 | contig 10444 bp, 6 predicted proteins | sample 1521931 | NCBI WGS metagenome assembly OFHG01 (sample SAMEA2468438, study PRJEB22500) | soil metagenome | biome: Glassland; feature: Farmland; material: Clay | place: Australia | collected 2013-01-31 | depth 0.55 m | reverse complement strand
GGTGAGATAGGCCTCCGCCGTCGCTTCGGCTTCCCGCGCCTGGGACAGGCCGGCCTCGGCCTCGCGCAGGCGGTCGGCGGCGAGATTGTCGCCGAGGACCAGCAGAAGCTGCCCGGCCTTCACCCGGTCTCCCTCCTTCACCGCGATCCGGGTCACCTGGCCGTCGATGCGTGCGGCGATCACCCCGCGGTCCGGGCTCTCCACGGTTCCGACGAAGGTCTCGGTCCCCGGCAACGGGGATTCGCTCACCGGCTGAAAGCTCAGGCCCTTGATCAGCGGCGCCTCGCCGGGGCTCGTTCCCGGTTCGATCTTCCGGCCGCAGGCGGAGAGGAAAAGGAGGGTCAGCAGGCAGCAGCCGATGGCGATCTTCTTCACGGGTTCACCTCGTCAGGCAGAAAAGTTTTCAAAAACGTCCCATCCTGGAAGCGGATGTTGCCCAGGGCCATGAGCAGCCCGGCCTCGGCCTTCACCGCGTCGAGACGGGCCTGGTCGAGCGCGCTCTGGGTACCGAGCAGGTCGGAGAGGTTGGAGAGTCCGGCCTGGTAGCGCTCGAGCGTCAGGCGGTGCCCCTCCTCGGCCTCCTTGACCGCTTCTTTGGCGGTGGCGAGGTTGAGGCGGGCCTCTTCGGCGCGCAGGCTGGCTTCGTCGACCCGGAACTTCGCTTCGCGGGTGGCGTCGAGACGCCGGGCATCGATGGCTCGTTTCAGAGCCTCGGCGCGCGCCTTGCCTTCGGCGCGCCGGAATCCGTCGAAAAGATCCCAGGTGAGTCCGGCGCCCACCGTCCAGCTCTTGCCCTCGGCTCCGAAAGGAGCAGAGGAGTCGTGCAACGAATAGGAGGCCTGCAGGCCGGCTTTGGGCAGATACGCGGCCTTGCTCTGGCGATAGGCAAGATCGGCGGCCTGGGACTGCAGGGTGAGGGCCTGCAGATCGGCCCGGCTCATCTGGCCGGCGGCCGGTTTGCCTTTGAAAAGCGCCGGGGTGAGGGGAGCGGCGATGTCGAGATCGGCCTCCGGCTGCCCGAGAGCGAGGGCGAAGCGCTCTCGGGAGATGGCGAGGTTGTTTTCGACCGTCACCAGGAGGCGCTCGGTCTCGTCTCATCTATCACCCACTAAGGTTTGATCTGCGGGAGTGGAAACTCGCCTTAAGGAGGCAATCATGAAACGGGGAAACCAACTTTTTGCGCTTGCACTGGTACTGGGTTTGGGATTGTTCATTGGCAGTGTGGCCATGGCCCAGGATGCGGCGAACGTCGCGGGCACCTGGAAGGACCTCCCCGACGCGGTCAACCTCATGGCCGCGAACCTCACCGAGCAGGTGCGCGGTATCGCCAAGGTGGTCACCGCGGTGGCCAACGGCGAGCTCAAGCAGAACCTCACCGTCAAGTCGAAGGGCGAGGTCGCGGCGCTGGCGGACACCATCAACAACATGACCGAGACGCTCGCCACCTTCGCCGACCAGGTGACCAACGTGGCGCGCGAGGTGGCGCGGCTGGAAGCTCCGTCCGGCGAGCCGGTCCGTCGCGCGACGGACTCGAGCCGCCTGTCGCCGCGGCCCTCCAGGCTGGCGGCGGGCGCAGCTCCCGGAGCACCGCAACAAGCGGTAAGGAAAGCGGGCGAAGTGAGCGGGGAGATTCCGAAGGAGACGATTCAGAGGCAAGGCGAGGGTCAAGCGCTGCCGCTGAACCTGCACGACGATGTGAACTGGCAGGATCTGGTGAAGACGGAGGAGGCGGGGCGGGTGCGGATTCAGTTGCTGGACGGCTCGGTGCTGAACGTGGGGGCGCGCTCGGTGATGCGAATTTTAGAGCACAATCCACAGACGCAGCAGACGCAGGTGGAACTGACGCTGGGGCGAGTGCGCAGTCAAGTGGTGAAGCTGACCAAGCCCGGGGCGAGCTTCCAGATGAAGACGCAGACGGCGGTGATCGGGGTGGTGGGAACGACCTTCATTGTCGAGGCGACCCCGACCTCGACGCGGGTGATCTGCATTGAAGGCAAGGTGACGGTAGAGAACATCAACCCGTCGGTGCGCGGTCGCGTGCAATTACAGGCGGGGGAGAGCACGATCGTGAACGCGGGATTTGCGCCGACGGCGGCGGCAGCGACCAACGCGGCGGAGCTTCAGACGGCGTTGAACCGGACGGAGGTTCAGCCCGGCCTGCACGCGGCCGCGCAGCCCGGGATGGCAGCCACGGCCGGGGGCGCGCAACCCGTGGCGCGAGGAACCACGCCGGGCGCAAGCGGCGCGGGAACGACGATGTCGCTTGGCTCCGCGGCGGCAGTGGCGGCGGGCGGTGCCTCGGCAGTGGCGGGAGTCACAGCACTGAGCAAGGCGAATGACGCCTCAAGCGCCCTCGATCAAGCCAACACGGCGCTGGCGGGCGCCACGGCGGCCGGCAACGCCGCCACCGATGCCGGCAACGCCGCCACCACGGCCATCAACCAGTCCAACCAGTCCACCGTCTCGCCCTCCACCCCCTGCGGCTGTGGCCCGTGAAGGCTCGGAAGGACGGACCATTCGTTCCCGTGGAATAATTACTGCACAATCGTGGGTTCTGAACTCTCCTTTGCGCACTGTGAAGCCGGCAATCCCTGCTACAATCTCCACGGTCTCGTCCGGGAGGCTTGACGGCTCTCCGGCCTCAATCGCGGACCGATGAAACTGACGATTGGAAAACTAATTTCCCGCATCACCAAGGCGGGCCGTCGGGCACGCCCTGCCTTGGCGATCAGCTTTGGCATCGGTCTTATAAGTCTGACCCTGTATTATTTTCTCTACATCGTCCCGCATCCTTCCCCTGTCCTCGAATTTCTTGCCGACATCGAGTTGAAGACTCTCGACACGCGATTCTTGCTACGCGGGAGAACGAACGCTGACCCAAGCATAGTTATTGTGGCAATCGACCAGAAAAGCGAGGACGTACTGGGCAAATGGCCTTTCTCGCGAAAGTACTTTGCAGATGCGGTGGATTTCCTCAGGGAGGCGGGAGCGCGGGTCATTGCTTTTGACATCAATTTCCCTCAGCCGGATGAGAATTCAGCCCTGCAAGCACTCAATGAAGTGAAACGTGAGTACTTGGCGCGGCCGGTGACACCATCGGGCCGGCGTTTTGTGGCTCAGCTTAACGAACAACTTGCAGAAGCGGACACCGACAAGAAATTCGCCGGAGCTCTCTCGCGGTACCCCAATGCGATTCTTGGATATTTCTTCTTGACGACCCGGGAAAGCGCGGCCACACAAAACCAACAGCGTGCCGATGAATTCCTGAATTACCTCTCATTCCAGGCTTACAATCCGCCAATTCCCCAGCCTGGACGGCTTCCGAGCGAGCAGTATTTCGGCAAGAACTTTGAGGGACTGGACCCTCCTGCCTTGTCCCCCAACCTCCCGATTTTCGCGAAATACGCCAAGAATTTCGGATTCTTCAACGTGATTCCCGACCCCGACGGGACGGTGAGGCGCGTTCCCATTGTGGCACGCTTCAAAGGAAGCTTTTATCCCTCGCTGGACATGGCTGCGGCCTTGGCTTACGAGAACCTGCCGCTTGAGAAGGTCGCCTTGATTTTCAGCGAGAATGGTGTCGTAGGAGTTGACTTTGGCAAAGTGAGTATTCCAACCGACCCCAGCGGCTATGTCCAAGTTGACTATCACGGCCCGGCCGAAGAAACGAATCCCACGTATCCCCGATACTCACTGGCGGACGTCGTGAAAAACAAATTGCCGGCGGAAATCTTCCGCGACAAGTTGGTTTTGATCGGACCGACAGCAGTGGGCATCCCGGATACGGCCGTCACGCCTTTCCAGCAGATGGGCTTCCCAGGCGTTGAGGTCCACGCAAATCTGATTGATAACATCCTGAACGGGGAATTCATCCGGCGCGGGTTGCGCGAGAATCTGATTGACATCGCAGTCATTCTGCTTTTTAGCCTGGGCGCAGGAGCCCTTTTGAGCGTTGTGTCGCCGACCCGGGCCACCGCCGTCTTAGTCATTCTTCTGGGTTTCTTCCTCTGGCTCAGCTACGATTTGTTTGCCCATCATCGGATGTGGATTGCGGCATTCCTGCCCACGGCGACTCTGACCACCAACTACGCGGCGATTGTCAGTTATCGGTTCTTCTTCGAGGAAAAGGAGAAGCGGAGGGTTCGGGGCGCTTTCCAGCAGTATATGGCACATAGCTTGGTCAGTCAGCTTCTTGACCATCCGGAATTGTTGCAGTTGGGCGGGCAAGAGAAGGAACTCAGCGTGATGTTCGCGGATATCCGAGGTTTCACTTCGATCTCGGAGGGGCTCGCGCCCTCGATGCTGGTGGAACTGCTTAATCAATACCTTTCTGAGATGACGGACACGATTTTCAAGAATTGGTGCACGCTGGACAAGTATATCGGCGACGCCATCATGGCCTTTTGGGGCGCACCCTATCCGCAGCCCGACCATGCGGAGCGGGCTTGCCAGGCTGCGCTCCAAATGCTCGATACGCTGAAGCGGATGCAGGCGGGATGGGAGGCGGAGGGCCGGCCGCGGATTGACATCGGCGTGGGCGTCAACTCCGGGCCGGTGCTGGTCGGCAACATGGGATCCCGGCTCCGCTTCAATTACACCGTCATGGGCGATAACGTGAACCTGGCCTCGCGGCTGGAGGGCCTCAACAAGGAATTCGCCACGCATCTGATTATCAGCGAGTCTGCGTACGAGCAGGTACAAGGGAAATTTGTGGCGCGCGAACTTGACTTTATTCGGGTCAAGGGAAAAAAGAAACCGGTCAGAATTTACGAGCTCTTGGGTTCCATTGAAGCTTACGACCACTACCGGGACCTGATCGAGCGTTTCACACGCGGCTTGGAAGAATACCGAAGCGGCCAATGGCAGAGCGCAATCGATGCTTTCGGCGAATTAAGGCGCGACTATCCGGAAGACGGCCCGAGCGCCGTGTTTCTGGAAAGGTGCCGAGACTACGTCGCCGAGCCGCCTCAAGGGATCTGGGATGGCGTGCACGTTATGGAAACCAAGTGACGCCTTCGAAAAGCCATTTCGCCTTGCCCTGAGGAAACCCGGAGAATACCAGCGCCGCGGCCGCGCATGCGCCCTTCGGGTGTCAGCCGACAAAGCTGAAAGTCCCAATTCGAATCATATCTCCGTGGGCGGTGGCGAGCGCGCCGCTTTCCGGCACGGGCAACGCTGCTATAATCCGTTCGGCGGAAGTCTCGCGGAAGCGAAAAACACAACCTGTGGGAGAGCCGATGGCCAAACAAGATGAAGCAGGCGCGAAGCAATCACCTACGACAGCGTTGATCTCAAAAATCCGAGAAAAGAAGGCGACCGTGGGCGTGGTGGGCCTCGGGTACGTGGGACTGCCCCTCATCCTTTTGTTTGCCCGCAAGGGATTTGCGACGATCGGGTTTGACGTTGACCCGGAAAAGGTGGAAAAGTTGGAGCGCGGGGAAAGTTATATTGTTCACATTCCTGCCGCATCCATTGCCGAGGAACTGAAGGCCAAACGGTTTCGTGCGACGACGGACTTCCGGCTTGTCCGCGACGTGGACGCATTGTTGATTTGCGTTCCTACGCCGTTGGACGAACACCGCGAGCCCGACCTTTCTTTTATTCGTGGGACCGCCGGGGCTGTGGCGCCCCATGTTCGCCCCGGCCACCTGATTGTTCTTGAAAGCACAACCTATCCGGGAACAACCGACGAGCTTTTGCTGCCCATCTTGAGGAAGTCGGGATTTCGCTGCGCGGTTTCCGCCTACACGACGGATGGGAAGACGGTAACATCGCCGGTCGAGACGGAATCGGATTTTCTGGTCGCTTTTTCACCGGAGCGCGAGGACCCCGGAAACAAGAGCTTCCAAACTCACCAGATTCCGAAGGTTATCGGAGGTGTCAATGCGGAAAGCGCCCGCGCCGCCCAGACTCTTTACGGGCTAACCTTCGGCCAGACGATCCTGGTTTCGTCCTCTCGCACCGCAGAGATGACCAAGCTTTTGGAGAATATCTATCGCTGCGTCAACATCGCGCTCGTGAACGAGCTGAAGCTGCTTTGCATGAGAATGGGAATCAACATTTGGGAGGTCATCGAGTCCGCCAAAACCAAGCCCTTCGGTTTCACGCCCTTCTACCCAGGGCCAGGACTTGGCGGACACTGCATCCCCATCGATCCCTTTTACCTGACCTGGAAAGCGCGGGAATATGAATTCCCGACCCGCTTCATCGAACTGGCAGGGCAAATCAATTCTTCAATGCCGGAACATGTGGTCAACGCTATGGCGGAGGCGCTCAACCGGCGGAAGGAGTGCCTGCAGGATTCGCACGTTCTGATTCTCGGAGTCGCCTACAAAAAGGACGTTGATGATCTGCGCGAGTCGCCCTCGCTTCGGCTGATCAAGTTGCTACAGGAGCGGGGCGCCCGGGTGGATTACCACGATCCCTATTTCCCCCGGCTGCACAAAATGCGTCACTACGATTTCAAGATGGCCTCGGTCGAGCTCTCTCCTGAGAGTCTCGCGAACTATGACGCGGTTGTCATCGCGACAGATCATTCCAGCATTGATTACAGCATGGTGGTTCGTCACTCGAAGCTGGTCATTGACACGCGTTACGCGACGCGCAATGTGGCTCACGACCGGGAGAAGGTCGTACTCTGCTGAAGGAAGCCCGGGTTTGTAGGGGAACCAGGCCCGGAGATTTAGTTATTCAACGGAGCGTCGCTCGCGCCCAATCCACTGTTTTTCGCAGGCCATCCTCAAAACGAACCAGCGGTTCGTAGCCCAGGAACTGCCGCGCCAGGGTGATATCGGCGTGCGATTCGCGGACGTCACCCTGCCTGACCGGGCCGTGGTTCGGCGTGACCTGCTTCGAAAAAATCTTATTCAATAGCGCGACGGTTTGATTCAGCGTGTAGCGATCGCCGGTCCCCACGTTGATCACCTTCCCGACCGCCCCTTCGGCCGTGCAAGCGCGCAAAGTGGCGTCCACGGCATTCGACACGAAGGTGAAATCGCGTGACTGCCCGCCGTCACCGAAAATCGTCGGGACCTGATCACGCAAGTAGGCGGCTATGAATATCGAAAGCACGCCTGTATAGGGGGAATCGGGATTCTGGCGCGGGCCGAAGATATTGAAATAGCGGAGCGCCACGGCTTCGAGACCGTAGAGGCGGGTAAACATCACGCAGTAATACTCCCCAGCCAATTTGGTCAGCGCGTAGGGTGAGAGCGGCCGCGGCATGTGCGTTTCGACGCGCGGCAGGACGGGATTGTCGCCGTATGCCGAGGAGGAAGCCGCGAAGACGACGCGCTTCACTTTGGCGTCGCGCGCTGCTACCAGGACATTTAGCGTCCCGTCGATGTTCACCGCATTTGAGGTAATCGGGTCCGCTACCGATCGCGGCACGGAAGGCAGCGCCGCCAGGTGAATGACATAATCGGTGTTCTGAAAATATGGACGAATCTTGTCGAGATCCCGAATATCGGCTTCGTGGAAGGCTATCCGGTCGAGAACTCCGGCCAGGTTTTCCTTCCTTCCCGTCGAGAGATTGTCCAGGACCGCCACTTCCTGGTTCCTGTGCAAGAGTTCGTCCACGATGTTGGAACCGATGAAGCCTGACCCGCCTGTCACCAGATATCGCGCCATAATTGATCTCCTCTTTGAGCGGCTACAAATTTAGCACAAGGCCGCATTCGCGCCAATTCAGGAATGATCGTCCCGTCGGGATTCCAGCTAATGCTCTTGACTCTTGAGGTCTGAAAGCGGTCGGGGTCTGGAGCGTACAGAGTCGTCAGCGAAAGGGCGTATGGCCGGTTTCCTGCTTGCGGGATTCAGTGCCTTGCTCAACTTGCGAGGGCTACCTCGACGACGGGCGAGAGACGCGCACCAACACCCAAACTTGGCACGTGACTTCCAAGGGCGCCGCTGCACTCCACCTTCCTCACCGGCGTCGCCTGGTATTCGAAATGGGCATCTCCGCGATGAGTGATTTCGTCGGGCACTACGAGGTTCATGTTGAGCGGCCAAGTGAAGTCCACGTCGCGCGGCGCGACAAAATAGATTCCCGACCTGGAGATGTTCCGCGAGACGCCCGTCACGGTGCGGATTAACCCGACGGGATCCTTCCAGCTCAGCCGGACCGGCAATTCCACGTGAAAACGCCGCTCGAAGCGCCTCTCGTGGTCAGTGACCAAAACCTGACGGGCGCTTTCCTCTTGCGGCAGATGGAACTCGACCCCTTCGCTTGCGGCAGAGACATTGGGGAATTCCTGCCTCGCCTTTTCCACCAGGCCGTCAATGAATGCGTCGTCGTTTTCAGGATCGTGGTGGAACAACATCAGCCGCTTCACGCCGCACGCCTCGGCAATCCGCGCGCCCTCGGCCCACGAACTGTGGCCCCATCCCTTCTTCTCTCCACGAAGCTGCTCGGGAGTATATTGGGCGTCGTACACCAGCATATCGGCGCCGCGGGAGATTTCCCGCACGGCCCGGTCATGGAAGTAGGAACCCGGCTCCGTATCCGTTGCTAGGACGAAGGAAGCGCCATCAGCGTCCACGCGGTAAGCCACGCACTCCCCGGGATGATTCAAGGGCGCGGAGCTGATGATCGCACCCTTGACGTTGATTGGCTGTTCGCCTAGTTCATAAAAATGGCGGCTGGCTCCCATGGCCGTCATATCCACCGGAAAGTAGGGATTGATCATTTGCCCTTCGACGGCCTGTTTCAACTCCTGTCCCTTGCGCAGCACAGAATGGTATAGGAAAGCATTTCCCTTTCGATACAGCGGGAGGAAAAAGGGAATCCCTTGAATGTGGTCCCAATGGAAGTGGGTTAGAAAGACGTAGCCGGTGATCGGCTTTTCTCCGAACTCTCGAAGCAGACTCTTGCCCAGCGCCCGGCAGCCCGTACCGCAATCGAGAATGATCAGAGTACCGTTAGCCAGCCTGATTTCTATGCACGGAGTATTGCCGCCGTACCGGGAATTCCTTCGTTCCGGCGTTGGAGTAGAACCCCGAACTCCCCAGAATTTTATCTTCATGGGCTTCTCGCCGGCTGTGGCAGGCGAGGTTTAGAATCACGTCCTCCCTGTTAGCGCATTGGCCTTGCTCTAAGCACTCTGAGCTACCACCCTCATGAGACTGATCCTGATGAACGCTCGACTGGCAGTCTCAATGCCAAAGTGAATCAGGACGGGACAGACCCCTCCCCACTTCAAATGTCTTTGCCTTCTTGTCACAGCAATTCGCCGTCCACTCAAGAGATTCTTCTTAACTTATTGAAAGATAAGGCCGTATACGACCAAAGCCCGCCCCTGACTACCGCCCCTGTGCAACAATTTTCCGCATCGAGGAACCTACTTGGCACAACCATTTTCGTGTTGTCGTGCGCTTAACGTATTCATAAATAATGGCGCTCTTGTCTTCCGAATGGCTAAGTCCATTCCTTGTCGACTGTGCAAGCGTCATCCGCCTCAGGAAGAAAGGCGCATGGACCGGAGGAAAGTACCCGCACTGGGCGAGGCTGGCCTTTCTGATGCCTGCTGTATTCTTGTGAAGTGACCGCGGACCTCTTCGACTGGCCCGCAGAGGCTTCGGGAAACGCCCTTTTACATGATCGCCGCCTCGGGCGCACCGTCCGACGTTTGTTGACAGCGAGCCTGCCAAGGGTCCAGTGCAATGTGGCTGAGGTGCTGGCAGCGCGCATGAGGCTCAGGTGATCCAATGCTGCCATTCACCGCCCTCGTTGTATGTTCCTGCCACAGCGGGCGTTGGGTCGTTCAGATTCGGTTGAGTGGGGGTCAGAAACTGCGGACGGATTCAGATGCGGAGCGAGCGGCGGCACCAAGGGAAGTTCATCGTGTTTCCGGTGAGGGCAATGGCCGTTGCAGAATGCGCAAACACTTTGCAAACTCATGCCAAGTTGTTACACATCTTGGTTGACGCTCTCCGGGTGAGAATTTATCCCATGTCATAACATACTGATTTGCAAAGACTTGTAGCGTCATAGGGAAGCACAAACTAGCTTTGATGTTTGGAGGTAACCATGCTAAGGAATTCAGAAGAATGCCAGCATCATTGGAACAGGCTCGAGACATGTCAGTTACGGCAAAGGTGGATCGTCGCCAATGGGCACGAATTCCAGTCGCCATCCCGGTCTTTGTTCGGGGGAAGGATCACGACGGGAAAGAATTCCGCGAGTTCACTACAGCGTTCAACATCGGCGGTGGGGGCGTGCTACTTGCGACGCGGCGCTTTGTTCCCCGATCGGCCAAGGTGTTTCTCGAGATTCCTGCCGGCCCTCTATCCAGCCAGCCGATGCCGCAGAAGTACTACAGAGACCTTGTTGGACGTGCCCGGGCCGTGACGCATACGGAGCAGGGCTACCTATGCGGGGGCCAGTTCACACGCCCTCTCCTTTATCCCATCCCCTTGAAACCCGTCGCCCGGGAGGAATCGTGGT
>OFHG01001001.1_pt1 | contig 10451 bp, 9 predicted proteins | sample 1521931 | NCBI WGS metagenome assembly OFHG01 (sample SAMEA2468438, study PRJEB22500) | soil metagenome | biome: Glassland; feature: Farmland; material: Clay | place: Australia | collected 2013-01-31 | depth 0.55 m | reverse complement strand
GTGCCCCAGGATCCGCGCAAGACGCAGTCCGGCTCACTGGCGTCGGCCTGGTCGCGATGGTTCCAGCGCCGGCGGAGGCAGGCGGTGGTGTGCTGGCTACCGTTATGGGAGTCACCGCTCCCGGCCGTTTGGGGCAGGACGCCTGGCCCGGAGGCGATGTTGTGACCGCGGTCGCCCACGAGTCCAGTGAGCACGCTGGTGTGACTGCGAGCCGTAACCTCGATGGCGCGACCCTGGATCAGCTCCAGGACGACATCGCCCAAATCACACGCAACTACACCACCGTCTCGCCGGTGGCGGCGTTCATGGAGGCACGGCGGCTGCGCGACCTCGGCTATCACCTGCTGGGGCATACCAGGCGACCGTCGCAGGAGGCTGACCTGTATTTCGCGGTCGGTGTCGCGTGCGGCTTGCTCGCGGCTGCCAGCTTCGACCTTGGCTGCTGGGATGCCGCCACGGAGCAGGCCCGCGCGGCCTGGGTGTATGGCACACAGGTCGGCCATGCTGGGCTGCGATCGTGGGCGAAGGGGATGCATGCGCTCGTCGCGTACTGGTCCGGTGATCCCGCAGTAGCAGTGACTCTGGCGGGGAAAGCCCAGGACGTGGCGCCGGCGGGTACTGCGATGGTGCGGCTGCGGTGCATCGAGGCGCGCGCGTGGGCGCAACTGGGCCGCGTGCAAGAAGCCGAGCGTGCGATCGCGAGCGCCGAGGCTGCCCGGGAACGCGTGGACGGCTCCGACGAACTGCACGACCGGATCGGCGGCCAGTTCGGCTTCGACCGCGCGCGCCAAGCCCGCTGCCATGCCACCGCATACCTGCAGCTCGGTAAGCCCGGCGAGGCGATCACGCGGGCGGAGAACGCGATAGGCATGTATGCAGCGATGCCGCCTGGTCAGCGGTGGGTGAAGATCGAAGCGCAGGCTCATGCCGACCTGGCGGCAGCGCACCTCATGAGCGGCGATCTCGACGGTGCCCGGGATGCTCTCCTCCCGGTGCTGCGAACCGCTCCTGGCCTGCGGGTTGAGGGTCTTACCCGCCGGGTGCAGCGGGTTGCTGACCTGCTCGCCAACCAGCGATACCGCGGCTCCAAGCTGGCATGCCAGCTGGGCGGTGAAATCGGTGAGTTCACCGCGGGCACTCTGCGCCGCGCCATCGGATCATGACCGGTACGCATCTGATACGCGCAGCGGTGGAGCGGGCACCGTGGATGAGCGACCGGCTCGCGTACCTGGTGGGGTGTGAGTCCCCCTCGTCGGAACCGGGTGCGCTGGCCAGGTGCGCCCAGCTGCTCGATGAGATCGGCACGGAGGTCTTTGGCCGTCCTGCGGAGATGATTACCCTTAACGATCACCCGTGCGTACTGTGGCGCGGCGCCGGACCCTCCCAGGTGCTGGTCCTTGGGCATTTCGACACGGTGTGGCCGCTGGGGACACTGGCGGAATGGCCGTACACGGTCGAAAACGGCGTCGCGTCGGGCCCGGGCGTGTTCGACATGAAGGCTGGGATCGTCCAGGCCCTCGCGGCGGCCAGCCTGCTGGATGATCACGGCGGTGTGACCATGTTGCTGACCAGCGACGAGGAGATCGGGTCGGCCGCATCACGGGATCTGATCGAGCGCGAGGCCCGCCATGCAGCAGCCGTTCTGGTGTGTGAACCAAGTGCCGACGGCGGCGCGGTGAAGATCGCGCGTAAGGGTGTGGGGAGCTACCGGCTCGATATCCATGGCAGGGCAGGGCACGCGGGCCTGGAGCCGCACCTTGGGATCAACGCCGGGGTGGAGATGGCCCACCAGGTCCTCGCGCTGACTGGACTCGCCGACCCCGCCCAGGGGACCACGGTGACACCGACGGTGCTGGCGGCCACGACCACCGCCAATACTGTGCCCGAGCACGCGACCGCCGTCGTCGACGTGCGGGCGTGGACAACCGCGGAGCTGGAGCGGGTTGGCCGGGAGATCCGCCAGCTCACGCCTCATCTGCCCGGCGCTGTCGTGGAGGTCAGCGGTCATATCAACCGGTACCCGCTGGAGGAATCCGCGGCGACCGAACTGCTGGTGCTGGCGCAGGACGCGGCGACCGATATCGGGCTAGCCCCGCCGCAGGGTGTCCGCTCAGGTGGCGGCTCGGACGGGAACCTGACCGCCGCGCTCGGCGTACCCACCCTGGACGGGCTGGGCGCGGTCGGCGGCCACCCACACGCCCGCAGCGAGCACGCAGACGTCCAGGCCATGCCTGCCCGCGCCGCCCTGCTCGCAGCACTGATCACTCGGATCCGGAAGAACTCGGGCATGCTCGCACGGGGAAGACGAAGCACGTGAAGATCCTTGTCCTGGGCGGCACCTGGTTCCTCGGACGCGCTGTCGCCGAGGAAGCAGTCGCGAGCGGGCACACTGTCACGACCTTCAACCGGGGCCGCTCGGGCCCCGACGTGCCCGGCACTCAGCAGTTTCGCGGCGACCGGGACAACCCGGAGGATCTGGCCCGCCTGGCTGCTGGCCAGTCCTGGGACGCTGTGATCGACACCAGCGGCCAGGTCCCCCGCACCGTGGCTGCCTCGGTGCGGGCCTTGGCCAGGCATGCGGGTCGTTATGTATTCGTCTCGACTGTGTCGGTGTACCAGGGGTGGCCCGTTGAGCCGCTGACCGAGGAATCCCCTATGCTGTACTGCCCCCCAGACGCCGGTCCCGATTACGGCGAGAATCATCCCCGCGGGTATCCGCGACGTTATGGGTTCCAGAAAGCCGGATGCGAACGTGCCGTGACGGAGTTCTTCCCCGGCGGCACTGTCATCCTGCGGCCGGGCGTGATCCTCGGGCCATACGAGTACATCGGCCGGCTTCCATGGTGGCTACGCCGCATCGAGCGAGGCGGCACCGTCCTCGCGCCCGGTGACCCGGCCCGGTCGATCCAGCCCGTGGACGTCCATGACGTTGCCGCGTTCGTCATCACCGCCGCCCACGGGCTGACCGGGGTGTTCAACGTCACCGCACCCTCAGCACACGCCACCTATGGGTCTCTACTTGCAGCCTGCCGACAGGTCACCGGCTCGAACGCCACGTTTACCTGGGTGCCCGACGACTTCCTGCTGCAGCACGGCGTCTGGCAGTGGACGGAGATCCCACTGTGGCGCGTCTACCCCGGCACCTGGGATGTGCGCTCAGCCCGAGCCCACGCCGCCGGGCTCACCTGCCGTCCAATCCACGACACCGTCTCCGCGACCTGGGCATGGCTGGGCGCCGGAGGGACCACCATCGGTCACCACCGCCAGGCGGCCATCGGCCTGGACCCCGCCAAGGAGCGCGACTTGCTCACAGCATGGGCGAGCACTGCGGGAGCCGTCGGCTGACGTGACAGCGGCCCAAGGCTGAGTCGGCGCGGGGAACCACACATTCCCAGTCCAGGGAGTGACACACGGTCAGCGGCTTGCCACGGTAACCATTACGAAGCAAGCTACCGGGCCGGGAGCCCGCCCAAGGGACGTGAACCGCCATGCCACCTTCGCCACCTCCGCTGTCACGGCCACATAGGCGAGTGACGCCCGGGGCCGGAACCAACTCGCACCGAGCCGCTAAAAGTCCTTGGGGACGCGGCTGTGGTTCACCCAAAGTCTTCGCCCGGGGGCAACGGTGAGCGACCCTGCCGCTGAGACGGATACGGACAGGCCGAATATCGCCCGTGTCTACGACTACCTCCTGGGTGGTTCGCACAATTTCGCTACCGACCGGGCATTCGCTGAGGAGTTCCTGGCCAGGTGGCCAGATGCCCGCGAGACGATGCGCGTCAACCGGGCCTTCCTGGCGCGGGCAGTGAGGTTCCTGGCCGGGGAGGCTGGCATCCGGCAGTTTCTCGACGTTGGCTCTGGGACGTGTGCTTCATATTGCGTTCCTTTCAAAAGGTTGTGCGGTCTTGGATCTGGCGGCGCGTTCGCGGCAGGCTTGTTCGGTTTCGGGCGGGAAGGGGATGGCCCAGCCGCGGGTGGGGCCGCGGCGGGCGGTCAGGTGCCCGGCTTTGATCCATGCGTGCACGGTGGCGGGGGATACGCCGATGCGGTCGGCTACTTGCCGGGTGGTGAGCTCACCGTCGGGCAGTGTGGCGGAGGGGATGTGGTGGTAGTGGCGGAGGTTTGCGGCTGAGACGGGGGTGAAGGGCTGTCCGGTGCCGGTGGTGTGGCCTGCCTGGTTCAAGGCTGCGGCGAGGGTGATGTTGTCGCAGGTGGGCCCGGTCTTGCGGGCGAACTCGATGGCGGCGGGGCCGGCGTTGCGCTGCTGGATGCTTCTTGGGCGGGTGACGGGGATCTGCTGGCTGGCGCCGGATTTCCAGTGCAGGCCGACGAGCAATTGGGTGTGGTCGGCTGGTGAGGGGGTGATGGTGACGTCGGCCAGTAGGGTGCGCAGCAGGCGCTTGCGGTCTTTGCTGGTGGTGGTGGGGGCTGCCCAGAGGGCGGGCAGGTCGGCGATGGTGGCGGCGAGGTGTTCGGGGGCGGGCAGTTCGGGCCTGGCGGTTGCCTGGGCGGCGAGGGCGGCTTCGGCTTGGGCGGCGTCGGCCAGGGCGGTTTCCCAGCGGGTTTCCAGGGTGCGGGCGACGAGCCGGTTTTCGGGTTCGCAGGCCAGGAAGGCACGCTCGGCTCGGCTGGCGGTGTAGCGGGCGCGCTCGGCGGCCAGCTCAGCGGCCCGCAGGGACCGCTGGTGGCGGGCGGTGACCTCACCGGCGGCGGCGAGCGCGAGTTCGGCCTGGCCGGGGGCGACCGCGGCGAGCAGCGCTTCGGCGACGGCGGTGTCGATGGTGCCGGCCCGCACGGACCCGCACTGGGGGGTGACGGCGTGGTTGCGGTGGGACTCCGCGCACTGGTAGCGGGGATGCCCGCCCTGGTAGCGGACTTGCATGGCGTGCCCGCAGCCGCCGCAGTACACGATGCCCTGGCACAAGGCGCTACCCTCGCGGGGCGGGCGGGCGCCGGCGTTGGTCCGGTTGGCGGCCAGCTTGTCCTGGTTGGCTTGGTATGCCTCCCAGGTGATGTACCCGGGATGGTGGCCGGGTATGGCCACCTCCCACTGGCCGGCGGGCACCCAGCAGACCTGGGTGCGGACCTGCCCGTCGGGGGTGACGGCCTGATGGGAGCGGCGGCGCCCGTAGACGTAGGTCCCGGCGTAGGCGGGGTTGTGCAGGATCTGGACCACACGGCCGTGGGTGAGCCTGCCCCAGCGCAGCTTTCCGGCCCATATCCCGCCGTAGGCGCGGCGGGGGAACCGGCGCCCGGCGAACGCGGTGGCCACCGCGTAGGCTGACCCGGTCGCGGTGAACGCGGCGAACACGTCGCCGATCGCGGCGGCGACCTCCTCGTCAGGGTCGATGACCACGCCGCCGTCATCGTCATAGGCCAGTCCGACCGGCAGCGGGACGCGCAGCTCGCCGCGGCGGGCGGCGGCCCGCTTGGCCTCGTTCATCCGGCTGGTCAGCCAGTGGAGCTCAGCCTCGCTCATCTGGCTCTTGAGGCCCAGCAGGAGCCGGTCGTTGATGTCGGACAGCTCATAGACACCATCGTTGTCGATGACCAGCGTGCCGGTCAGGCGGGCCAGCTCCAGCAGGCGGGCCAGGTCGGCGTTGGAGCGGGCGAGCCGGGAGACCTCCAGCCCGAACACCGCCCCGACCTCGCCCAGGCACACCCGGGCGACTAGCTGCTTGAACCCGTCGCGGTGGCTGGCGGTCCGGCCGGACAGGCCCAGGTCGGCGTCGATCACCTCGATCCCGGCGGCCGTCCAGCCCAGCCGGGCGGCCTGCGCCGCCAGGTCGTACTGGCGCATCGTGGACTCGGTGTGCTCGCGGACCTGCACCAGCGTGGACTGGCGGACATACACGATCGCGGCGCGCTCCAGGTGCATCCGGGTGATCTTCTGCTCCCCGCGGATCACTGTCGCTCACCCCCCGCGCCGGCACCGGGCCGGCCGCGAGCGCGGATTCGGCCATGTTCGCCAGCACCGCGATCATCTCCGCCCGCGCGCCGCCGGCCGCCGGCACCGGCGGCAGCAGCACGCGGGCACCCGCCATGGCCTAGCCCAGCTCCCGCCGGGCCAGCAGCTCCAGGTTGATCGCCGAGATCTCCTCCAGCATCTCGCGGAGCCGGTGGGAGGTCTCGACCTGGGCGCGGACCGCCCCGGCCAGGGAGGCCGGCACATAGACCAGCCGCCCGGCGACCTGCAGGTACACATACGGCCCGTGTGGCTCGCCTCGCCTGCACCGGCATCTCTCCTTCCCGCAGCTACGGTGCTGCTCGACCAGCGCGCCGGGCAGCAGCCCGCCTGCCTGCGGCAAGGCAGCCAGCAGCGCGGCGCGGCGGGAGCGCAGCTCGGCCGTGGCCAGCCGCGCCCATTCCGGATTCTTGTGCGTGATCATCGAACAAGATGATGCCGGAGACGCCGTGAGACGGCAACGACATCACCGTGCGTGTCGCGATCTGACGGCCTCGATCGCTGCCGCCAGGTCAGCCAGAACCTCATAAGTCAGCGGCTCCCGCGCCGCCGGCTCGCCCCGGTCGGTCCAGGCAACCGGAAGCTGAAACGACCCCAGCGGCCCGCCCTCACAGTGGACCACCAACCCGCCGGGCAATTTCCGCTCAAACAACACTCGCAGCCGCCGCCCCGACAACGGATGGAACGGATGCGTCACAGTGACGAAAGAATCGCCAGGTTCACAAGATTTGAGACCTCGCGCCGTTTGCGCTACCCGTCGGCATCCCGACCGCGGGTAACACCCACGAAGTCGCCCAGGCGGCAGCGCCCGACTGCCGGGTAGTGTACGTGGATTACGACCCGGTCGTGCTCGCCCATGCCCGCGCGCTGCTGACCAGCAGCCCGCAAGGAGCCACCGGCTACATCGACGCGGACCTGCGCGACACCGGGAGCATCCTGGGCCAGGCGGCAGAGACCCTCGACTTCGCCCAGCCGGTGGCGGTGCTGCTGTTCTCGATCATGCAGGTAATCGGGGATGACGACAACCCGTACGGGATCGTGGCCAGGCTGATCGACGCGGTACCGCCGGGCAGCTACCTGGCCCTGTCCCACCCCAGCTCGGACATCATAGCGCGAGAAAAGGCATCCAAGCTGATAGGGATCCTCAAGCCGCTCATGCACCAGAAGACGACCCTGCGCGGCCACGCCGAGGTCGCGCGGTTCTTCGACGTCCTGGAACTGGTGGAGCCCGGGCTGGTACCGGTCGAGGACTGGCGGCCCGATTCGAAGACCAAGGCCAAGATTCCGTCGGGAATTTGGGGCGGGGTGGGGCGCAAGCGCTGACGGACATGAGCCGGCGGCTTCAAATGGGTTTGAGGCCACTGGGCTCCGGCCCGTTTCCAGACCAGGCCGCCAGCTTGCGGTGAGGGCTTTGATTCCTGGACTTTCACCACCGGCTGGTGGGTTCGGTCGTTATCTCGTGCCCAGAAGCCAGTCTTCGGTGATAGGGGCTTCCGGCGGCCCGGCGCGTAGCCATGCGTGCTGGGACTGGATGAGCGGGCCAGGGTTCTTCCTGGATCGCGGGAAGGCGCGGCTGCTGGTGTGCAGGATTCCGGTGGCGGGGGTCTCGGTTTGCAGCGCCCGCAGCAGGATCGGCCGGAAGTCCTTGACGTTCCCGGTGAGCAACCACCGGCCCTGGGCAGTGGCCCAGGCGGAGACCTCCTCATCGGTCATAGCCCGCAGTTCCCCGCGCTCGGCGACCGCGACGACATCGTGACCAAGGTCTCGCAGGGCAGCGGCGATGGCAGGGGAGAACATCTCATCCAGCACGAGTCGGGCGCCCGCCATGTGGCTCATGCGATGAGCCGCCGCTGGATCCGCCAGGCCTCCTCAGCGCGGGCTGACACCTCGTCGGCGTCGGTGATCTCCGCGTCGATCTCGTCTGGATAGCTGGTGTAGTAGCTGACCGCGGTGGCGATCCGGCTGGCGTCGACGGCGAGCACCTCGGCCGCCGCGTCCAGAGCGGCCGGGCCGCACCCGTCGATCTCGCGCAGGAACTTGACGATCTCCCAGATGTCCGGGCCATATGCCAGCGCCGCCCGCCGGCCAGACGGGCCGTCCTTGAAGATGACCCCAGGGTGGTCAGACATTCGCAGGCCCTCATCGATCAGCCGCTGCGCCAGTGCCGAGGTCGTCGAGCCCGGGGTTGCGTGCACGCGACGGCGCAGCCGCGCCAGCAGCGCGGCATCGAAGCGGATGGACAGCGGACTCGTCATGCACTACATCGAAGCATAGGTAATACAACCTCTGCGACCGGGGATCGCGGACGCCAGGTGACTCAGGGTGGCAGGCAGATCGGGGAGCCGACCGGGGAGCCAACGCCGGCAGGCACCGGGCCACGCCGGGCGACGGCTAGCGATCGTCGTCGCAGGTGAATAGCCTGTTAGGCCTCGTCTGGCAGCATCCGGCGACGGGCCGGCTGCGCCTTACAAGCGAGTCAGCGACTGAGCCACAACCCCTGAGAAGGCCTAGGGTCGAGTACAGGCGCTTTCCCGTGCCGCGAAGAGACGTGGCATGCCTACTCACCGCCTCAGTCATCAATACTCGTGCCACGCGGCTATCCTTGGCGGCCTGAACTCCCTCGTCACGGGCTAGCGGCTGGTAGGCCGGCTGCCCGTGCTCGGGTTGCCATATCGCGGGCCTCGCTGTCACGGCCTTGCCGCATGTAGCCAGCAGAACCGAAAAAGGGCAGTCGGCGATAAAGAGTAACTGGCCAGGTTAAGAGTGGGGCGACTTGCGCCATCCTTCGATAGGAGCTGACCAGAAGCCGGGTAAATCCGTATTGGCGGATTACTTGCGAGCGCAGGTTAACGCAGCGGTCGCTACCCGCGGTTTAGCAGGCGGATGAACGTCTCCCACGCCTCCCGTGTCACCACTAGGGCCATTCCGTGCGGGTTCTTCGAGTCCCGTACAGCGACGATGCCTGGCAGGTTGAGAGCAACCTCCACGCAGTTGCCGGACTGGCTGCTGTAGCTGCTCTTGTGCCACGCTGCGCGGGACAGGTCAGGGTCAGTCATCCCGCGCACCTCCTTCAGGTACTGCTACGTCAGGGCGTCGGCTGCTTGTTCGACCAGACGCACTGACTCGTCAGGGTGCAGGGCGGCAGCGAGCAACCGGTCAAATGCAATGGTATAGCGGGTCACGTCAGCACTCTCTTCGAGATAGATGTCCCCGGCCAGGGTCTCGACGTACACCACCGCTGGATCGGTCTGGTCTTGGAAGTCCATGATGACGAAGGGACCGGTTGTTCCGGCATGTGCACCTGCACTGAAGGGCACGACCTGGAGCGTGGTCTTGCCCTGCTCGGCACTCTCGACTAGGTGCCGTAGCTGGTCACGCATGACGTGAGGATCGCCCACGACCCGCCGGATGACCGCTTCGTCGATCACCGCCCATAGCCGTGGCCGGTCTTCTCTGGCCAGGATGCGCTGCCGGTACATGCGGACCTGCACGAGGCGCTCTACTTCATCGTGATCTAGTTCTTCCGGCCCGCCCCGGAGGGTCCTGCGAGCGTATTCCTCGGTCTGGAGCAAGCCAGGTATGACGACCGGCTCGAAATTGCGGATCGACGCCGCGCCCGATTCGAGCCCGATGTAGACCTCGTACGGGTTGGGCAGTACGTCCCTGAAGGAGTGCCACCAGCCTGGCTGCCGGGACTCACGTGCGAGCTGGATCAAGCCGTCGCGCTCAGCGCCGGTAACGCCGTAGAGATCCAGCAGCACGCGGACGTTGCCGGGTTGCGGGCGGCTCCGGCCGGTCTCGATGCGGAAGATCGTCGAGGTTGACCATTCGAGCTGGCGGGCGGCCTCTTCGCGCGACAGGCCGGCTGCTTCACGCCTTCGCATCAGTTCGAGTGCCAGGCGCCGGCCGCGCAGGGTTGGGCTCTGCTCGGGGGTGCCGCGTCCAGCCATTAGACAGCTCCTCGTGCTCGATTCTACTTGCACTATTGCATCTAACCGAGTGTTGGTGCATTCTAGCGACTGATGATGTCACTAGCCGGTGGCGTTGTGTGATCAAACGCTGCACCCCGGAACCGGGAGAGCTCGTGAGCCACATGGATTACGTTGTGCGAGGATCATCACCGGCGGTCACGCGGGGCCGCACTGCGGACGCGGGCTCCCGTACCGAGGGACAGCAGCCGACGGACTCCGGCCACTGGCCGCTCAAGAGCCACTTAGAACTTGCGCCCCTGCCCAGCGCGGTGCCATGTGCCCGGCTTCACGCCCGGCAAGTGGCGTGGGAGTGGGGTAAATAGCGCGTATTGCATTGAGTGGGAATACGCGTCGTGTTGCGTGGCGGTTGATCGTGGGTTCCCGCCAGGGTATGTGAGCTGGTGTTTTGTGGCCGGTCACGGGTGTGGTGAGGTTGTCAGTGCTGGCGGGGCGGATGTGCTTGCCGTGACTTTTTGGGCTGTTGACGTGTATGCCTGACAGAGGGCCGCGCTGGG
>OFHG01001000.1_pt1 | contig 10453 bp, 12 predicted proteins | sample 1521931 | NCBI WGS metagenome assembly OFHG01 (sample SAMEA2468438, study PRJEB22500) | soil metagenome | biome: Glassland; feature: Farmland; material: Clay | place: Australia | collected 2013-01-31 | depth 0.55 m | reverse complement strand
CCACCAGTTTGCCCAGCGCTTCCGGCGTGAGCACCTCAACCAGGATGGTGTTCGACGGCCGGTTGCCTTCGAAGACGCGGTGCGGAACCAGCCAGTCGGGAGTACCTTCCGCCTTCACCTGCTCGGCAGTCTTGCCGAAAGCCAGTGCCTCGGTCTGCGCGAAAACGTTGGCAATCAGCATATCGTGATGGCGGCCCAGCGGATTCAGCGTCTTGTAGAACGCGGTCAAGTCACAGGGAATCAGCCGGGTACCCTGGTGGATCAGTTGATAGAAGGAATGCTGGCCGTTCGTTCCCGGCTCGCCCCAATAAACCGGACCGGTCGCGTAGTTCACCTCTTTGCCTTTGAGCGTTACGTGCTTGCCGTTGCTTTCCATGGTCAACTGCTGCAGGTAGGCTGGAAAGCGCTTCAGATACTGCTCATACGGCAGCACCGCAACCGTCTGGGCGCCGAAGAAGTCGTCGTACCAGACGTTGAGCAGCCCCTGCAGGACGGGCATGTTGGCGCGGAGGGGCGCCGTCCGGAAGTGCTCGTCGATCGCGTGGAAGCCCGCCAGCATGTCGTCGAACGCGTCATGGGCGGCGTCTAGCACCGCCGCCAGGCCCTCGGCTTGCTCTAGGTGGTCGCGTGCGTTGGCGAGGCGGGTCATGTCAGCCCTCCGGGTTCTGGCGGGTGAGCGGAGCATGACAGGTGAATACGTGTGCGTGGCCTTATGCGCTCGTAGCTGTGGATGAAGCCGGGCGGATAGGAGTCTGGTGACGGATGAGGCCGGTGGCGTGAGGTCACGGGTGCAAGGACCAGGCAGCCAGGCGCTCGCTGCGGTCGCCCACCAGCGGCGCGCCCAGCAGACATGCCAGCTCCCGCCGAACTCATCGTTCTGACATATCTTATTTAAATCAAATGCCAGGCTCTGTCAACCGAGGCGCCGGCCAGTGCCCGCAGAAGCAGTGCCCCGACTCCGCGTGATGTAGCATATTTGTTACGAGTACGAGGGCTGGGAGTGAGTGGCCATGGCTGCTGAGCACAGCGTGTTCTGGGACGACCTTGCCGAGGATCTGAAGGACCCGCAGTTCCTGCGGGAGTACGTGGCGCAGTCGGCCCGGATCGCCACCATCGACCGGATCGTCAGCGAACTCGATGCGGCCCGGGAAGCGGCCGGGCTGTCGAAGGCCGGACTCGCGCGGGCGATCAACACCGAGCCCGCGACCGTGCGCAGGCTATTTTCCGCTGGGCATGTCAACCCGACCCTGGGCACGCTCGCGGAGGTCGCCGCCGCGCTGGGCATGCGGGTGGTGCTGGAACCGCTGGGGGATGAGGACCGACGGGAGATTACCGGCCCGCTGCTGGCAGGAACGTCTGCCGATCCGCGGGCACTGGCCGCACGGATCGAATCGATCCGGCATGCTGGCCACGGCGACGAGCGGGTCACCGCCTGACGTCACGCTAGCGAGCGCGGGTTGCGCCGGCGGTACTCCTCACCCAGATCCCGGACATGCCGGTAGTCAGCGTCTGACAGGGTGGTGCGGAACGGCTTGCCCAGGCCGCAGATGACGGCGAGCAGCGGCTTGGGCTGGTTCGCCGCTTCGTAGTCCAGCAGGCAGAACAGCCGGTAGTGGTGACGCCCGGGCCCGTCGACGCGGACTTCGAACCAGCCGGTCATCTCCCCCTTCATCGCCTCCCAGTAGCCGCCCCCCGTGAACCGTTTTGGCGGTGCCGCCGCTACCTGGGTTAAGACCGCCCGCATGGTCGCCCGGACCTTGACCGGGCAGGCGTTGAGGAATTCCCGGCCGGGCACGGTCTGGGCTGGGTCGTCGTCGTGGTGGCGGCGGAAGAACACCACCTCGTGCGGGTCATCGGAGGACGGCCGCGTCCGCACCTGGGGCACGGCACGCTTGCCACGAGATGCCTGCCGGCGCCGCGACCGGGGGTCCGGGCTCATCCGCAGCGGCCTTACCTGCCGGGGTAGCTCGTCTGGTAGGAGAAGGTGGCGCCGTCGCCGCGGCGGACCTGGTGCAGGACGAGGACCGGCTTCCGGCCGGTGTCGTGGGCGGTGCGGGCCACCTCCAGCACGACCGAGACCTGCGGCAGGCTGAGCAAGCGGCGTTCGTCGCTGGTGGCGAGCCGGGGCCGCAGTTCGTCGGAATGGCCGCGCAGCTTGTGACCGATCCCCGCGAGGATCTCCAGCGGGCTGGCCGGGGCGGGCGAGGCGAGCGGGGTGTCGCGGACCAGGTCGTAGGGGTAGTACTCGCCGGCCAGCGAATCCGCCTCACCCGGTAGCCCGGCGCCGGCGGGCCCGGTGTAGCGGATGGCGTGGCGGACCAGCACCCGGGAGCCTTCGGGCAGGCCGAGCCGCTCCCCGGCCGGCCGACCCGCCACCGGCGCTGAGGAGTCCTCGATCGCAACGCTGATCTCCTCCCGGTGGGCCAGGCCCGCAGCCTCGACATCGGCCGCCCACCCGTCCAGGACCTCGGGGCCCGTGCGGCGCGCGCCGGGGGCTGGGCTCATCCGCCAGGTCATCACGTTGGGGCGGCGGACGTAAAAGCCGCGCTTGGCGACGGGTTCGACCAGGCCTTCCTCGATCAGCACCCGGTAGGCGCCCCGCACGGTCAGGTTCGCCACCCCGGTCCGGGCCATCAGCTCCAGCGTGGACGGCAGCCGGTCCCCCGGCTGGTACTGGCCCGAGGTGATCGCCTGCCGCAGCTCGTCGGCGAGCCGCTCATACACATCCCGGCGCTCGGGGACGCTGCCTGCCGCCCCGCCGCGGGTCCTGGGTGACACGCCGTCTCCCCTCAGCTGCCTTGGCTACATCAGTTTGCCATAACCCGGCACGTCCGCCAGGCACCTGCCCATTTGACCACCCTGGACAATCTGATTTAAATAAGCTCTACCAGAATCGCTCCGGCTGGATCCGGGAGCCACGGCGAGACCGGCCCAGTCAGCGTCGCAGCCAATAAGACACTACTTACTCAATGGCTCCCATGGACGGTCCTGCTGACCAATAGGTTGTCGCGTGGAAATAGGCTCCTCGAACGAAGAAGAGCGGAAAGCGCTATTGTCGAAATACTGCCACATGACGACCAGTCCACGAGATGAGCTGATGGCCAACTGTTGTCCTGCAGATATCAAGAGAGCGCTCTCTGGTTCGCTGACATAAGGGTGCTCCGGGCGGCACTCACGTGCCGCGTGGGGTACGGGTTCGGGCTGTCAGGACTGTGGCCAGACCTGCAGGGCGCGGAAGGGGCAGCCATCTTGCAGGAAGCCGGGATCCTCGTAGGTGAAGCGCACCCGCTGACCAGCCCGCAGTTCCCGGTAACCACCTGTTTCAATGCTGGAGAAGTGGACGAAGCAATCCCCGGGCACTTCCGGCGCGACGATCACGCCCCAGCCCTCGTCGGCATCGAACCACTTAACCACGCCGGTCACACCGCTGTCCGGCAGCGGATGCTTCCTTGCCACCCGCTGACTATGTCACCGGCTCTGCCGTCATGTCGACCTCTATTGCCGCAGGTGGTGCGTGGGCGCTTGCCGTGGCGCGGATGCCAGGATCAGAGGCATGGCTCGTGATCGTGATGTCGCGGCGTTTGGCAGGCGCGCGCCGCGCTATGACGAGGGCTGGCGCGGTCAGCTGCATCACCAGATCGCCGACCGGACTGCCGACCTGGCCCTTTCCTGCGTGCCGGCCCCCAGGCGGATCCTCGACGTCGGGTGCGGGACCGGCTACCTGCTGAGCCGGCTGGCCGCCCAAGCACCGCAGGCTGAGGTCCTGGCCGGGATCGACGCGGCGCCCGCCATGATTGGCGCGGCCAAAGACGCGGCCACCGATGACCGGCTTGAGTTCGTGGTGGGCACCGCCGAGCAGCTGCCCTGGCCGGCCGCAGCCTTCGACCTGGTGGTCAGCACCACCTCCTTCGATCACTGGGTGGACCAGGAGACCGGACTGGCCCAGATACCAGCGATGCGTCAGTACACGACGCTGTGGAAGGGCGGGCTCGCCGACGCCCCCGGCTGGCTGACCAGCCACGGCTGGCAGACAGAGTTCCACCCGCTCGCCGCGCTGGGCTCCAGCTACGGCCGGCCGATCCCGGACGCAGCCAGCGGCGGTTTCCTCACCGCCACCCGCATCCACCCGTGACCTGACTCTTGTCACGGTCATGGATTCCCCTGAAGCCCAAGCCGCTCACCTTCGACACGCGCAGGCGTTTCACCGGGACCAGTGCCGCTCTTGCTCCACCCCTGCCGCGCAGAGTAGAACGAAACGATGGGGAGACCGGCAGCCGCCGTGCTGTACGTGCTCGCGATGGTAGCCGTCGTGGTCGGCGTGGACATCCTGTTCTTCAGGCACCACTTCTGGGAGCGGCTGACAGTAAACGTCGGAATTGTCCTGGTGTTCGCGGCATTCTATGTGAGATTTCTGAAGCGTTCCTGAGCGCAGCCGCCGCCATGCGGCGGCTGCGGCGCTAGCCGAGGTAGGGCCGGTCCCGGTGCCCGGTGACGTGCTCGACGCGCCGGCGCATGGAAGGGTCCATCTGCAGCGAGCCGGCGGTGGCGAGCGGGACCCAGCGCACGTCAGACGTTTCGCTGCTGGGGGTTGGGTGTCCGCCAGTGGCGCGGGCCGTGAGGACGATCGAGAACTCCTGGCGGACCTCGCCGTTGCTGGTGTACAAGATCACGTGCCCGGGGTCGGTGTAGATCCCGGACAGGCCGGTGACCTCACAGTCGATCCCGGTTTCCTCGCGAGTCTCGCGGACGGCGGCCTGGGTGAGGGACTCGCCGAGGTCCACGCCACCGCCGGGCAGCGCCCAGTTGCCGTTGTCGGAGCGGCGGATCAGCAGCAGCTCCCCCGCATCATTGATGACCGCCACGTTGACCGAGGGGACGATGCTGGTGGCGGGCGGGGCGCCCGGGTCGTGGTGGTAATCGATCCTGCGCGCCACCGGCTAGCCCTCCGGCACCGGAGTCGCGGACTCCCACACCCGCTCGAAGCTCTCCAGGTAGGCGGCGGCGATCTCACCGCCGGCGAGCTTGCGTAGATGCCACACCGGCGCCCGCGCGGCCGGGATGCCGAACACGACCAGATGACAATCCCCGCCGGGCATCACGTCCACCAGACCCGCCCAGCCGAGTTCGCTGACGTCGTGCTCGGCTGGCTCCGCGCCTGGCAGCCCCGTGCCCGATGCTGGCGGCGTCGCGTGAGTACGGTGGTGGCCGTGTCCATGAATACGCCGAGACTGCCGATGCACGCTGGGCAGTCGGCGAAGCTGCGCGATCTCGGGTACGACGAAATCTGGTTGCAGAACTGGCTTGCCGGTGACCCGGCCCGGCTGGGATTGGGGGAAGTCCGGATTGTCGCCCAGGAGCTTACGGCGCCCCGCGGCGGGAGCCTGGATATCCTCGCCGTTGACGGGGACACTTACTACAGCGTCGAGGTGCAGCTGGGCGAGGTCGACGCCTCACACAGCTTCCGGGTCTTCGACTACTGGGCCCGCAACCGTGTCCGCTTTGAGGGCAAGACCCATGTCGCTGTCCTAGTCGTCGAAAGCGCGGCCGGCCGGTACCGGCCGGCTCTGGAGGCCCTGGCTGAATACCTGCCACTGGTAGTGATCGAACTGCGCGCCTGGCGCGGCGAGGCAGAGGTGATCCTGGTTCCCGAGACTGTCGTGATCAATCAGAACCTTGACGTCGCCGGGCCGGCCGGGACGGTTCCTGGTGAAGTGCGCACCGAAGCCGACTGGAAAGCCAGCATCACCCCGGAGGCCTGGGCGTTCCACGACGCGTTCATCGCCTGGACCCAGGCCAACTTGGGCGAGATCCGCGCTGACTACAGCCCCAAATCCTACGTCGGCATCCGCCGGGGCCGGCGAGTGTGGGCTCCCCTGTGGTTCCGCCGGGACGGCGCGACCATTTACCTGCCCGACCCCGACGGCCTGCGGGGCGAGCAGCAGTCACCAGCCATGGATGAATTTCAGGAGCGTCTCCGCAAGGAAGGCCTCGAGACCAGCTGGCAGCCCACCTACAATGCCGGGGCCAACCCGGTACCGATCCGGCTGCGGCAAGCAGATCTCGCCAAGCCTGTGGTGCAAGAACTCCTTCGCGCAACCTTCGAGATTCTCGACCCCGGAGCCAAACCGTGGTCAGAGCGGCCGGCCCGGCCAGCGGTTGATGCTGCCAACCTGCCCACAACCAGCCCCTCATCAGGCAGCGATGCCGCCGAACCACCCACCTGAGACGGCAACCACAGCCAAAGTGAGCCGCGCGGGCCAAAGCCAACGCGTTGATCGCGCCCGTCCGGAGAGCGGCAATAGAGGTCGTTCAGCTGCTGCGGCGGCCCAGGCTCGATGCAGGTGGGCTGACGCCCTTGCGGCAGGGCCGATCACTGGGTTTCCGGGTCTTCCTGGGCTTCTCATCGTGCATGATCGGGACATGCGAGAGCAGCAGGTGGGCGCCGACCCGCTCGCTCGGCGGCATGAGAGTGCCATGCTCACGCGAGCGGACATGAGGGCTATCTTGCGTTCGACGTACGGCTTACTGGGGCGCGCGCTGCTACGGGACGGAAAGGGAAACCTGGTCTGGGCAAGCTCATGCTGGCCGCTTGGTGGGGCCCGGCCGGGGTACCGGGCGGCACTCAGCCGTCTTCGGCGGGCCGGTCATCCTTGTCGTCGTTAGCGGGCCTTTGGGCTGCCAGGAGGCGCGCCCGGTTGTGTGCCTCTGGTTCCAGGCCAAGCGCGGCCCGCCGTTCGTCGAGACCAGCCGGGTCTTGCACCGTCCACAACGTCAAAATGCCGTCCCTGACCAGGTACTGGGTGCCGTAGATCTGCGGCTGGCCGCGGTGCATCAGCACCCGGTCCATCAGATACGCCAGGTCCCGCGGGCTGGCATCGCCCCGGGCAGCCGCGTCCTCCAGCAGGGGCAGGCACTGTTCCTGGAAGTCTGGCGGCGCGTGCTGAGCCAGCAGCCAGGCTGCGTGCGCGGCCGCCTCCCCGACGAGCTGATGGCCAGGCCACCCATGCTCAGCCACGATCTCCCTCAGTCGTGCGGTGCTGGCCCGGTCAACCGGCTCGACGATCTGTTCCCACTGCCGCATGTCATGCCCGGGCTGCAATGACTCCCGGGCGGCCTGGTCCCGGCCAGCGCGCTCCAGGAGTTCTGCGCTCAGCGCATCGTTCACGGACACATCCTCCCGGCCCCATGATGACCGAGGCCAGCCCATCGGCTTCACCAGCTTGGTTACCCCCGCCCGACAGCGCCGGCAAGCCAGGTGCGCTATCGGCGGCAGATGACGACGTTCCGGTTGGCTTGCCAGGCGGTGAACGCTACGGCCAGATCAGCTACTGCCGAGGTACGACAGGCACCTGGCATGATGGGGGCCGTGCCAGAGCCGATGAACCTGATCGCCGTCGCTGGCTCGTCGTCCCTAACGTTCGCGTGCAGGGATCTGCCCGCTGACGCTGCTGTCATTGCCGCCGGGCACGAACCGAACGGCTACTTCTGGGAGGGGGTCGCTCAGTACATCGCTGCGGGCCTGGTATCGCAGGTAGAGCTTGATTGTGAGGCTGGCATGTTCTGCGCCCGCGGCGACCGTGCTGTGCTGGGCCAACTACGCGAAGAATTGGCGGGGTACCTCGACAGCCCCGAGAAGATCGCCCGGCTCATCAGGGAGGCAGAAGCGTCGGGCTTCCAGTTCGACGACTGAGCGCTCAACGTCGCAATCAATCAGCGGCAGTAGCGGGCGATCACGCCCAGCGCTGGCGATGCATAAACATACGGCCTTGCCGCCTGCCTGTTCGGCTGTGGCCGGGATTGCCAACGGCGCGGAGAGCTCTTGATAACCGCGCCGAGCAGCCGATATGTACGGCGTTCGGGATAATGTGCGTTGCCTGTGATGGATGCAGATCTGGGTGATCGGTGTGCGGCAATCTTGGTCTACCACGGCGCCGCTGGCGAGTGGTGGCCCAGGCTGCCGTCCGGTCAGCGATGCTGGTACCGCGGCCGCAGGAACGCGGCTTCCGGCTCGTCCGCCGGCGGGTAAGTGATCCTTTCCCGCACCTCAACGGCGCCTTCGACGTGCCGCACCGCTTCAGTGAGCTGGCGTGCGACAGCTCGGTTGGCGGCCTGCCCGGTGACTGTCACGATGCCAGACGTCACGGCGACATCGAACGCGCTGGGATCGAGCGCGAACTCTGCCGCGATGATCTTCCTGACCACCTCATCGCGGATCTCCTCATCTGGCCGGGCGAAGACGCTCAGCACGTCCACCCGGCTCATAATCCCGACCAGGAGTCCCTTCTCATCCACTACCGGCAGCCGCTTCACCCGGCGGTCGTGCATCCGCCTGGCGGCGGTGGCCACGCTCTCCTGCGGTCCGATCGCCACCGCGGGCGTGCTCATCAGGTCGGCTGCGGTTACGCCGGACGCCTTCGACTGGTCTGCCCGGCGGCCCGCGGATATCCGGTGCCCGGCCAGGGCCTCCGTGCCAATCTCCTTGAGCAGCAGGTCTGCCTCGGAGACCACTCCCACCAGGTGACCAGCCGAATCCAGCACCGGGACCGCGCTGACATGCCGCTGGCGCATCACTGCAAGGATGTCCTTGTACCCGGCCGTCTCCCGGACCGCTGCCACATCTGTGGTCATCACATCTTTCACGCGGCTGCTCACTGCACTGCTCCCTTATGCCTGCCCATCGCCGTTTACCACATCAGGCCCACCCGGGGTCCCGGGACCACCAGGAACGCCGCTCCTTACCGTCACGCTGCCTGGAAGCGGGCTGCGCGCCTAGGGTCTTCAGTCCCTGGCGTGGCCTCCCCCAGCTGGCGGGGCGCCTATGTTGCCAGGTGTTGATGGCATCCGGGCGGGGACCGATCGTGGACCGGCCGGATGCTGCCCGAATTCGGCTGCTGCCCGCAGCCGGTTAGCACGCCCGCCAAGCGGCTGCGGTTCTACGCCGGGCCCTTCCGCCTGGCGGAGGTGGACACGTCCTGCTACGCGCTGCGCACGCGGGGCGTCGAGGTCCCAGCATCTCTCCGCGAGGTAGACCGGCACTTTGACCGCGGGTCCCGGGCCTGGGTGCTCTGGGCGCCCCGCCCGGGCGGTGGCCCGCAGGCGAGCCTGGCGGTCAGCCAACAAACAGGCCCACCCCGACGGCACGTTCACCGAGATCGCCGACGGCGCCCCGATCGGGTTCCAGGTCCCCTGCACCCAGGCCGCCGAACTGCGCGCCCTGCTGGCCCTCCGCGGCATCGCCGTCGCCCTGCTGCACGCCGAGGCCGCCACCGCCGAAGACACCCCACAGACAGAACGCCTGCGCACCGGACTCGGCCACCGCTATGACGGCTACCTGCGCACATACGGCCCGCTGAACCGGTTCTCGCTGCGGCGCACCGGGCGGGCCGACCCGGCCACCGGCGAGCCGGTCATGGCGCGGGTCGCCCCACCGCAAGGCGGGTTCCGCGGCGACCCCTACGCACCGCCGGTGTATGCACTGGAAGAGTTCGACCCGGCCGGGCAGCGGGCCGCCAAGGCCGCCATCTTCACCCACCGGGTGGTCGCCCCCCGCACTCCCCGGCTGGGGGCCGACACCCCGGCGGACGCGCTGGCCATCTGCCTGGACGCCCACGGTGAGCCCCGGCTGGGTGAAATCGCCCGCCTGCTCGGCGCCAGCGAGGCCGAGGCCCGTGAGCAACTCGGCTCGCTGGTGTGCGACGACCCCCGGGCAGCCCGGCCGACTGGTCCCGGCGGCGGAGTACCTGTCCGGCAACGTCCGCGGCAAGCCGCCGGTCATCCGGCCGATCCCGCCCAGGAACCCGACCGCTGGCGGCTGGGCTGGGGCGGTTCTGGCGAAGGGGAACCAGCCGGTGACATCCACCAGCCCCGGGGGCTCGAGCTCAAGCCCGGTGAAGAACGCCGCGATCTGCGCCCGGGTGCGGAAGACCACGGGCGCGCTCGCGTGGGCGTAGGCGTCCTGGATGGCAGTCATGACCTTGGGATCGGTGCCGTCGCTGGTGATATGGGACAGCGCCAGATAGCTGCCGGGCACCATGTAGCTCTTGAACGTCTTGACCAGCGCCTCCGGCGCGTCATCGTCGGCGATAAAGTGCAGCACCGCCGCGAACAGGACACCGACCGGCTGGCCGAAGTCGATGAACTCCTCCAGCGCCGGGCTGGTGAAGATCCCGTACGGCGCGCGGATATCACCATGGACCGCCCGCACGCCGGCGCTCTTGGCCAGGATCGCCTGGTTGTGGACGGTGACCGTGGGGTCGTTGCCCACATACAGCACATGGGCGTCCGGCTGGACCGTTCTGGCCAATTCGTGGACGGCCGGGCTGGTCGGGATGCCGGTGCCCAGGTCGATGAACTGGCGCACCCCATGATCGGCCATCAGCACCACCGCGTGGGCCAGGAAATGCCGGTTCGCCTGCGCGCTCTCCCTGCCATGCGGCCCCACCGACAGCGCCTT
>OFHG01000999.1_pt1 | contig 10454 bp, 9 predicted proteins | sample 1521931 | NCBI WGS metagenome assembly OFHG01 (sample SAMEA2468438, study PRJEB22500) | soil metagenome | biome: Glassland; feature: Farmland; material: Clay | place: Australia | collected 2013-01-31 | depth 0.55 m | reverse complement strand
TGGCGATCCGCCCCGGGGCCCATGGCCAGGGCGCGGCGCTCCGGCAACGGTTCCCCCACCGCCCCCCTCCCCGCACCGAACGCGGCCGCCGCCTGCACGGCCATCAGGCCGACGGCGCCCAGGCCCACCACCGCGACCCGCTCACCCGGCCGGAGCCCGCCCCGGCGCAGCGCCCGCACTGCCACAGCGAGTGGCTCGGCCAGCGCCGCCTCATCGTCGGCCACCGAGTCCGGTACCGGCAGGCACATGCGGGCGGGCGCGTTGCACAGCACCGCGAGCCCGCCATCGCCATGCAGGCCGAGCGCCCCCAGCGACGGGCAGCGGATCACTTCGCCGCGCCGGCACCAGTGGCAGGTGCCGCAGTAGACGATCGTGTCGACGGCGACCCGCTGGCCCGGCGAGGGCTCGGTGACGCCGTCGCCGGCCGCTGTGATCTCGCCAGCGAATTCGTGCCCGAGTACCAGTGGCGCCCGCGCCCCCGTCACCGGGTGCGGCGTGGCGGCCGGGATGAACAGCGGCCCGCTCAGCCACTCCTCGAGGTCGGTGCCGCAGATGCCACACCAGCGCACCTGGAGCTGAACCTCGCCCGGCCCTGGCGGCGGGGGCGGCGGCACTTCCTCGACCCGTACGTCGCCGCGGGCGTGCCAGCGCACGGCCTGCACCTCACCCACCTCCCGCCGGCTGCAGGGGCCCGATGACCTTCACCACGTTGCGGAGTTCGCCCAGTCCGGTCGTTGCGATGATCACTTCGTCACCCGCGCGCAGGGTGAAGTCAGGCGGCGGGACGATCGCGGTGCCGGTGAGCAGCACCACGCCCACCGGGAAGTCGAGCGCACGGAAGAGCCACCGCACCAGGTCGCCGGGCTGGCGGTGCAGGTCGGCCACCTTGACCGTATCGCTGACCACCTCGGCACCGTCCCGGACCACGCGCAGGCTGATCAGCAGCGACCGCAGGCCGGGAACCTCGTCCGGTGTGGCCAGGCATGGCCCGATGGCACAGCTGCCCGTGTAGACCTTGGCCTGGGGCAGGTACAGCGGGTTCTCGCCCTCGATGCTCCGCGATGACATGTCGTTGCCGTTCAGGTACCCGGCAATGTGACCCCTCCGGTCGGCGACGACAGCCAGTTCCGGTTCCGGCACGTCCCACCCCGAGTCGCCACGGATGCCCACCGGCTCTCCGGGGCCCCGCACCCGGCCGGGCGTTGCCTTGACGAAGAGTTCGGGCCGCTCGGCCTGGTAGACGCGCTCGTACGGGTCCGGTGTCCCGGACTCGAGCACACGGGCGTCGCGGCTGCGCGTGTCCGTCACCCCGGCGGCCCAGACCTCCTGGCCGCCGATGGGCGCCACGACCCGCGCACCGGGAGGGACGGGCCCTGCCGCGGGCCCGCGCAGGGCCGTGGCGAGCGCACCAGGCGCGCCGCCGAGCAGCGCGTCGATGGTGACCGAAGCCGCCAGCAGTTCCTGGGGACCCTGGCCGGCCGGGCCCCGGGCAAGCCTGCGCTCGCCGTCGGCGAGCACCTGCCACAGCGCCATCTGCCCCTCCTTCCCCCGGCCGCCCGTGTGGGCAAGCGGCTAGTGGTTGTGCCGTGGCACGCCGGCGCCGCTCGCCCCGACCAGGAAATCCAGGTCAGCGCCCTGATCAGCCTGCAGTACATGGTCGGTGTACAGCCGGGTGTAGCCCCGGTGGGACGCGTGCTGGGCAGGTACCCACCCGGTCCGGCGGCGCGCCAGTTCGCCGTCGCTCACCTCGAGCGTCAGCGTCCGGCCGGGCGCATCGAGCTCGATCCAGTCGCCGCTGCGGACGAACGCCAGCGGGCCGCCCACCGCGGACTCGGGCGCGACATGCAGGACCACGGTGCCGAAGCCGGTGCCGCTCATCCGGGCGTCGGAGATGCGGACCATGTCGGTGACGCCGCGTTCCAGCAGCTTGCGCGGGAGCACGAAATTCCCGACCTCCGGCATGCCCGGGTAGCCCTTCGGGCCGGCCCCGCGGACGACCAGCACGGTGGACGCGTCGACCGGGAGGTCGTCCCGCCCGGCCACCTGGTGGTATTCCTCGATCGAGTCGAATACCAGGGCCTGGCCGCGGTGCTTGAGCAGGTGCGGTGACGCGGCCGACTGCTTGATGACCGCGCCGCCGGGGCACAAGTTGCCGCGCAGCACGGCGGTCCCGCTGCCGGCCGGCTGGAGCGGATCGTCCAGGCTCGCGATGACGTCCCGGTTCCAGCACTGCGCATCGGCAACGTTCTCGGCGAGCGTGCGGCCCGTCACCCCGATGTGTTCGTTATGCAGCAGGCCGTTTAGTTCCCGCATCACCACCGGAAGCCCGCCCGCGTAGCAGAAATCCTCCATGAGGTAGCGTCCCGAGGGCATCAGGTTCACCAGCGTCGGCACCGGCCTGGCCAGCTCGTCGAAATCGTCAAGGCGCAGCGGGACACCTAGCCGGCCGGCGATGGCGAGCAGGTGGATGACGGCGTTGGTGGACCCGCCGATCGCCGCGTTGACCCGGATCGCGTTCTCGAACGCCTGCCGCGTCATGATCCGCGACGGGCGCAGGTCTTCCCGGACGAGCTGGACGATGCGCTGGCCGGCGGACTGCGCCGTGACGTGGCGGCGGGAGTCGGCGGCCGGCCACGCCGCGGACCCTGGCAGCTGCATGCCAAGTGCCTCCGCCATGCACGCCATCGTGGAGGCGGTGCCCATCGTCATGCAGTGGCCGCATGACCGGGCCATGCCGCTCTCGGCGGCGACGCACTCCTCCTGGGTCATCCGCCCCGCGACGAGTTCCTGCTCGAACCGCCACACATGGGTGCCCGACCCGACATCGGCGCCCCGGTACTTGCCGTTCAGCATCGGGCCGCCCGTAACCATGATCGCCGGGAGGTCGGCGCTTGCCGCTGCCATGAGCATCGCCGGGGTCGTCTTGTCGCAGCCGGACAGCAGCACCACCCCATCGAGCGGGTTGGCCCGCAGTAGCTCCTCGACCTCCATGGCCATGAGGTTGCGGAACAGCATCGCGGTGGGCCGCATCAGGGTTTCGCCGAGCGACATGGTCGGGAATTCCAGCGGGAATCCGCCGGCCTGCCAGACCCCGCGCTTGACCGCTTCCGCTACCGCACGCAGGTGCACGTTGCAGGGGGTGAGCTCGGACCAGCTATTGGCGATGCCGATGACGGGCCGGCCATCGAACACCTCCGGCGTGAACCCCTCGGCCCGCAGCCACGACCGGTAGATCATGCCGGCCCTTGCCTCGGCGGCGAACCAGGCTCCGCTGCGCGGCCGGCCCGTCTTTCCGGCAGGTTCCCGTCCGGCTGTCACCGCGCCCATCCCCCGCTCTGGGTGGGCCTCAGCCTCCGGCTGCGTGGGTCGCGTCCATCGCCCTGCTCCAGTGCATCGACGGCCACCCCGAATGCCATACCCAGCACCCAACTGCGTAAGCTTTTTATCAGACAAATATTAGAGTTCCCACCGGACTCACGCGATATGCGTACCAAACGGGAGGCCAGAACATCCTGATCGAGTGGACTCAACACCCGCCGGACGTGGCCGCCCCGCCGCCCGTAACGGCGGGTTTGCGTGCCTTCCCTCGCAGGGGCTGCGCGACGCTGGGTAACCAGCTGATGAACGACCGTCATCGCGGTATGAGCGGAAAACAGGTTCTCCGGGCTGTTCCGCTGCCTGCTCCGTGCATGCAGGATGGCGCTGGAGGCCGGATGGCCACGGCCGGCGGATAGATAGGCGTCGCTGGCCTGGCAGGCGAGAATCCGCGAGACCGTGAACCCTGTTGCCCGGCGTCTGCTATATACGGCGATCAGCCAGCATTGCCTTGGGGAGAAAACTCGATGAGCAAAGATTATGTCCACGGATATTCTGCTAAGGAGAGCGCCCGGCTCACCGATCAAGCCACCACCCTGAATGAGCTGCTGCACGCCGATACCCTTTATCCTCCGGGCAGCCTGGTGCTGGAGGCAGGCTGCGGGGTCGGTGCGCAGACGGTCATCCTGGCCCGTAACAGTCCCAGGGCGGCCTTCACCTCCATCGACATCTCCGGGGAGTCGCTGGCTCAGGCGCGGCGGCAGGTGCAGGAGGCAGGCCTTGCCAATGTAACCTTCCAGCGAGCCAGCATCTTCGGCCTGCCCTTCGCACCGGCCTGCTTCGATCACGTCTTCGTGTGTTTCGTCCTGGAACATCTGCCGGACCCCGCCGGGGCACTGGAGGCGCTGACGACAGTCCTCAAACCTGGTGGCTCGATCACCGTCATCGAGGGCGATCACGGCTCGGCTCATTTCCACCCTGACAGCGGCCACGCCCGCCGGGCTATCCAGTGCCTGATCGATCTCCAAGAGCAAGCTGGTGGCGATTCACTGATCGGGCGCCGACTGTATCCGCTGCTGGTGCAGGCCGACTATCGCGATGTCCGTGTGTCTCCCCGTATGGTCTACGCCGATGCCAGCAGGCCGGCCTTGGTCGATGGCTTCACGCGCAAGACCTTCACCGCCATGGTCGAAGGAGCCGGCGAGCAGGCTGTCGGCCAGGGGCTGATCGATGAGGAGAGCTGGGCGGCGGGGATCAGGGATCTGTACCGGGCGGCAGAGGACGACGGGACGTTCTGCTACACGTTCTTCAAGGCTGTCGGGCTGATGTAGGCACGGTCTTGGCGGACAGGCGTTCCGTGTCCTTCTAGCCGCCGCACAACGGGCTACGCGCCGGCGACCATACGCGGTTACCGGCCGCGCAGGTCAGCCTGGACGGTTAAGGAGGGTGGCCTGATCGGAGTCTGCCGGGCAGGATGCCGACTATGGCGGCCGATGATGTTGCGATACGGGCGGTACGGCGTGAGCTCGTCGCCGCGGCTACGATGCCTGACAGCGCGTTCTCGCTACTCCTATCGGTCGCAAGCTGGCGGGTACCGGCCGCGGCCGGTGCGATCATCTGCACATGCAGGACGACACGATGACGTGGACCGAGGTGTCCGGACGCCTGTCGGCGGCGCGCAATTACTGGCTGGCTACCACAACGCCGTCGGGTGCCCCGCACACCGCGCCGGTCTGGGGAGTGGTGACCGGCGGGACGCTCTACCTCTACAGCGAGCGGAGCACCGTCAAGGCCCGCAACATCGCGGCAGACCCGCGAGTCGTGGTGCACCTTGAAAGTGGGGAGGACGTCCTGATCGTGCGCGGCGTCGCCGAGGATCTCGGAGCGCCTGCGCTGGTTCCGTCCGTAATAGCGGCGCTCGCGGTAAAGTACGCCAGGCCCCAGGACCAGCAGTACCTGCCGAGCGCTGACCCCAGCTTCGACGTCGTCTACGCAATAAGGCCGCGGTCGGCGATGGCCTGGCGACTAGATGATTACGCCGCATCGCAGCGCCGCTGGTCATCCTGATCATCTCCCTCCCACCGGACCGACAGCCCGGCTCTGGGCCAGTGTCACGACGTCAGCGGGGGGGCACCAGGCTCAGCTCGAACCTGTACACGTACGGATCGGCTGACCGGAACGGCGAGCGCACTCACTGGCGCCGACCAGTCCACGAATCGAACCCTAGCCGTATGGCGGCAGGCCAAGGAAGACAGCTGACAGCAGTAGCAGGGCCGGTAATGAGCGTGCATCCTTGGCAGATGCGCACAGCAGTACCCCGGATCCTGCTGACCGGGCCGCCGCGGTCAGGTAAGACCACGCTCGTGTGCAGGCTGGCCGAAGAACTCACCGCCAGCGGCGTCGCCGTCGGCGGATTCCTCACGCGGGAGATCCGGGAAGGCGGCGAGAGAGTCGGGTTCACCGTTGAGGAAATTGAGGGTTCCAGTGCGCTACTCGCCCACGTGGCACTCTCCGAAGGCCCCGTGGTTGGCCGCTACCGCGTGAACGTAGCGGCGTTCGAGACCCTGGCGCTGCCCGCTCTCGAGCGAGCCGCACAGCATTGCCGCGTCACGATTGTCGACGAGCTGGGTCAGATGGAACTCTTCTCGCGCGCGTTTGTCGACTCGTTTAACCGGCTCCTTGGCCAGGACATCCCGCTCGTAGCGACCATCCACGCTCGCCACCACCCGATCACCGATGCCATCAAACAGCGGCCCGACATCGAACTGCTAGAAGTCCACCTGGGCAACGCCGACAAGCTCCTCGCATATCTGACCTGCCGGCTTTCGATCTAGCAGCTCACCCCCCACCCAGGCGTGCCCTTCAAGTGCGCAGCTCGCCATTAGAAGCGGTCGACCCTAGATTCCACGTGAACGACATCCCGCCCGCACCGTCCATTCTCAGGGCCAGCTGAGGAAGCTGGCGCCCATCTACACGCTCGCAGGGATTGAAACGAAGGGGCGGTCCACGTGAGAAGGCGATGGTCGCTGTTTGTATCGGTACTGGGGTGCGCGGCCTTGCTAGCGGCGATGGGCGAGGCGGCGGCCGCGGCGGCCGCGGGCGCCGCACCCAGGGCGGCCGCCGGGCTGTCCCCGCAGGCCATCAATGTCCGGCAGATCCCGGGCGTGATTACCGCGCACCACGATGCCTCCACGGCGTGCGTGCTGCCGGACGGGACGAACGTTTCCTGGTTCCACTGCTACACACCGGATCAGATCCGGGCAGCGTACGGGGTGGATTCGGTCGCGGCCATTCCGGTCGGCGGCAAGACTGTCCCCAACTATGGGCAGGGCCAGACGATCGTTCTCGTGGACTCGTATGGCAGCCCGACCGCCGCCGCTGACCTGCGGCACTTCCATGACACGTATGCCATCGCCCCCCTTGGCGCACATCGTGCTCTTGGCAGTGCCGCCAGCAGAGACCCTGGGCGCGCAGGGCTTCCCGAACCTGTTCAAGGCGATCTCCGGCGAGATCAGCGCCACGCCACCGGGGACGCTGTTCTCGATGTCACTCGCGGCCACCGAGCAGGCATTCGGGGGCGCGGCGGCGGTGCAGACGGCAAGGTTCGACCAGGTGTTCAAGGCCGGTTTGGCCAAGCACGGCAACTTCTTCGCCGCGGCCGGTGACTTCGGGAGCCTGGTGATTTCAGCCCCGCCTACTGGGCATGGACCAACGGCGGGAACAGCGAGGCGGTGTGGAACGAATCGTGGGCACCGATCGCCACCGGCGGCGGCGCCAGCATCATCTACCCCCGGCCGGCCTGGCAGCAGAGCATTGACCCAGGCTACGGAAATCACCGGCTGGTCCCGGACCCCGCGTGGAACGCGGCGGTGAACGGCGGCGTGGATGTCTACATCACCGCCTATCCCGCGTTCAACTGCGGCAACACCACGGGCTGCTGGACCGTCTTCAGTGGCACGTCGGCTGCCACCCCGCAGACAGCCGCGCTGGCCGCTCTGGTCAACGCCGCCCGCGCGTCACAGACACCCCAGGGCTTAAGTTGTCAAATCGGGGCTTTCCGGGGCATGTGGCGGGCATGTGGGCAGCGGTTTTTCGTGAGGGCGTGCTGACGCTGCCGTCCGGCCGGGGGCTGATGCCGGAAAGCTGCGGCGACGGGTTCGGTTATCCGGGGGTTACGCGGCCTTCGGGTGTTCGGCGCGGTGAGCCCATGCTGTGGCCTCGTCGTAGCCGGCGCCGCGCGACAGGCATCCGTGCAGGATGCCGGTGAAGCGGTTGGCGACGCGGCGCAGCGCGTCGTCGTGGCCGACCTCCTGTGCCCGGAGCTCGTCGTAGAGGGCCCGCGCTCCGGGAGATGCGGTCAGCGCCGAGAACGCCTGGGCGTGCAGCGGGTCGATGAGGTGCTTGTTGCGGATGTACCGGGCGTGCACGGTCTTCTTCTTCCCGGACTGGATCGTCAGCGGGGAGGTGCCGGCGTAGTTCTTGCGGGCCTTGGCGGTGACGTACCGGCCGGGGGCGTCGCCGAACTCGCCGAGGATCCGGGCGCCGGTGATGTCCCCGATGCCGGGCTGGGACAGGTAGATCCCGGCATCAGGGTGACGGTGAAAAAGCTCGCTCACCTTGGCCTCCATGATCTTGATCTGCTCGTTCAGGACGGTGATCACGGCCGCCGCGGCCTGGGTCGAGGCGGCGTACGCCTCGGCGACGACCGCGGGCTGGCCCAGGTGCCCGGTGCGGAGCGCGGCCTGGATCTCGCGTGCCCGCCCGGCCAGGTCGCCGCGCCGCCCGGCCCGCTTGAGCGCGGCGGTGATCTGGGTGACGGTCAGCTTCGCCGCCGCCGCCGGGTCCGGCGCCTTGGCCAGCAGTTCCAGGGCGTCCGGGCCGGCCACGGTCAGAACGGCGTAGGCCTCCAGGGCGGCGGGGAAGTACTCCCGCAGCGCTGATCGCAGCCGCAGCAGGTGCCGGGTGCGTTCCCACACGAGCTTCTGGTGGGCGCGGGCGGCGATCTTGACGGCCTCGGCGATGTCGCTGTCGGCGGCCAGCTCCCGGAGCTGATGCCGGCGGGTCCGGCCCATGTCGGCCAGGCCCCCGGCGTCGAAGAAGTCGTCCTTCTTCCCCGACACCGCGATGGTCTCCTTGTGCCGGGAAGCCTGCTTGGGGTTGACCGGGTACACCCGGTATCCGGCCGCGGCCAGCGCCTTCACCCACGGCCCGCGATCGGTCTCGATCACCACCACGACCTGCGCCGGGTCCGGCTCACTGTCCTCACCCCAGCAGCGCGCGACCAGCTCGTGGAACCGGGCGATCCCGTCCACCCCCTCGGGCAGCCGCCGCCTCGCCAGCGTCTTCCCCGCATCATCGTGCACCACCACGTCATGGTGGCCCTCAGCCCAGTCATCGCCGATGAACAGCAACCCTCATCCTCTTTCCCGTCCTGTCCGTTATGCCGGCAGCAGCAGGGAGAACCGCCAGCGCCCTAATGGATTCAGTGCTCACGGCCAGCGCCGGGCACGACACCCCATCAGCAGTCCATCCTCCCCGGGTAAACCAGCAGGGGCACGGTCTGTGACCAGGACTTCACGTCCGGGGCGAAGGTGGTGCTCACCTGCTGGCTGCTACCTCGGTGACAAGTCTCCCGCACCAGGCATCTCGCCCGGCACAGGTGACCCGCTAGTCCCCATTAGGGCAAACAGCCCGTCGGGTACCTCGCCCCGCTGCTGTATCAGGGCGTTGGCGTGGCCGACTACACCGACATCGTGCCGCAGCATTACGGATCAGCCCCGAAGACCTTCGCCGGCGCGGCGGCCGGGGTCAGCGGAGCGGTGCTCAAGCCGGGCGGGGCCCTGCAGGACAAACAGCTATGGGAAGTACCGGTGGCCGGTTACCCGGCGACAAGCGGGTACGACGCGACGACCGGCTGGGGCGCCCCGAATGCCGCGGCGTTCGTCGCCGCACTGGCAAACATGCCGTAAGCAACGCGACCGATCTGGTCCGGGCGTGGAAGCCGGACCCAAAGACCGGCTTCCACGCAGAATCGGGCATCTCCGCCGACCTCGTCCCACTGCCCGGGAGTTGCCGCCACGCGGTCGGCGTGAACCCGCGTGACGGGGAATGATGCAGACGGGGCAGGGGGGTTCCCGAAAGCTGTGACATGAGCCACTGTAAGAGCCATGAGCGGACACGTCCCGGCAGGGGTAGGGGACGGAATCCAGCAGATGCAGGACGGTGTGCGGGACTGGGTGCAGCGAGCTGCGGGCCGCGGCAAGCGCGGGCTGCGTTCGGCTCCGCCAGCGGTAATCCTGTCGCTGCTGTGCGCGAGCGCATTCTGTCCCTTGCTCATGGCGACCGGTCTCGCTGGTGCAGGCATCACCGTGCTGTCCTCCGTTGGCGGTGGATTCCTGACCCAAGTCATCTCCGACGCGCTCGACCGGTTGCGTCAACACGGTGGAGGACACGCACCGTCACGCGAGGATCTGGAGGCAGGGATCGCGCAGCAGATCCAGCGGGTCCTGGCGGCCGGGGACGAGCGGGCGAACGCTCTGCGGGGTGAGATCGCGTCGGTGCTGAGGGAGATTGATGTGGGCGGTACTGCGTTGCGGGCCGCGATGGGGCAGAGCAATGAACGGGTTCGCAACGAGGTGATAGCTGCGATCGGCGTACTCGGCTCCGACTTCAGTGAATTGGGATTTCTGATCAAGGATGTCGCGCAGGCAGCCGAGGAGATCCAGAAGAGCCTGGACGTACAGGGCGCTGATGTCCGGGTGATCATCGAGCAGAATGCCCGGCAGTCAACGGACATCCGCCTGGTGCGCGAGGATCTGGCGGTCATTGCGAGACGAGCCCGCTCCGGTGAGCCAGTTGGCGCAGGGCGAGATGATGGGACCGCGCGCTGGGTGCGCGGGTGCCCCTACCGGGGATTGCTGCCCTTCGACGAAAGCGACGCGGAGGTGTTTTACGGGCGGGAGCGGCTGGCCGCTGAGCTGGCTGTGAAACTGGCCGCCCGGGTGACCCGCGGCGGGCTGGTTGGCGTCACAGGAGCATCGGGGGCGGGCCAGTCATCCGTGCTGGGCGCCGGCCTGGTTCCGGTACTTTCTCCGGGCCAGCAGGGGCGGGGGTGCGACCGGGGGGCCCGGTGTGTCCGG
>OFHG01000997.1_pt1 | contig 10471 bp, 12 predicted proteins | sample 1521931 | NCBI WGS metagenome assembly OFHG01 (sample SAMEA2468438, study PRJEB22500) | soil metagenome | biome: Glassland; feature: Farmland; material: Clay | place: Australia | collected 2013-01-31 | depth 0.55 m | reverse complement strand
GCGGGGCAATCCGGAGAACAAGGAGTCTGTGGGCCTCTTACGATGGGTGGCCGGAATCGAGAGGCGAACCGGACTGGGACGAACATCGGTAACCTGATCCGGACGGCGCCGCTACCCGCTCTGCATGGCCCTCCGACGGCGTCACCCACTCCACTGAGTGTCGACCGGATCGACGTCGTTGACTCGGGGGTCGGGGCGATTGGTGGCTACCCGCCTATCGTCGGGGGTGCGAGTCTCAACACTCCGGGACCGTTCAGCGATCCGGTCACAGGAGAAACCAAGAACTCCTTACAAATCCATTTCCATCTCGACCACGGCAGCTCGGCTTCTCTTACCCCCCGGCGTGAGTTGCAGCGGACATCCGTTGTCCGGGGAGCAGTTAACGAAAACCCACCGGCCCAAGTGCTACCGCCCGGAGTCTACGGTCCTCCGGTCCCGGGCGGCTTCACGGGGCTCCGTGTTGGGCCGGATGGGCCGGCTCCACATGAAATTCAGCGTCCTACCGCAGACACGATCGTCGTCGCTGACGCACCGGGTATCAATCGCGCGACAACTGCTGCGGATTACCCGATCAGCTACCGGTCACACTTTTTCCTGACCGTCGAGAACGTGCTCGGCGCACCGATCGCACGGATCATATACGACGTGCTCATTCGGCGGACGAGTTTGGCCAATATACCTAACGCGGAGAACCGGGTCGTCGCAACTGAGAAGAAGGATTTCGTTCGCGGAAAGAACCTATAATGACCTCGCCGTTAGACGAATTACAGCGATTCCAACAAGACGCAGACGTCGATGCTTTGCTGGCGCACGCCGCAGCGGCTGGGCAGGATGTTGAGGAGATCCGTGCTGCAATCGCAAGCCTGGAACCGATCTTCACTGCCCTGGCCTATGGCGAGCATCCGAACTTCGCCTTGCTCGATCGTACCGCGCTCCAGTCACATGCCAGTGGCACGGCACACGTCGCCCGAGCGATGGTGGAGAGCGATCGAGCCGACCTCAAGAGCGCCGGATTTCAGGTGATAGGACTGCTGGATGACCCGCGTCTCATGGGTGTTCTAGTGAAGGCGCTGCATTCGCAGGTGACGTGGCTACGCTTATCGGCGATCGAGGCGCTGGGCCGCATGAGCGCGGTGTACTCACGGTCCGTGCTGAAGGCGATGCTGCAACACGAGGACCTAGTCACACGACGGGCTGTTACCGAAGCGCTGGCGGGGCTCAGCACCTGAGCCGGTAGAAGATGTATGTTGGAACCTCTTCAATAGTCGCTCAAGGCACAGTCGATCGCTTCCTGAATCGATATTTCGTATCCTGCCTGCCAGGCTTCTTGGAAAGCCTCTGCCCCCAAAGCCTGGCGGATAGAAGTTTGGAACTTATCGATATCGATCTGGTCAACCATATCCTGGTAAACGCCCAACAAATCCAAGCCTGCATCGGCTGCGCCGAGTAGCCGGGCAGCTCTCTCAGGATCACCTAGCTTGGCTATCGGCCCCGCAAGTATGGCCAGACCGTTTATCAGGCAATATACAGGAACAGGATAAAACTCTCGAATAGCGCCCATTGCTCGTCGTATCAGCTCTGCGCTTTCCGGATATTGATCTCGATAATAGGCGAGAGATCCCATATTCAGATATTGAATGGCTTCACTTAAGCGATCGCCGCAAAGCTGAGCCATCCGCATGCTCTCCTCGTAGTAATGTTGGGCGGCTTCGTAATCTTCGTTCAAGCGAGCCAGCGCGCCCATTAGATTATAGGCTAGAGCCATGCCAGGTTGGTCTCCAAGCTTACGAAATATCTCCAGGCTTTAGCGGACCATTTCAATATTCTGGTTGAGATCATCCGAAGAAATGACCCCACTGATTGCCGCCAGGTAGGCTAATGCCCAGGCCGTGCCACGTTGATCACCGGACTGCTGGTAGAGCTCAAGCGAACGCTGCAGCAATCTCACACTAGTAGTTTGACCATCTGATCCTGATGGACTGAATCTTGCAACCTTCAGGGTGAAAGGAGACCCTGAAGATGCCTAGAAAAAAGTACCTTATCAATCTCAGCCCTGAAGAGCGCCAGGAACTGGTGGAGATGACCCGCAAAGGTGAAATCAAAGCCCGCAAATTCAAACGAGCCATGATCCTGCTCAAAGCGGATGAAGGTTTGACTGACCCACAAATCATGATAGCGATCAATGTCAGTCGTCCGACCGTGGAACGTATTCGTAAACGCTTCGTGGAGGGTGGGCCGGAAAAAGCACTCAATGAAGACCCTCGACCCGGGCAAAAACGCAAACTGGATGGTCGTGCGGAAGCGCGACTGATCGCGACGGCTTGCAGCACGGCTCCTAAAGGACATGAGCATTGGACCATGCGGTTGCTGGCGGGCAAGTTGGTAGAACTGGGCATCGTGGAGAGCATCTCGCACGAAACGGTGCGCTTGACCCTTAAAAAAACGATGTAAAGCCCTGGCAGAAACAGATGTGGTGTGTTCCTGAAGCGAATTCTGAATATGTGGCCCGCATGGAAGATATTCTGGACCAATATGAGCAACCCTATGATCCCAAGCGGCCCCTGGTTTGTTATGACGAAGGTCTCAAGCAGTTGATCGAAGAGACCCGCCAGAGCGTGCCTTCTCAACCAGGCCGAGTAGCACGCTACGATTATGAATACAAGCGCAATGGGGTTCGCAACTTGAATATGGCCTTTGAACCTTTGATTGGAAAGCGCCATGTGCGCATTACTGAACGGCATACCAGCCAGGACTTTGCTCATTGTATGAAATGGCTGGTGGACGAGATCCATCCTGAAGCGGAGATCATCCGGGTGGTTTTGGATAATCTCGGACCGCATAAACCGGCTGCCTTGTATGAAACCTTCCCCCCCGAAGAAGCCCGGCGTATCGTGAAGAAACTGGAATTCCATTACACACCCAAGCATGGCAGTTGGCTAAACATGGCAGAAATCGAATTGAGCGTTTACGCTTGCAGCTTGAAGACGCATATTCCTATTGAAGAAATGCTCGTCACGGAAGTCGATGCTCTGACAGAAGAACGCAATGAGAACCATAAGAAGGTGGATTGGCAGTTCTTTTCGGCGCATGCTCGGATCAAATTGAAGCAACTTTATCCATCCATATCAGATTGACTGACTACTAGCCTCGATATCTCCGAAATCATAAGCCAGATTACCGGCGGTCAACAGCACACCGGCGAGTAGATCGGGTGACGCCTCTGGCTCCATATCAAGGATCAATTCGCACCAGTATCGTCCTTCTGCCTGGTCGTCATTGTACAACCAATATTCGCGCAAAGCTCCGGCCAGGCGCAATGCATAATGGATATCGTCACTCTCAAGTGACCAGGCCATCACAAAACGCAGATTTTCTTGCTCGGGGCGTAATTTTGTCGACCAGTAAACATACCTTGCCGAGTGTAACTCCCGACATGCTTCTTCTGCAAACTCGGTGTAGTAAGCTGCATGCAGCCGCTGGAGCTCCTGAGCTTCTTCACTCAAGCTCAGACGCTGACTGGCATAAGCGTGGACCGTCTCAAGCATCGTGAAGCGTAGCTCACCATCCTTGCTTTCGCGAGTGAGCACCAGGTTCTTTTCCACCAAGATTGAGAGCAGTTCGATGATTTTCGAACCGAGGCTGGTGCTGCAAACGCGCTCAATTGCCTTAAGGGTGGCTCCACCGCTGAACACTGCCAGGCGGGTAAACAGGGTCCTTTCTTGTGGGGCGAGCAGCTTTTCGCTCCACTCGATCGTGGAGTAAAGCGTTTGCTGGCGGGCCGACATGTCGCGGGGTCCTTGGGGAAGCACTTCCAGGCTTTCTTCAAGTTGCGCTGCCAGCACAGCCAGCGAGAAAACCTTTGCTTGCGAGGCAGCCAGCCCGAGTGCCAGAGGGAGACCATCCAGGCGAGTGCAGATCTGAATAATGGCCGGCAGTTCTTTCTCGCTTACTTCTAGATTGGGCAGAGCGGAACGAGCGCGCTGGACGAAAAGGTCGATCGCTTCGTATGAGAGCAGTTTTTCGAAGGGCTCTTGGTGTCTAGTCTGCGGCACGCCGACTCTATTTACAGTGCGACTATCAGGAAATCTGGCACAGTCCTCGCTGGGTAACGATGCTGAGCTGGTCAAGCTGCGTTATGCGAAAAGCATTGAACTGAGACTGGTTTGCCCGGCAATGTTGCTAAAATAAATCAAATGCTGTCCAACACCACGTTCATTGAACGCTGGGGATTCGTTGCCGTTTTCGAGCGTTTTTTGCTTCTAAGTAGGTCATCATAAAACTTTAGAAAGCTCAAATCGGCTCTCGTGGAATGGATCATTCTGGTGAAGCAGAACCGTTTCGACCACTTCAATCGATTTATACAGTCCGCTCCAGAGTTGATTGGCACAGGCCAAATCCTTGAGATGCCGCCAGAGCTGCAGCACTTTTATGGTAAGAAGCCCGATCCAAAACCAAAACGATGCGCCCGGACAGCAGCTTGTTTGTGGACGCCGCTTTCTCTCAAGGCCGTACGGAAAGCCCGCTGCACACAGCCTAGTACACGTCCCACCTCTTCCACGCTGAGCACAATCGGTAGCTTGTTTTCCTTGGCCGCTCGAGCGAATTCGAGAAAGTGCCACGCACGCTCACGGTGGTTAAGGGTTGAAAAAATAAGGGTCCTGTGGCATTCTAGCGGTTACCACACCCTAGAGCAAACCACATGGACCCTCAAACCCAATTCTGCCCGAATATGGCCTGCCCCGCAAGGGGTAAAACCGGCGAAAAGAACATGGTCATTCACAGTCGGAAACCTGCACGTTACAAATGTAAAGTCTGTGGTCAGACGTTCTCCTCCAAAGTCGGTACACCTTTTCATCGCTTACATTACTCACCCGAGTTTCGGAAAAGGCAGCCAAGGCGTTACTAGCCCAAAGCCGGGGCGGGACGAAGCTCAATACGGCTTACATCGAGCCGCTGAATGCCACTTTTCGATCTCGCCTGGCCAGTTTGGCTCGCCGCAGTCGGGCCTTGCTCAAGAACCCGGAGACGCTCACACCCCTGGTGTACCTGATGGGCAGCGTCTACAACTTCTGCAGCCAGCATCAGAGCTTGCGTTTGAAGCTGTGGGCTGGTGAACGCGGTTACCGTTGGGTGCGGCGTAGCCCGGCGATGGCATCCGGGATCACCGATCATTGTTGGAGTGTTAAGGAGCTACTTCAGTTTCGAGTGCCAATTCCAGCTTGGGAGCTACCCAGCCATCGTGGCAGGCGTTCCGCAGCCGAAATGGCGCTTATAGAAAGGTGGGGTTCATGACCACCGTATTATGTGGAGCTACCGATTGTCACAAAACGACACAATATGACAGTTTTTTGGATTTATACGGGGGTGTTAACTGTCTCACACCTAAATATTCGTGCAAGTCGCATCTTTACCAACTGTGGACAGGGCAAAGGTCAGCCTGACTCCTGCTCCCCTGTTGCCCTCCCCTTTAGCCACTCTCCATCCAGACTGCTTGACAAATCTTGATTCATATCGTACACTGAGTAAGTGCTCAATCAACTTAGGGTAATCGCATTTGGAAAAGAATTGTATCTGCATACTGAACAAAGCCAGTCCGCGCTTGCTAAAAGCCAATCGGTGAAAGCCGATTTCGTGAATTTCGTTGCAACGATTTATGAAAATTCAGAAATTAATCCCGTTACACCGCGATTGTAAACCCGCGGCTGCAAAAAGGGGTCGAACGGATTCAATGCCCGTTCACAACCCACTTCCAGTGGGTTTGCCTGTCTCAGCGTCGGTTTCAACCGATGCCGTATCTTTCGTTTGCATTCGTGTTCAAAGTGAGTCCTTAAGCTGATGAAAGCCTCCACCCCCGGCCAATCCAACCTACGACAGCAGCAAGCTTCTGCCCGTCGCCGGCAAATACTGGAAGCAGCCGTACGCCTCTTTGCCCGGCAAGGCGTGGCCCGAACCACAACCCGCCAAATTGCCCGCGAAGCCGGCGTCTCTGAAGGGCTGATCTTCAGATATTTCCCCACCAAGCTCGACCTGGTGCGGGCGGTGACCGGCAGCCCGCATGTATTCCTAGGCGACCTGCGCAAAATTTTGAAGGATGCCGAAGCCCGGCCGGTGGGGGACGTCATTCGGCAGGTAGCGACGGTCTGGTTGGACCTGATGCACCGTGAGGCGGACATCTCATCCATCATGTTTGGCGAGGCGCTGATAAACCCTGAAATCGGCGGCATCCTCGACCAGGTCATCGCAGAAGGTGCTGCCGGAATTGAGCGCTTCCTGGATGCCGCCAAGCAAGCCGGCAAGATAACCGCCTTGCTGGATACCCGGACCGTCGCGCACATGTATATGGCCTCGATTCTTATGTTTTTCCTGCGCTATCGCCATTTGAGCGAGGCGGATTGGGAAAGAGAATCGGCCATCTTCGCCAATAATCTCAAGCTTGCCTGGTTGCGCATGGTCGCACCTTGAGCGGCGCTCTCTTTTTTTGCCGAGTTCATTGAGTGAGCGCTCACTTAATTGGAAGGAGATTATGACGGCATACACCACAGATAAAGGAGAAAAGGGAACACCATGAAACTGATCTTATTCGGGGCCAGCGGCCCTACCGGGCTTGAGCTTTGTCGCCAGGCGCTCGCCGCCGGCCATCAGGTCACTGCCGCGGTGCGCCGTCCGGACGATTTTCCGCCCCGCAAAGATGCCCTGGCTGGCCTCCGGGCGGACGTCGCCGACGGCTCATCCCTCGCGCCTGTAATCGCTGACGCTGACGCCGTCCTGTCGACGCTGGGTGCGGCCTACTCGCGTCATGAGATCCGCGTCTACTCGGTCGGGACCAAGGCCATCGTCGACGCCATGCGCGCCAGCCACCACTGTCGCCGCCTGGTAGTTGTGAGCGCCGGCCTGGCCGTCCCTCCGCCCAAGGTGCGCGGCTTCTTCCAGGACCGCATCATGTTTCCCTTCCTGCGCAACGTCGCCGGCCGTACCCTGTACGCCGATATGGCCCGTATGGAGGGCTTCCTCGCCGCCTGCGACGATATCGCCTGGACCGTCATGCGGCCCGGCCGCCTCATCAACGGCGCCTCTGTCTCGGACTATCGTCTGGGTCAGGACTTCCCCCTCGGGAACGTCACCTCGCGTCCCGATCTCGCTGCCGCCATGCTCGCCGAGCTCGGCCCACACGGACATCTCCACGAGAAGGTAGCCCCGACCACCCGCTGACGCCTCTCGCGCTGCGCTCCCCTGGCGCCTGAATGGCGCGCCAAGTTCACTCGCTGGCTCCGGCTTGGCGCCCAAGCTTGTCCTCGCCTGCACGCCTCGCCGCCATACGGTCGCTGAGCAACCAAAAGCCAGCACCGGATGGCATCCCTCTGCTCTTTAGTTGGTCGCAGGAGTCGGGCATTACATTAGCCTGCTTCCCCCTCCTGATATCCTACGCGGTCACCAGCACTGAATCGTCGGGGTATTCAATCATTGTCCGCCCCCATATTCACTTTTGGATCGCGCGATACCTATCCATAACCACGCGAAAAACACGCCGGGGTGTTTTTCAAGTGAAATTTTCTAAGAAATACATTGTGCTAAGTCCGTTTCTTCTGTATACTGGATTCAATACTGGTGGGAAACACGGTCGAATAAAGCACTGATATTAACAGCGGTTGCCATCGACCTCCAAACCGAGATCGCCCTCATCCGCGGGTCCATGCAGCGCCTCCTCACCCCAATGTGAAGATATACTTGAAGGTCATGTTGATCGGGTGTAACTCATTTTCTTGCACTCTTAGATGGCTGGTAATGGGCTCGTCCGATCGGGGTGCGCCGCCAGAGATGATTAGCCACCGGTTTATTCAGACCGCTACTCTTTGGGTTTTGTTTCAGGCAGCTCCTAAACGGTTTCCACCGCGTGCGCTTCGATTGCTTTCGGGGGTGTCGGCGTCCTTGCCAGGCCTCTTTTCTGGCGCTGTTGCTTGTGGCAATAGAATGCGCGATACTAATAATAAGATCCTGACTTCAGCCACGCAGGAATATAAGAACATGAAGTGATCCCCAGTCTATAAGTGGGCCATGATTTTATCCCCGCCCCTGATTAGCCAGAGTATCAAAGCACCAGGTATGACTTGGTAAGGGAGTTTATGCGATGGCGCTTATACCAATCCTCCGCAATGCCAGCGCGACCATTATACGGACGCACCTGCTGTGGTTCTTCTCGGCATTAGCCGTCTTAACAAACGATTTGACAACGATGGTGCAGAACGACTCAACTTGGTTTGGTTGCCTTTCATTGCTGCTTGTCCCAATCGCTCTTCTTGCCTATGCCGGCCAAATAAGATCTGTTCAATTACACCAGGAAGGCACCCCAACATCAATCTCGGAAGTCATCCGGTATTGCACCCAGAAGTTGGGTCAGATTTTAGCCGTATTAATAGTTTCCGTATTGCTCTTTATCATCCTCTTGTTTGTTCTCTTTTTTTTCGCCAGGTTGCTGCTCCAACAGGAAGTTAGCCAGAACGTTCGCAATTCTACACTCTACATTGCTTTTCAGGTTACATCCGCGATGATGATCTTTGCACTATGCGCGATTGTAATATCGAACCTCCCATTGTGGTCCGGTCTGCGCACGTTCTTTCGAGCCATTAAGAAAGATGCCCTTACAATCCTTATTTTAGTATCCATGTTTAGCGGGTTCAGTTATTTCTTCGCTATTTACTTATACCCAAGGATATTTGAAAACTTAATTCGCTTCGCTGGGTACATCCTGGCATCTTTGATATTGCAAGTCACTCAGTCGGCAGTCTTCATCTTTGCTTATCTTCACTACTCTGAAGAGGCTCCGACTATTGGATCAATCGCCAAATCACTTGAAGAAGAAATACAAGGCGATCAGGAAAGTTCGCAACTAAACACCGATCGATAATCATATGCTCGAGTAAACTTCACGGAGGATCCAATGAAAAGAAATCGATTCGCTGAGCGCCATCCATACTGGTTTGTTGCTATTTTAGAAATAGTCGTCATCGTCGTTTACCTCATTGCGGGAACCATTGCCCATTTTTTGAAGCTATCCAACTTGGGTCTCTATGGTCTCGCCAACCTCGGCTTGACCGTTATCCTCGCCGTATTACTGACCGGGATGGGGTGGTGGAAGGCTGTCGGTTTCCGCTCCCCGGATCGAAGAGGCGATTTACTCTATTTTCTCGTCCCCTTCATCCCCATGTTCATTAATTTCATCCCTGGCGTGGAAGTCACCAGTTTTGGCTACTTACTGCAAGTATTCGCCATCACCCTGATGGTGGGGTTCGCCGAAGAAGGTATATTCCGCGGCTTGATGCTCAACGCCCTCAAAGCGCAGGGTCTCTGGCAGGCCGCCATGATCACTGCGCTGCTCTTCGGACTGACTCACGCCCTCAATGCGTTAACCAGGAAAAGTCTGGCGGAAAACCTGGCACAAATCTGTTATGCGCTGGCGATTGGCTTTGCCTTTGCCGCCTTGGTACTGCGAACGCGCCTCCTTTGGCCTCTGGTCTTGGCCCACTGGCTCATTGATTTTATCAACTTTATTCAGATACCCGGTTTCACTTACCCGGCGCCATGGAATGTGTTGATAACCGTAAGCATTGCGGTGGTTTTCACCGCCTATGGCGTATATGTGATGCTGCAGAGGAATCAGGTGAAACTGGTGCCGGCCTGAGCCGGTGCCAATTGGCTCTTGCGTGTAGCCATTTACCTCTAGCTGCTACCCACTGGACAATTTCGTCGTCTCCCGCTTCTCTTTCCGTCAAGTGGATGACACATCATTCAACGGGTTCTGCTACGAAGATTGGGATGACGCGATCGGTTTTGTCCTGGTACTCTTGATAAGGAGGGTATGCTTTTACCGCCACCTTCCAGAGTCGTTCTCTCTCAGCCGAATCTACGACCTCACGAACTCGCATTGCATGTACCTCAAGCTTGTCGCGAATTTCGACGTTGGGATCCGCCTTTAAGTTATGGTACCAAAGCGGATGCTTTGGCGCCCCACCCCGAGATGCCACCAGGATATAGTTGTTTCCGTCCACCACTCTCATTAATGGGGTCTTACGAATAGCCCTTGTCTTCCGCCCGTGATGGGTCACAATGATGACTGGCAGACCCGTGTCCCTTAGTGTTAAACCTTCAGTACCTCCGCTTCCTTCATAAAGTTCAACTTGCTCTGCCACCCATTGTCGCGGACTGGGTATATATTCGCTCACAGTTACCTCCTTTGCCCTGCATCTAGTATACCAGTGCTGTGGTCCACCTATGTTGGCTTTTGCTATTGGCCGGTCCCATTGATAACCGGTTTCCCACCCATGCGCGTAAACAGGGGCAAAAATGACGGGGATAGCGCAATAAGTTGGGGGAGAAAAAGTCAACTCAAGTAGCAGGGCAAACTCAACTCAATAGCCAAGCGACACCTCTACGGGTAAATTAGGTTTACCACGACCGAAAAACCCAAGGAGGTGTC
>OFHG01000996.1_pt1 | contig 10481 bp, 6 predicted proteins | sample 1521931 | NCBI WGS metagenome assembly OFHG01 (sample SAMEA2468438, study PRJEB22500) | soil metagenome | biome: Glassland; feature: Farmland; material: Clay | place: Australia | collected 2013-01-31 | depth 0.55 m | reverse complement strand
GAATCAAGCTCATCGGCGGAGAGAAGCCGGTCAAGGTCGCGGTCTACACCACGGCGACTGAGCTTTCGGTCAATCCGGTCGCCACCCTGCAGTCGGTGCTGAACGCCATGTCGTCCTCCACCCCGGGCTCATCCTCGGCGGACACCGGCGGAGGCACGCAGTTCACCGTCACCGCGGTGAGCGACCCCGCGGCGGCCAGGGAGGCCGTGGCGCCGTAGGTTTCAAAGGGGGAGTACTGCGTCCAGGCCCAGCGGTCGTCGGGCTTGCCCGAATACACACCGTTATTCTCGTCGGGGCCCATCTTCGGATCGTAGATCATGCGATCGGTCTGCGACCCCGCATCGCCGAGATGAGTGTATTGCTTGAGCGACGGCGAGACGATGCCGACGATGGCATGGCCGAAAACCTTGTATTGCGCGAGCAATTGCAAGACGCCGTGGCGGATCTGCTGCAACGCATCGGGCACGCCGTCGGGTCGGCGGATTTGCGCCGCGTGGGCCTTTTCGTCTATCGTGTCCTCGTCCCAGTTCAGCCCGAACAGCTCACGCCCCCAGACCAGGTCGCGAACAACTTCCGCGTTTTGCGGCGTCTGGATGTCGAAATCGCCGGCATCCTGCCAGCCGCCGACATTGAGGCCGGGAATATGCTCGCCGGGCTTGAAGGGCGAATCCAGATGCGGGCCCATGCTGTAGCCATCGAAATGGCCGATATTGGGCGGTGCCTGACGCGCATCGTCCATATGCGAAAGGCCTTCCCAGGTCCGATATTGCTCCTGAACGGACATATGATCCATTTGCTCAGCGAGATAGGTATCGAGCGAGGGCTGCCAGATATGCGCATAGGCATCCTTGGCGATACGGAACGGATCGAAGCGGTGTCCTGCATAGGAAATCGCGTAGAGGCCGGGCGTGCGCACGCTCGAAAAATCGAACGTGGCATAGTCGTAGCGCATCCACTTGCCCCACGGCTTGATGGTGCCTTTGAAGGCGACCGTCTCCTTGCCATTGGCATTGATCTTCAACAGTTCGATGGCGCTCGGCGCCTTCATGTTCGGATCGAGTTCGACGATCGCGACCTTTGAGCGATCCGGGGTGTAACCCGCCTGATTGAAGGAGACGACGGGTTTGCGCACCCAACCCTTTATGACGTTCGGACGTATGTGCCAGACGATGGCGTTCGTCGTCTTGCCGGCGGGGATCAGCGCGCGCACCACGAACCAGCCGTTCTGCGCGCGGTTCCGCGCATCGTAGAGCGAAAGCGGCGCACCGGCAGAGGTGATGGTCACGCGCGTGTCGGGATCGGCCGGCGACAACACGATGGTCTTGTCGCCCGAGGCCAATGGCATCGGATCGCCCGAACCATCCTTCGCCATCGGTCCATCCGGATTGCGCGGGAAGACACCCGTGGCATCACCCAGGATATAGGTCTTGCCGAAATAGGCGGTGGGCAGGAAATCCATATTGAAGCCCGCCTTGCCGACGAGCTTTGCCGGCAGCGGCTTGTCGAGATCGACCGCGACGCGAAAGCCTGTGCCTTCTGGCGTGAGGACGACGCGATAGCTCAGCAGATGATTGGGAAATGCGCTGGTCACGGTGATTTGATCGTGCCCGGGGCCCCGCTCGCGTTTGACGAAGAGCGGGACCGGATTCCATTGCTCCGGCGTGGGGCTGAGGCGCACCGCACCATCGGTCGCAATGCGATCGCCATGCAGGATGATCTGGATGCCGGCATTCTTTTCATCGCGAAACACAGGGTGGAAGTGCATCTGGTCCGCGATGACGCTGAGACCCTGCATTTCCAGCGTCTCGTTCGGGCTCACCGTGAGCCCCGGTGCGGCTGCCGCGAGGCAAGGTTGAATGAGCAAGGCTGCAGCAAACCACACGACCCGCATGACGTTCCTCCATATTGATAGCGCTATCATTTCCCGAGACTGTGCGGCAATCCGGGCCGGGATTCAAGCCCTACCCGCCTGCCATGCGCCATCCGCGTCCGAGGCAATCACAACCCTCACGGACGCAGGCGTGAGGGGAAACGCTCACCGAAGCGGCAATGCCGATCTCACAACAGTCCCGGTTATCGCTATTTGGAGATGCGAATTACCCCCGCGATGGGAGCGATTGCAGCAGAGCCTGGCAACCGGCGACGGCCTGACGTGTCGGCTCGATGACGATGCAGCGCATATCGTCGCTCTGTGTGTGATGGAAACGGTGGCAACCGAAAAAGCCGGCAACCGTTTTGTATCCGGCTTCGTGAACCGGCGTAAGTTCGCCAGCCGTAAACCGACTGGTCGAATAAGGAGCATCGATACCCACCTGCCCTGCAAAGGCGCGCTTGGCCACATCCAACATGTTCGGGCTGACAACGAGATAGCGCTGCGGATCCGCATCCGGCAGCGGCAGCATGGGCGGGATCAATTCGTGCCAGTCCCGCGCGGCGACGGCGGCGCCAAGCGCAAGCCACATCGCCGTCTTTTCGGGCGGAGGGGCGACGGCCCGGATGGATCGGTCCGCGCCCAGATATTCATATTCATGCGCACTGTTGGCGATGAAGCAGAGATGGTAGGCGTCCAATGCTGTGGGCGACCAGCGCGCCAGCGCCAGCCATGCGGCAACGCCGGGCCCGCGCTCGCCGGCGCAGACGAACCAGCCCGAACGCGGCGTCGAGATCACGATCCAGTCAGACTTGCCGCGATCCAGACGGCCGACAAGATTAAAGGCGTCGCGCCTGCCGCCCTTGCCCGTCATGACGAGCGTGCCGCTGTCGCCGCGCATCGCAGCGGCGCGGAACGGAATTGCGAGTTTCGGTGCCAGCACGGCCGTAGGCACATCGAACATCGGCTTGTTGCCGTCGGTGTTGAGCGCGATTGCCTCGCCGGTTGGACCATTGGTGATGAGTACTGCCGCGCGCGCGCCTTTCGCGATGGCAGCATGCACAGCTTCGCGGACAGGCTTCTCCAGCGCAGAGGAATGACGCCAGGACGGCAAATCGATCAGCGCAATCGCACCTGAGAGCGACTGCTCCGGCAGGATATACGGATCAATGCGAACGAAACGACCCGTAACGCCTGCTTCACTCGTAGGGACGACGATCGCCTGCGGGATTACGGTTGCAGCGTGGCTTCCCATTGTCAGTTCGGCACGGTGCGGATTGAAGAAAGGCACGGACACGGTCTCCCGCGCGACCTTGAAGCCTTGGGCTTTCAGCTCCGATTCCAGCCATTCGCCACATGCATTGTCGCCGGGACCGCCAGACGCCTTGATACCGAAGCCGACATAACGCTGCAGATCCCGATGAACGCTGTCCGGCACAATGCCAGCGAGGCTGTCGGAAACAGGCGCAAGGCCGGCAGCGAGCCCACCGGTGGCCAACACTTGCCGACGCGTCGGTCCATTCACAGTTTCGGTCATTTCTTCTTCCTCCCATTCGGCGTGGCACGAATGGCCACGCACGACGATTGTCTCGTGCGATGATAGACGAGCCGACGCTTCAACCTTCTGACACGTCTACCAACTATTTCATTTCGAACTCCGATATATCTTGACAGCTTCGCGAGCGACGAAGAAGGATCGCCGCAACCAAACGGGGAGCGAAACGCAGATGTCGAAGGCGATAACGCGAATTGCATTGATGGCGGCGGCTTCGTTCTGCGTTGCAGGAAGCAGTGTCGCACTCGCGGCAAATCCCAACCAACCCACTGTCGCGATTTCGCAAGGCACATTGGCCGGACAGATCGGCGCGAATGGCGTGGAAACGTTCAAGGGCATTCCTTACGCCGAACCGCCTGTCGGCGATTTGCGATGGAAGGCCCCGGTCGCCGCCGCCCCCTGGAAAGGCCTGCGCGACGCGTCGGCGTTCGGCGCGAGCTGCATCCAGCCCAACTATCCCTCGAACAGCGTCTATGCCGATAATCCGGCGACGATGAGCGAGGACTGCCTGACGCTCAACATCTGGACGCCGCCGCACGCCCACAAGGCGCCGGTCATCGTCTGGATTTATGGCGGCTCGCTCACCGTCGGCGGTAGTGCGGAGCCGATGTATGACGGCGGCAAATTCGCCGGGCATGGCGTGGTGTTCGTGTCGTTTAATTACCGGCTCGGACCGCTGGGCTGGCTGGCACTGCCGGCGCTGAGCAAAGAGTCGCCGCAGGGCGTCTCCGGCAATTACGGCCTGCTCGACCAGATCGCCGCGCTCAAATGGGTGCGCAAGAACATCACGGCCTTTGGCGGCGATCCCAACAACGTCACGATCATGGGGGAATCGGCGGGTGCGCTCAGTGTGACCTATCTGCTGTCGAGCCCGCTGGCGCGCGGCCTGTTCCAGAAGGCCATTGCGGAAAGCCCGAACATGCGCTCCTTCCCGGAGCTCAAGCGCGCCGATCACGGCCTGCCCTCCGCCGAAGAGATCGGACTGAAGGTTCAAAAGGCTGCCGGCGCATCCAGCCTCAAGGCCTTGCGTGCGATGAGCCCCAAGGCGCTGACCATCGCCGCGTTCCAAACAAGATTTCGCCCTCAGGGCACGATCGACGGCTATGCCCTTCCGCATCAGATCGTCGAAATTTTTGATCGGGGCGACGAGGCGCATGTGCCATTGCTCGCCGGTTTCAACAGCGGCGAGATCCAGACATTGCGCGCGGGCTTGCCGACCCCGCCGGCCACGCGCGCGGCCTATGTCCGCGAAATCCGAAAGCGCTATGGCGAGCTGGCGCCCGCGTTCCTGAAGCTTTACCCGGGCGACAATATCGAGGCCAGCATGCTGGCGACCGTCCGCGATGCGCTCTTCGGTTGGGCTGCTGAGCGGATGGTGCGCAAGGAGGCGGCTGCGGGCGTGCCGTCCTACCTTTACCTGTTCGATCACGATTACCGCGCCGCGCGCGAGCGGGGTTTGCGCGCCTTCCATGCCAGCGAATTTCCGTTCGTCTTCGGCCATGTCGAACCGGAAGCAAAGCTGCCCGTGAACTGGCCGCGCCCGGAAGGCACAGAGGACGTCGCGCTGTCGGACGCGATGATGAATTACTGGACATCCTTCGCGCGGGCGGGCGTTCCCGCTGCGCCCGGTCATCCGGCCTGGCCGCGCTTTGCGCCCGGCAAGCACTATATGCTGTTCGGCGACAAGCCCGTGGCGTCGACCGATCCCTATCCCGGCATGTACCGGCTGAACGAGGAAGTGGTGTCGCAACGGCGCCGGGCCGGCAACCAGCAATGGTTCTTCAACGTCGGTGTGGCCGCGCCCGTACCCCATGAGTGAATTCTAGGATCAAGATATTCATTCACACAATAATGAAATTGACAGGGCTGGCGCCCCGGCCGCATAGTCCCCAAAAGAGCGATATAGCAATAACGCCCATGGGGGGAGCGCCGGTGAAGACGATGGCCATCGTGCCCAGAACGACGTTGGCCCGTGCGCCGCATCGAACCGCCCTTCCCCCATCCCCCACCCGGCAGGGGCGCTGAGCGATGGAAGCGCAGGCGCCTGCGACAGCGGCCGAGATCTCCGCCGCAACCGGTGCCCTGCCGGCAGTCCCCGGCAAGCGCGCCTGGGTTGTGCTCTGGATGCTGTGCTTCGTCTATGTGCTGAATTTCCTCGACCGGCAGCTCTTCTCGATCCTCGCCAAACCGATACAGGACAGCCTGCACATCTCCGACGGCCAGCTCGGCCTGATCGGCGGGCTCTATTTCGGGATATTCTATACCTTCATCTCCATTCCCGTGGGCTGGATCGCCGACAAGACCAACCGGGTCTGGGTGCTGACGCTCGCCTGCGCGATCTGGAGCGGTGCGACGATGGCCTGCGGCCTTGCCATAACCTACGCCCAGCTTGCCGCCGCGCGGATGACCGTAGGATTCGGTGAGGCCGGCGGTGTCCCGCCGTCCTACGCGATCATCTCCGACTATTTTCCCTCCGGCCGCCGCGGCACGGCGCTCGGCATCTACAATCTCGGCCCCCCGATCGGGGCAGCGTTGGGTGTCGCATTCGGCGCCTCGATCGCTGCCGTCTATAGCTGGCGCGACGCCTTTATCGTTCTCGGGGCGGCCGGCGTGCTCGCAGCGGTGTCGATCATCGTGATCGCGCGCGAGCCGCGCCGCGGCGCGCTCGATCATCCTGCGGCCGACGCCCATGCCATTGCGGATGCGGCATCCAGCTTCGGCCAAACGATCAAGATGTTCTTCGGGCGACCGTCGCTGGTGCTGGCCGCGGTCGCCAGCGGCGTGACGCAGATCATCACCTATGGCGCGGGGAATTTCACAACGCTCTTCCTGATGCGCGAAAAGGGCATGACCCTCGAGGAGGTAGCCCTCTATATTGCGCTGATCATCGGCATCGGCATGACCGCAGGGATGTTCGTTTCGGGCCGCATCATCGACCGTTTCACCCGTCGCTCGAAGCAAGCCTACGCGCTGATCCCCGCGGCGTCTCTGGCGCTGGCAATCCCGTTCTATCTGGCCTTCGTCTGGGCGCCTTCCTGGCAACTGGCGACCGTCTTTCTGATCGGCCCGTTCTTCCTCAACTATTTCTACCTGTCGTCATCGGTGACGCTGGTGCAGGAAGAAGTCCGCCCCGATCAGCGCGTCATGTCGGGCGCCTTGCTGCTCCTGATCATGAACCTCACCGGCATGGGGCTGGGGCCGACGTTCGTCGGCGAGGTCAGCGATTTCTTCCACACCAGCCATCCGCATCATTCCCTGCAGATCGCCTTCTATCTTCTCACGCCATGCTACCTGATCGCGATCGGGCTATTCCTCTGGCTGGCGCGGGTGCTACGAAACGAAAGCCGATAGGGGCTCGCCATGGCTAACATTCGTCGTCTCCTCATTTCGCTCGCGGCGACGCTCTGCCTCGCCGCACCCTCTGCCGCTTCCGCCGACGGCGCTCCGGTCGTGAATGCGCCCGCCGGGCAGCTGACAGGAATAACGGAAGGCGGATTGCAAGTCTTCAAGGGCATCCGCTACGCCGTGCCGCCTGTGGGCTCGCTGCGCTGGCAGCCGCCGCAGCCCTTGCCGCGATGGCAGGGCATCAAGACCGCAACAGCATTCGGACCCGAATGCGTCCAGCCGAGATCGCGGGGGAAAAGCATCTACACCGGGGCCCCGGTGCCGATGAGCGAGGATTGCCTGACTCTCAACATCTGGGCGCCGGCCCATGCGCACAACGCGCCGGTCTTCTTCTGGATCTACGGCGGAGCATTGTGGGGCGGCGCGAACCGCGATCCTGTCTATAACGGCACAAGGCTGGCCCAGCAGGGTCTTGTCGTGGTGACGATCAATTACCGGCTCGGCGTGCTCGGCTGGCTGGCGCATCCTGAGCTCAGTGCGGAATCGCCGCTCCACATCTCGGGCAATTACGGCCTTCTCGACCAGATCCGGGCGCTTGATTGGGTCAAGCGCAACATCGCGGCCTTCGGCGGCGATCCGTCCAATGTGACGATTGCCGGCGAGTCGGCGGGCGGGCTGAGCGTGATGTATCTGATGGCGTCGCCCGAGGCGCGCGGGCTGTTCGCCAAGGCGATCGCCGAAAGCGCCTATATGATCTCAACGCCGGCCCTGCGCGGACGCAAGTTCGGGCAGATGTCCGCCGAAGCAGAAGGCGTGAAGTTCGCGTCCGCCTTCCACGGCGCGAATATCGCCAAGCTGCGCACGATCAGCGCCGATAAGCTCACCGCCGTGGCTGCTGCAACAGGCTTTCCACCCTTCGGAGCGGTCGACGGACATATACTGCCAGGCCAACTCTTCGATATTTTCGGCAAGGGCGAGCAGGCGCATGTGCCCATCCTCGCCGGTTTCAACAGCGGCGAAATCCGTTCGCTCAGGATGCTCGCACCGCCCCCACCCAGCAGTCCGAAGGTCTATGAGAAAACCATCCGCGCGCACTATGGAGATCTTGCAGACGCCTTCCTGAAGCTTTACCCGGCAACTCACATGCAGGAGAGCATCTGGGCCACAACCCGCGATGCGCTTTATGGCTGGACCGCCGAACGGCTTGTCAGGCAGCAGACGGCAATCGGCGAGCCCTCCTACCTCTACTTCTTCGATCACAGTTATCCCGCCGCCGACAAGGCGGGGCTCCACGCATTCCATGGCAGCGAACTGCCTTATGTGTTCGGGACTGCCGATGCCACGCCGCCGCTGTGGCCGAAGATTCCGAACACACCGGTGGAACAGCGGCTGTCGGATGCGATGATTGCCTATTGGGCCAGCTTTGCGCGAACCGGACGTCCCGAAGCTGCAGGCGCCCCGGATTGGCCGGCCTATGGCAAGACCGCCGGCTATATGGACTTCGCGGATAGCCCGCAGCCGTCCCATCATCTTCTGCCCGGCATGTACCAATTGAACGAGGCAGTCGTCTGCCGGCGCTATGCGGCCAGTGATGTTCCCTGGAACTGGAATGTCGGCCTCGTATCGCCACCGCTTCCGGGCAAGACCGCAGACTGCAAATAGGGCGCGCGCAACGACACCCGGCAAGACACAACCGATGGACGAGGCCGCCGCATGAAACTCTCCGATTTCAAATTGACCGAGAGCGATTTCGGAACCTTCGGCCGGGGACTGCAGCGCCCCGAATGCGTATGGGCTGACCGCGACGGTATCTGGGTGTCCGATATGCGTGGGGGCGTTGCCCGGATGCGGGGGGATGCCGATCCGGACCTGCACGGCTCGGGGATCGTCGAGCCCAACGGGTTCAGCCGCCGACCCGATGGCAGCTTTGTGGTTGCCGGGATCGGTGATGGCCGGTTCCACATCATCGCGCCCGACGGAAAAACTCGCATCCTGCTGGACAACTTCGACGGCAAGCCACTCGGCACGGTGAATTACGCCTGCGCCGATGGGCCGGACCGAATCTGGCTTTCGATGATGACGCGCCTGCCCCGTTGGGATGCGGCGCTGACATCTGAGAATGGCGACGGCTACATTTTGCGCGTCGACGGCGATGGTGCGCGATGTGAAATCGTCCCCGATGGCCTGGATCTGCCAAATAAAGTGAGGGTCTCCCCCGACGGGCGATATCTCTCCGCGGCCGACACCATGGGATGCCGGATCGCGCGCTCCGCGATCCGGCCCGACGGCTCGCTCGGTCAGAGGGAGACGGTCGGGCCCGAGAGCCTCGGCCGTGGCGCACTCCCGGACGGCATCACCTTCGACCCCTGGGGCAATCTCTGGATCACAATCATCAGCCAGAACGGCCTGACCGTGATCGACAAGCACGGAGAGGCCCATATCGTCTATCGCGAGATGAATGAGGCGGCCGTCGAAACCATGGCTGTCGGCATTGAGCAGCGCAACGGCGTTGTCGATCACCTTGTGGCCTGCGCGTCGGAGAGCGGCCCGCTATCGCTGCCGACCAGCATTGCATTCGGGGGGCCGGATGGCCGCACGGCCTATGTCGGGACCCTGCCGCTGGCTCACCTGCCGACGTTCCGATTGCCGGCCGAATTAAAATAGTGAGAGACGCAGCGATGCCCATGCATGATGACGCCCGCAATCCCGTCATGAAAGTCGCGATTGCGGCGGCGACAGGAGCATCTATCGAGTGGTACGATTTCTTTATCTACGGAACTGCCGCGGCTCTGGTCTTCCCAACGCTCTACTTCCCCCAGACGCTAAGCCCCTATGTTGCCCAACTCGCTGCATTCAGTACGTTCGCAGTAGGCTTTCTTGCCAGGCCCGTCGGCGGCGCACTGTTCAGACATTTTGGCGACCGCTTTGGGCGGAAAACCACCCTAGTCATCGCTCTAATGATCATGGGAAGCGCATCCACACTGATCGGCCTGTTGCCTGGTTATAAGGTCCTTGGCGACCTTGCGCCGCTCCTGCTCGTGATCTTGCGGTTCGTTCAAGGCCTTGCTGTTGGCGGACAATGGGGCGGCGCCGTCCTTCTTGCGGTCGAGAGCGCACCACCAGAGAAGCGAGGATATTTCGGAAGCTTTGCCCAGATCGGCGTGCCGATCGGGCTGGTGCTGGCGAACGCCGCTTTCTATATCGTCGGCGCATGGCTCGGGCCGGACGCGTTCCAGTCATGGGGCTGGCGGCTGCCATTCCTCCTCAGCATCGTGATCGTCGGCGTCGGGATGTATATTCAGTTCCAACTGGAGGAGACTGCGGAGTTCAGCAAGGAGGCGATAGAGCACGCGCCGGGGGCCGTACCCGTCGAGAAGAAATCTCCCATACTGGATGTGATGGTTGCACACCCGAAGGAGATCGCGCTTGCCGGCGGAGCATTCATCGCGAACAACATCTGCTTCTATGTCGCGATCACCTATGCCATCGCATATGGGACATCCACGCTGCATCTTCCGAAACAGTTGATGCTTTCGGCTGTGATGATCGGCAGCATAGCCATGATTCCGGCGTTGATGATTTCAGGCTGGTTGTCTGACAAGTGGGGCCGGGTCGGGATATTCATGACCGGCGCTGCTCTGGCAGGCTTGTGGGCGCTCGTATTTTTCCCACTGATGGACACCGCGTCTTCCATTCTTGTGACGCTTGCGA
>OFHG01000995.1_pt1 | contig 10481 bp, 7 predicted proteins | sample 1521931 | NCBI WGS metagenome assembly OFHG01 (sample SAMEA2468438, study PRJEB22500) | soil metagenome | biome: Glassland; feature: Farmland; material: Clay | place: Australia | collected 2013-01-31 | depth 0.55 m | reverse complement strand
ACCACACCTCCTTGGTCGCCACATCCTTGCCCCCGATGCGGTTGTCGAAGAAGAGCACGTTGGCCTTCACGCCCTGCGCGTAGAAGATGCCGGTCGGCAGGCGCAGGATGGTGTGCAGCTCGGTGTTCTCCATCAGCTTCTTGCGCACCGTTTCACCCGCACCGCCCTCGAACAGCACGTTGTCCGGCACCACCACGGCTGCCTTGCCGGTGCTCTTCAGCATGGTGCGGATGTGCTGCACGAAGTTGAGCTGCTTGTTGGAGGTGGAGGTCCAGAAATCCTGGCGGTTGTAGGTGAAATCCTCCTTCTCCAGTTCTCCCTCGGCATTGGTCGAGGTCATGCTGCTCTTCTTGCCGAACGGCGGATTGGCCAGGACGATCTCGTATTCGCCGTGCTTCCCGGCCAGTGCATCCTTGGTCGTCACTGGCAGACCGTTGTTCAGCGGCATGTCGGCGTCTGACTCACCCCCGATGCCATGCAACAGCATGTTCATCGCGCAGAGCCGTGTCACGCCATCAACGAGTTCCACACCGCGCAGCGCGTCGTAGCGCAGGTGGCGCTTCTGGTCGGCGCCAGTCTGATGGTGGTGCTGATTGCAGCGCTGTTCGCATACATTCACTAGTTTCGCCGAGTCAATCAGTGGAACTCACGGGGGGAAGATGACGATTCAGTCTTTGAATGCCCGGAACGTGTTTTGGGAAGCCGCCAAGCAGCAAGGCCCGGCGCTGGCTTGTGGCATCACGGTGGCGGCGGTTGTGGTTGCGCTCTTTCACGCGGCGCTGGGAGCCACGCTGGCCGGCTGCGGCCTGGCGCTGGCTCTGTTGTTTGCCCGGACGTGGCGCAATCTCAAATCGTCCTGAGCGCCCGGCGGGTTAAAGCCCGGCTCTGAATTCATGGATCTCTCGCTGCAAATTCTGCTGTTTGTTGCCCTGCTCATCCTGCTGGCGAAAGCCGTGGGAGGACTGAGCGGCCGCATGGGCTTTCCCGTCGTCCTGGGCGAGCTGATGGCCGGAGTGATTCTGGGCCCGACGCTCCTCGACGTGTGGCAGTTGCCGTGGTTTGCCTCGGGCGCCCATTCGGGCGCCGTGGCGGCGTTGTCGCTGCCCGCGGTCGTCAAAGTCCTGGCGCAATTGGGCGTTGTGGTCCTGATGTTTCTGGCCGGACTCGAAACCGACATCGAAATGATGAAGGACAGCGTGGGGCCGGCGTTCTGGTCGGCGTCGGGCGGGGTCCTGCTGCCGCTGGCGGGCGGAGCGGCGTTGGCGCGCGCGGTCGGTTTCAGTTGGGCTGAATCGGTTTTTGTCGGGACCGTGCTCACGGCCACCAGCGTTTCCATTACCGCGCAGACGCTGATGAACATGGGCCGGCTGAGGACCAAGGTCGGTTCCACCATTCTCGGCGCGGCGGTGATTGACGACGTGCTGGGGCTGATGGTCCTTTCCTTCGTCGTCGCCGCCGAAGGCAACTCCGGCTCGATGCACGGCTCCGGCTGGGCGGGCATCGGCATCACGTTGCTGCGCGCAACGCTCTTTCTCGGCCTCAGCTTCTGGCTGGGCCCGCCGCTGATGCGCAAGCTGTTTGACCGGCACGATCGCTTTCGCGAGCCGCACACTTCGGTGGCCGTGGCGCTGGGCACGTGCTTCATTCTTGCCTTCCTCGCCGAATACGGAGGCGGCATGGCCGCCATCACCGGCTCCTATCTGGCCGGGCTCTTTATGGCCATGACGGCGGGGCGCGAGCGCTTGCTGGTGGACCTGCGCGCCATGAGCAATTCCTTCTTTGCGCCGCTCTTCTTTGTTTCCATCGGCCTGGAAATCAACGCGCGCGAGCTGGGCGGCCAGTTCGGATTTTTCGCCCTGCTTTTCGTGCTGGCCGCGGCCGGGAAGGCGCTGGGCTGCGGGGTGGGCGCGTGGTTCAAGGGAATGAAGGTCCGCGACTCCGTGGCGGTGGGCGTGGGCATGATTCCGCGCGGCGAGGTGGGCCTGATCACTGCCAGCATCGGTTGGGCGGCGGGTGTGATCGGCGGACCGGTTTATTCGCTGCTGGTGATCGTTGTCCTGGCCACGACTCTCATCACGCCCGTACTGCTGCGCCTTGCCTTGCCACAAGAGCCCGCAGTTGGGCTCGTCGAGAGCGCGGCTCTCGCGGCGGATCTGGCCGGAGAGTCTTGAAGAGCGCCTGAAAGTTCGGCGAGCACAGGTTTTTGCGGCCGAGCGGGTCCCCGGCCGCCTGGGGCGCAGGAGTTGGGCCCGATCCTGATTCCAGACCATCGAATGCGAGGAAACTCAACATATGACGAAAATTGAAGCGATCATCCAACCTTCGCGGCTTGACGCGGTGAAAGCGGCGCTGCAGGAGGTTGGCGTCGAGGGCATGACTATCTGGGAGGTGCGGGGCCACGGCCGCCAAAAGGGTCACACCGAGGTCTACCGGGGCAACGAGTATTCCGTGGACCTCCTGCCCAAAATCAAGCTCGAAGCGGTCATTCCCAATCAGCTTTTGGACAGCGCCGTTGCCGCCATCCTCAAATCGGCCAAGACGGGAAAGATCGGCGACGGCAAGATCTTCCTCAGCAAGCTGGATGACGCCATCCGCATCCGCAACGAGGAGCGGGGCGAGGCCGCGCTGTAGCCTTGCCCGTGCGCCTTCTCGGCTTGCGCCGGTCGGGCTGCGGCGGGTCGAACTGTAGCCGCCCGCAGCAGCCCACAGATTGCTGTTGACGCCGCCTATCACTTTGTGTATAGTCATTGCCCGGGAATGCCCGGACTTCACCGGCACGCTTGGAGGAAGCGGGCCGAGGAAATGCCGGCATTCCGTTCCACCCCCCTCGACACGCCAGGCGAAGGGACAATCCCGACAACTCTACGCTGATGATGCTGAAAGCGGCCGGCATTTGAGTTGGCCAGCCCTGGACTCCGACGCGATGCAGACTTTGTATCGTCAAGTTCCTCTCTATCTTCTTCTGCCGGACCTGGCGGCTGTCGCCTTCATCCTCTACTTTTCCTATCGCTGGGCCCGCGCCCGAGCTGAGCGTGCCCTGGAGCAAGCTGGCATTGCCCGTTATTCCAGCCTTCATCTGTTCGGCTCGGCGCTCTCTGAAAGCAAAAGCTCAAAGGAAATGATCGAGCAAACGCTCGACCGCACGCTTCAGGCTCTGGCATCCGACATCGGCTGCCTGCTTCTACAGGTTCCCCTGCCAGAAGGCATGGGCGGCACCGGGGCGCGGGGAGTCTCGCCGGAGCTTCGGACCCGCTTGGGGGATGGCCCTCTGCGCAAGTTTCTTATTCACAGCTCAGAACGTTGGGGCGAGCTCATGGTTTTCCCGGACTTGCGCAATCCGGTGCTGGCGGCCGCCTGGCAACGCGATCCGCAGTTCCTGGAATTCCAGAATATTTTCATGGCGGAAGGGATCAGCACGCTGATCGTTCTGGGATTGCGCGTCAGAGACAAGTGCTGCGGGACGCTGGTCGTGGGGAGCCAGCGTCATCGCTCCTATCTCCCTGGCGAGCTTAAGCTGTTGCTCGGACTCGGCAACCAAATCAGCGTGGCGCTGGAGAACCGTTTCCTGCAGATAGCGGCCGAGCGGCACCAGGAGGAGTTGCGCCTGCTGCACCATATCGGTGAAGCGCTTTCGACCACGTTTGATACCCAGCTTCAACTCCAGATTTTGCGCCGCGAACTGAAGGGACTGCTGGGCGAGGTCAATTTCGCCCTCGCGATTCAGGACCCTGCCGACATGCGCGTGGATTACACCTATGCCTTCGAGAACGGCGACCGCCTGTCCAGGGGCGAAAGGCTGATGGAATACGTCCTGCATTCGCGCGCGCCGCTGATGCTGAGCACGGATTTCGACGCCGCTTCCCGCGCTCTTTCTATCGAGCCGACCGAATACATCCTCTGTACGGGCGGTCAGCCCTCTTCGTCGCCTGAATTCCAAAAGGCCGTGCGCGGCATGACCACGGGCCGCAGCGGCCCGCGCATTCGCACCTGGTGTGGTGTTCCCGTTCATTTCTCGGACAACTCCGTGGGCGTGCTGGCGCTGGTGGATTACGAGCGCGAGCGGGCGCTCGACAAAAAGCAGTTTGAGTTCCTGCAGGTGCTGGCGGGAGGAGTGGCGGTCTCGCTGGAAAACGCGCGCCTCTTCCAGCGCGAGCAGCGCCGCGCGCGGCACCTGGCGTTCCTGAACGAAATCGGCCGCAAAGCCGCGGCCGTGCTCAACCCGCAGGAGCTGCTGGCGAGCATCTGTCCGCAAATCCGCCAGGCCTTCGGCTACGACCTGGTGCGCATCGAGACGCCCAACGGCGCCGCGGACGAATTGGAAGTCGCCGCCGAGGACGGCCATGCGACGCAGGTCCTGGGCCGGCGCTTCAAACGCGGAGAAGGATTCGCCGGCGTCGCGGCGGCGAGTGGCGAGCCCATCCTGACCAACCGCGTCGAGCGCGACGAGCGCTACATCCCGCTCGAGCCCAACATCGCCTCGGCGCTCAGCCTGCCGCTCAAGTACGGCGCCGAAACCCTGGGCGTGCTCAGCATCGCCAGCTTCAAAGAGGACAGCTTCGCCTCGCAGGACGTGCTGACCCTGCGCACCCTGGCCGACCAGCTTGCCGTGGCCCTCTACAACGCGCGCGCCTATCAGAAAGCCACCGAGCAGGCCATCACGGACGGGCTGACGCAGCTCAAAACGCATCGCTTCTTCATGGAGGCGCTCGACTCCGAATGGCGCCGCGCGCCGCGCGCCGGGCACCACTTCTCGCTCATCATGATGGATCTGGATAATTTCAAGTCCGTCAACGACCGCTCCGGGCACCTGGAGGGCGACCGCATCCTGACCGCCGTGGCGCGGCTGATCGAGGCGCGCTCCCGGCAATCGAACGTCGTGGCCCGCTACGGCGGCGACGAATTCGCCATCCTGATGCCCGAGGGGAACGTCGAGCAGGCGGAGATCCTGGCCGAACGCCTGCGCTCCGCCATGGCCGCCGATCCTTTCCTGGCCGGCCACGCGGTGACGGCGAGCTTCGGCATCTCCTCGTTCCCCGTACACGGCGCGGCCCCGGAAGAAATCCTGCGCGTGGCCGAAGCGGGCATGTACCTGGCCAAGCACCACCACGGCAACTGCGTGCGCGTGGCCTCTCCCGAAGCCGTGTCCGGCAAAGGCCAGTGGGAACACCAGCTCATCGAGGCTTACCTGGGGGTGGCGGTCAAGCGCATGTTCTCGACCGGCCCCGAAGCTTTCAACCAGTATTTCCAGCGCTTCCAGCAGGCCGCGCAAAAGGCCGGCGACGAAGGCCTGTCACTGCTCGATACCGTCACCGCGCTCGCCTTCGCCATTGACGCCAAGGACCATTACACCCAGGGCCATTCCCAGTCCGTCTCGCGCCTGGCGGCGCAGATGGCGCGCTACATCGGCCTGGACGAAGCGCAGGTGGAGGAAATCCGCCTGGGCGCCATCCTGCACGACATTGGCAAAATCGGCGTGCCCGAAACCCTGCTCAACAAGCCCTCCACGCTCACGCCGGACGAATTCGAAATCATGAAGAGCCACACTGTCCTGGGGTGGAAGATCCTCGAGCCGCTCAAAGTGAAATCCATCGAGCGCATCCGCGGCATGGTCCGCCATCATCACGAGCGCTTCGACGGCCGCGGCTACCCGGACGGGCTGGTGGGCGAAGACATCCCGCTCGGCGCGCGCATCATCTCCATCGCCGACTGTTTCGACACCATGATTTCGCGCCGCGCGTACAAAGAAGGCGTACCCATTGCAGAAGCGCTTCAGGAAATCCAACGCGCCAGTGGCGGACATTTCGATGCTGCGCTCGTCGTCGCCTTCCTTGAATCACTGCAAGCCATGCGCGATCCCTCAGTTCGCGGCCGCATGGAACAATCCGCCAATTAGCCGATCTCACGCAAATGACTATCGCAGACGGAAGCTGAACTCCGCCCCTGATATTTGCGGAAAAAACTGGCCTGAAAGAGGGATCTAGGATCTCGGCTCGTTTGAGGCGGGGTCTTTCGGTTCTGGCTCCGGGCTCTCTGCGCTGAGAATGCGGGCCGCCTGTTCCAGCCGGCGGCGCATCTCGTGCGTCGCTTCTTCGGTTTGGGCGCGATGGGCGGCCAGCGCCGCGCCCGTGAACTCCTGTACGCGGCGCTCGAAGGTATCGAGGGAATTCTTGAGCTGGGCTTCCAGCCGTGCCGCGGCTTGGTCGCCCCAGTCTTTCAAAACCACCGTCGCCATTCCAATCTGTTTATAGACTGCGTCGGCAGCTTCCTTGGCGGCACCTTCCGCGCGGCTCTTGATCTCAGTAATTACGCGCTGGCCGGCCTCGCGGCCCTGCGCCTCAATCCGGCTCAGGATGGCCTGCTGTTCGGCCTCTCCCGCCTGGCGCAGGTTGCTTGCGACCTGCTGCGCGCTCTGCGCCAGGAATTCCTGAAGCGTCGCCTGAAGCTGAAGGGTGAACTGTTCGGTGGCCGCGCGAGCTTCGCTCGAAAATGCTTCCACGGACTCGAGCGCCAGCGCGGCAAGCCGCCCCCGGGTTTCCTGAACCAGTTCCTGCGTCGCGGCTTCCAGCGTGCCCTTGCACAACTCCACCGCGTCTTCGGCCTGGCGTTGGAGCTGGGGGGCGTTGCCTTCCAGGATCGAGTCCGCACTCTTCTGCAATTGCTCGGAGAATTCCTGAGCGCTCTTGGCCGCGAGCGAGCGGACACTTTCGCGGATTTCCTCCCGCGCCCCCTTCAGTTGAACCTCGGTGTAGTTACGGAATCCTTCCTCGGCCGCCCCGGCCAGGTCGGCGAGTTGCTTGCGAAGTTTTTCCGCCTTGAAGGTCAGGTCGTGTTTGATGGATTTGGATGCTTCCCAAAGGCTGGCATTGGCTTCGTCGCCGGCCTTGCGGACCGATTCCGAGCTTTCTTCGAGTTGCTTGGCGATTCGCGATGAAGCTTGGTCGGCTTCCGATTGGCAAGCTTCATGGAATCTTGCCTGGGCGGCGGCGCCCTCTTCCTGCACCTGCTGCCGCACTTTTTCAACCACGCTGCCGGTCCCCTGCAGAGCAATTTCCGTCCGGGCGCGGAGCGATTCGACGAACTGATTCACCTGTTCGGCCGTCGAGTTCTCAAGCGACTTCCTGAATTCCAGTTCCGCCGCGTGCGCCATCTCGCCAGCTGCCGTTTTCAATTTGGCGTCGAATTCGGTCGCCGCCGCTTGCGCCGCGCCTGTGATTTGCTCCTTCGCCAGGGTGACGGCGGCTTTCTGCTTCGCCTCCAGCTCCGGCCCTGATTCCTGCGTCAGCTTGGAAAAGTGCGCTCCTGCCTGTCTGGTGTACGCGGCCACCGCCGCTGAAACCTCTTCCTGGAGCCGCATGCTCGTTTCTGTAAGCAGTTCTCTTGAACTTGTTTCGAACTCGCTGTGCAGCCGGGCGCTGAATTCTTCCAAGGCCGAATGCGCGTTCTGGCGAATAGCTTCTTTCGCTTCGGCTCGGTCACCTTCCATTTCCGCCTTCAGCGTTCTTCGCGCTTCTTGCGCCTCGCTGATCAGGCTTTCGAGGTGCTTGGAAGCGGAGTCGAGCCGATTCACAAGTTCCTCAAGCTGTTTTTCGGCTGTCCGCGCGGACGCCATTTTCTCATCCCAACTGCCGGCGTCGGCGGGCGCTGATGGCCGTTCAACTTCGGGTGGCGAGGCAGCCGTCGCCGGCTCGTGGCTGGCCAGCTCGGGCTCGGAAGGAGCATTCGGTTCGGACGGACTCGCCGAAGCTGGCGCTTCTCCAGACGCAGGCTCGTTCGGTTTTTCCGCTTCGTTCGGCGGCGGCGAATCCGCTGCCGTGGGAGCTTCGTGCTTCGCTGCGGCTTCGGGCGGGACCTCCAAGGGTGTGACGCTCTGGACCGACGGCGCGCCCTCCGCGGCCTCACCTTCCGGTGCGGGAGCTGGCACATCCTCCTTGCCGGGGACCGTGCTCTCAGACGATGATTTGATGAACTTGGGGGCTGACCCCTCGTCCCAATCCGACGGGGGAAACCTCACGCCCCAAATATTCTCAGGCTGGAGCAGTTCGACGCTGACCTCGTAAGGTGAATTAGGAGTCCGCTTTTCCCGACGCTGCACCACGCGTGCCAGGCCTTTGCGTCCGATGCTGATGTTCTCAATGCTGATTTCTGCGTCGGTCGCCAGCAGATGGTTGACCGCAACCTCCGCCCCATGCTTGTTCACATTCAGCGTGAACGTGTGTTCCTTGAAGGGATTGCCGGCGGCATCCGTTCCGCTGACCAGAATCGGCACGGCCACAGAAAGCCGCGTGCTTCGCCGCCCGACGAGCACCGGAACGTCCGTGTGATTCTGCTTGGGAACAATCGCCATAAAGTCTGGATTATCACCAATGGCAAGCTACAAGTCAACGTTACTACAGTACCTGGTTGCCGAGGTCCTTTGGCGTGTTTTCTAGCCGGTAACCCCCGTGCACGGCCGCCCGGGGGACCAGGATGAAGGGTAAGCGGCGGCCTTATCGGCTCAGACGCAGTGGGCTGTAGAGCTCCAGGGGCGTGGCCGATTTTCCCGTAAGTGTAAGCTCCGAAACCACTTGCGCGCTCGCTGGGGCAAGAAGAATGCCGTTGCGAAAATGGCCGGTGGAAAAGACGAGGTTCTTCAGTTCGCCGTGGCCGATGACGGGCAGATGGTCCTTGGTGTCGGGCCTCAGCCCCGCCCACGCGCGCAGGAACTGATAATTCTTGATGAACGGCGCGATGCGCGAAACGCCTTCAATCACCGAGCGCATTCCTTCGGCAGTGACCGCTTTGTCGTAGCCGGTGTATTCGGCAGTGGTTCCGGCCACCACGCGCCGCTCGGCGCGCGGCACCAGGTAAAAATGCCCGGCGCGCACCACGTGCGGCAATTCGTCGGGAGCTTCGAACTCTAGGATTTGGCCTCGGCAGGGTTGAAGCGATTTCTCCATCGCAGGCGATGCCGTCAAATCGCGCGACCAGCAACCCGCGGCAAGAATGAATTGACTGGCTGAAACCGCCGCGCCGCCGCCGTCTCCGCCGACCGTGACGCTTTCGACTCTGCCGCTGCTGGCGTTCAGCTTCGTGACGTTGGAATGCGGGCGCAGCGTCACACCCAGGCGCTCGCAGGCCTTGGCGAGCGCGCTCATCAGGCGGACGTTGTCCAGCCAATGGTCGCCGGGAACGAACAGCGCGGTTCGAATCTCCGCCGCCAGGCCCGGCACGCGCCGCCGCGCTTCATCGCCCGTGAGGAGTTCGAGCGGCAGCCCGCGCTTCGTCTGCACGTGATAGGTTTCCTCAAGCTCGTGGCATTCCGCGTCGCTGATGCCGACCAGCACCGCGCCGTCCGTGCGATAGCCCACCTTCTCCCCGCTTAGCTCTTCGATTTCGGCGACAAAGGCCGGATAAAGGTCGCGGCTCTTCAGGCACAGGTCGGAAAAAGCGGGCGGTGAAATCATCTCGCCCTGCGGCGCCAGCATTCCCGCCGCCGCCGCGCTTGCTTCCGCGCCGATTTCCCCGCGCTCGAGCAACGTGACCTTGGCCTTCGCCTGCGCCAGGCGCATCGCCACCGAGCATCCGATAATTCCTCCGCCGATGACGACAACATCGGCGCTCCCGTTTGCTTGAGTTTTGTTGTTCATGGCATTTTCAGTTTACTCGCATCCGCGTGGGTTGACCACCCTCGTGTCACGGTGGCGTGGACGAATTGTCGGGCGTATGTTTGCCTCCGACGCCGGATTAACCTAGAATGAATCATTCAGTTGATTTCAGCAGTCAGACTTCTCATTGCGGAGAACGAGTTTGCCCTGTCCTATTTGTCAGAAGCGCAAGGCCAAGCGGTTTTGTCCCGCCAAGGGCGAAAACATCTGCTCGGTCTGCTGCGGCACGGAGCGCGAAGTGACGATTGATTGTCCTTCCGAATGCACCTATCTCATCGCCAGCCGCCGCAACGAGCAGGAGCGCCGCGCGATTGACTGGTCCAAGGTTCCGTTTGCTGACACGAAGATTCCCACGTCCTTCGTCGCCGCGCACCAGAAGCTGATTTTGGCGATTTCGTACGGCATCTGCGCCTACGCACGCGAGAACCGTCCCCTGGTGGACACGGACGTGGTGGCATCGCTCGAAACACTTGCCGAAGCTTACCGCACGCTTTCAAGCGGGCTTTATTACGAGAAGCCGCCCGATTATCTGCTGCAGCGCGAGCTCTACGAACGGATCAAGGCGGCGATTGAAGAATTCAAGCGAGACCAAGCCCGCGAGCCGCAGGTCGAGCCCGTCCGCGACTCCGACATCCGCGACACGCTGATTTTCCTCACGCAACTCGGCTCGGTGCGCGGGAACGGCCGGCCCAAAGGCCGCGCGTTTCTGGATTTCCTGCGCAGCCAGTTCAAGCCGGAAGAGTTCTCAAAACCCGCGCAGAACCTCCTTGTCCTGCCGTAGCGGCGACCTTGAGGTCGCCACGTCCATGCCGCACCAAAGGGCACCACTACTATGGC
>OFHG01000994.1_pt1 | contig 10490 bp, 8 predicted proteins | sample 1521931 | NCBI WGS metagenome assembly OFHG01 (sample SAMEA2468438, study PRJEB22500) | soil metagenome | biome: Glassland; feature: Farmland; material: Clay | place: Australia | collected 2013-01-31 | depth 0.55 m | reverse complement strand
CCCGCCGGACACAAACACAGGATAGGCAACGCCGCCGCGACCAACTTTTGCCGGTTCGCTTCGTGAAACCAACTGCTCGCGAAACACAAGAAACAAAAGGGCTGCCGCAATGAAATACAGCCCGGAGATTTTCATCAGGAACGAGAGCCCGCTGCACAATCCCGCAATCCAAATCCACCGGCGGCGCTCGGTTTCCTCATAGCGAAGCAGCGCCAGCACGCCCCAAGTCGCGAAGTACAGGTTGTACCACGAAGGCATCGCCTCGGCATAATTCGGTACACTCCAAACCACCGAGAGCAGAGTCACTGCTCCCGCACCGAGCGGCCCCAGGAACCGTCGGGCGACGAAGTAGACTGCCGGCACCCAGCCAAGGAACAGCAGAAAAAGCGGTATCCTCAAGCTGAAGAGATTTTCCCCGAACAGATGGAACGAGAGCGCGTTCAGATACGTCAGGCCACCGGTGTAGATTTCACCGTAATCCCGGTGCGGTACCTGTCCGTGCAGCACCCGTGCGGCCATCGCCCCGAATGCGCCGCCGTCCAGTGGCCAGAAACTGAGCTTCAAACATGCAGCCATGTAGGCGACGCCAGCCAACCAGACCAACGCCAGTACCAGCCAGCCATAACGCGTCTCGTGAAACGCGCCCTTCACTTCCATTTTCGTTTGCGAGCACAACTCTGCGTTCGATAGGACTGCATTTTTCCGGGAACTGAAATCGACGGGATTCATTTTCGCCAGCAGCCTGATTACAAACGCTCCTGAGAACCCTGTTACCGTAGCACAAGCGCAAACGGAAGAATTCCCTTTCCGTTGGCGTTGTGCGGAAGAATGACCGATGGCGCGCGCTCCATCTGGAGGAGGAAATCTCGGCGGCCGCGGCCATGATTCCTCAGGCGTCACCCGCCGCCCTATTGCGCTCGAGCACGACCAGCGATTCGATGTGCGGCGTCTGGGGATAGAAATCGAAGCCGGTGAGCGCCACCGGCCGGTAGGCCGCGCCCAGCAGCCCGATGTCGCGCGCCTGGTTCGCGGGGTTGCACGATAGATAGACGATGCGCCGCGGCCTGATCCGCGCGAGCGCCGCCACCAGTTTCGGGTGCAGTCCCGTGCGCGGCGGATCGACCACCACCACGTCCGCCTGCAGGATCCAGCCCGGTGGCGGGGCCGCCAGGCGTGACGCGGTCAGCTCGCACCTCCCAGGACCAGCGGCATGTTGTCGATCAGCCGGGTGGCCCCGGCTCTCGCGGCTGCCAGCAGCACCGCCTGGCCAGCGTATCCGGCACCGACCTGCGCAAAGGTGGCCGGGTCGACGAGCGCCAGGTAGTCGGTGACCAGGGGCGGGTCTGCCTGGGCCGCTTCATCGAGGACCGCGCCCGCCGCCTTCAGGACCGCATCCGGCCCAGCGTCTCCCGCCTCAGCACCCGCCCGCAGGGCGGCCGGCAGCGCGAGTGCGGTGGTGCGCTCGGCCGGCGAGAGGTACCCGTTCCGGCTGGAGATGGCCAGGCCATCGGGGTCGCGGACGGTCGGCACGACGCGGATCTCGACCGGCACGTCCAGATCCCGCACGAGGCGCCGCACGACCGCGGTCTGCTGGGCGTCCTTCTGCCCGAAGTACGCGCGCTCCGGCCGGACGAGGTTGAACAGCTTCAGACAGACGGTGGCGACGCCGCGGAAGTGGCCGGGGCGGTGCAGCCGCGCCGAGCCGCGCGCGACGCCCCCCACCACCTTCGCCACCGGGGCAGGGGTGGGGAGCTGGGGACCCCCGCCCCGGCTGGTCCGGGCCCCGAACGCGCCCACCACCAGGCCCTCCCCCCGCACCCGTTCAATCCCCCCGTCGATCCGTCGCCGCGACCCCGTGGCGTGCGCCCCCAGGTGGCCGAGCCCCGCCTCCACCGCCACCGAGTTCCATGGCGCGCCGACACAGAAGCCGTCGACGTGACCGCTCGCCAGACTTTCCACCATGTAGGGCGGCGGCAGCGCCACCAGGCGCACGTCCTCGTCCGGATCGATGCCGCCCGCAGCCATCCAGAAGCGGAGCTGATAATTATGGTTCGAGAACGGGAAGGTCATGCCGAAAGTCAGCGGCTCCGCGCCGCCAGCCTTGCGCGCCTCCACGACCCGCATCAAGGCCTTTGCCGAGACAGCGGGATCAGCCAAGTCGCCCTCGGCGAGCTTGGCCATGGCGGCATGCAGCCGCGGCGAGACGGTGATGGCGTTGCCATTTAGGCCGAGATTAAACGGCGCAATCAAGGGAATGCGCACGTGGCCAATGCCGAGACTTGACGCGATCGCCATGGGCGATAGGAGATGTGCGGCGTCGAACAGGCCAATGTTGAGCTTGTCGCGCACGTTCGACCACGACACCTCGCGCATGAGCTCGATCGAGCCTTCACTTTCGCGCGCATTCATCCGCGGATGGCGCACGAGCGCGCGGGCGACGGCGTGAATCATCAAATCCGTGTATGTGAAATCGAATTCGCGGGAGAGGCGCGCGCGAAGCTCGGTCGCGGCGGTTACATCGGCCTCGGGCGTGGTAGGCAACTGGGCTGTGTCGCGGGGGCGCTGATGCCTCCGGGCCGCGGTAGTGTTGCGCATGGCGCGGAAAATCAGGTTTTGATCGGGGTCCTTCGGGAGTGCGGACGTGCCGCGAACGCCGCGGCTGCGCGCAAGCGTACGTGCGCCAGGCTTGGCGAGCAAGCTGGCGCGCACGCTTAGGTACATTTCGAGCGCAAGCCCGAGACAGTCGAAGCCCGCTCCCAAATTTGCGGTGGAGGCGGGAACGCGAACTTCGAATGAAGCTTGTCGGGAGGCGCTCATAGGGCTGGGGGTTCGTGAGGCGGCCTGGCGGGCGCATGGTAGCGTGGCGCCGCGGAAGCCGCGAACTCCTTATTTTCGTTGCTCCAGACTTGCGAGAATCGCAGCTTTAGTCGCTGCGACGTGCTCGGGCGCGTTGCGGAACGCGCCGACGATGGGCCGCGCCGCCGCGCCGCCGTGAAGGTTCCCGCCATGCCCCATGTGACCACGGATCGATCCTCCCATGCTTTCTCCGAGAATTCACAAGCCCGTCACTGGCACGCAACTCTGGCGAGCGAAACTGTGCTTGCCGCGGGGATTGCCGCGGCGGATTGGCCCAAGCCATCGAGGCGCCGGGCCGGCTGAGCATTTTCAAGCGATGGGGGGAAACAGTGGCCTCAACGTCCCAAGGCTCCGGAATCGTGTATCAAACGGCTCTGGAGAGCTATCTGATCTCAATGGCCCGCACCGTCGAACGCTCGATCAACCGCGCCCTCGACGCACTGCTCGGCCTCGACCAGGAGACGGCCAGCGGGATCTTCCTGCTCGAGCCGCGGATCAACGAGATGGAAATCGTGATCGACGACCACGCCGTGCGCATGTTGCGGGACGGCAGCCTGAGCGAGGGCGAAGTGCGTCACATCGTCGCCACGCTGAAAATCAACAACGACCTCGAGCGCATGGGCGACCTGGCAGTGAACATCGGGCAGCGGGTGCTGGCGCTCGCCCGGATGCCGCGGGTTGAGGCGCCGCCCGAACTCGGACCGATGAGCGCAGCGGTGCGGACGATGGTGGGCCGCAGCCTGGGGGCGTTGATTTACCGCAACCTGACTCTGGCGCACGAGGTTCTGGAGAGCGAGCCGGCGGTGGACACGTTTCGGGACCAGGTGTTCGAGCGGCTGATGGGAGTGATGCGGCAGGATGCCTCGCTCATCGGGCCGCACGTTCAGTTTCTGCTGGCGACGCGGCACCTGGAGCGGATCGCCGACCACACGACCAATATCGCAGAAGACGTCGTTTTCTGGCTCCGCGGGCTCGATATCCGGCATGGGCGGATCAACGCGACCACCCTTCCGGAACCGCCGGAAGCCGGCGAATGACTGTAACAGAACATTCATCTGGCTCTCATGGGTCATTCATCCCCGTTCGAGACACTCCGCAGGCACCAGAGGAGCGGGAATTGAAGCCGGGTATCACGGCAAAAGACACAGGTTTTCCAATTGGAGCATCCCCTGGCCGGCATCGTCGATGGCCGGCGCTCGGGCCGTTTTGCCCTTCTTCAGGATCTTCCTTCGCTGTTTCTTCTTGCCTTATTCAGCTCGCTTACATTTTTTCGTCATCATTCGCAACACGCGTAAGGAGGAACGGGAGAATGCGAAAGACGTGGATTTTGCTGCTGGCAGCGGCGCTGGTGTGTGCGGTACCGGTTTGGGCCGGCAGCGGAGAAGGGAAGGGTGTGCCGGCGGGAAAAAAGGACGCAGGGAAGCCCGCGGCCGCACCGAAGAATGCGGAGAAAGGCGTCGAACCGGCGAACGCCGCCGTTGCCGCGGAGTTGGCACGGCTGCAGGAGCTGATTCAGGCGCAATCGAAACAGCTGGCGGCGCAACAGAAACAGATCGAGGCGCTGCAGCACGAAATCGGCGCAAGCCCGGCGGCATCCGGTACCGCGGCGTCACCTACGGCCGGAACCATCAGTTCGGGGCCGGCTACGGGTACGGCTGCGGCCGACGTTGCCATGCCGGTGGCTTCTGAAACAACGGTGGTAGCGGCTCCGAGCGCTGAGCCGAGCGCGGCGCCGGCGAAGACCGTCGCTGTAAGCTCTTCCTCGGCGGCGAAGAATGCGGGCTCGCAGATGCCGGGCAAGCTGCCGGAAGCGATCGAACTGGCCGGCGGGAAGATCCAGCTGGGCTTCACGGTGTACGGCGACTGGGGCACGTACTTCAAGACCGGATTCGGTCCGCAGTTCCTCACTCAGGTCAACCCGCCTGGTCCGGGCAACGACAACTACAACTCGTTCGACATCACGCGGACCTACATCAACTTTTTTTATTCGCCAAACGACAAATACACGTTGCGGGTCACGCCGAATATTTTCCGCGAAATCGGCAACATACCGGCGCAGAAGATCGGCGTGAACGGAGCGGCCGGGGCCACGGCGCCCGGCAGCCTGGTCGTTCGGGTCAAATACGCCTACATCGATTTCAACAAGCTGTTTGCCGGCTCGAAGTCGTTTGGAGACGACAAACTCACGATCGGCCAGCAGACCAATCCGTTGATCGACTGGGAAGAGGCGCTTTACGGCTATCGTTTCACGAGCCTGGTGCCTTGGAACTATCTCAGCTTGAGCTCGACGCATGCCGGCGTGAAACTGCACGGTCCCATCAAGGTGAATGGGAAGTCGTACCTGGACTACGAGGTCGGGGCGTTCGACAGCGGCAGCTTCCACAATCTGGAGCTGGCGTCCGAGAAGCAGGTGATGGGGCGGTTGAGCTACTACCCCATGGGCGCGACGGGACGACTCAACGGGTTCGGCCTCACCGGCTTCGCCGATTACGGGTACATGAACGTCACTCCGGATTCGCCGAACCAATCGCTCTACCGCGTTGCCGCGCTGGTGCACTACACGAACAATACGTTCGGGCTTGCCGGCGAATACGATTACGGCAAGAACGCTTTCGGGGTGGGCAATCTCTTCTCCGGCAGCGGGCCGGTCGACGCGTTCGGGCTGGGGACGACTCAATTTGCCGGGTTGGCGGCGGAGGCGAAGTCGATTCTCGTGCCGACAGCCCAACAGCAGGGCTTCGACTTTTTCGGCCACGTGAACATCCCGCATTCGCCTGTCTCGTTCTTCGGCCTGTACCAATACTTTCAGCCGAACATCAACGTCAGCAAGGATCCGCTGGACTTTTCGCGGCTGGTGGCGGGCGTCGCATTCAAATACAACTCGCATCTGCGCTTCGCCATCGACAGCCAGAACCTGATCTACACGCAGAGCCAGTTCACGTTTAACGGCATCCCGAACGCGGTGCCGACAAACAGTAACGCTTTGTTTGCAAACTTCGAGCTGAATTACTAACGGCCCCGGGTCAATCGGCCCGGACGGGAAAACCGGGCGGCGGCTGGCTTAAGCCTCCGCCCGGCGAACCAGCCCGGGCCGAGTCAGGCAATATGGGCGGTTTCGTAATCGGGCTGTAACAAACGCGGAGCACACTGACGTGAGCGAGAAACGGGAAAGTTCGATCGCCGGTTACGTCAATGGGCGCTTCCGGCCGCCGGAGACGGCGTGCCAACCTCTTGTGAAGCGGAGGCAGACAGCATGAGATTCGCCATCGGAAGGAAAGGGAGAAGCGAAGTGCGAAAAACGAACGACAAGATCGAGAAGAACCACGGCGGGCGGCTGGTGTGGGTCGCCATCATCGCCGTGGCGCTGGCGGCCGGCTGCGCGAAAAAGGCGGGCACGCCATCCGGAGCCGAAACGACGACGATTCAGCTGACCGGCGCGGGCAGCACGTTCATCTATCCCGCGATGACGCAATGGATCAGTGATTATCAGAACGCGCATCCCAACGTGAAGATCAACTATCAGTCGATCGGGAGCGGCGGAGGAATCCAGCAGGTGAAGGCCGGGCTGGTGGACTTCGGCGCGAGCGACGCGGCTCTGAGCGACGAGCAGCTCACGCAGATGCAGCCGCTCGTTCAAATCCCGGAGAGCGCCGGACCGGTCTGCCTGACCTACAATCTTCCCCAAGTGAAAACGCAGCTGCGCCTGACCTCGGCGCTGGTGGCCAACATTTATCTGGGGAACATCAAGAACTGGAATGATCCGGCGCTGCGGAAGGTGAATCCCGGCGTGAATCTGCCGAACGAGCCGATCATCGTGGCGCATCGCGCCGAAGGCAGCGGCACAACCAACATCTTCACCACCTACCTCTCCACGGTCAGCCCCGAATGGGCGAAAAAAGTAGGCCACTCGATTTCGGTGGAGTGGCCGGTGGGTCTGGGCGGCAAGGGCAACGAGGGGGTGACTGGAGTGATTCAGCAGAATCCCGGCGGCTTCGGCTACGTCGAACTCGCCTACGCGCTGAGCAACCACCTGCCGGTCGCCTTGCTCGAGAACCGCGCCGGCAAATTCGTGGCGCCGAGCGCGGCGGGAACGACCGCGGCCCTCACGGCTTTCGCCGACTCGCTTTCGAAGGATGTTCGCACTCCCGTGGTGGATGCGCCCGCTTCCGCTCCCGACGCCTACCCGATCTGCGGTTTCACGTACCTGATCGTTCCCAAGAAGGCGAAGAATCCGCAGAAGGCCCAGGCGCTGGCCGGTTTCATCCGCTACATCCTCACCGACGGCCAGCAGGTCGCTTCCAAGCTGGACTATGCCCCGATTCCCAGCGCGGTTGCTCAGCTCGACGAAGGTTTGCTGGGACAGACAACAACCGCCGACGCCCAGCCGTAGGCTCGCGGGTTGACCAAAGGGGCGGGAACCAAGCGGTTCCCGCCCCTTCCCCTCCTGTCTTCCGCATACGTGGTGGCCGAACGGGGGAGCCGGGCTTTAACACAACTGTAACAATCGACCGGCAAAATCGAGCTTCGGGACTTCATGGCCACAGCTACCCACTCTGCCGGTTCCAAGCTCCAGCAGCGCAAACAACCCCCCGGGTTTTTCCGGCGCGCCGGCGACTTGCTATTGAAGCTGGGCAGAAGCGACCTGGTCGGCAAGTTGGTGACCGGGGCGGCTGCCCTCAGCATTCTGGCGATCACGAGCGCCCTCATCTGGGAGTTGTGGGCGCAGTCGGCGCTCTCGCGGGCCAAGTTCGGCTGGGGATTTCTGATCGGCCGGACCTGGAGCCCGCTTTTCGAGCATTTGGGGGCGCTGCCGTTCATTTACGGGACGGTGGTCACCTCGGTGATCGCGCTGTTGATCGCCGTGCCGCTCGGACTGGGAGCGGCCATTTTTCTGGCGGAACTGGCGCCGCCGAAAGTCTCGAGCTGGCTTGCTTTCGTGATCGATCTGCTGGCGGCGGTGCCCAGCGTGATTTACGGGCTGCTCGGGATCTTTATTCTGGTGTCGTTTTTGCGGACGGTGGTCGATCCGGCGCTGCAGAGAACCCTGGGATTTCTGCCGTTGTTTCAAGGCCCGATCTACGGCATCGGCTTCCTGGCCGGCGGCGTGATTCTAGCGATCATGGTGATGCCGTTCATCATTTCGATATCGCGCGAGGTGCTGCTGGCTGTGCCGCGGGACCAGCGTGAGGCGGCGCTGGCGCTCGGGGCGACGCGCTGGGAGGCGACCTGGAGGGTGGTGGTGCCGTTCGCGCGCACCGGCATCTACGGCTCGATCTTCCTGGCGCTGGCCCGTGCGCTCGGGGAGACGATGGCGATCACGATGGTGATCGGCAACGACCCGAAAATCAGCGCCTCGCTTTTCTCGCCGGGCTACTCGATCGCCGCCGTGCTCGCCAATGAATTCGTCGAAGCCACGACGCCTACGTACATCAGCGCGCTGATCGAACTGGGGCTGGTGCTCTTCTGCCTGACGATCGTGCTGAACGGGTTGGCGCGGCTTCTGATTCTGGCGACCAGCCGGCGCGGGGAGTCGCAGGCATGAACGCGCGCCGCCGCTTCCGCAAAATGACCAACGCGGTGATGCTCACGCTGACCGGGCTGTGCGCGCTGTTTGCCGTCGGGGTGATGGTGGGGATTCTGGGGTTTCTGGTGTGGAAGGGCGCGGGCGCGCTCAGCTGGAATTTCTTCACCAAGCTGCCGACGCCGGTGGGAGTCCCGGGCGGCGGGATGGCCAACGCGATCGTCGGCACGGGCAAGCTGCTGCTGCTCGCTTCGGCAATCGGGCTTCCAATTGGCTTCCTTTCCGGGATCTATGTTTCCGAGTTCGGCAGCCGGCCGGCGGGGTTCGTGATCCGCTACGTGACCGACCTGCTGAACGGCGTGCCGTCGATCGTGATCGGCATCTTCGCCTACGCGGTGGTGGTGCTGCCGATGAAGAGCTTTTCGACGCTGGCCGGCGGCTTCGCGCTGGGCGTGATGATGGTCCCGATCATCGTGCGCAGTACGGAGGAATCGCTGCGCACCGTGCCGCTTGGCCTGCGCGAGGCGTCGGTGGCGCTGGGCGCGAGCCGGTCGACGACGATCCGGCGAGTGGTGGTGCCGGCGGCGTTTCGCGGGATCCTGACCGGGATGATGCTGGCACTGGCGCGCGTGGCCGGGGAAACCGCGCCCTTGCTCTTCACCGCGTTCGGGAATCGCGACTGGAGCACAGGCTGGACCAACCCGATCGCCTCGCTCCCCGTTATGATTTATGATTACGCGATTTCACCGTTCCGGGACTGGCACCGGCAGGCGTGGGCGGCCGGGCTCGTGCTGTTGGGACTCGTCTTGCTGACGAACATTGCCGCCAGGTTCCTCCTGATGGGGCGCGCGGCGGAAGTGGAGCGCTAAGAAATGTCGTCGCCGAGCGTCGGCAAAATTCCTCAGGTGGGAGCCGAGGCCGGTTCCACCCCCTCGGCGGCCATTCCCGAGGCCCCCGCGCGGATCGAAGTGGAGCATCTCAACTTCTTCTATGGCACGCGACAGGCGCTTTACGACATTACCCTGAAGCTCCAGTCCAATCGCGTGACGGCGCTGATCGGGCCCTCGGGCTGCGGCAAATCGACCTTTCTGCGGACGCTCAACCGCATGTACGAAACGCAGCGGAATACGCGGCTCGAGGGCGAGCTTCTGCTCGATGGCGAGAACATCATGGAGATGGACGTGGTGGTGTTGCGCCGGCGCATCGGCATGGTCTTCCAGAAGCCGAATCCGTTCCCCACCATGTCGATCTACGACAACGTGGCCGCCGGACTGCGGCTCAACGGCTACCGCAATCGCCAGATGCTCGATCAGGTGGTGGAGCATGCCCTGCGCATGGCGGCGCTGTGGGACGAGGTCAAGGACGTGCTGAAGAAGAAATCCGGCGCCTCGCTCTCCGGCGGGCAGCAGCAGCGGCTCTGCATTGCCCGCGCGCTCGCCGTGGAGCCGGAGGTCTTGCTCATGGATGAGCCCTGCTCGGCCCTCGATCCCATTGCCACAGCGAAGATCGAGGACCTCATCTTTGATCTCAAGAAGGAGTACACCGTGGTCATCGTGACCCACAACATGCAGCAGGCCGCGCGGGTCGCCGATTCGACTGCGTTCTTGTACCTGGGGAAGCTTATCGAGTTCGGGAACACGCGGGAGCTCTTCGAGCATCCCCACGAGGAACTCACGGAGAACTACATCACGGGGAGGTTTGGCTGATGCCGGAAAAGGCGGAGCGCAAAGCCCTCGAGAAAGGGCTCAGCAAGCTGAACGAGAACATGGCCACCATGGGGGAGCTGAGCGAGCTCGCGATCCGGAAGGCTGTCGATGCCCTCTCCCGCGGGGACCCGTCGATCGCGGATGAGGTCTTCACGCTCGACCAGGAGCTCTACGCGTTGCAGGAGGAGATCGAGGGGGCCTGCGTGGACCTGATCGCCCTGCACGCGCCGGTGGCGCGCGACCTGCGCGCAATCACGACCTCGCTCAAGATCACAACGGACCTCGACCGGATTGGCCGGTACGCGAAGGATATCGCGGAGGTCTCGCTCCAGTTCCCGGGCGGACCGCCTCCCGGTCTCGCGGACCTCGTCAAGATTCCGCAGATGGCGGAGGACACGATCCAGATG
>OFHG01000993.1_pt1 | contig 10519 bp, 10 predicted proteins | sample 1521931 | NCBI WGS metagenome assembly OFHG01 (sample SAMEA2468438, study PRJEB22500) | soil metagenome | biome: Glassland; feature: Farmland; material: Clay | place: Australia | collected 2013-01-31 | depth 0.55 m | reverse complement strand
GTTCAGGCCCCACCACTCGTGGATGACCACCAGGGCCGGATGGGGGCCGCCGCCCTCCGGCACAGCCAGATAGCCCTGGACGGTTTCGTCGCCCGCTTTGAAGCTGACCATTTTCGTTTTCACTTCAGCCCCCCTCGCCAGCGCGGGCGCAAGCAACAAGCCGGCGCAAGCCAGAACAAACAATCGGCGCATCGCGAACCTCCGAAAAGATGTGGAATTCTGAAAGCCCGTTCGATTATACGATGAACGCCAGCATTTAGGCCAGTCGCTGCGAGGGTTGTCCGAAGTTTATGGGTGAGGACTCCGGGCGCGCGAGTGCGCGAATTGAATTGCGCCGCGCGAAGTGGCAAACTCTTCAGCGCACTTCAAAGGATGTTTTGAAGGAACAGAGATGAGCGGCACAAAAACGCGTTTTGCAGGGTTACTTCTGGCGGCAGGGCTGTGCGGCCTGGGCGCGGCTCGTGGCTTTGCGCAGGCGCAGGCTCCGGCAAGCGAAATTCTTCCCACCGCGGCGGCGGAGATTTCCAAAGTAACTCCCTCGAGCGCCGCGGCGGGGAGCACAGTGACGGTTGAAATCGAGGGCGGCAACTTTTCCGCGGGCGTTTACGTCTCCTTTTCGACGCCGACGATTCGGGTGGTTTCGACCACGCGCCAGGACGCCTCGAAGCTCCAGGCCAGCCTGGAAGTCAATCCTACCGCGCCGGCCGGCCCCGTCACGCTCTACGTAAGCAATCCGGCAGGCGCGGCGGCCGAGACTCAGTTCACGATTCTTCCCGGGGCCGAGCAGCCCGCGCCCCCCGCACCGGCGCCTGCCCCCGCTCCTGCGACGCCGCAGACGGGGAAGAACGCGCCCACCGTGACCTCCGTCAAACCGGCCAGCCTGGCGCCCGGCAGCCGCACCACAATCAAAATCAAAGGCAAAGGTTTTGCCGACGGCGCGTCGGTGAGTTTCTCGAATCCGGGCGTTCAGGTCCTCGCGACGCATTTTTCCAAGTCCAGCGAGTTGGAAGTGGACGTTCAAATTGCCGCCGACGCCGCGGCCGGCTCCGGCAGCTTGTTCGTGGTGAACCCCGACGAATCGGAAGTGGAACATCCTTTTGCTATTGCGGCGGGCAATCCCACCACGACTCTCGCCACAACCACGCCGGCGCCGGCCCCTGCAACGACCACGACGGCAACTTCGAAGGGCAAAACCAGCGCCAACGAACAGACGTTCGAAGTTTATGACGTCGGCGAAGCCAAAACGATTTTTCAAAATCCCACCCAGGCCAAGGGCACGCTGATTCTGGCGGGCAAGGAATTGCGTTACGAAGAGGGCGGGAAAGTGGTATTCTCGGCCACCGCCGCGGAGGTCCAGGAGATCGCGCCGAACATTGTATTCGGAATTAATACCGCGACGTTCCACGTGATTTTGCGGAACTCCAAGACATATAATTTCGTCAGCGCGTCTTTACGCCCCGCAGACACCCAGACGATCGTGGATTCGCTGCGGCGCGCGCTCCAATGAATGAGTCAAACTGAGGAGGAACTATGTCACCGACCCGTGCGGGCCGCGATGGCAGCAAAAGAGGAGTGTACCTTACGGCTGTTCTTGTTTTGATTCTTGCCGGACCGGCGTGGGGAGCGGCGCAATTCCACATGCCGAAAATTCCCAAGCTGGGCAAGTCACAACCGCAACCGGCCGAACAGAAAAAAGGGGCCGCAGCACCGGCGCCGGAACTTGCCGCAATCAACCCCAACTCCGCCTCGCCGGGCGCGGAAGGCGATCTGGTGCTGACCGGCAAGAACTTCAACGTGGGAACAGAACTGAGAATGAGCTGCAGCGGGGAAACTCCTGCCTTGACCAATTTTAAGGTGGAGAGCGAGACCCGTGCGACCGTGCACGTGCGATTCGCACTGGACACCCATGAAGGTCCCTGCGAGATTTATCTCGCGCAGCGCCCCACCTCGACGAATTCGCAGGGCGAGATCACCGCTTCCAGCGGCGGAACAGTGGAGGTCAATCAAGTCAAGGGCGCCACGTTCGCCATTTCGATTCCTTCTGCGATGCCCATGGCGCTGCCGGTGATCTACATTGGGGAAGGAGACATGCAGTTCATGGAAATCATGATGAAAGTGCAGCAGGTCATGCAGGGCTCGTGGCAGGATCCGGGCAAGCCGCTGCTCCTGGTGGGCAAGGGAAACGTGAAACTCAAACAGGGAGACAAAATAGTATTCGACTTGCCCGCCTCGAACGTGAAAGAGATTGGGCAGATGTCCATGATGGGGCAAGAGGTGGGCGTGTTCCGATTGGTGTGCAATGACGGCAAGGTCTACAACTTCATGGAGCAGGAGACCTCCGGCCTGCCCAAAGGCAAGACGGTTGCAATTTTGAAAACCGCGCTCGGGAAATAGGTTTTAATCAGGATGACAACCAAACCCACAAGGGAGGATTCCCCGGCCTTCGGGTGGGATTGGGCGCCGTGGTTACTGGAGGCAGGGCTGCTCTTCGTCCTGCCTCTCATTTTTTACCGCGGATTTGCCGAGCAGTTTACTTACGCGAAGATCGTCCTCACCGAATTCCTGGTGTTTGTGGGACTCGCCGGCCTGGGTCTGGGATGGTTTTGGGGAAAGATTGGCCGGCCCGCGGGATTTCGTCTTGGCACGCCGCTCCTGGTTTTTGCGGCGGCGGTTCTGCTTTCGTGTTTCGCCGGCTCGGCGCCTTCCTTCAGCCTCGGTGAAGCGGAATATTCCCTGTGCGGGCCGCTCTGGCTCCTGCTGCTGGTTTCGTGGCGGCGGGGAATGGCGAGCGCTCAGGGCCTTGGGAAACTCATCACCGTGGCGGGCGCTTTGGCCGCGACCATCGCACTGCTGCAATGGTCGGGACACGACCCGCTTCTTTTCGGAGGCTACAGCGTGCAGTGGGGGACCATGGTCCCGCGCATGCGCTTGTATTCCACCTTCGGCAATCCCAATTTCCTCTGCGGATATCTGATCGGAGCTATCTTCCCGGCGCTGGCGCTTGCGCTCACGGCCAGGAGCCGCGTCTGGAAAGTCTTCTGCGGCGCCGCTTCCGCTTTGATGCTTGCGGCGATTGGCGGGACGAGATTCTACGGCGGATGGGCAGCGCTTGTTGCGGGGGCCGTCGTGGCCGGGCCGGGTCTGTTTCAAGCCGGGAAGCCGTTCGCGCAGCCGTGGGAACTTGACAAGACGCGCCCGGGAACGGCGCTTCCGGTTTTTGCGCTTCCGGCGGGAGCGATGGCGGCCTGGTGGATTGCTTCGGCGGACCAAGTTTTGTCGTCGCGGATTGCCGGCCGCATTTATCTTTCGCGTATTGCCTGGCAGATGTTTGCCGAGCATCCTCTGCTTGGGAGCGGCTGGGGCACTTTCCAGCTTCGCTTTCTGGAGCATCAAGCGCGATTCCTCGCGGCGCACCCGGGACTGGCTCGTTACTGGACCAACGCCTGGGAGCTTCACAACGATCCGCTGCAACTGCTGGTGGAAACGGGGCTGCTGGGCTTCGCGGCGTTCGCCTGGTTGCTGGTGAGATATGGGAGTGAAGTGTGGAAGGCGGCCCGCGCCGCCGATTCCCGCGCGACCCTCGTGTGGCTCGGCGCGGGAGCGGGCGGCGCCACGGCGATCCTCGCGGATTCGCTAGTGAATTTTCAATTCGCGGTTGCACCAACGTTGATCCTGCTTTTCACTTTTCTGGCGTTTCCGTATCTGTTGGCGGCGAGGACCGATTTGCCGCCCATCAAGCGCGGGAAGAAAACGAAGCCTCCCGCAGGCGAGAGCCGTGGTTTCCTGCTGCTCGCGCTGGGCGGAATCGGCGTGGCGGCTTTAGGCGCGGTTCTTCTGTTGCAGGCCGCGCAGCGGGCGTGGGGGGAGCGCGACTACGAGCGCGGCATCAATCTGGAGTCACGCGGCGACTGGCAGGGCGCCGAGCAGATTGACCGTCACGGACTTTCCCAGGCGCCGCAGAACGGCAAGCTGCACTTTGCGCTGGCGCGCGTGCTCTACCTTCAGCAGGAATACGAACCGGCCTTGAGCCAGGCTGAGCTTGCCGAGGCGACTTATTCGGATTCGCACCTGGTGGTTCTGAAGGCGCGCATTTTGGACCGCATGGGACGGGGCGCACGGGCGCTCGAGAATTACCGGCGCGCGCTGGAGCTGGATCCGACTCTGGTGACGGTCCAGCCGGATGTCGAGCGGCTGGAGCGCGCCCTCCCCGACAAGGCAGATACTCCTTGATACCGTATCTGAAGCAAAAACAGCGGCGGGCAGCGGGGGTTGAAGCAGGCCTGCCTTTGTACTCTCCCTGGGGTTGAGGGGCCGTCCGGTGTGGTATATTCTTGGATAGCGCGCAACAAATTAGGGGATTCAGCCTATGAAGCGGTACGGCGAGCATCGCTTTGCCGGCAAGCTTTTTATCGTCGAAGGCATCGACGGCTCCGGCAAGTCCACCCAACTCAAGCTTCTCCACCAGTGGCTGCAGGCGGAGGGCTACGGCACGGTTTTCAGCGAGTGGAACTCTTCGCCTTTGGTGCGCGACATCACCAAGCGCGGCAAGAAAAAGCAGATGCTCACGCCTTCGACCTTCAGCCTGATCCACGCCACCGATTTCGCCGACCGCATGGAGCACAACATCATCCCGCTGCTGAAGGCGGGCGCGGTGGTGCTGTGCGACCGCTACATTTACACCGCCTTCGCGCGCGACGTAGCGCGCGGCATGGACCCGCTCTGGGTGCGCGAGCTTTACAGTTTCGCCGTCAAGCCCACCGTCGCGTTTTACTTCCGCGTCCCGCTGGACGTGGCGATGAAGCGCCTGCTCGACGCCCGCGACGGATTCAAGTATTACGAGGCGGGGATGGATATGGGCTTCAGCGAAGATCCCGAAGAGAGCTTCGAGATTTTCCAGGGAAAGATTCTGGGCGAATACGAAAAAATGGTGCCCGAGTTTGACATTACCGCCATTGACGCCACGCTGCCCATCGAGGCGCAGCAGGTGCAGATGCGCAAGCTGGTGAAAGCCAAGCTGGAGCAGGCGAAGCGACTGAGAGTGGCCCCATGAGAGAGACCTACGGAACGGTCCTGCCGGGAATGAACCTGTCGGACCTTACGGGAAAACTGATTGTGATCGAAGGCACGGACGGCGTGGGCCGCTCGACGCAGATCAACCTGCTCAAGCCCTGGCTGGAGCAGCAGGGCCGCGCCGTGCTCGACACCGGCATGACGCGCTCGGAACTGGCCGGCAAGGGCATCAAGCAGGCCAAGGAAGGGCACACGCTGGGCCGCGTCACGCAGGCATTGTTTTACACTACCGACTTTGCCGACCGCCTGGAAAACGAAATCGTTCCCGCCCTGCGCGCCGGGTTTGTGGTGCTCACCGACCGCTATATTTATTCCCTGATGGCTCGCGCCGTGGTGCGCGGCATAGATCTCCCCTGGCTGCGCAGCGTTTACGGTTTCGCGCTCAAGCCCGATGCGGTTTTCTACCTGCGCATCGGCGTGGACGATCTCATCCCGCGCGTCGTCTTCAGCCGCGGATTCGATTACTGGGAGTCGGGCATGGACCTGCACCCGAGCGAGGACATGTACGAAAGCTTCCGCAAGTATCAGACCTCGCTGCTGGCGCAATTCGAGGTGCTGGCGAAGGAATACGGCTTCGAAGTCGTGGACGCTTCCGTGGACGTCCGCTCGGTGTTCGATCAGCTCCGCGACGGAATCGGCCGGGTCCTCTCGGGCGAGCCGCAGGAGCCAATCTTTAGCGTCCGCCAGCCGGGCGGGGAAAGCGAAGAGGGAACCAGCGCTCCTGCAGCGCCCGCCGCCCAAGACGCCGTCGAAACGCGCGCCAAAGCTCACGCCGCCGCAAACGCCTCGGAAGGCGACGACAGCAAGTGACCCACCCAGCCCTTCAGACGCTGGAGCTCCGCCGAATCCAGCGTCAGGCGGAAATGAGCGTCCTGCATTTTCTTCTTCACGGCGCGGTTCCGCGCCATCAGCTTCTCCACGCCCATCGCCGTCTCCAGGCGCTCGCGGAGGAATTCCGGCCGCGCGACCATCTCGATCATCATCTGCTCCAGCACTTCCAGGTCATGCCACTCGCCTAGGCGCCGCTGCAAGAGGCGCAGCCAGCGGAGATTCTCCTCCGCGCCGCCAACTTCGAACGCGGCGATGACTTCGATCAGGTAGCGCAGCCGCTTGGTCGCGATGCGCGCGCCGTGCAGCACGGAAGGCTGAGGGTCGGCGTGGGAAAGCTCCAGTTGCGACTCGAAACCCTTCCAGACCCGCCCCAGCGATGCCCCGACGCGCTGAAAGAAAACCTCGGAGGTCAGCTCGATCTCCGCGGGGTGACGCTGCGCGTGCGGCGCGCTCGCGCCGGGCCGGATGAAGCCCCTCAGCTCAAGATAGAAGGCCGCCAGGTTGATTTTGCCCAGCTTGCGCAACGCTTTCTCAAAGCTCTGCGCGCGGCGGTCGCGCAAATAGCTCCGAAGCGCCATCCTGATTTCGCGCCGCGAAACGCGCTTCACGGCCAATTGCTTGTCCACCCGCTCGATCATTACATCACAGTTGCGCACTTCCGACAGGCAGCGCCGCGAACGCCTGATTTTGCGCCGCAGCCCGCGGATCTCTCGCGCGCGCGGCTTGGGATACATCAGGTCGAGGATCTGCTGCAGCCGGCGGCTGGCCACGCGCATGTCGTGAATCGCGTCGGGATCGTCCCCGCGCAGCACTTTGGGCTCGAGCGTCATGAAGCGATTGAGCTGCTTCAGCGCCAATTGCCGCACTCTCTTCCAAGCCTCCCCGCCCTCAATCGCCTCCGGAGGAGGTGCGGCGCGAACCGTTTCTTGGGACGGAAGATGCTCCGCTATCGTGGCCCGGGTGCTTTCGTTCTCTTCGATCATGAGATTCGCCTCGGCTGGAAATCGGGCGGGCCTGCGAGCTGCCAGGCTTCCCCCGGCTGAGGGCTCGCCACGCAGACCGGCGGGGGCCAGACGCTCCTGTCCACAGTGAATCGAAAGCTAAGTTTACCTTCAGTTGGGCTGACTTACAACGGGCCGGCAGTCAAGGCTCCAGCCCGAACGCGGGATTCGAGAGTCAGGTCTCGGGGTGCGTTCAAAGGGAAGGTTCAAGAAGCGAATCTGCAGGTTCTATTACTTTCCTGCCTTGCCCTTTTCGCTTGACTGGGGTGTCGAGCTTTTTCTAAAATGAATTCGCTCGATTCAGGGCTTTTGGAGAATCTGCATCTTCAGTTACGTTGCTTGCGTCGCCAGGCCTCTCGGTAGATTGCTCGGAAAGGGCCAGGCGGACGCGGGACCGCTGACGGCGCGAGGCGCAGGAGTGCCGAAAAACCTGAGAATCACCACTGCCTGGACTTTGCTGGCCTTCATAGCCTTGACCGGATTCCTCTTCGCCGCCGCGCAAGGGCTGAGCCAGGAGGATCAGGATCCTGGGTATCAAGACAGCGCGGCGGTTGCCGAATGGGCCATCCTCCCGGTTCCCTCCCGAGCGGATCATCGCCAGGCGAAGGCTGAATTCTTCCCGCCATCGTCTTGCCCGTCCCTGAGAACGCAGAAGGTGGCGCGTCTATCCCTCGAACTTCCACCATCTGTCGGCAAGGACCTTCTGACCTTCATTCACCTCAGTAGAACCTGAGACGCGGTTCATTCTTCTCAACACCATCGGCCCATTGAAGCGATGACGGGGCGCCGCCCCGTTTCGAATTTCCGCTGCATTGGCAGCGAATAAAAACAGGAGGAGAGTCATGAGTGCATCTCTATATGACCGATTGGGAGGCGCAGAGGGTATCGCCCGGATTGCGGATGATATTATCGCCGCGCACCTTGCCAATCCGTTGATCCAGACGCGATTTCAGAATATCCAGGACTTGGAGCATGCCAGGCAAATGGCGCGCGAGTTCTTCGCTGCGGGCTCTGGCGGGCCGGAGGAATATACCGGCAGGGATATGCGCACCGCCCACCGGGGAATGAATATCAGTGAGCAGGAGTATCTGGCCGGCATGGATGACATTATGGGCGTGCTCGTCAAGCACGGCATTGACGATCTCACTCAGAAGGATGTGCTGGCCATCCTCTACTCGTTGAAGGGTGAGATCATCCGCGTGTGAGGTTGGAGGAGGGTCCGCGCCATTCCATTTCGCAGAGGAGGTGATCAACCATGGCAAGGTTTCTGATTGAAGTTCCCCACTCCGAGGAACACGTCGCGTGCGCGCAGGTTGTGGAGATATTCCTTAAGACAGGTTCGCACTTCCTGTCTCACGCAGATTGGGGATGCAAGGACGGGCAGCACAAGGCGTGGATGATGGTGAACGTGGACTCTCGCGAAGACGCGCGGCGCATCCTGCCGCCCATGTTCCGCGAAGACGCCACGATCGTGGAATTGAACTATTTCACGATGGATGAGATTGACGACATTCTCCGCCATCACCGGCAATGAAGAAGACAGCGACACTTGGCGAACGAATTCGCCTGCGGGCAGAGCCGACGGCGCGCACCCGCGGTCAAGCCAGTTTGCGCATCACGCGCGGCGTGAGCCACCAGACCAGCTTGCCGGGCGATTTGGGCGGAAAATCATCGAAGGTAATCAGGCAGCAGCCGCCTTTTTTCAGCCCGAGGTGCGTGCGGCGGCCCGCGCCGATCAGCCGCCCGGCCATCTCGCTCGAGTCGGGTTCGTGCCCGACCACCAGCACGCGTTTGCGGTCCGCATGCTTGGCGAGAAAAGCGATGAGCGATTCGGCCGATCCGCCCGGCCGCAGGTCGTCGCAAACGTCGAGCGGATGGTGTTCGCCCAGTTCGGAGGCGACGATCTTGGCCGTCTCCTGCGCGCGCACCAAGGGGCTGGTCACAATCCAGTCCACATCGAATCCCAGCCGCATCAGGCCGCGGACGATTCCTTCCATTTTCTTTCTGCCATCGGGAGTGAGCGGGCGCTTGGAGTCGTCGGCGTAGCCCGCGCTTCCGCGCTCCACCGCGATCCCGTGCCGCATGATGTAAAGCTCGTAGCCGGCGGGCCGCTTCGGGTTGGATATTTGACCTGAAACCATGTTTGGACCTGCAAAATCAGAAATAAGAAAATAGAAATCAGAAACTGGAAAATGGAAATCAGAAAATGGAATCCGAAGATCCGCGATTTGTCACCTGCAACTGACCACGGACTACGGACAACGGACCCCCGACAACGAACCGTTTTCCACTTCTTTAATCAAGCTTGCTGAATCTCCTCCGCTGCGTTCCACAAAGCCTCGAATTCCGAGCGGTAAAGGAGGACGTGCGGGGCCTCTAGCAGCGCCACCAAGTTGTCGAAATTTTCCTTTTCGGATTCGATCGTCCAATTATAGCTCCCCGTGAGCACCAGGGCGTCATCGAGGATGGCGAACTTATGATGCATTTTCGAGTCGCATCCCAGGCGGCCGTAGCTCAATCGAAAGGTGAGACGCGATTCGGTCAGAATCTCGCGCGTGGCGGTCGTCTCCTCATACTTGCCGCGATCGAGCACCAGCCGCACCCGCACGCCGCGCTCTGCGGCCCCTGCCAGCACTCGCGCCAGGAGCGGATTGTTCAGCCGGTAGAGCGCCGCGTCCACGGAAGTCTGAGCTGCGCCAACCAGCCGCTCGATTTCCTCCGCGACGGAGCGTCCCCGAGTCAACATCACTTCGTCGGGCATAAGCTCGATGAATCCCGCATTCTATTGCCCCCGGGGGCAACGCACAAGCACATTCGCGAGGCTAGGAGCGGGAGAGGACGTAGAAACATCGCCCGCCGCTCTGCGGGTGGGGCGGCACGAAATCCGCCACGCGATAGCCGCGCTCGAAATAGCTTTCCAAAATCTTCCGCGTCTCCAGCCGCCAACGCAAGGAGAGGCGCAGATTCTTGACGCGCATGGCGTCCGTGTTGGACGGAATCTCGACCGCCACGCGCGGCGCGCGAAGATCAAGGTGGAGTCCGCAGTTTTCGAGAAGGCCTTGCGCGTTTGCTCGCGTTTCGTTGGCGCGGGGCAGGGAAGCGAAGCCCGCCAATGCCGGCTTGTCAATGCCGAGCCGCCGTGTGACTCGTGGCGAACCGATGCGCCAGTCCACCACAAAGCGGTCGCTCGGCAGACCTTTTTCGATGCGGCTGGGATAGCGCCCGTAACAGCTCTCGATGTATTCGTCCACCGTGCCGCCCAGCCGCCGGATGTTCAGCGCGGCGTTGCGGCTTTCGAGCGGATCGTACGTCCAACCGATGGATTTGATTCCTTGCGCGAGCGCCAGCTTCCGGTGCGCGAGCTTCATGCGGAAGCCCAGCCCGCGGTCGCGCCAGCGCTCTTCAACGGCCATCATGTGCGACCAGTGAATCAGCCGGCCATGCCGCCGCGCCAGAAACGCGTAAATAAAACCGACGATTTCGTTTCCCGCCAGCGCGCCGATCACCGCGCCGCCGTATTTCGCGGTGACCGTCATCAGTTCGCTTCCCACAGCCAGGTTGCCCCAGACATCGAGCTGGATGCGTTCGCAGGCGCGAAACTCTTCCAGGCTGCGGAG
>OFHG01000992.1_pt1 | contig 10529 bp, 10 predicted proteins | sample 1521931 | NCBI WGS metagenome assembly OFHG01 (sample SAMEA2468438, study PRJEB22500) | soil metagenome | biome: Glassland; feature: Farmland; material: Clay | place: Australia | collected 2013-01-31 | depth 0.55 m | reverse complement strand
GCAGGGAGTGTATCTTCAACGAATTGTGCATAGATGTTGCTTGCATCTATGTCGTCCCGGTTCGATAATGTGGTCGGAGGGTGAATTATGCGCCGTCGAAAATGCCGCAGGCATGGCCGAGATTATCCCTGTACCTGCGCCATGGGGAATCTGTCCCGGTTTGTCGAGCCCGTTGCCTTGTTGCTTTTGAAGAAAAAGGGCGAGTCTTATGGCTACGATCTTTGCGCGGCGATGCAGGATCATGCCTTAACCGATGCCGAAATCGAGGGAGCAGCCCTCTATCGCACGCTGCGGCAATTGGAACGGAACGGGAATGTGAAGTCGGGGTGGGACGTCAAGCATGGCGGTCCGGCACGGCATGTGTACCGGCTTACTGGCGAAGGGGAACGGCATTTGCAGGAGTGGGCGACAGTCCTCGACCATGTTTCAAAGTCTATGGTTCGCTTCGTGAGGGAAGTCAAAAAGCTTCAAAACGAAAAGGGATGACTCCCGGCAGGGCGGCTAGTGGAGAGGTTGACATTATGTCGCCGTGCAGGGACTTATTGTCGCTATTGGCGGGCAGGCTCTGCAGTGAATCCGGTGATATGAATGACACGGATGACACAAATGACAAAGTATTTTGACCGGCCTCAGAACTTTGGCTCGGGAAGGCCGGCCGCTGTGAGTTGATGGCAAGCCCTCTGCGCCACCCAGCCCTACCGCTCCCAAGGCGCCATCGGCAGCGGGTTAGGCCGCCCGATTCGCCGCGCCCAAAAGCTCATTGATCTTGGCGAGAAGCTTCTCACGGTCCAGCGGCTTATCAAAGTATCCCGCCGGGGGATGCACCTGCTTGCGCGTCTCGATGAACCGCTTGAAGTCGTGCGTGATGCCGGTGATGATGATGACCGGGATGTTTGCGGTCGCGGGGTCAGCCTGGAGGTCGCGGAACATGCGGACTCCCGATTCCTCCGGCATCGAGATGTCCAGCGTGATCAGGTCAGGATGGTTCGACTTTGCCTTCTCGAAGCCCTCCCGGCCGTCGGCGGCTGTGATCACTGCGAAGCCCTGGTCCTTAAGCAACGTTTCAAGGTAGGCGATTTGATCCGGCTCGTCTTCGACGACCAGGATGGTCTTCTGGGTGTTCATGGCATTACCTCTCTTTTTTTCTCAGGGCGTCGAGCGCCCGCTGGAGTGCGTGGCGGTCAGCACCGGAGAGTTCGCGCGACAACTCGCGGCGCAGGTCCTCAGGTTGAGCTTCCGGTGTTTCCTGGCTTTCGATGCCCAGGAGCCGACGCACAGCGGCGACATACGTATCGGGGTGTACGGGCTTCTCCAAGTACACGCCGGGGCCGGACATGGTCATTTCTTCAAAGTCCGCCCGGCCGAGATCATCCCGCGCGTGCCCGGTAACGATAAGGACAGGAATCTTGGAAAGAAGGCTGTCCTTCTGCAGCGCATGGTAAAACTTGGCTCCCGAGTGGCGCGGCATCACGAGGTCAAGTGAGATCAGGTCCGGCGGGTGACGTCTGACCGTTTCCATAGCCTCCTGGCCGTCGACCGCCGTTTCCACGCTGAAACCCGCATCCGCGAGCGCGCTCCGCAAATAATCGCGGACGTCTGCCTCATCATCCACAACCAACACGCGTCTGGGTTGTTCGGAGTTCATGGCTTCTCCTCACTCGCCGTACGGCGGGCGGCCGAAGCTGCCAGCGCCTTCAGGCGGCTGCGCGGCAGGCGGATGCGAAACGTGGATCCCTGACCGGGTTGGGTTTCAATCTCCATCTTCCCGCCGTGCTCCTGTACGATTTTTCGAGTTGTCAGAAGGCCGAGGCCTGTTCCTTTTCCCCCTTTGGTTGTGAAGAAGGTGGTGAAGACCTTGGCCTTGACCTCCTCGTCGATTCCACAACCGTTGTCGGCAACCTCGAAGACCAGATCGTCCCCTTCCTCACGCGTGCGCACCGTCACCCTGCCCCCCGGCTGGCCGAGATTCGTCACGGCGTCGATGCCGTTGGAGACGAGATTGGTAAGGCAGGTTTCCATGCCGCGCGGGTCCAACATCGCCTCCGGAACCTCCGGAGAAGCTTCCAGCACGAGCTCGACACCTTGTTTGGCCGCCGCGTCATGATACAACTCAACGATGTTCCGGGCGATGGCGTTTGGATCGTTCGGCGAGAGTTCAGGCAGCCTGCCCTTGGCGAAACTGAGGAAGTCCTTGACCAGGGCCGTCGTCTTCTCGAAATTGCGCTGCAGGATCTGCCAGCCGTTCACCAGGCGGTCGGGATCGCCCTTGTGAATTCCTGTGTCCACCATGTACATCCCGCCTTCCAATCCCATCAGCAGATTCTTGATGGTGTGTGCGAGGCCTGCGACCGTCTGCCCGACAGCGGCCAAGCGTTCCGCTTCCAGCCTCTCCTGCTCGAGCCGCTTCACCTCGCGGAGGTCCTGCATCAACGCCGCCCGCCCCAGTTTTGAGCCGTGACTGCTGAGTTCCACAGCGGAAAATCGAACCGGAACCTCCTCTCCGCCGACAGCGTGCAGGGAGGCTTCCGGTATGTTGATGAGGGTCTCGGCGCCTTGCCCCATGGCAAAGAATTCCTCCGGCAGCATCGTACGGAGCCGCTCAGGCGCGGGCGGGCGCCGGGATTCCCAATTGAGCAGCGCGCGCGCGGCGCGGTTCAGGATGCGAACCTCGCCGTTGGGGTCCACCGCCAGGATGCCGGAGGCGGCGTTGCGGACCAGGCTTTGATAGAAATCGTGAGCCTTTTTCAGCTCGGTTTCAAGCTCGTGGACTTTGGTGAAGTCGGACGCCATCTCGATGACGTGTGCTACGCCGCGGCCGCCCCGCGCCAGGGCCGAGGTTGTGACGACGTAGTACGCGGGTGTCCCGTCCTGATGCACGCCGACCTGATGGGAGACGTGCTCGCCCCCGTCTTGAAACGTGAGGGCCGCCGGACAGTGCCCGCAAGGTTTCTGCCGCCGTTTGTAGACCTCGTAGCAGTACTTGCCCTCCGCCTCGCCGAAAGCCTGACGAAACTTTTCGTTGGCCCTGACGATGTGAAAGTCGCGGTCGATGACCGACACGTAGCACGGCACGCGCTCGAAGAAGCGGTTGTACTCCCGCTGCCACCGGCGCGTTTCGGTCAGGTCGGTGGTCATCTCGATGACGTACTGCACCCGGCCGTCCGCGTCTTTTACCGGCGCCAAGTGCACCACGTAGTGGCAGGTGCGTCCTTGCCGGTCCACGCCGGACTCATCGGAAACACGCACTTTCCCGTCATCGAACGTAGCTAACGCCTGGCAGGTGGCGCATCGCTCGGTGGCGCCTTTGCAGACCTCAAAGCAGCGCTTTCCGCGCCATTCCCCAAAGTACTCCTCGAAATTGCTGTTGGCGGCAAGGACGCGGAATTCCCGGTCGATCACGGAAATATTGAAAGGCACGAACTCGAACAGGTTGCGCCCGAGGAGGGTTTCGAGTTCTTTGTCCGCCAAGTCGCCGATCATTTCGTGGTCTCAGGCGGCAGCACGACGCCTCGGCCAGCCAGGGCGCGGCGCCGGTAAAGCAGATTCTCGGCGTCGGAAAAATCCAGCTTTCCGCGGTGACACTCCGCGCAGCGAGCAATCTGCGGCTTGTTCTGTTGTTTAGCGACCTTCGCATGGCAGCCAATGCAGAGTTGGTGCATCGCGTCCACGTAAGCCGGAGCCATGTAAGTTTTGATCTTGATCGTTGCCCCCGCGGGAACGAGGTCTTTGTGGCAGTCCGTGCAGGACTTGACATTGGCGGCGCTGCGGGTCTGCCCTTGTGCGTGGCACTGGACGCATGCCAGGTTTGCCCCGCTCGGTGAGGCATGCCATTCGTGTCGGAACGCGTCGGAAGGCAGGTACATGTCGCGGTGGCACTCGTAGCAGCCGGTGTTCTTATCGCGCGGCATATTCATGTGATGGCAGAGGACGCAAGACTTCTGTCCTCCGTTGCGGTCAACTTCCCGTTGGTGGTAGAAGGTCACGCCGTAGCCTGTCAGGTCCGCGTCGAGGTAGAGCACACCCTCTTTCTCGCCTTCCTGCTGCCACAAGGGGGTCACGATACTCGCCGGACTGGCCTTGAGGTAGCCGACGTCACCGCGCGCACGGTGGACCGGCGTCGCCACAATGCCCTGGCTGGCGGCGCGCGGATTGCTGAGGAACGAGAAACCGACGGCTGCCGCCACCACGAACGCCAGGGAATACTTGATGCGTCCGGCGATGGCCGGTGTCCCCAGCCAGGTGAAGCCCACGTGGTCGAACTCAGGCAGCTTGCTCGGATCGGCGTCCGGGTCGGCAGGCCGCTTTTCCCAAATCTTGAAATGCTCGATCATGAAGAGGAAGACCAGCGTGGCCAACGCTACGATGCCCAGGGTCACGGCAAACTCGGTCCAGGCAGGCACGTACAAACGGTTGCCGCGGCTTAGGTCGGCCAGCCCGCCCACGTCAATCCGGTTGAGCACTATGCCGAAGACTCCAATCGCCGCCGCCGTCCATTGCAAGGCGGCTCTCACGCGGGACTGCGGCGCAGAAAGCAGTGCAAGGGGAATCAGAGCCAAAAGGGCGATCTCAATCCAGAAAAGCCATGTCAGCCATCCGCCGCTCGCCAGATAGTGCAGTTGCCCGCGGACCGCCAGATCTCCAAAGCGCAACACCAGATAGATGATCAGCACCCAGCGGGCTGCCACTCCCAGAGGACCCATCAAACTGGTTTCGGGCTTGCGTCGGTAGAGGTAGGCCGTGAAATGGCTCTCAAAGATCACTACCAGCAGCCCCAACCCCACCGCTGATACGAAGAAAAGCACCGGCAGGATAGGCGAGTACCAGAGCGGATGAAGGCGATAGGGCATGATCAGGAAGAGCGAACCCAGCGAAGATTGGTGGAGCGTGGAAAGGGCGATCCCCAGAACCACCAGTGGGATGCGCAGCTTGACCAGAAACCGCCGCACCCGCGCCAGAGCGGAAAAATCTTCCGCCGGGACCGGGAAGAATTCCAGCGCCAGCACGGTGAGGTAGAGCATCACGCACCAGCCAACCTCGAACAGCGGCGAGTGCGGATTCCAGAAGATGATCATGTGCCAGATGTTCCACGGCAGTCCCAGATCGAACATCAGGCCCACCACCACCGCTACGTAGCCCAGGAATGCAGTCAGCACAGCCGGACGAACGATGGAATGGAACCGTTCCAGGTTGAAGATGTAAACCGTGGCGGTGACGATGAATCCGCCCGCCGCCAGCGCCACGCCGCCCATGACGTCGAAGCCGACCCACAAGCCCCAGGGGGTGGCATCCGAGAGGTGCGTTGTTGCTCCCAGTCCAAAGAGGAAACGCGCCGTGGCCACCGCGGCAGCCAGTCCCACCACGGTCCAAAGAATCAGCTTCAGCCGCCTTACCCGCTCCATCTACTCCTCCGGGTTCCCTTTCGTGTCTGGCCCTTCCTCGACGGGCGCCTCCTGGAGTTTCATGCGCCGGTGGATGATCCAGTACAGGCCCGTCATGGCTGCCCCCATCCCGACAAAGGCAAAGGGCACCGACTCCATCGCCACGCGCGTGGTCTGGGGAAGCGGGCTGGTGCCGAAGTGCTCGCCGTAGGTCAGGAATGACAGGTCAATATCCGAAATGTAGAGCACCGAGGTTCCACCGACCTCGGACTCACCCCAAACCCTGTTCACATACTTGCCGGGATTCTCCTGGATGCGGCGATGGGCTTCGGCCAGCAGTTCGTCGCGGTCGCCGAAGATCGTGGCCTTGGTCGGGCAGGCCTCGGTGCAGGCGGGCTGCCCGCCTTGCTCCAGGCGCTCGTAGCAGAGAATGCATTTCCGAACATAAGGAACAATGCGATTCCAATCGTAGCGGGGGATGCCAAAGGGGCAAGCCATCATGCAATACCGGCAGCCCAGGCACTTGGAACTGTCGTAGACCACCGCGCCGATCTCGGTCTTGTGCATGGCGCCCACCGGGCAGGCGCTGACGCAGGCGGGTTCCAGGCAATGCCGGCATTGCTTGCGCACATACTTGTCGTCGGGCCGGCCGATGACCGACGTCCAGTTGCGCGCCGAGAGTCCATCGTCCGCGTCCCAGCGCCGGGGAACATCCTGCTTCAGGTGATTCACTTTCTTGCAGGCCAGTGCGCATTCGTTGCAGCCGATGCATTTGGTGGTGTCGGTCAGGATGGCCGCTCTCATTTCGCCCCCTCCTTCTTGGCCGGCGCGGCCGCCAAGGGCTCCGCAGTCAGCCGCGGCCTAGGCATCCAGGTGGGGCGATCCGCGAAGCCCAGTGTCTCGATAACCCGATCCCCGGCTTGCGCAGGGAATTTCCACGCGACCCCGGTGACCAGTTGCGAAAGGGGCATCAGGACGCAGTGGGCTATCTTGGTGAAGGGGATCGTCAGCATGATCAGGTCGGCGGCATAGATATGCACGAGCATCATCTGCTGATAGGTCCGCGGGCCGATGACAGCGTTGGAAGCGATGTATCCGGTCACAAAGGGTGTTGCAATCAGCAGCGGCCACAGGTAATCCTGAAGCCGGCTGACCGGCCGCGACCGCGGGTCCAACACCCGGCCGAAGAACAGCCCCAGCGCGGTGACGATGACGAGCAGGGTGAGCCAGTTCGCCAGTTCCTGGGGCAGGGAAGGCCAGCCGAACCCGACCGCGTTCTTCCACAACAGGATGTGAGAGGTGAGGAAAAGCGGCGTCAAAATCATGCCGGCGTGGAACAGGAACGAAATCAGGCTGTAGATGGGCCGTTGCCTCCAGAGCCGCCCGATGGGAACCAGCCAGGCGAATGTCTTGTTACGAATCTCCTTCCAGGGAACTATCTTGTCGGGGTTGCGCTGGTAAGCTTCTGCAATCCCGAGGGAGGTCAAAATCAGAATCCGCAGCAGGCCCAGGACCATCAGTGCGAAGCAGAGGCGGAAAAGAGGTCCGCGTCCGAGTTCGATCCAACTCGTCACGATTCGCCTCCCTCGTTTCCCGGATCCTCTTCTCCAGCCGCCAGCGAAACCGAGCCTTCGGCAGACTCATTCTGCTTTTCGTCCCCAGAGGCTGTGTCCTTGGGAAGAATAATCGCCCTGTAGATCAAATCGTGCAGTCCGCCGATTTCGCATTCCACGCCTTGATCCTCCATCAGCTCGCGCAACTGCTTTTTGCAGTTGGAGCAGGGAGCGACGCAGTACTTGGCCTTGGTGTCGCGGATCTGTTCTGCCTTGACACGTCCACCGATGGCCGTCCGATAGGGCCGGATCTCATCAATGGAAACCGTTCCGCCACCGCCGCCGCAGCAGATATTCATGCGGCCGTTGGGCGCCATTTCGACGTAATCGCCGCAGAACGCCTTCAGGACTTCGCGCGGCTGATTCACAATCCAGCCCGGCCGCGCAATGTTGCAGGGATCGTGGTAGGTCACCCTCTCCGTAACGATCTTCGGATCGAACTGGATGCGGCCCTGCTTCAGTGCCTGGTGCGTGTACTCCAGGATGCTGACTACGGGCAGCGCCTCCTTGCCGCCGCAGAAAGTGGGGTAGAAGAACTTGGCACTCCGCGCGGCGTGGCCGCACTCGCCAATCAAGATCTTCTTCACCTTCAGGCGTTCGGCTTCCGCTCGAATCTTGCGAAGAACGTGCTCGAGAACGTGGTCGCTGTAAAACAGACCATAGTTGATGCCGTCAAAGTACTTGCTGCCGATGGTCCAACTGTCGCCGGTGGCCTTGAAGACCACCGCGATGCCCTTCAGCGTCTCCGCCTCCATCATGAAATCCGACACCGCAGGGACGAACAGATACTCCGCGCCCTCCTGGTCCACCGGGAAGGGAACGTGAATCCCTTTCTGGTCCTGAATGTCTTCGGTCAGGAACTCCAGCGTGTCGAGCAGCGCGGGCAGCGGAATCCCGGAGGTGTTGCCGGTGGCACCGATCAGTTGTTCGCGCGTGCTGACCACCAACGCCCGTGGCGCAACCCCAATCTCCGAGAGAATATACCGGCCCAGGTGCGTTATGAGGGCATGGTCAATCCCCATCGGGCATTCAAAATGGCAGCGGCGGCAAGCGGTGCAGTTGTAAAAGGAATCCGCCATTTGCTGGATTTTTTCATCGGTCAATCCGGGGTCACCCAGGATGCGGGCGCGCAACATTCCGGAGAGAGTGAAGTGGCGGCGGTAGACCGACAGCAACAGCTCCGACCGGTAGCACGGAATGTCATGCGGGTCGCCCGTGGCGTCGTAAACCTGGCAGGCCACGGTACACCGGGCGCACTTGGCGCTGACGCGGATGTAATGGTCTAGCGCCAGGCGGTAGTTCGTGTGTTTCAGGATTGCCGCGAAGGCTTCCAGAAAGCGGCGCGGCCGGTCCTCGACGTCGAAGTCTTCGACGTGGTACCGGACCGGCAGGCGTTGCCTTTCAACGACTTCTGACTTTTTGGGCAGGGCAAACGCCTTGGACTTCTCATCCGTGGACAGTGGCCGCACCGAGACCCCCTCGAGGGATGCGCCCTCAATACGCTCGCGGCGTTTTTCCGTGCGTGATGTGGAGCTCGACTCTAAGCTCGCGGCGGCCATGCTCGGAAGATACATTTTGTCCGAACTGCCGACACCATGTCCCGGCTGCCACGGCAGTCCTGGATGAGCTCCGTTAGTGCGAGGGATGTGGTCAAACGGACGTCCGTCTCAAGAATCGTGGCAAGCTACTCTGCATCCCCGATTAAGAAGACAGGGACAGGCGCTTAAGGGTTGCCTGCCAGCACCCTCGGGTTCCAGGCAAGTGGCAGTTACATACACAAAACAAGAACACTTAGATGTAACTGACAGTTAATCACTCCAGGGAAGCCCTGTCACGCTGTGCCTCCAAGCGGCCCCTCGCAACGCAAGTGCACCAAGTCAGCAGCGTTGTACGTTTTGTCGATGGCCAGGTTGCCGACTGGCAACTTTCCGAGATGAAACCCGAACACCTCGGCGTATAATCCCGCCATCGCGCCTTCCGAGCCGTTGTGTGCCCGCCTGAAAGACGGCGCGGACCAGGCCAAATGAAGAGAAGAGGAGGGGATATGTGCGAGGTCAGCAGGCGAAAATTCTTGGCAGGAGGGGCAGCGTTCTTGAGTTTTGCGGCGGAGGCCGAGCTGTTGGCTGGGCCAATTTCTCCGGGCATGGCGGAGGATACCCCGGCTGATCTGTTAGCCCCGGACGTCTATTTCCACGAAGGGCATCTCTCGGCCACTGCGGCGGCTGTTTGCAACAACGGTTGGATCGTCTTTGAAGATTACGTGCTGGTCATTGATGCGAATTACCCCGCGGGGGCCAAGCTGATGATCAGCAAGATTCGCTCCTTGACCGACAAACCCATCCGGTTTGCGCTCGACACGCATCACCACGGCGATCACGCCTACGGGAACGAAGTCTACATTGAAAATGGCGCTGTTCCAGTGGCGCATACGGGTGTCATCGAGGAAATGAAGCGATACGAGACCGGCTACTACGACGACAAACCGGGCTCGTGGGAAGCGGCGGCGAAGACTCGTGATGACGTCAAATCCAGCAAACTCAAGCCGCCTTCCGTTCTTTTTTCGAAAGACCTGTTCTTTGACGACGGCAAGCATCGCGTCGAAGTGATGCACCTGGGCGTGGCGCACACTCATGGCGATTCAGTGGCCTGGCTACCCAAGGAGAAGATTCTTTTCACGGGCGACATCTGCGTGAACGGTCCGTACAACTACGTTGGTGACGGCGACGTGGGTAAGTGGGTGACCACGCTTGACGCCGCCAAGAAACTCGGCGCCCAGATCGTCTGCACCGGCCACGGCCCGCGCTCGACGGGCGCGGTCTTGGACGACCAGCAGGCGTTCTTCAAAGCCCTGCGAGAACAGGTCGGCGCTTTGATGGTCAACAAGCCGCCCGAAGAGGCAAAGGCTCAGATCAAGCGTATTCGGGCGATTCTGGAAAACAATCCGCAGATCGCACGCTACGTGGGAAAACTCGAGGCCGGGGGGGACCCTCTCGCATCTCAGATTCAAAAGGTTTACGAGGAGCTGACCGGCAAAAAGCTTGACGCGTTGGCGCACATTCGACACCTCGCGCGCCACGCTCACGCCCGCTCCCACGGCTTCGTGCCGGCCTGATCGGAGTACCGGGCAGTGCATGCTCACAGGCCGCGCCCGAGTTTCATCAATTGGGCGGCCGGAGGCGTAGCAGTCATCTTGAAAGGTGGGGATACACATGCGGAAACTGTCGTTATCGAGCGCTCTGGCCGTGCTCGGCGCTGTTTTATTTGTGACGGGCATCGGGCTTATCCGGGGCCAAACCAGTGCGCCCGCAGAGTATGACCTGGTGATTCGAAATGGCCACATCATTGATGGCACCGGATCTCCTTGGTACGCCGGAGACGTCGGAATTCGCGGCGGACGCATTGCCGCGATCGGCAACCTGTCCGGCGCGCCTGCCCGACAGGCGATTGACGCGGCGGGGCGCGTGGTGGCCCCCGGGTTGATCGCAATGCTCGGGCAAACGGAGCGGGCGACCCTCGCGGCCCCCGGACTCACAACGGA
>OFHG01000991.1_pt1 | contig 10539 bp, 7 predicted proteins | sample 1521931 | NCBI WGS metagenome assembly OFHG01 (sample SAMEA2468438, study PRJEB22500) | soil metagenome | biome: Glassland; feature: Farmland; material: Clay | place: Australia | collected 2013-01-31 | depth 0.55 m | reverse complement strand
GAAGTAGACGGTGTTGAGGTACTGCTGGAGGATCCATTCCTTGGATTTCGCCTGGGCCAGCTTCTGCGCGACGAAGATCTCCTTGATCTTGCGGGTCATCGTCTGCACGGTCCCGATGTTGTCGTAGTAGTTCCGCACCAGCTGCTGGGTGATGGTGGAGCCGCCCTGCAGGCTCCCGCCGGAACTGGTGAGGTCGTAGTACGCGGCCCGCAGGATGCCGGTCGGCGAGACGCCGCCCTCGTGCCAGAAGTTCTTGTCCTCGGCCGCGACCACCGCATTGCGCAGCACCGGGGGGATCTGGTTATAGGTCAGCAGTTGCCGGTCGTAGGTGCCGAACTGCCCGATCATGGTCTTGCCGTTGCTGAAGTAGACGGCGCTCGCGGCCTGGAACGCTGCCGTCTGCGGTTGGGGGATCGGGGTCTTCGCGTAGGCCACCCCCACCAAGGCGGCGCCGAGCATCATCATGGCCGCGCAGGCAGCGGCGGCGACCGATGCCGCTTTCTTCCACGTCCAGTGGCGCCACCAGTCGCCCTTGCCGCGGCCCCGGCCACCCCGCCCGTTGCCCCCGCTGCCGTTGCGGCCGGGTATGCCACGACCCTGGCCCGGCCAGCGCTCCCGCTGCCGGGCAAGGCGCCGCCGCACCTCGGCCGCGGGGCCGCCCTCATACCCGGGGCTCTCGAACGCGGCATCCTGGTAGCCCGTAGCCCCGTATCCCTTAGCAGCCCCGTACCGGTCAGCCTGGCCAACCCCGCGGCGGGCAGCGACGCGGTCCCGGGCCGCCGCGTAGCGGTCCCGGGCCGAGGTGACCCCACGGCCTACCAGGCCGGGCCGGTCACCGTCCTCGCCGCGCTGCCGCGGCTGCCAGCCTCGTGCGTCCTGCTTCCCACGGTAGCTGGCCTCCCCGCGCCCGCGCAGCGACCTGCCGTCCTGCTCCCCACCGCGCCATGCCCGGCCGGCCGGCCGGGCATCGTCGCCCGCGACTGGGCCGTCAGCACCCTGCCAGCCCCACCCGCCGCCGTTCCGGTCCGCACCACGGCCCCGGTACCCGCCGGACCCGTTCTCACCACGGTCGCGGAACCCCGGCCGGGGCGGGCGGGCGGAACCGCCGCCCGCATTGGCACGTCCGGAGGACCGGCCTGGCTGCCCGTCCGATGCGCCGCTACGGCGTGGATCTGGCCGGTAGGGGCCGGGAAAGTCTGGGTTACTCACGCGTCCTCGCTGATTGGGTGAGGCAGTCGCGGGCGGGCAGGGAAGCCTGCCGGGGTTCACCGTACCCGGTGGCAGGCACCGTCCCGGTACTCGTTCTCCGTCACACCCCGCGTCACGCTGCCCTTCCGTTTCAGCGGCTGTCAGCCGTGCACGCGTTGGGAACCGGCCTCGCCTCTACTCACCGGCCCGGGCCTGCCGGCCACGCCGGGTGCGCGGCTCGCCCGTGCCGAGAACGTATGACGACGCAAGGTGGTTCCAGCCACAACTCTGACAGACCTCGACGACGTACACGCGGAACTCGCCATATTCGGCCGCCATCTCCGCGAGTTCCTGGGCCTGTTTCACCCGCCCCTCGTAACGCCCGAGTTCTGCGCCTCGATTGGCGCCGACGGTACCGCCCCCAATGCGCTGGAGGCAGTCAAGCTGGCCAAACAGCTGGTGCAAGCGCAACGCGTGACCGGGAAGGGATGAGTCCATGCTGAATTATTTGGAGCTAATGGACCGGGCCAATCAAGGCGATTCCCTGGCTGAAGAAAGCTGGGACCTGGAAAAGGTGTCCTTGGCCACCCGCCGCCTGGTGCGGAAATATAAGCTGGCCTGGGATCCCAATCGGGTGGTCCCCAATGATCCCGGCCTGGCGGATGCCGTCTTCGCCGCCGGGTTTGAACTGGCCTGTGAATTGGGTGTTTACGTGCGCACCAACGAACGCATCGTCCAGTTCGACCGTTCCGAACTAGAGCAAGGCCTGCGCCTCATGCCCCAAAACCTGGAAATGGGGGAGGGCAAGGATGCCCGCCGGCTGTTTCCTCGCAAAATCATGGATGAGCGCCCGCCGCTGGTGTGGGCCGGGAATCCCGGCGCACCCACTCCGGCAGAGATTTTCTTGCCGCTGGGGGTGAGCTGGATGCAGGAGCCGATCGTCGACCTGGTGACCTGCGGCACCCTGACCAGGGTGGACGGGCGGGAAGTGCGCACCGGCGACCCGATGGAAATCGTTGCCACGCGCCGCGAATTGCAGTACATGCGAACCGGCTTGCGCCGGGTGGGGCGTCCAGGGATGGGCATGCTGGCGGCCCAGAGTTCCGTGTCTGAGCTGGGTGATCTGTCCGTGGCCCATCCGGATTACCTGCGTCCCTGCGACTCGCACCTGGTGCCCATGTTAAACGAAATGAAAATGGATCACCGCAACATCGCGCGGGTGGTCAATTCATTGGAGTACGGCATGCGCAACGCCTCCCTCCTTTGCCCCATCGTCGGTGGGCTGGGCGGTGATGCGCCGGGTACGGCCGTCGTCAATGTGGCTTCTGCCATCCTGTCCAGCCTGAGTTGCCTGGCTGACTACCATATCGAGCATCCGATCCACATCCGTCATGTGGCGACGACCACGCGGGCGGTGATGTGGGTGGAGAATGTGGTGGGGCAGGCTTTCGCCCGCAATGCGCCCTGCATCATCGTCTCGGATATCTATCCCAAGAGTGGCGCCGTGACCCGGGAGATGCTTTACGAGACCGACGCCAGCGCGATTGCCATCCGGGTTAGCGGCGCTCAGCTGGAGGGTTGTGGTTCTGCCGACGGCAACGCCCCCAACGGAAGTGGATTGGAGGCGCGTTGGATGGGCGAGGTGGGTCACGCGGTGGCGCGCCAGGGCCTGAGTCTGGATGACTCCAATGCCCTGGTGTTGAAGTTGCTGGAAAAATATGAGCACGTCTTTGACCAGCCGGGCGGCAATCCCGGCGTGCCTTTTGACCAGGCCTACGAATTACCGAAGCTGGTGCCCCTGCCTGCCTGGGTACGAATGTATGACGAAGTCAAAGCTGATTTGCGTTCGATGGGCCTCGCTGCGCTGAACTAACGCATCCGAATTTGAAGCGAAAGGAGGTGGAAGTAAATGGCATTCTATCTGGTAGTCAATATCGTTCTGTTACTGGCTTTAGGCCTGGTGGCGCGCGTCCTCGATAGATAGCCGTCCTATTGCTTCCTGACGCCGAACACTTCTTTGAACTTATGTTTTTTTGATACAAGGAGAAAATGATGATGAATTCAGAAAAAGGTGGATGGAATTTCAATTATTCCACCCGCGATATCGTGATTGTGGCGGTAATTGCCGCGATTACCGGTGTCGTCAATACAGGGGTGGGCAACATCTGGGCATTGGCGAACTCGTCGCTAGGTCCCCTGGGTGGGGCGCTGCTGCAAGGCTCCTTTATGTGGGCTTACATCCTGGCGATGTGGTTGGTGCGCAAGCCCGGCGCGGCGTTGGCGGTCGGCATCATCGAATCGGCCGTGGAAATCCTGCTGGGCAACCCTTCAGGCGTTGGCACCTTGGGTTGGGGCTTGTTCCAGGGGGTAGCCATTGAGGCGGTGATGGCGACGGTTGGCTACAATAAATTTGGCCTGTGGACGGCGATCCTGGCGGGCGCCGCCTCTTCGCAATTTGGTACGGTGTGGACCGCCATCTTGTTTGGCTGGGATCCGTCGACTGCTAGGGACGTCTGGCTGGCCGTCCCCATCAATCTGATTTCCGGGGCGATCCTGAGCGGCCTGCTCGGCTACGTGCTATTCCAGGCCATTGGCAGGACGGGCCTGGTGCGATCCGCAACCTGAATGTTGTTATAGCCGATTTGTCTTTGGGACCGGGCGAGGGGAGTTCAATCGCCCGGTCTGCATAACTCGAGGTAAACCTTCGTGCCCGAACAAGATGTTTTCGTTGACATTCGAAACGTAACCTATACCCATTGGAATCAAACCGAACCAACCTTGCATGACCTTTCCCTCCAGATAAGCCGCGGTACCTTAACGGTGCTGGTAGGTCCAAGCGGTTCGGGTAAGTCAACACTGTGCGATCTTTTTAACGGGGTGATCCCGCATTTACTGGGGGGAAAGATGGAAGGGGATGTTTGGGTAGACGGGGCCAACACCCGCCAGGTGGCCGTGAAAGACCTGTCGCAAAAGGTGGGCCGGGTTTTTCAGGACACCGAGACGATGTTTTCGACCCTGTATGTTGAAGATGAAATCGCCTTTGGCCCTGAAAACCTGTGTTTTGAGGTGGCCGATATCCGCCAGACGGTCGAAGATTTGTTATCGCAGACGGATCTGTTCGAACGCCGCCATCATCTGGTTTGGAATCTGTCCGGAGGGCAGTTGCAGAAGTTGGGCCTGGCGGCGGTCCTGGCGATGCATCCGCAGTTGATTGTGTTGGACGAGCCCACCGCCAACCTGGACCCTGGCGCTACCCTCGCCGTGCACGATTTATTGTTGTCGCTGCGCAACCAGGGCATCACCGTTGTGCTGGTCACACGTGAATTGGATGAATTCCTGGCTAAAGCAGACCGCTTGGTGGTGCTTGAAGCCGGGCGGGTCCTGGCAGTGGGGGAACCACGTCAGGTGCTGCAAGCTTACGGCGATTATATGGCTAATCAATTAGGCATTTGGCTTCCGGAAACGGCGGAGATTGGGATTGCACTGCGGCAGGCCGGGATCCAAAGCGGCGTTGGTGTGCCAATTACCGTAGCCGAAACCGTGGAAGTCCTGGCCCAGTTGGACTTAATCAGGGCCCCGCTTGTTTTTGACCAAGGTGCAGGCCGCCCGCCAGGTACGAGCCAGGAGGCGCTGATCATTGCGCACGGTTTGCGCTATGCTTATCCAGGCGGAACGCTGGCTTTGAATGGGGTATCTCTGGAAGTTCGCTCTGGGGAAATGCTGGCGATCGTGGGCCGCAATGGAGCTGGTAAGAGCACGTTGGCCAAGATGTTGGTCGGTTTGCTCCGGCCCCAGGCAGGCGAGCTCACGCTGTTCGGCAGGCCTGCCCGCAGTTGGAAAGTCCAGGAACTTGCGAATGAAATAGCACTGGTCTTACAGAACCCCGAGCACCAGTTTTTGACGGATAAGGTGCACGATGAGATTGCTTACAGTCTGCTGGCGCGTGGAATTTCTGAGCCGCAGCAGGTTGAGAAAGCTGTGGAAGAAACGCTGCAAAGGCTCGGATTGAACGGATACGAGCAAATTCATCCCTTCGCGTTGAGCGCAGGGCTGAAGCGCCGGTTGGGCGTGGCGACGATGCTGGTTGGTGAGCCAAAAGTGCTGCTGGTGGATGAGCCCACTTATGGGCAGGATAAACAGATGACGCGTACGCTGATGGCTTTGATGGAGTCGATTCGGGCGCGCGGTATTGCGCTGGTGATGATCACCCACGATATGCGCCTGGTTCAGGAATACGCTGAACGGGTGGTGGTGATGAGCGCCGGTGAGATTCTCTACGATGGCGCTTTTACGGGGCTGTTCGATCGCACGGATTTGATCGCCCAAGCGAATTTGCGCCCTACGATCCTGCACGAATTGGTAAATGCACTGCGCCAGCGCGGAATTCGTATGCAGGGTGAATTTCGAAATACGGCGGATTTTCTGAAAATGCTGCAAATCCTTCCTCCTGGTGAGGTGAGCCGTGGCCGCCAATGAGCACAGCCTCAACTATATCGAACGCGATTCAACCCTGCACCGCATTTACCCATTGATCAAGCTGGCCTGGGTTTTTTTGGTGGCTGGTGGCTTGTTTCTATACCAGGAGCCCTGGTCCGGGGCGGCGATGCTGCTGACGATTTTCCTGCTGGCTGTTTTAGTGGGGCGTATCCCCTTTCGAAATATCATCCAAAGCTCGCAGTTGATTTTTGGCCTGGGCATCTTATTGATGTTCTTTCATTTCTTTGCCGACCCAGGCAACCCGGTGATGCGTATCGGCCCGCTCACCATTACCGATGGCGGTTTGCATGGCGGGCCTATTTTCTTTTTCCGACTGTCGGTGGTCGTGTTGGCCAGCTTCGTGCTGATCTGGACGACCGACAGCCGCGATTTGATGGTATCGCTTACCCAGGTGGGGATTCCATACCGCTATGCTTTTGCTGTCTTCCTGGCCTTGCGGTTTTTGCCGTTGGTACAACGCGAGGTGGACGCGGTACAGGCCGCCCACGCGATTCGCGGCAAGGCTGCCGGCTCGACCTTGATGCACCGCTTTAAGCTATGGCAGCGCTACATGTTTACCGTCCTGGTCAACGGCCTGCGCAAGGCGGAATTGACCGCCACGGCTATTGAATGCCGCGGGTTCGGCGCTTATCCTAAGCGAACCTACGTTAAGGCGGTAGAATATGACCCAAGGGGGCTGTGGCTGCCAGCAGTCTTCGTCTTATGGACGGCAGTATTAATTTATTTGGAACGTTTTGGCTTCTAGGTCAAGGAAAACTTCGCAAGAACCATCGAAAAAACGAGGAGGTTTATAGCCCATGGAGTATGCAGACTTTATCAAGGTTGCGCGTGGCATCCAACCGGCAGAAACGCTCCTGAAGAACGTCAAATTGGTAAATGTGCTCACCAGTGAGATTTATGCCACCAACATCGCTCTGGCCGGCACACGCGTGGTTGGGCTGGGTGATGGGTATCAGGCCGAACACGAGATCAACCTGGGTGGGCGTTACGTTTGCCCTGGTTTCATCGACGCCCACGTACATATTGAAAGCGCCATGGTCCCACCGCGCGAGTTCGCCCGCGCCGTATTGCCACATGGGGTCACCACGGTCGTCACCGACCCGCACGAAATTGCCAATGTGCTGGGCCTGGAGGGTATCCGCTTTATGCTGCAGGACGCAAAATATGGCCCCCTCAGCATGTACGTGAATGCCTCGTCGTGCGTACCGGCCACTCCAATGGGTACCGCCGGTGCCCAGCTCGAATTCTACGACCTGGCACCGTTGCTCTACGAACCCTGGGTATTGGGCCTGGCCGAGGTGATGAATTACCATGGCGTGCTCAATGGGGATAAGCGTGTGTTGGAGAAAATGCGCAGCTTCCAGGGACGGGTGATCGATGGGCATTGTCCCGGATTAGCCGGGAAGGATCTGAACGCCTATGTTGCGGCGGGCGTGATGTCGGATCACGAGTGCACTACCCTCGATGAAGCGCGTCAAAAGTTGCGCCTGGGCATGACGATTTTTATTCGCGAGGCGACTAACGCACGCAATCTCAAGCCGCTTTTAGGGTTGATCACGAGCGAAAACGAGCGGCGCATCTGCTTTTGCACCGACGACCGCCAACCATCTGATCTGCTTGATGAAGGCTCGATTGATTACATGGTGCGCACGGCGATTGCGAAAGGCATTGATCCCGTGACGGCGATCCGCCTGGGGACGATCAACGCCGCCGAATATTTTCGCTTGTTTGATCGCGGCGCGGTGGCCCCTGGACGGCGTGCCGATCTGGTGGTCTTCTCTGACTTGCACGACCTGCGCCCCGATTTGGTGTTCCGTGGCGGAAAGCTGGTCGCGCGCGATGGTGTTATGTTGCCCTGGGAACGTCCGATTAGCAAAACCAAGACGCGTGGTACCGTTAACATCAATTGGGGTAAGGTAAATTTGGGTGTCCCGGCCAACGGCGATTCAATTCGTGTGATTGGGACCATCCCGGATCAGATTGTGACGAAGCTTCTAATCGAAAGGCCCAAGGTTGTAGATGGTTGTGTAGTGGCCGATCCGGAGCGCGATTTATTGAAGATGGCGGTTATCGAACGTCACCTGGCGACCGGGAACGTCGGGATCGGATTTATCAAGGGGTTTGGTTTAAAGCGCGGCGCCATTGCCAGCACGATTGCCCACGATCATCACAATCTGGTGGTGATCGGCGCGGACGATCAATCCATGATGACTGCGGCGCGGACAGTGGCGGATACCTTGGGTGGACAGGCCGTAGCGAATGGTGACCAGGTGCTGGCGCAGCTATCTCTGCCAATTGCCGGGCTGATGTCCGACCGCCCCATTGAAGAGGTACGCGACAACATTAAAAAATTGATCGCCGCTGCACATGCACTGGGCTCGGGTCTGCACGACCCGTTCATGGCGATGAGCTTCTCGGCTTTGGAAGTAATCCCCAGCTTGAAGCTCACCGACCAGGGGTTGGTAGACGTCGATAGATTCCAGGTAGTGCCAATCTTCGCCGATTGACCTTTTTTGACGAATCAATAAAAAGAGGTGGTGGTCGATCTGACCACCACCTCTATGGCTTTAACGCTACTGCTCAGGGCATCGAGCCGCTGTTGTTGGCAATCAAAGGCAGATAGTCGTATTTCCTGCCTCTGATGCCAAAGTAGTCCATAGCATTCATCAACACGTCAGCCCGGTTCTGGGCTGTGCCCATCGCCTCGAAGGGGAAGGCCAGGAACATGACTTTGTAATTGCCGGCGCTCACCGTAAGCGCATCTGGCATATTCGAGTCATCCATGAAAGCCGGAATAGCGGGAGAGATGGGTGTGATCTCATCGCTGTAGTCATTCAATCCGACCGAGGCGTAATCCATGGTGTAGGTGCCCAGCCCAGTCATGACCGTATTGGTTACGACCGCCGTCACCGAGGCGGTGCCAATGTCGTTTTGAGCATCCGTGCCATCCCAATCGATGTGCAGATAGTTCTTGACGAAGGCAGTGGTCCCGGCGGACTGGTCGAGGATGTCCATGCCGGACATGAACAGCTTGCCTCCATGATCCAAGAAGGATGCCAATTCTGTTTCGTATGGCAAGATCGGCCCAGGCCAGGAGGCGCCGGTGAACCACACGACAGCATCGTGGGCGTTGAGGTAGTCGGGTGGCAGGTTGGGGTCGGCTGCCAGGTCCCAGACATCGTACTGGTAGCCGTTGGCGTCCAATGCAGCCCGGTAGTAGGATTGGACGTCCGGGCTGTTACCATCATTGTCTACCAGCAGCACCGGATTGGTGACTGCATTGGTTTGGATCGAGGCGCTGGCGGTGCGCGCCGGGTCGCCTATCGAGGTGCCCTTCACGCTGACCGTATCGGTCGAACCGGAAGTCGCCGTTATTGGTACACTAACCTCCACGCCGAAGTTGGTCATATCGCCGGGCGCCATGCTGCCTGTCTCGGTGATTTGTGTAGTGAAGCTGGAGTCCCACAGCGTGGTGGGCCATTGGTTCCCACTGGTCGCAAGCGTGAAGGTGTCGTCATTATAGCCCAGGTTTTGAACTGTCTCGGTGTAGCTGATGACGCTGCCGGCACGCGCGCTTAACTTTTGGCTAGTTGGGTTGATGCTCAAATCGTAGGGTGGAGCCAGGACGACCGGATACGGGCTGCCGGTGGCGTTTTGGCCTTCTGTCGATGTGGTCATGAAATCTTGGTTGGTGATCGTTGAGCCATCGGCAACGCCGGAATCGATGCGCACGGTCATGTCAGGCACGGTGAACGCCAATGACGGGCTGGATGTAGGCAGCCAGACGGTTACCATGACGGTGCGCATCAGCGCCGGCGTGGCGAATGGCGCGACGATCACCAACGAAGATTTCTCAACGAGCTCAAACGAAAGCGTGGGCGCCACCGGCAGCCCCTATCCGGTTGTCCTGGCCCCACCCTATGACTTGAGCGTCAGCCCGACCAGCCAGACGGACGGCACGCGCGCCGGCAGCGCCATCACCTACACCGAATCGGTGGAGAACCTCGGCTTTAACAATGACACCTTCACACTGGCGTCCAGCGGCAACCAATGGCCTACCACGCTGTGGGACTCCAGCTTCACCACCCAAATCACCAAGACGGGCAGCGTGGCGCCTGGAGACACGGCCGAGTTTGGCGTGAAGGTTAGCGTGCCCATGACGGCGACCTCCGGCATGACCGACACGGTCACTGTGGACGTCGCTTCGATGGGCGACCCAGCCCGCACTGCCAGCGCTTCGATCGAGACTATCGCCATCACCAAACCGGTGCTGCTGGTGGATAACGACGATAACCATCCGGACGTGCAGTCCTACGACCGGGCGGCGTTGGACGCCGGCGGCTACCAGTACGACGTATGGGACCTGGATACCAATCCCAACCTGCCGTCGAAATACTTGAACGCCCACCAGGCCGTGGTCTGGTTTACCGGTGGCTCCTATCCGGGGCCAATCCTGCCATACGAATCGGAGCTGGCGACCTACTTGAATAATGGCGGCAAGCTGTTCATGTCTGGCCAGGATATCCTCGACCAGGCAGCCGGCACCACCGCCTTCGTCAAGAATTACCTGCACATCGATTGGGATGGCACCGAAGCCCAGAACGACATCGGCACGACCACGGTGACGGCCGTCCAGACCAACACGGTGATGACCGGCCTGGGCACCTACGCGATGGACTTCTCTGGGGTTGGCTTGCCCGACTACAGCGACGAAATCACACCGATTGATCCGGCGATCCCGGCCTTCCTGGATGACTCGAATATGACCGATGCGCTGACCGTGGGCGCGGATAACTATAAAGTCATGTTCCTGGCCTTCCCGTTCGAGGTAATGGGCACCGCTCAGGATAAGGC
>OFHG01000990.1_pt1 | contig 10540 bp, 7 predicted proteins | sample 1521931 | NCBI WGS metagenome assembly OFHG01 (sample SAMEA2468438, study PRJEB22500) | soil metagenome | biome: Glassland; feature: Farmland; material: Clay | place: Australia | collected 2013-01-31 | depth 0.55 m | reverse complement strand
CGCCAAAGACGCCATCCCCAACAAAGCACACCTTGCATCCTTCTTCGCTCTTGTTTCAGGTTTCATGGGCGTGGCGGCGTTTCTGGTGCAGATGCTGTTGACGGGCCGCCTGCTGCGCGTGCTGGGCATCCGCGTGACGCTGTTCGTCACGCCGGTGGTGTTCCTGATGGGCAGCCTGGGTCTTCTTTTTGCCCCCATGCTTCTGACGGCGGGCATTCTGAAAGGCAGCCACTTGCTGCTGCGCTTTACCGTGGACAAGTCCACGACGGAATTGCTCTATTTGCCGGTGACGCCGCCGGACATCAAAAGCCAGCTCAAGCCTTTCATTGACGGCTTTGTTTGGCGGGCCGCGGACGGCATCGCGGGGCTGACGCTTTGGTTTTTTGCCACCAAGCTTCACTTCAGTCCCGGCCGGATGAGCATCGTGAACTGCTTCTTTCTGACCGGCTGGATTGTCATCGCCTGGGGGGTACGCCGCGAGTATCTGAACGTGCTGCGGCAGGCCATCCAGCGCCACACGCTCGACGCCGATAAGATCGCCACGGGCGGCGTTCTTGATTCCACCACCACGGAAGTCCTGGCGATGAGTTTCCAGCAGGCGGGCGAGCAGCAGGTACTCTACGGCCTCAGCTTTTTCGAGGTAGGGCATCGGGCTGAGTCACACCCGGCGCTGCGCGGCCTTCTCGAGCACGCTTCGCCCGACGTCCGCCAGCGTGCGTTACGCCTTCTGAGCGACGCCGGTGACCGCAAGATCCAGCCGCAGGTCGAGAAGATGCTCGGGGATGAATCCGGCGAAGTTCGTGCCGAAGCGCTGCATTATCTGGTGGCGCACACCGGAAAGGATCCCCTCACGCTGCTGAGCACGGAAACCGACTTGCCCGAATACGTGGTGCAAGGCTCGGTGGTGGTTTATCTGGCGCGAACCGAAGTCCCCGAAGACCTGGCGGCGGCGCAGATGATTCTGGAAAGTATGCTGTCCCGCGAGGGGCCGGACGCGGCACGCTCGCGCGCCGAAGCCGCGCGGGTGCTGGGAGCGATTGCGGCTGGCAGCCCCTTGCAGGGAGAGCTCGCCAGGCTGCTCCGCGACGAAGACCGAACGGTGGTGGAGCAGGCCCTGCTGGCGGCGGGAAAAACCCGCAACACCGAAGTCCTCGCACTCGTCGTTGAGAGGCTCGCCGACCCGCACCTGCTGGGTGCGGCACGCGCCGCACTGGTACAATACAGCGACGGCGCCGCGGGCATGCTCGAGGAATATCTCAATGACGAACATCGCCCCCTGGCCGTGCGCAAGCAGATTCCGGGCGTGCTGGCGCGGCTCGGAACCGCCCAAGCCGCCTCCATTCTCTCGAGCAGCATGATCCACAGCGATGCCGGCTTGCGCTTCGACGTGATCAAGGCGTTGAACCGGTTGCGCAAGGAGGATCCTTCACTGCTGCCTCCCAACGAGGAGATCTCCGACATGTTGGAAGCGGAAGCGATGGGTTTCTATCGCTCCTTCCAAATCCTGGCGGTGTTTGATCCCGCTTCGTTTGGCGCCGCGGCTTCACGGCCCGACGCCGGGGAGGCGAACGTCCTGACGCGAGCTCTGCGCGAACGCATGGAGCACGAGGTCGAGCGCCTTTTCCGTCTGCTGGCGCTGCTCTATCCGCCGCGAGATATCCACAATGCCTACGCCGGCCTGACTTCCCGGCAGCCGCGCGTCCAGGCCAACGCCTTGGAAGTTCTTGAACACCTTCTGCGGTCCGAGCACTACCGGCTGCTCGCCTGCGCTCTCGATCCCGATATTGGCCTGAAAGAGAAACTGGGTTTTGCCGAGAGACTTTGCCACACCCGAGTGGAATCGAAGTCCGAGGCCGTGCGCGTCCTGCTGCACTCGGAGGACCGCTGGCTGCGCGCCTGCGCGCTGCACGCTGTCGGAGACCTCATCTTGGCGGACCTGCACCAGGAATTGACGCGGGTGGCCCGTAGCGGCGACTCTCTCCTTGAGGAGACGTGGAAATGGGCTATGCTCCGCCTGGGTGCGGCGCAAACCCTGCGTGAACAACCCGAAGCGTCATGAACCTCGACGGCTCGGGTGAAAGCCTAGGCGGGCAGGGCTTCTCACTTCGTTCTTATGTCTGAGTTTTGGCGAAGCACTTTTTGGACGCACGCGGTAGGCCTTCGATACCAGCCGCCAGCTTCGCGCCCGCCGCGTTCACCATCCGGATAACTCCCGGGACCTCGCTCGAAAATTCGTTTCTCTGATTCCGGAGAATTGCGATATCGTAGTAGGTTGGAGACTGGAATCCCTCACTTTTGACCGGGAGTCCCAATTGCATGCAAGGTGACCAAATCTGTCCGCGGTGCGGACAACTCATTCCCATCGGCCAAAGGGACTGTCCTTACTGCACAAAGCCCCAGGGCTGGTGGACTGTCGAACGCGAAACGCTCCTGCTCGCCAGCATCGTGGCTTTAATTATCTTATTCGGCATCACCGGCGTGGCGGCGAACCTTTATCATACCCAGCGACATGAACTGGCCCAGGAATGGTTTGCCAAGGGAGAAAGGGCCCTCAAAGGCCGACAGGCGAAAGCGGCCCTGGAAGATTTCCGTACGGCCCTCTCCTACTCTCCTGACAACACCCTCTATCGGCTGCGCCTCGCCCAGTCGCTCGTGGCGGCAAATCGTCCGGACGAAGCGCGTTCGCATTTGCTCACCCTCTGGCGCGACGAGCCTGGCAACAGCACGGTCAATCTGGAATTAGCTCGCTTGGCGGCGGACAGGGGAGACACTGCCGATGCGATCCGTTACTTTCACAATGCGATTTACGGCGTTTGGCAAGCTGACCCGACGGAACATCGCCTCCAGACGCGCCTGGAGCTGAGCCAATACCTGCTCAAGAAAAACGAGAAAGCCCAGGCGGATTCCGAATTGATTGCCCTGGCCGATTCCCTTCCTCGGGACGCCAACCTCTATACGAGAGTGGCGGGCATGCTGCGGGAGGCGGGAGACCGCAACCGGGCGCTTAGCACCTATAAGCAGGCGTTGGGAGTTGATCGCCGCGCGCAAGCGGCTCTGGTGGGTGCGGGAGAGACCGCCTTCGAGATGGCGGACTACCGGACAGCCGTGGAATATCTCGAGCGTGCCGTCCGCACGGGCGCCGCCTCGGAGACCGACAAGGCGGAGCTCTCGACCGCGCGGCTGGCATTGAGCATGGACCCCATGGCTCCGCGGCTCTCGCGCGCGGAGGCTGACCGCCGGACGCTGAACGCTTTTGGGATTGCAATTAGCCGGCTGAATGAGTGCATCAAGTCGCGCACTCCCAATCCGCCCGTTGGCCAGTTGTCGAGCGATTTGGAGCAACTCACCCAGCAGGCGGACAAGCTCAAACCACAGGCCAGCGCCAATGTCCTGCGCAGAAATCCCGATCTTCGAGTGACCTTGAATGACTTTATCTCCAGTGTCGAGGAGACCACCGCCAAGGAGTGCGGAACGCCCTCCGGTCAGGACCTTGCCTTGCTGCTGATTGCCAAGAAGCACGGAGCGCCCGAGCCGTGAGCGATTCGCTGAACAACGCGGAAACGCGCGCGGCGGTGGATGCGCCTGCGCAGGAGGTGACGGACCTTCGGGGTTCTCTGCGTGAGCGGCTGGCGCGTATCTCTCGCGCCGTCTGGATGGGCGAGGACCAGCTCTTCCTGCTCGTGGCGGTCATCATCGGATTGTTTTCGGGCCTGGTCGTAGTCTGCTTCCATATCGCCATTGACTGGATCCGGGTTTCCGTCCTCGGATCATCCCTCCAGCCTTCAATCCTTCGTGTTCTCATCGCGCCCACCGTCGGTGGGCTGGTGGTGGCGTACCTGGTAATGCGCTTCTTCCCCCGCGTCCGCGGCAGCGGTGTCAATCAGACCAAGTCCGCCGTATACATCTATGACGGCTACATCCCCTTTTCCACGGTCATCGGGAAATTCATCACCTGCGCGCTTGCCATCGGGACCGGACAATCGCTGGGCCCGGAAGATCCAGCGCTCCAGATGGGCGCCGGGATTGCCTCGGCGCTGGGACGTCGGTTACGTTTTTCGCGGGAGAAATTGCGACTGGTGGCGCCGGTCGGCGCGGCGGCGGGGCTGGCGGCGGCGTTCAACACTCCTATCACCGCGGTGCTCTTTGTGATTGAGGAAGTGATCGGCAAATGGAGCGCCGGCGTGCTGGGCGCGGTGGTGCTGGGTTCTGTCTCGAGCGTGGTGGTGGAACGGCTGTTCCTGGGCGAAGCGCCGCTCTTCCGCGTTCCCGCTTACCACCTCACGCATCCCTCCGAACTGATCGCCTACGCGCTCGTCGGCGTGGTGGGTGGCGTCGCGTCGGTGGGTTTCGTGAAGCTTGTGAGTTTCGCGCGGCCGCGCCTGAAAGCGCTGCCCCGCTGGACGCAATACATCCAGCCGGCCATTGCCGGATTGGTGCTGGGATTCATCGGCATCTGGCTGCCGCAGGTTCTGGGAGCGGGCTACGACGTCATGGATCAATCCATGCACGACCAGTTTGCCTGGAAGATGCTGGCCCTCCTGGGGCTCTTCAAAATCCTGGCCACCGCTCTCTCCTTTGTCAGCGGAACACCGGGCGGAATGTTTGCGCCCGTGCTCTTCATGGGCGCCATGATCGGTGGCGCGGTGGGAGACATCGAGCAACACGTTCTGTTCCCCCACATTCCCGGCGCGGCAGGATATTTGTACGCTGCACAGGCTCCCAGCACCGTGGGAGCGTTCGCCCTGGTCGGCATGGGCACGTTGTTTGCCGGCATCCTTCGCGCCCCCATGACCTCGGTCTTCATGATCCTGGAACTCAGCGGCAACTACTCCATCATCATTCCGGTCATGATTGCCAACGGCATCGCCTACCTGATCTCGCGCCGGTATCAGCCCACGCCGATCTTCGACCTCCTTTCGCGCCAGGACGGACTGGATTTGCCGTCCATGGAAGAGCAGCGCGAGGAATCCGAGCGGCGCATCGAAGAAGCCATGCGCGGGCCGGCGGGCGCCACCTTGAAGGGAAACGACACGGTCGAGGACGTTCTCAAACAAGTCGCCGAGCTGCCCGACCAGTTTTTCCTGGTTTACCGGCACCACGGCGTTTGGACTGGCATCTCGAAGGAGACGTTGCACAAGGCCGTCACGGAGGGGAAAGGCTCGGCCAAGCTCCGTACTGTTCTCGGTAACACACGCCTCCCGCACCTTCACCCCGACCAGTCGCTGGAAACGGCGCTGCGCCGAATGGGTGATTATCCCCTTCTTCCGGTCGTGCACCGCGCCGACTTCTCGCAGCTCGAAGGCGTGGTCTCACTGCAGGACATCCTGAAAATCTACCGCAGCGCCGCAGTGCCATTGCCGGCTGTTCCCGAAGAAAGATAAGCAGGTCAGCGTGCCTGTTCTCGGCCGTGGCAGCCAGCCTGCAATTTTCCCCCACTTGCGGTATATTCCCCTCCCGAGGAACGCGCATGTGGGACGTTTACAAACACGAAGACCTCAGGCTGGCGCCCGCCGACCGGGAAGCGCTTTACCTTTCCGTTCTGGAAGAGAGCTACCTTGACCCCGAATACCTCGCCATGCTGGCGCTGGCCGCCCTGATCGCTCTTCTCGGACTCCTGCAAAACAGCGCGGCGGTCATCATCGGCGCGATGCTGATTTCACCCTTGATGAACCCCATCCTTTCCGCGGCGCTGGCGCTGACGCTGGGCGACGGGAAATTGGGACGCAAAGCTGCTGCCGTCCTCATCTTGAGCATCCTGGGAGCGATTTTCATCACCTGGATCATTGCGTCCTTCGTTCCCCTGAAGCAGCCGACTCCTGAGATTCTGGCGCGCACCAACCCCAATCTGCTCGACCTCGGCATCGCCGTGCTCTCCGGCCTTGCCGGCACGCTGGCCCTGCGCACCCACAAGGCAAGCGTCATGATCATCCCCGGCGTCGCCATCGCCGTCGCCGTTATCCCGCCCCTGGCCGTTGTGGGATATGCGATCAGCAACTATCAGTTGGCGGCGGCGGGCGGGGCGTTTCTGCTCTTTGTCACCAACCTGGTTTCGATCATCATCAGCGCCGCGGTGGTTTTTCTGTTGATGGGCTTCCGCCCGCACCGGCACGCCGAAGAGGGCCACCTCAAGCTGAAATACCGGCTGGCGATGAGTGTGGGAGTTCTGCTCGTCCTTTCCATTCCGCTCGTCCAGACCCTCCGCCGCGCGGTCGGCCAAGTGCAGTTGCGGTCTGCCATTCAGGCCACGCTCGGCCGCGCATTCAAAACCGAGCACTCCTCGGTAAGCGACGTCAGCTTCGCGCGCGGCCGCCGGAATCTGGTAGTCCGCGCCACCCTTCGAACCACCGAATACTTCGACGACGCGCAAATCCGGGCCGCCGAGGGTTCTTTGCGCGAGCAGGTGGCACCGGACGCCCATTTGGAGATTGATCAGATTCTGGTCACTCAGGGCGGGCTCACCCCGGAGGCGGCAGCGCGCATTCGCAATTTCATTTCCTCCGGCGTGGTGCAGCCCGCGCCAGCTCCCCAGGAGCCTCCGTTTGATTTTGTTGCGAACGCGGAGAAGATACTCGCCTTCATCGCGCGGGACGTTGACGAAACACTCACCGGAACGCCGCTCAAACGGACCGGGGACCCGCAGGCCCAGCTTGGCCGGCCTCTCGTCCTGCGCCTGAACCTTACCGCACCCGAACCGCTCGAGAGCCAGACCGTCCGGACCCTGGCGGCGCAAATCTCCGCCAAGCTGTCCGCGCCGGTCGAGCTCCACGGTCGCGTTGATCTGCAGGGAACGGACTATTCACTGGCAGTGGAATCATCCGGCGCCCGCCGCGGCCTGTCGTTCAAAGACCGCCAGGCGGTCACCAAGCTGGTCAACCTGGCGCTCAAGCGGCAGGACCTTGGCCTCATGGTCAGCGTTTCGCCTGCTGGCGCGGCAGCTTCAACTCCAGCCTTGCCGCTGCTCGCACGAGAGGTTGAAGCTCTGCTTTCGCGCAGCCGACTGAAACCATCACGATGGAAAATCCAAGCGGCGCCGGCCCTCCCGGCGGGCACAGCAAACCCCGGCTCTCAGACCGCGGCCAGTTCTCCGGCATCGCCCGGCACGACTCGCCCCGCGCCCGCTGCAAGATGCGCGTTCACGGTCTACCAAGACTTCTGAAATGAATTAAGAAGCCCTTTTGCCTCGATGAAGGTGCACCACCCCGCCGTGGGAGGGCTATCCGCCCGGACCATCGTTAAGCAGATACTGGTCGAGGGAATGGAGTTCGCGTGCCAAGCCTTCGACCATGTGTTCGAGCAGGTTGCGAATCGAGAGCATGCCGAGAAGCCGGTCGTCTTCGGCGACGATGGGCAAGTGGCGCAGGTGGCGGTCGAGCATGTGCGTCAGCGCTTCTTCGGCCGAGGTTTCTTCCGCAACCGTCTCGACGGGCGACGTCATCACTTCCGAGACCTTCGTGTCGGCAGGCCGCCGGCCCTTCAGCACCACGCGCAGCATCACGTCGCGCTCGGTGAAGATGCCTCGCAGCCGGCTGCCTTCGACGACCGCCACGGCGCCCACACCCTCTTCGGCCATGACCTCGACTGCTCGAACAACGCTTGCATCAGGCTCGATAGTTGCGGGAGGAACGTGGGCAATCTTGAGAAGACTCATGCGAACCTCCTGGCTCCTGGTGACCTTCAATCAATTGTCTGTCACAGACCCTGAAATAGCCCCCGAATGGCCCTAAGCCTAGGATGCTTTTTCGGTTAAGTCAAGCGGCACCGCGACGCCACACCCCGCAATTCCCGACGAGAAGCGGAGAAGGAGCTCGCGGTCATCCACCCGCGGCGTGGTCCGTGCGCGCGACGACGGGGAGACCACTATCCGTTGCAAAACGGGCTCCGGTCTTCGATCCGCGGCTCAGGATTTTCTGGTCCGCGTGGTCCATTTTGTCAGGTATAGCCCTTCTCGCCGATTTTTCCGCGCCTGGTACTGCGCGCGAAGGTTTATAATGACCTTTACTTTGAAAGGGAGGCAATCAATATGGCAACTGTTGAAACGGCTGTAGCGCCTCGCACGCCAAGTGCGCACATGACGAAGCGCGTGGCCGAAATCCTGAGTTGGTACGAGAGCGACAACCCGGGGACCAAAACCAATCTCGCCCGCATGCTGAACCACGGGTATCTGGCGGGCACGGGCAAATTCGTAATTCTTCCCGTGGACCAGGGATTCGAGCACGGTCCGGCGCGCAGCTTCGCCGTGAATCCCGGCGGCTACGATCCCAATTACCACTTTGATCTGGCAATTCAGGCGGGCTGCAACGCTTACGCCGCGCCGCTGGGGTTCATTGAGGCTGCCGCGGCACGCCACGCGGGAGAGATTCCGCTCATCCTGAAGATGAACAACCACGACGTTCTGTACGACGAAAAGGACCCCATCCCCGCCGTCACCGCGAGCGTCCGCGACGCGCTACGCCTGGGCTGCGTGGCGATCGGGTTCACGATTTATCCCGGCTCGGCGCACGCGCAGACCATGTATCAGCAGTTGCGGGCCGCCGCGGAAGAGGCCAAGGCGAACGGATTGGCGGTGGTGGTGTGGTCCTACCCGCGCGGTTCCAGCCTCTCCAAAGAAGGCGAGACGGCGCTCGACGTGGCCGCCTACGCCGCACAGATTGCGGCGCAACTGGGCGCGCACGTCATCAAGGTGAAACTGCCCAGCGAATACCTGGAGCAGGCCGCGGCGAAGAAGGTCTATGAGAGCGTGAACGTGCCGCGCGCGACGCTCGCGGAGCGCGTGCGCCACGTCATCCAGAGCGCTTTCGACGGGCATCGCATCGTGATCTTCTCGGGCGGCGCCAAGAAGGAGAGCGACGAGGCCGTGTTCGATGAAATCCGCGCCATCCGCGACGGCGGCGGATTCGGCTCCATCATCGGGCGCAATTCCTTCCAGCGGCCCAAAGAGCACGCCCTGCGGTTCCTCGAAACCGTGATGAAGATTTACTCGGGCGAGGTCAAGTAATCGCGCTCAATCCGTGAGCAAACAGAAAAGGCGGGAGCGTGCTCCCGCCTTTTTCTTTTCAAGGGTGGTTCGAGTCGGGCGTGCCCACGCCGGCAATCAAGCTACTTCTTCGGGAACCTCTGCCCACCGCGCGGGGAATACTTCGACAACGCCGCATCCAAAGGCCGCGCCGCTGCAGGCGTGCCGACGTTGCCGAACAGGATATCGTGGGCGGAAATATCGCGGCCGTAGATGTCCTTGTTCGCACCGCCGTCGTTCTTGATCACCTGGCCTTCGAGCGACAGCCCCGCAAACGCGCCCCGCGAGCGCGAGTAGGTCAGAATCTCGGTTTGCAGCAGAACGCCGGTGGAAGCTCCGGCCGTGCGTCCCACCGGTCCGCCCGCAACCGACGCGTCGGCGCCGAGCTTGGTGTGGCCCTTCACGAACTTTTCCGCGCCTTCCGGATTCATGATCAGCAGAACGAAATCGGTGGACTGCCCGCCGATCTGCAAGCCGATACTCGGCCCGCCCATCTCGAACATCCATGGTGCTCCCCACGCGCCGTTGCCGCCGCGCCGGCAAACCAGCGCGCCTTTGCCCGCGCTGCCGCCGATGCCCAGCGCCAGCTTCTTGTAGGACGGCACCACCGCCACGCACACCGCCTTATTGAGCAGGTCACTCGGGATGCCTTGCTCGGGAGTCTTCATGATGGCGCTGAGGACGTCGGCGGATTTTTGCAGGCGCTCCTCGGTTTTGCCCCCTTCTGCACCAAACGCAGCCCCGAGGGTCATCGCGAGAACGAGTGAAATCGCAAGATATCGCATGGCAGCCTCCATCGAATACCATAAATTGTGATGTGACAACCGGGATAACCAGTGCCCTTTGATCAGAACGACGCAACGCAACGAAACCCTATTGTCCCACAATCCGCCGCCGGCGGGCAGAATTTTGGGTAGTGGTTAACCCGCAGAGTTGAGTGAACCCGAACAAAATTGTAGTGAGCAAAGTGGAGCGCCAAAGCAGCTTTAAGGTGTGGCATTTTTTTGCTGAAACCATTTGTAAGCCGTGTTTTTCATGGGCTTAGGCTGGCGAGATAATCACAACTATTAGTCTATGCTCCACCAGCCAGACAAAGGTTCTTTCTTGGCTCTGCCCTCTTTTCTGAGTGATTCGAGTACTGCGTGAATGCGAAGTCCATCTTTTCCCAAGGCGTGACGGAGTTCTGCATCTGAAAAGATGATGTTGTTATTACGCTTCTCTTTCTTTACCGTTTCAGCGTATATGCAGAGAATTTGTCCTAGTGATCTTGTTTGTAAATCAAGTTCCATCTGACGGGTTTCGGCTTCTACCTTTCGCCTTGTGGCCTGTGCCAGCAGGGTTTCCTCTCGGTGCTTGCGGAGATTAAGGATAAACATAATTATCCCTCCAATCGTTGCTGTGATTGTTGGGATGCTCCACAATTTCCAGTGATCTGCAAGCCAGCTCCAGATAGGGTGCATGGCCAGAGATTATAGAGCATCCTCGGTTTCAAATGACACCAGTACCGAATTTTGGCACGGCTTGTGG
>OFHG01000989.1_pt1 | contig 10549 bp, 7 predicted proteins | sample 1521931 | NCBI WGS metagenome assembly OFHG01 (sample SAMEA2468438, study PRJEB22500) | soil metagenome | biome: Glassland; feature: Farmland; material: Clay | place: Australia | collected 2013-01-31 | depth 0.55 m | reverse complement strand
CCTTAAGAATTTATAAAGTGCTGCAAAGGGTTTTTTACCTTCCGTTTTTTTTTAAACATGCTATGATTACATCATGAATCCCCCACGTGAGCGCGTCTTGCTCGTTGAAAATGATCCGGATATCAGCGACTTGATCGCCAGGCAGACCCTGCAAGCCCTGGGCTACCGGGTAGAAGTGGCCCAAACCGCCGCTTCTGCGCTCCAGGCCGTAGCCCGTTTTTCACCCGATGTAGTCATCTCCAACCTGGTGCTACCCGGGTTGAGTGGGAAAGACCTGCTGGTAGCCTTGTCCTCACAGGGCCTGGATGTACCCGTCATCGTGATTGCTGAGAGAGGCATGGAATCAGATGTCATACAGGCCTTCCGCCTGGGTGCCACCGATTACCTGATCTGGCCCGCTCGTGAGGCTGAAGTGGTTTCCGCGGTCGAACGGGTGCTCAAGCAAGTGCGCGCCCGGCACGAACGCGAGGCGCTTGCCCAGCAGCTCAAACAAACCAATGATGAGTTGCAAAGCCGCGTGCGAGAGCTCACTACGATCTTCGCCATCGGCAAAGCAGTCACCTCCATCACCGACCAACGCAACTTGCTTGAGAAGATCGTCGAGGGGGCTATATATGTCACCGATGGAGATTCCGGTTGGTTGTTAATACGAGAAGATCGCAGTAAGACTTTCTTATTGAGTGCTCAACGCAACCTGCCGGCAAAGATTGCCGAGAAAGTTAACCAGCCCTGGGATGACGGCATTAGCTCCTTGGTGGCGCTTTCCGGTGAGTCTCTGGCCATTTATGGCGAACCGCTGGAACGCTTCAAAGTCGCTCAGTTGGGAAAATCTGCCCTGATCGTCCCGATAAAAATAAAGAAAGAAGTGGTTGGTTTACTGGTTGTAATCCGCAAAGCAGTGCGCCCATTCAGCCCGAGCAATAAATCGCTGCTGGAGGCTGTCGCAGATTACGCCTCAATTTCCATGGTGAACGCCCGCCTGTTCCGCGCCCTGGAAGAACGCGCCCGCTCCTTGCAAAAAGCGGCCGAAAATGCTCAAGCCAACGAACGCGGTAAAGATAAATTACTGAAGAACATCCGTGGCGAATTACGTATCCCCCTGACGGATGCGATCAAAACGATTGAGACCCTGCTGGTAGGCGAGAATTCCCGTTTAAACGCTACTCAGAAGACCGCCCTGAGAAATACGCAGGATAAGCTCCAACGCGTATCCAATATCCTGGAGTCGCCGGATCGTGTGACTTCATGAGTAATGGCTTTTTTCGGGTATAGGCTTTAGAAAATTCACGCAAAAGTTTCATGGCAAAAGACACCATCCTCCTGGCATTATCTGAACCTTCTACCAGTCAATTAATCGATAAGGGTATTCTTTCACCCGCTGGTTATCAAATCATGCATGCCCGAACCGGGCAGGAAATCCGCTCGATTTGCAAACAAAAGACACCTGACCTGATCTTTCTCAGCGAGCAGATTGAAGGCGAGGATGGGCTGAAATTCGCGCGCCAGTTGCTTGACAGCTATCCCCAACTGCAGCTCCTGTTATTACCCAGCCAGCCTTCCGATGCTCTGGCGATCCAGGCAATGCGCATGGGGTTCTCCGATTACCTGCAACCCCCCATTCGCTCACAAGATGTGCTTAAGGCCGTTCAAAAGGCTCTGCAGCAGCACCAGCAGCTCAACAACTGGGCTGAAATAGAAAGCCGTCGCCACACCCACAGCTTGCAACAACGCTTGAATGAACTGGAATCCTTGCAGCTCATCGGTCACAAAATCTCTGCCTCGCTTGACCTGGACAATGTGCTTTCCGCAGTAGTGGAGGCTGCCGTAGAGTTGACCGAAGCTGAAGAAAGCAGCCTGCTGCTGATCGAAGAATCAAGCGGTGAGTTATATATGCGTGCCGCCAAGAATTTCCAAGATGAGTTTGTGCGCACTTTTCGCCTGCCCACTCACGATTCGCTCGCCGGCCAGGTACTGCGCACCGGGAAACCGGTGCTGCTCGATGAAAAAAAGCCGCAGAAGATCAAAACCGCTTACCTGGTTCATAATTTGCTTTATGTTCCCTTGCAAGTTAAGGAGCGCGTCATCGGCGTTCTCGGTGTAGATAACCGCCAGGGAGGGCATGCTTTCAACGAAACCCACCTGACTTTAATTTCGGCCCTGGCAGATTACGCCGCGATCGCAGTTGAAAACGCACGCCTGTATGCCCACACGGAAATCGAACGCAGCAAGCTTGAAACCATTCTGACCAATATCGCCGAGGGGGTGATTGTCATCGACCAGGATCGACGGCTAATCCTGGTCAACCGCATGGCGCGCGAGATGTTCGACCTGAAAGATGAAAATGTAAGCGGGCGCCGGGTACAAGACGTAATCCGGCATGAGGACCTGGTGAACCTGCTTACTCATTCGAGACTGGCAGAACCTTTCCGTACAGAAACTACCCTGGAAGATGGCCGTGTATTTTACGCCCAGCTTACCCCAATTCCGGATGTGGGTCAGACCGTCACTTTACAGGACATCACCTACTTGAAAGAATTGGACCGCATCAAGAGTGATTTCGTCAGCATAGTATCCCATGACCTGCGTTCGCCGCTGACGGCCATTTTAGGCTACGTCGAGTTGCTAGATCGGGTTGGTCCTTTGAGCGAGCTGCAGCGTGAATTCATCAGCCGCGTCCAATTCAATGTAAATACCATCACTTCACTGATCAACGATTTATTAGATCTGGGGCGGATTGAAGCCGGTTTCGATACCCGCAATGAAGTCGTGCCTATCTATGCAATGGTGAAAGAGGTTGTAGAAGGATTATCTTCGTCCGCCGGTGAGAAATCCCAGGAACTGAAAGTCGACCTTTCCTCCGAAATGCCGGTTACCCTGGGAGACCCGGTGCGTCTACGCCAGATGCTCAGCAATCTGGTTATCGATGCTATCCGCTATACGCAAACCGGCGGCACGATCTGGATACGCGAGGGTGCAGAAGGCGAACAGGTGATCCTGCAAGCTGTCGACGATGGTCCCGGCGTCGCATTGGCGGACCAGCCCTATATTTTCGATAAGTTTTATCGTGCCAGTAATATTCCCGCGGAAGTTCCCGGTACCGGCCTGGGTCTGGCTATTGTGAAATCCATCGTCGAAAACCAGCAAGGGCGCATTTGGGTGGATTCAAACCCGGGACAGGGATCCACATTCACAGTCGTTCTCCCCATCACCTACCGCGAATTGTAAATAACCCCGCTTGCTTCGCAGATCTAGCATGGCGTTAGCCGACTCCGAAGAAACCTGGTTAAAAGCGCCTCCGCCAGGACGGTGAGGAGCACCTGGCGGAGGCTTTCGCCAAAGGAGGAAACAGCGATGAACAAAGGGGAAATTTTTTCCTGTCAGCTGTTTTTAGATCAGATTGCCCTTATGATATCTCTGTTTTATGATTCGAGTTATTGCCAAAGGTCACTATCTATAGGTGATTTTTCTCACAATCGCTCATGACAAAAGCGCCCCGCGCCTGACGCCGCCCAGGTTTGCGTGAGCCTTACAACAGCCCCCTGCCAACTTTTCGGTGTTTTTTTTGGAATTGCACCCAGGTGCCCTGAAGAGAATCCAGTTCTGTGCTTAAAGCCATCCAATCTGGCACCAGGAACACCAGGCCCGGCATGCCTTTCGAAAACATCAGTTTGGGTAAAAACAACCGCAACATGCCCCGATTCAATGGATAAGAGCTTAATTCGACCACCACTACCGTCATCCCGAAAAAAGGTTCCAGATAATTTCGCTGTGACCAGCTGGTCTGGTTGGGCGGTAAAAGTTGATTAAAATCGGCCGGGTGTACACTACGCACCCGCCGGTAGGAAACCTTGAGGTTCAAGAAAGGGGTCACCACCCGTAAGTGGTCTGAACGAGCTTGCACATACGCCATCCAGCGCGCCAGGAAAGCAAAAACAGCAAATATCAAAGCAACGATTCCGCCGGCTATCAGCCAGATGCTAATGGTGGCCATTCTCTGCGGCTCACCGAAGTAAATCCATCCCCAGGCAACCACGATCAGGATACCCAATAAAACGGCAGCCGCCAGAGCACGATCCATAGTGCGCCGGTATAATAACAAGGGATGGCGTTTGCCCGGTTTTGGGGTTCGCGTTTTCATCGCTGGCACCTCCGCTTCCTACTACATTGCGATGGATGGCATCTTGTTGGATAAGCGGTTAACTGGAAGGTGCAATTTGCATGCCATGGGCGTTTTCAGAAACCGGCAAGGTAAACCAAAAAACGCTTCCTTCTCCCAACTCACTGCGAAATCCGATTTGCCCACCCATCATTCCAACCAAACGGCGGGTTACATCCAGACCCAATCCCCAGCCCTGCTCTTCCCGCACAACCGGGTCTTCAGAGCGGAAGAACTGGGTAAACAGGTGCGCCTGATCCTGAAGGCTGATGCCAATCCCGTCATCGCTCACTTCCAACCGTACGGAATTTCCCTGCGGCGCAGCCTTGATGCCGATCTTCCCGCCTTCCGGGGTGTATTTACAGGCATTGTTGATTAAATTGTTTAACACCTGTACCAGGCGATTCGGATCGGCATAAACTTTGGGCAACCCCGGGGATAAAACCACCGTCAGCTTTTGGTGCTTCTGATCAAGGCGCGGCCGCAAGTTTCGCAAGGCTTCTTCAACGTATTCCGGGATAGCCACCCACTCGAATTCCAATTTCAGCCGCCCTGTCTCGATACGCGAGACATCCGAGAGGTCCGCTACGAGCGCCGCCATTCTTTCGATGTTGCTGCGCACGATATCCAGGAAACCGAGCTGCTGTGAATTGAGTGCGCCCACTGCACCCTGCCGCATCAGGTCTGTGTAACCTTTAATAGAGGTCATAGGTGTGCGCAGTTCATGCGAAACGATGGAAATAAATTTGGATTTGGCCTGATTAGCCTGCTGCACCGCCTGGTACAGGCGCGCGTTGACCACGACCGGTGCAGCTCGGCTGGCGAGGCGTACCAAGAATTGAGTCTCCTGGCGCTCAAACGATCGCTGGCGCCAGACGAGGATGCCCCCCAGCGATTGCTCGGCGTGCCGCGCCGGGACCAGCAGAACGGCCGGATGCTCCCGGGTGAGTGGCAGGGATCTTGGTTCCAGCTTCGCAAACGCTGTTTCCAGAAGGGGCTTCAGATAATCGGAGTCCAAATTTTCTGGCAGTGGCGAAGACGCCGGTGGCAAATATCCCCGTGGCGAGGGCGCCAGTGGCAAGGAGCCCGGATCGAACTCGTTACCCGCCTCTGGCAATAACCATACGATACCGTCCTGTGAAAGGGTTCCTTCAATCGCCCAATGTCGCGTGATCTCCAGCACGTGATCGATATCCAGGCTGGCATTCAACGCCTGGTCGATTTGCGTCAGAGTTTCTAACTCAGTAACCCGCTGGGTCAACGCCAGGTCGGTGCGCGTATACAGGCGGGCATTCTCAATGGCGATGGCCGCCTGTCCCGCGAAGGCAGTCAGAAGCTGCAGGTCGTCTTTGGTAAACCGGGCACGTATCGCTCGATTGTCCACATAGATCACACCGATCACGCTCCCACGCGCCCTTAGGGGCGCGCATAAAATCGAGCGCAAAGCATACAAGGTGACCGATTCCTGGTTCGAGAAGCGCGGGTCGGTCTGGGCGTCTGTGGTCACCAGCCCTTGCTGCGAATGGAGCACCGTTTGGATTACCGTACGGCTGATTTCCATATCTTTGGGAGAAAGCTGGTCTTGATCGAAATTGCGAACCGCGCGCCATTGCCATTCCTGGCTTTCCGGATTCAACAACATAATAAAGCCACGTTCAGCACCTGTCAGACGGATTACCGCCTCCATCACCTGCTGCAGCACCTCATTCACATCCAAAGACGTACCCAAGGTCTGCGAAACGCCATACAGGGCGACCAGGCGATTCTGTTCCTGGCGGGCCAGCAATTCGTCCTTTAAGGCCTGCAAAGATTGGCTGGCCTCGCTAAGCGCTGCACGCGTCCCCACCGGCAGCGGTTGAGCAGCCAGGTTCCGTAAAGCTCCCAATGCTGCCTCGATTTTTTCTTGAGTCAAGTCTCGTTCCATCTTCTTCGGAGTTGTTCGTTCTATTATGATCCCGGCCAATACCGGGCCGGGCTCGCTCCAGGTTGGCTTTTTTGTTTTATAACGGTCAAACAATTGTAAGACGATGGTCAGCCGATCGTCGGGCAACGTTGGCATTCCGGATTGCGGGCATGGCATATCTCACGCCCCAGGCGGATCAAATTCAAGTGCGCTGCATAGTAAGCCTGTGTAGGGAAAAGCCTGGAAAGATGATAGGGCGCCTGATCCGCATTCATTTTCTCGGGGCGCAAGCCCAATCGCCCGGTAACGCGCTGTATATGTGTATCCACCGGAAAGGCCGGCTTTCCCAGCGAAAACAGCAGCACAATCGCCGAAGTCTTTGGCCCTACGCCTTTAAACGACATCAACCATTCTCGCGCCTGTCCCACCGGTAAATCTGCCAGAAAATCCAGGGACAATTCACCTCGCTCGGCCGTGATCTCGCGTAGCACCGTTTGAATGCGTGGGCCTTTCTGGTTGGCCAGGCCGGCTGGACGGATGGCATCTATGACGGCTTGCTCTTCAGCATCACGCACCGCCTCCCAGGTGGGGAAACGGCTGCGCAGCGATTCAAACGCTCGATCTCGGTTAATATCGTTGGTGTTCTGAGACAGGATCGTGGAAATCAGCTCGTCCAGAGGCGGCAGTGGGTTGCGCCAGGTAGGATTACCGAAAGTCACCTTCAGCCTATGGTGTACGATCTTGGCCTTTTCATCGAGTTCCATTTCTTGCAATTATTGTCCCTTGGGTGTTGGAGGTGATAAAGTAACCGTATATTGAAGAATTAAATTTATTGGGCCTGCTTGAGCTGAAAAACCGGTCGTCGCTCGCCTACTACCAGTTCGCGCAAGTTCTCCACTGGAGAAACAGGACCAAATTCCGCCAGCATATTCAGTTCGTTCTGTGAGAGGGCGCCTAATTGGCGCAGCACTTCCAACGCGATTGCCGGGCGGGCGCGTGATTTCTGATCGCCGTCTGATATTTTTAACGCTATTCCGAGGGCAGGCGAGTCGGGATACAGCGCACCGGGCATAATCCCCATCGCCTGGTATCCTTCAGCGCCGCCTTTCGCCAACAACCGGCCCTGGGCCACCTCCATCAAACGTGTGTCAAAGCGTCCCGGTCCTCCCACCATATCCGGGTTGAACATCATGGCAGAGCTGATGACATGGCAGGCATCCGCACGCTCCCGGCCGGAGACGTGCCCGGCCTCAGGATCGCAAAGGCGGGCGTAAGCCAGCGCCGCATTGTACAGCGGAACCGCAAAATTCGGCGCAGAACAACCATCAATGCCGATTTCCACCTTCCCTACCGGAAAATCGCACATCGCTGCAAAGGTATGCAGAATATCTTGTTGAACCGGATGTCGAATATCGATATAAGGCAGGGCGTCGGCGGAATCCGGGTTGCCAGGTTCGTGCATGCGGGCAAATGCCAGCATGGCCGTGTGTTTTCCCGAACAATTATTTTGGTTGGGCGTAGGCGTTTCTTTACGTTCGCGCATGGCATCCGCGGTGGCCTCGTGATAAGGAAAGTGAACGCCGCAAAGCAAATCGGCCTCCGAGATGCCCGCTTTCATTTGCATGGAACGCGCCACGGCAACGTGCTCGCCTGTGCCCGAATGGGAGGCGCAGGCCAGGGCGATTTCACGCGGGGTTAAATTGTAAACCGCCTGTCCCCCCTGCTCCAAGAAAGGTAAGGCCTGAAAAGGTTTAGCCGAAGAGCGTAAAAAAGTTATTGCGTGTGGGTCCCCCAACCAGGCTACTGGCTTGCCGTTGATATCAACCACAGCCAGCGCTCCATAGTGGATCGACTCGACGATTTTCCCCCTACCAACTTCGAAAAGCGGGACATAAGGCGTTGTAGGCATGAATGTTTTCCTGATTTCCTGGACGTCAGGGATCTCAGCAGACCAAGCCGGTCAGGATTCGCTGACCTCGATCGTATTGTCTTCTAACGAGTCGGTAGAATGATACTGGCGTAAAAAATATTGGTGAAGGCCAAATCGTAAGCGCTGCGCATAGGTCAGGCGCTGCTCCGAGGAAAACTTGAATTTTGATAGCAAGCCAGGGATCAGTTTTTCGGTGTCGTCTGGCAGCATTTTGGTAGCGACCATATCGCCCATTTTCTCTTCAACTATTTTCAAGAACGAGGTCTGGGTGCGGATGGAATCCAGCCCAACCGGGCCTCCGCGACCACTGACGATCGTGTATTCGCTGTAATCTGCCAATAACAATTCCAGGCCTTGGATCCATTCCCCCAGCTCTGCATTTGCCAGGAAGGGTGGCTGGTTGATTACCACAGCATCGCCCACGAATACCACCTTTTCGTCCGGGATGATGGTCCAAATTGCACCTGTTGCCGGTCCGGGGTGGTGTTCTAAAACAACCTCCGGCCCGCCCCAGTGCAGCGACATGCGTTGCGTGAAAGTAATATCCGGCAATGCCCAACGCATCCCAATCGCATCGCTGTACATCTCCCAGGCCGCGCCGCTTTCCGCGCTTTGACCTTTAAAGATGGTCGGTCGATTACGAAACACTTGGGCCGTGTTCTGGTGGGCCACAATGGTACAATCCAGCGCCCGAGCGCCCAGCGTGCGGTCGGGATGGGCGTCCAGATTGACCAGCAGGCGGTTTGCCCCGCCACGCTGGTTGAGCAGCGCCGAGCGCCATGAGCGAGCATCTTCCGAACGCAGGGGCGCATCGATGATGATCGTACCGTGCGTGAACACCAGCCCGCCTAGTGTCACGCCCAGGTACGCGTCTTCATAGTAAATTCCTCGTTCGATTTGTTGCATATCCACACTCAAAAAGGTTTTTGGTTTAGCGAAATTTCAGCGCGTCGCTGAGGCGTCGTCGGGGCCTTGCGTTGCAATCGGCACCGTGAAGCGGAAAACCGAACCGTCCTCCGCTCCACTCTCTACCCAAATTTGACCACCATGGCCTTCCACAGCCAGGCGGCAATAAGCCAGGCCTAACCCCAGCCCACGCGGACCGTCTTTCGGATGCAGGCGGGTAAATTTATCGAAAATATGCTGGTGTTCTGAAACAGGGATTCCTGAACCGCTATCTTTCACCCAAAACTGCACCATTTGGGCATCTACCGGTTGAATGCCAATCGAAACTTTACAATTCACCGGGCTGAATTTAATCGCATTTTCATAAAGGTTAATCAGCACGCGGCGGATCATATCCGGGTCTACGTCCACCTCAGAGAGGTCATCCGCCACGGATAATTGTATTTCTATATCCTTATTTAACGCCAGTGGCCGGATGGCGTCCAACGCCTCCATGACCAGGACACCGGGCAAGGTCGGCTGCCGGTTGACAGCCGGTTGTCCGGCTTCCAGACGGTTTATATCCAGCAAAGAATTCGTCAAGCGTTGGATGCGCTCGGTAGAACGCGTGGCGATGTTCAGCAAAGAACGGATGTTTCCTTCAGTTGCTTCAGGCAGCATAGTGGAGAGCACATCCAGGCTGGATACCACGTTAGCCAACGGAGAGCGTAAATCATGATAGATCATCGAGGTGAGATCTTCCCTCAGGCTATCCAGATTCTTGCGTTCAGAAATGTCGCGCAAGATCCACTGAAATTGGGACGCACCATCGATAAGAACATCGCGTGCATAAACCTGCAGGGGTATTTCACGCCCATCCTGGGTCCGCAATGTGGTTTCATACGAAATCATCTCACCGGAGACCAGTTTGTCAAACTTCTCTCCCCCCTGTTGGGTATCAACCACCTGCAAATCTTCCACACTGAGTGATCGCAGCCCATCCCGGTCGTAACCGGTGGTCAGTTCAGCCTGGCGATTAGCTTCCAGGATGGTCCCCTCATGGTTGGTCAGGAGGATTGGATCGATGCTGTCCTCAAACAACTCGCGGTAACGCTGGTGAGCGGCTTCCAGGCGCTCGAACAATTCTGCATGTTCAATCGCCGTACCTGCCAGACTGCCAATGCCGGTCAAAACCAATAAAGCATCCTGGTCGAAAACGCCATCCTTGGGGTTAATGGCCTCGAGGATGCCGATCACCTGGCCTTTCGCTCGAATGGGGGCACAAGCAATCGCCTGGGTTTTGAATTTCAACTCTTTGTCGATAGAGTCTTGGAAGCGCGGATCGGCGTAAGCGTCTGGGACGATAACCCCTTTTCCCTCGCGTGCAACCCAACCGGCGATTCCCTGGCTAATCGACTGGCGCATACCGATAATGTCATTGCCTGGAAAACCTGCCGCCGCCCGAAATTCGAGCATTTCGTGTTTGGCATCGATGAGCGCCAGGGATACGACTTCCACCTGCAGGGCCTGGTTGATCTGTTCCAGAATCTGTTGGATCACCTCTTCGAGATTCAAAGAGGCGTTGATCGCCGAAGCGCTTTCCGCCAGAGCGGTCATTACACGTGCCTGGCGTTGGCTCTCCGCATACAAGCGCGCGTTTAATACTGCAATGCCG
>OFHG01000988.1_pt1 | contig 10552 bp, 7 predicted proteins | sample 1521931 | NCBI WGS metagenome assembly OFHG01 (sample SAMEA2468438, study PRJEB22500) | soil metagenome | biome: Glassland; feature: Farmland; material: Clay | place: Australia | collected 2013-01-31 | depth 0.55 m | reverse complement strand
CCCAACCCCAGTGGCTTCGGTGGCAACCGGTTTTCCCGCCGGCCAGACGCCGCTACCCCAGCGGGTCGCAGAAATCGAGCAGGCGATCGAAGCCGGCGCGAGGGAGATCGACGTAGTCATCAACCGCACGCACGTCCTGACCGGCGACTGGAAAGGGCTGTACGAGGAGCTGAAAAAGTTCCGCGAAACCTGCGGCGATGCAGCGCACATGAAAACGATCCTGGCCACGGGCGACCTGGCCACACTGAAACAGGTTTACCAGGCCAGCCTGGTGGCGATGATGGCCGGCACGGATTTCATCAAGACCTCCACGGGCAAGGAAAGCGTCAACGCCACGCTGGAATTCGGCCTGGTGATGACGCGCGCCATCCGTGAATACCTGGAGCGCAGCGGCCACAAAGTGGGCTTCAAGCCGGCGGGGGGCATCGGCAAGGCCAAACAGGCACTGGCCTGGCTATCCTTGATGCGGGAAGAATTGGGGGTGGATTGGATGATGCCCAACCTGTTCCGCATCGGCGCCAGCAGCCTGCTGACCGACCTGGAGCGGCAGCTATACCATCACATCACGGGGCACTACGCAGCACGGCATCACATGCCGATGGGATAAAGATATCGAGAGAGACCGAGTTTTTCCAAAAAACTCGGTCTCTGAGGCAGGCGTTTGCGAAATTGGAGCGAGAGATGAACGTAGCCGAGATTTTTAAAACGATGGAATACGGCCCGGCACCCGAGTCGCCGGAGGCGGCCAAGGCCTGGCTGGCGGACCACGAGGGCAAATTCGGGCTGTTTATCAATGGCCAGTGGGTCTTCCCGGAAAACGCCAGCTATTACGCCAGTTATAACCCGGCGAGCGGGGAAAAACTGGCCGACACGGTGCAGGCCGGGCAGGAGGAAGTAGATGCGGCGGTGGAGGCAGCGCGCCAGGCTTTTCAAAGCTGGAGCCAGACGCCGGGAACCGAACGGGCACGTTATCTATACGCGATCGCCCGCAACGTGCAGAAGCACCACCGCCTGCTGGCAGTGCTCGAATCAATGGATAACGGCAAGCCAATCCGCGAGTCGCGGGATATCGACGTGCCGCTGCTGGCGCGCCACTTCTATTATCACGCGGGATGGGCGCAACTGATGGAATCCGAGCTGGGCGATTACCAGCCGGTGGGGGTGATCGGGCAGATCATCCCGTGGAATTTTCCGCTGCTGATGCTGGCATGGAAGATCGCGCCAGCCATCGCCATGGGCAACACGGTGGTGCTCAAGCCGGCCTCCTATACGCGACTCACTGCACTGCTGTTCGCCGAGGTGGTGGCGGAAGCGGGCCTGCCGCCGGGAGTGATCAACATCATCACCGGCAGCAGTAAGGCGGGCACGATGCTGGTGACCCATCCAGACGTGGATAAGATCGCATTTACCGGCTCGACCGACGTGGGGCGCATCCTGCGCCGCCAGACGGCGGGCAGCGGCAAGAAACTATCTCTAGAGCTGGGGGGCAAGTCGCCGTTCGTGGTCTTCGAGGACGCCGACCTGGACAGTGCCATCGAGGGGGTGGTGGATGCCATCTGGTTCAACCAGGGGCAGGTGTGCTGCGCCGGCTCGCGCTTGCTGGTGCAGGAAAACGTGGCCCAAAAATTCATCGACAAGCTCAAAGTGCGCATGGGACATTTGCGGGTGGGCGACCCGCTGGACAAGTGCATCGACATGGGAGCGATCGTGGATCAAACCCAGTGGAACACGGTGGATGGCTGGGTAAAGACCGGCGTGAAAGAGGGCGGCGAGCTGTTCCAGCCCCAAATCAAATTGCCCGACAAGGGGCTCTTTTACCCGCCCACCCTGATCACCAACCTGGATCCGGCGGCAGAAGCGGTGCAGGAAGAAATTTTCGGGCCGGTGCTGGTCTCGCTCACCTTCCGTAGCCCGGCGGAAGCCATCGCATTGGCGAACAACACGCGCTACGGCCTGGCAGCCAGCATCTGGAGCGAGAACATCAACCTGGCGCTGGATGTAGCCAGCAAAGTCAAGGCCGGCTCGGTATGGGTCAACAGCACCAACCTGTTCGACGCCGCCTCCGGGTTTGGCGGGTACCGGGAAAGCGGCTACGGGCGCGAGGGAGGCCGCGAGGGCCTGTTCGAATATTTGCGGCCAGCCTGGCAGGGACGCCCGCGCCCAGGCTTCACGCCACCCGAAAACAGCGGGGAGAAGTCCAATTGGGGAGCGTACGTGCCGGCGCGCCCAACCTTGCCCAACGGGCATCATGCGGATGGAAAAGACGGCGTGCACATCGACCGTACGCCCAAGATGTACATCGGCGGCAAGCAGGTGCGCCCGGATGGGCACTACACGCGCCCGGTGCTGGGACCCAAGGGGGAGCTAGTGGGACAGGTGGGCGATGGGAACCGCAAGGACATCCGTGATGCGGTGGAAGCGGCCCACGCGGCCCACACGGCCAAACCGGGCTGGGCCATGCGCCACGCTTACAACCGCAGCCAGATCCTTTACTTCATCGGCGAAAACCTGAGCGCGCGGGCGGACGAATTCGCCAGGAGGATGGCGGCGATGACAGGCGCGGCGCTAAAAGCGGCGCGGGCCGAGGTGGAGGCGTCGGTCGAGCGCCTGTTTACGTACGCGGCCTGGGCGGACAAGTACGGGGGCAGCATACAGGAAACCCCCTTGCGCGGCATCACAGTGGCGGTCAACGAGCCGGTGGGCGTGCTGGGCATCGCCTGCCCGGACGAGCCGGCGCTGCTGGCATTCGTCTCCCTGATGGCCCCGGCGATCGCGCGCGGCAACACGGTGGTGATGATCCCCAGCCAGAAATACCCACTCAGCGCGACCGATTTCTACCAGGTGCTGGACACCTCGGACGTGCCGCCGGGGGTGGTCAACATCGTCACCGGCGAGCGGGAGCACCTGGTCAAGACCCTGGTGCAGCACGAAGATGTGGATGGGGTGTGGTACTTCGGGACGGCGGAGGGCAGCTACCACGTGGAGTACGAATCGGCAGCCAATATGAAGCGCACCTGGGTCAATTACGGCATGCGGCGCGAGTGGGCCAGCCCGGTGGAAGGGGCAGGCCACGAGTTCCTGCACGAGGCCAGCCAGGTGAAGAATATCTGGGTACCGCCCGGGGAGTGAGGCGCGCCAATACGTGGGGATGATTGCGGCTGCACTCGCTACGCTAAAGCCGCAGCATGTCGATTTATGCTGCACTGGCCGGCTTACGGCATCAATTCCGCCGGGAACGGACGGCCATGCCCGAATCACCGGCGTGCATAGCTAATTTTGCGCCGAACTTCTCCCGGAGATAAGCGGCGTTGCCGGTATGGTCGAAATCCCCATGAGTTAACACGATGAGCTTGAGACGGCCGGGGCGGCAGCCGGCGTCTGCGAGTCCCTTTTCAAGCGCGAGGCGCTGATTCGGCCCGCCGGTACCGATCAGGAGAGAGCCGGCCTGGCCTCCTATGAGGTAGCAATTTACGCTGCCCAAACGATAGGGGAGTGGTAAGCGAAAGGTTTTGATCCGGTACGACATTGGGTCTCTGCCTGCCTCGAGACCTTGCGGTCGCTCCTAATGATAACCAGTCAAAACGCGGTTTTCACCCTTACCTGGCTTTTCCCGTTCGGCTGGAGAACGATGAACAAGGGAAGCTCTTCCTCCAACAGGCTGAGATTCTTCACCGCTGCAAAGAACGCAGCGCTTCAGAATGACAAGGCTTAACCCCCACCTGGCTTCTCCCCTTCGGCTGGAGAACGATGAACAAGGGAAGCTCTTCCTCCAACAGGCTGAGATTCTTCACCGCTGCAAAGAACGCAGCGCTTCAGAATGACAAGGCCTAACCCCCACCTGCTTCTCCCCTTCGGCTGGAAAACGATGAACAGGGGAGGAACAAAGAGGGGGATAATCCGCATAACTTTCATGATTCTTTTTTAATGATAAAGAATAACTTATTCGAGCGCAACCGCCAGCTGGGGAGAATTGGCCTGAACGGATGGGGGTTTCAAAATTGTTGGGGCAGAGAAGGGAGAAAGCGCTTGACAAGGGAATCCTGTGGCGATAGAATAGTACGAACGTTCGTTCATATCAAGGACAAACCCCAATGACCGAAGAGACCCCACGCGGGGAACGCACCCGTACTGAAATTCTGCAGGCGGCCAGCACTCTCTTTATCAAACACGGTTTCCACGGGACTTCGATGCGCCAGATTGCCGAACAGGCCGGCATCGCCCTGGGCGGAATCTACAACCACTTTTCCAGCAAAGAAGATATCTTCATCGCGGTCGCCATCGAATGCCACCCCTTATGGGAGGTGTTCCCTTTGATGAACGCCGCCCAAGGTGAAACAGTCGAGGAATTCGTGCACAATGCAGCTCAATTGATGGTGGAAAAATTAGGCGGGCGCACCGATTTTCTCAACCTGCTTTTCGTCGAGCTGGTCGAGTTTCACAGCCAACACTTCCCGCAAATCTCCCAGATGGTTTACCCACAGATCAAAACATTCGCCGAGCGTTTCCGCAACGAGCGCCAGGAACTGCGCGATATCCCATTGCTGACGGTGGCGCGGGCGTTCGTCGGGTTGTTTTTCTCGTACGTGATGACCGATATCATCATCGGCAAGCAACTGCCGGCAAAAGACCGCCAAAATGCCCTGGATTATTTTATCGACATCTATCTGAACGGTATTCTGAAAAGCCGCGACAGCGAAGAGGTAGCATGATAAACCCGCGCCTGGCTTCCCTGATCCGCAAAGAGTTTATCCAGATCCTGCGCGATCCGCGCACCCTGATCCTGGTACTGGTCATGCCGGTGATGCAGCTTTTCCTGCTGGGTTATGCGGCGACCAACGACGTGCGCAACGTGCCGCTGGCGGTCTACAACCAGGATCCCGGGCCGGAGGCGCGCGCCCTGCTGGACGCTTACCGGAGTGCAGATTATTTTTCGCTGGCTTACACAGCCAAGTCCGAGCAGGAGCTGCGCGACCTGATCGACAGCGGGAAGGCGCGCGCCGGCCTGATCATCCCGCCGAATTATGGGGACCAACTGAGGGGCGGCGACGTAGCGCAAGTAGCGTTCGTCCTGGATGGCAGCGACCCCACCACGGCGGCGACCGCCCTCTCCGCGGCGCAGGCAATCGGGCAGCAGCAAGCCACCAAGGTGCTCAGCGAACGCCTGGAACAACACGGGCAGTCATCGGCGGTGCAATCACCAATTGAAGTGCGCACCCAGGTCTGGTACAACCCCGACCTGGTGAGCGCCTATTTCATGATCCCCGGCGTGATCGGGATGATCCTGTACTTTATCACCACCGTACTCACCGCCACAGCCATCGTGCGCGAACGCGAGCGCGGTACGATCGAGCAACTGATCGTCACGCCGATCCGTTCCTGGGAGCTGGTGGTGGGCAAATTGCTGCCGTACGTGATCCTGGCCCTGTTCAATACCCTGGAGGTGCTGTTCATCGGGGCGCTATGGTTCCAGGTGCCGATCCGCGGCAGCATGGTTTTAATCCTGTTACTCTCCGGATTATTCCTGGCCTCCAGCCTGGGGATCGGCCTGCTGGTCTCGACCATCGCCAACACGCAGCAGGAAGCCATGCTCACCGTGATGATGACGATGCTGCCCAGCATTTTCCTATCCGGTTTTTTCTTTCCGCTGGAGGCGATGCCGAAAGTGATGCAGTGGATTTCGTACCTGATCCCGCTACGTTATTACCTGCTCATCATCCGGACACTGCTACTTAAAGGAGTGGGAGCAGATATGATGAAGGGCGACATCCTGGCGCTGACCATCTTCGGCAGCGCGATCCTGGTTGCCGCGGCAATGCGCTTCCACAAAAGGTTGGATTGAGGAAAGGTCAAGTGTTAAGTGTCACGTGTCAAGTGCCAAGTGGTACATGACAATTAATCGGAGGTTCGAATGCATCTCAACCCAAGAAGAATTGTTCCAATCGTATTATTAGTCGCAATCATCGCGGCGGCGGCCTGGTATTTCACCATGGGGCAGGGCAGCCAAAGCAACGGGGCGCTGGCCGCATCGGGCACGATCGAGGGCACCCAGGTGGTGGTCGCTCCCGAGATCAGCGGGCGCGTGCGGGAGGTGCTGGTGCAAGAGGGCGACCAGGTCCAGGCCGGGCAGGTGGTGGTGCGCTTCGACGATGCCTTGCTGCAGGCCCAATTGAGCCAGGCGCAAGCTTCGCTGCAACAAGCGCAAGCCAATTACGACCTGGTTGCCAGGGGACCGACCCCGGAGCAGCGCCAGCTTTCCATCGCCTCGGCCGAAGCGGAGCTGCTCAGCGTCAACCAGGCGCTGCAGGCGCTTTACGATAACGCCAGCCTGAACAAAGCGCAGCTTCAGCAGAGCATCGCCACCACCGATCAATCGCGTGACAAAGCCCAGCAGTACCTGGACAACATCAGCACCAATGCCAAATCGACCGACGTGGAGGCCGCCTGGGCGTCGGTGGTCATCGCGCAGAACAAGCTGGAAAACGCCCAGGAGGATTTCGACCCCTATGCAAATAAGGATCAAAGCAACCTGGCGCGCGCCGTGCTGCAGGCCCAACTGGCTGCGGCGCAAAAGCAGTACGACTCTACGGTGGAGCGCTACAACAACCTGGTCGGCTCGGCCAACCGGTACGAGTTAGCGGTAGCGCAAGCCAACGTGACCATGGCGGAGGCCAAACTGGCCGACTCGAAACGGCAGTACGCCAAGCTGGAGAACAGCATCGATCCCGACACGCTGGCAGCGGCGCAGGCGCGGGTGAAGACGGCCGAGGCCAATCTGGCAGTGGCGCAGGCCGCACCCAGCTCCGAACAGCTGGAAGTGGCGCAGGCCCAGGTCGAAGTGGCGCAGGGCGCACTGAACGTCATCCAGACGCAGATCGCCAAGCTGGTGGTCAGCGCTCCCATCAACGCCATCGTGGACACCCGCTCAGTCGAACCGGGCGAGGTGATGGTAGCCGGCGCCCCATTATTCACGCTGATCAAGCTGGACGACCTGAAGATCACGGTAGATATCCCCGAAGATCGCTATGGCACGATCCGCCTGGGACAGACCGCCAGGGTGTCAGTCGATTCTTTCCCCGGGGAAACGTTCGAGGCCAAGGTGCAACGCATCGCGGACCAGGCCGAATTCACCCCGCGCAACGTCCAGACCGAGACGGGCCGCCGCACCACGGTGTTTGCGGTAGACCTGACGGTGACGAACCCGGATGGCAAGCTCAAGCCAGGCATGCCGGCCGACGTAGATTTTGACCGATAAGCACGATCGGCAAGAAGAGAGCGGAGCAGAAATGAGCAACCTGATCGAAGCGCGTAACCTGCTGAAGACTTTCGGCGAGAGGCGCGCGGTGGATGGGCTAAGCCTGCAGGTGGCGGCGGGTGAGATCTATGGCCTGGTAGGGCCGGATGGAGCCGGCAAAACAACCAGCATGCGCCTGCTGTGCGGGGCGCTACAAGCCAGCCCGGCAGATCAGGCGTCCATCCGCATCGCGGGGTATGACATACCGCGGCAGATCGAAAAGGCACGGGCCCAGATCGGGTACCTGCCACAGCGCTTCTCGCTGTACGAGGAGCTTAGCGTGCTGGAAAACATCCGCTTCTTCGCCGAAGTGCGCGGGATGAGCGCTGCCGAGTGGCGGCCGCGCTGCATGGAGATCCTGAACTTCGTGGGACTGGATACGTTCGCGGACCGGCCGGCAGGCCATCTCTCAGGCGGGATGAAGCAAAAGCTGGGGCTGGCAGTGGCGCTGGTGCACCAGCCACGCGTGCTTCTGCTGGACGAGCCGACCACCGGGGTAGACCCGGTCACCCGCCAGGACTTCTGGCAGCTACTCATCCGCCTGGTGAATCAGGCTAACGACGATCACGGGGAAGTGGCGGTATTGGTGAGCACACCGTACATGGACGAGGCGGCGCGCTGCGGGCGGGTTGGTTTTATGCGCAGTGGGCGGTTACTGGTGGAAGGGACGCCGGCCGAGCTGCGCCAGCGCCTGGAGGGACAGATCCTGGAGCTACGCGGCCGGCCGTTAAGCCTGCTTCGGCACCTGGCGGAGGCGGACGAAAGCGTCGAAGACGCCCAATTATTCGGCGATCGCATCCACCTGCGCGTGCAGCCCGGCACAGGAGCAGGCGTGGAAAGCCGGCTGAAGGAGCGCATCGCAGCGGGGGGCGGCGAGCTCACCCGCTTGCGAGCCATCCAGCCGCAATTGGAAGATGTGTTTATCTCGCTCCTGGAGGGGTGAGGCTGGTATAGGACGCGGACCAGAGCGGAGTGCCGCGGATGAATTCGAGAGAGAAACCGAGTTTTTTCTATGTACGGCATGACCCGTCCATTTGAATTGTACTTTCTGACCCATTTCCTTACCTGGATGGGAAAAACTCGGTTTCTTGGCGGTCAACAAAAAATGCTTGTTCACGTCCAATTCAACTTACAGATGGTTGCTTAAGAGGTTGGGATGGAAGAGGAAGTCATCATCGCCAAGGATTTGACCCGACGGTTTGGCGATTTCACCGCGGTGGATCATATCTCCTTCAGCGTAAACGCGGGAGAGGTGGTGGGCTACCTGGGGCCGAATGGCTCGGGAAAGACGACTACCATCCGCATGCTGCTGGGCCTGCTGATCCCCAGCGAGGGAGAAGCGCGCGTGCTGGGTTATAACGTGGTAGACCAGACCGAGCAGATCCGCGAGCGAGTGGGGTACATGTCCCAAAAGTTCGCCCTATACCACGACCTGACGGTGGGTGAGAACCTGGCTTTTTACGCCGGTGTATACGGGGAACGCTCGCGGGCGCGCCTGGAGGAGGTGCTCGACCTGGTGGGGCTGCGCCAGCTGGAGAAGGAACTGGTGAGCAATCTATCCACCGGCTGGCGACAACGCCTGGCGCTGGGCACCGCCATCGCCCACCGCCCGCGACTGCTCTTCCTGGACGAGCCGACCAGCGGGGTCGACCCCACCGCCCGGCGCGCCTTCTGGGACCTGATCTACACCCTGGTGGAAGAAGGGGTGACCGCCCTGGTCACCACCCATTACATGGATGAGGCAGAATACTGCGGGCGGATCGGCATCATGCAAGACGGCAAACTGCTGGCGATGGATACCCCCACGGCGCTGAAGGCTAACGCGCTGCCCGGGTTGGCATGGGACGTTTTCGTGGATGGAAGCGGGGAGGCGCCAGGCGAAGCTGTAACTGCGCCCCTGCTGGCCGGGCTCAACGCCCTGGAAAGCTGCGCGTGCGTGCTGCGCGCCGGGCTGGCAGGCGACCACCTGCGGGCAATTACCCCTGATGACGTGAAGGCCGAGACATTGTTGGAGCGCCTGGCGGAGGCCGGCCTGCGAGAGGCGCGCGCCGAGCCGGTCGAAGCGACCCTGGAGGACGTGTTTTTGGCCCTGGCAGCCAGGGCGCCGGGGGATTCATCCCCCGGCTGACAATCAAGAAGCCGCCTAATGAATTTTAACAATTAAAACCGGCAATCTGCCCGGCACGGCACCGGTTGGAAACCGAAGCCTGAGATGCGCAAACCCGCTGTAAGCGGGTTGTGGGCGAGCAGCGAAGCGACTTTTAGCCGGTTCTTGGAATCAGCGCTATAGCCGGATTAATTTATGAATTTCTAGAAGACGACTGCCAACCCGTTTTCGAGACGAAATCATACAGTTGAGTCCACTTCAGTAGACCTGGTTGCGCTGAACCATGCAGTTGGTCACGAGTTTCCAAGTAATCTCTGATCAAAGGAGGAAGATATGTTCACGCCTGGCACCGCCGTCATGAACTCGAAAAAAATTTGCGCCATTCTGATCGCACTGGCACTGACGCTTACCACCGCCGCGCCGGCCGGCCTGGCAGCCAGCCAGGCGGCGACGAGCGGCATCCCCACGCTGGGCGTGGTGCAGCAGTGGTCACTCTCGGCGCCCAACGCCAGCTACCAGGACCAATTCGGCTACGCAGTGGCCATTGACGGAAACACGGCTATAGTCGGGGCGCGCAACGCCGATCCCAATCTGGGCAGCGGGGCGGTTCAGGATGCGGGAGCAGCTTACGTTTACAACTACAACGGCAAGACCTGGGTGCTGGACGCCACCCTGACCGCCAAAGACGCAGCGCCCGGCGACACCTTCGGGGGACTCCAGCTCGACGTCGGCCGCGACGACTACTACGGCCACTCCGGCTCGTGGTGGGACACGCAGGACTCCGGGCTCCTCTACAGGCTCGACCTGACCTTGCCTCCCGCGCCGGCCGTCGTCGCGACGGCGACGAGCACCGGCACCGAGGTGGACGTCAGCTGGGTGACGTTGCCCCGGTACGACGGCCTCAGCTTCCGCATCTACGACGAGAACGGGCAGCTCATCACGGCGACCCTGATGGATTACGCGGTTCCGCGCGCGCACATGCTGCCGCACTACGAACTCGCATCGACCGTCACCCCGTCACCCGTCAACGTGCTGGGCGTAAAGGGCGTCGGCGAGGCGGGCACCACCGGCTCGACCGCGTGCGGCGTAAACCCGTGGCGCGACGCGCTCAAGCCCGCCGGTATGCAGCACCAGGACCGGCCCGATGACAACCG
>OFHG01000987.1_pt1 | contig 10561 bp, 9 predicted proteins | sample 1521931 | NCBI WGS metagenome assembly OFHG01 (sample SAMEA2468438, study PRJEB22500) | soil metagenome | biome: Glassland; feature: Farmland; material: Clay | place: Australia | collected 2013-01-31 | depth 0.55 m | reverse complement strand
CCCGCCACCCGGCAGAACACCTCGTTGACATAGGTGATGATGCCATTGGTGTCGGTCTTCGAGCAGATGAACTCCTCGTCTCCCATGCTGTCGTTCTCTTGCTGTGTCACCGGTTCGTTCAAACGCATGGCATTCTCCCCTCTATCGAAACCTAACAAAACCACCCTATCCTTATGGGTAAGTTTATCGACAGGACTGAGGGAAGTCTGTCAAACATTCACTGATTTTATGGTAAGGATTTTCCATATGCGCATCCACGCCGGAAAACGATGAACCAGCCTTTTACTGCCGTTCAAGCAGGCCGTACTGGAAGGCCAACCGGGCCAGGTCGGCTAGGGTAGACGCCTCCAGCTTCTTCATGATGCGGGTGCGGTGGGTACCGACGGTCTTCAGGCTCAGGTGCAGCTTGTCCGCGATGTCGGGGGCGCGCTCGCCGCTGGCCAGCAACTGGAAGACCTCGAACTCACGCCGGGTCAGCCGCTCTATGGGTTCCTTGTCACCAAAGACCGCCTGCTCGGCCATGCTCTGGGCAATGCGCGGCTCGATATAGCTTTGGCCAGCGGCCAACCTGCGCACGGCATCGATCAATTGGTCGGGCGCGCTGCGCTTGCTCAGATAACCCTTGGCTCCGGCTTTCAGGACACGGGTGGGAATAACCCAGGAGTCGTAGAAGCTGAGCACGAGAATCCTGGCCCTGGCATCGACGGCGAGCAGGCGGCGGATCGCCTCCATACCGCCCATACCGGGCATGAAGATGTCCAGCACCACCACCTGCGGATGCGTGCGACGGTAATCCAGCAGACAATCCTCGGCCGAACCGGATTCGGCCACGACGGCGATGTCGGCCATGTCCTCGAGCAGGCGTCGGAATCCCGCCCGCACCACCTCGTGATCGTCCACCAATTGCACTTTGATACCCGTCTTCATGTTGTCGCCTTTTTAGCATGGATTGGCAATTCCGCAAACACGAAGAAGTGCTTGTCATCACCCTCGATCCACAGCCGACCACCGAGGCTGGTGGCGCGCTCGCGCATGCCGATGATGCCCAGGCCCAGGTGCTCCGGGAGATCCTGGGACAGGCCGACGCCGTCGTCGCAGACCGAGATGCGCACGCTACGATCGCCACGCGAACGAACATACTGGACACCAATGCGCACATGTCGGGCATCGGCATGCTTGAGTACATTGGTCAGGCTTTCGCGCACGATGCTGTAGGCGGTGGTGGCAACCGAATTCGGCAGGCCATCGAGATCACAGGCCAGGCTCAGATTACAATGCACGCCGGTGCGCATCTGCCAGCGCCCGACCAGTTGCTGCAGCGCCGCCTCCAGGCCCATCTGGGCGATCATGTCCGGCTGCAGGCGCAGCGTCAGGGTGTGCACCAGATCGAACAGCTCCTCGGTATCGGCGATAATGTTGCCGGCACAGGCCGCCAGCTCCGAGTGCTTGTCGTCCATGCGGGTGAGCATGCGCACCGCCTCGGTTTTGATCGCCGCCAGATACTGGCCCATATTATCGTGCAGCTCCCTGGCCAGGTGATCGCGCTCGGCCTGCTCTACCAACATCATCTTGCGTACCAGCCGCCGGTTCTCCGCCAACAAGCGGCTGGCCTCCTCCTCCATGTGCTTGCGGGCACTGGCATCATCCCCGAACAGGATGAAGTGCCGCACCTCGCCCTCGGCATCGCAGATGGGGGCGATATGCTCATTCTCCCAGAACAGGCTGCCATCCTTGCGCCGGTTCAGGATCTCCCCGTTCCAGGTGCGCCCTGCCTTGATGCTCTGCCACAGTGAGGCATAGACATGGGCCTCGGTCTTGCCGGATTGCAGCACGCGCGGCGTCTTGCCGATCACCTCATCGAATGCGTAGCCGGTGATCTCCGTGAAGCGCCGGTTGACATAGATGATGCGGCCATTGACATCGGTGATCATGACGATGGACGGGCCACACTCGATGGCCGTCCTCAACAAATCGCCAATCACGCCTTCCGGCATGGTACCTCCCCTTCTCTCCACGCTCGATCCCGCCAAACCATCCATCATTTCCCGGCGGGGCGAAAAGGCAAGCCCTGCTGGAATGGGGTTCTCCACCACATCCCTAATGCTCGGCCTCCTCCTCCAGTGCCGAGGCGCCGCCCACGCCGGCGGCCAGAGCGGGCAGGATGCCACGCTCCACATAGATCGGCCGAATATGCTCACGCAGTGCTGGCAGGCGATACCGGAAGACCGCCGCCCCCAACAGGCAGATGGCGCCACCACCCATGATCGTGTCGGCGGAGCCGATGTGCGCCGCCACTGCCCCGGCCAGCAGGCTTCCGAACGGCGCCATACCCATGAAGGCCATGGCATAAAAGGCCATGACGCGGCCGCGCATCTCCTCGCGCACGATGGTCTGGATGATCGTGTTGCTGGTGGCCATGTGCATCATGAAACCGATGCCGGCCATGAACATCAGGCCCAGCGACAACCACACCCGGTGGGAGAATGCGAAGCCCATCAGGCTGGCACCGAACAGGGCGGCGGCGGCCGGAATCAGGCGGCCCAGGCCCAGCACGCTCGTGCGTGACACCAGATACATCGCCCCGACAAGCGCCCCGCAGCCGACAGCACCCATCATGAATCCCAGCGTATGCGCCCCGCCATGCAGGGTGTTGGTGACGATATCCGGAAGCAGCACCGTGTACGGCATGCCGGCCAGGCTCAACAGGGCCAACAGCAGCAGGATCGCCCGGATGGGCGCGAAGCCCGCGGCATAATGGAAACCGTCCGCAAGTTCGCGCCATACCCCTTTGCGCTCGGCCGGGCGCGGCCGGCGGACGAGGTGCATGGCCAACAGCGAGGCGATGACGGCGATATAGCTGGCGCCGTCGACGAAGAAGCACCAGCCCTCGCCCACCCATGCGATCAACAGGCCGGCGATCGATGGCCCGACCAGGCGCGCCCCATTGACCATCGATGCGTTCAGGGCGATGGCATTCGGCAGATCCTTGCGGTCATCGACGATATCGACCATGAAGGATTGGCGCGCCGGGATATCGAAGGCGTTGATCGTACCCTGGATGAGCTGCAGCACCAGGATATGCCAGACCTGGATGACCCCGCTCAGGGCGAGGGCCGCCAGGGCGAAGGACTGGATCATGGCGAAAACCTGCGTGGCGACGAGCACACGATAGCGATCGGTGATATCGACCCATACACCGGCGAAGGCAGCGAACAGGAAGGTCGGAAGCTGGCCGGCGAAACCGACGATGCCGAGCATGACCACCGAATGCGACAGGCGCCAGACCAGCCAGCTGACGGTCAGGCGGGTCATCCAGGTGCCGATCAGCGATATGCTCTGCCCTGCGAAGAACAGGCGGTAATTGCGATGGGACAGCGCGCGCATCATCGGCATGCCGATGATCCCCATAGCCCCGTGCCCGGGATACCTGCCATCATCCGGTCACGATAGCCGCTTCAACTCGATCAGGGTGATCTCCGGTGGGGAGAACAGGCGGATCGGCGGCCCCCAGGTCCCCGTGCCGCGGCTGACATAGAGATGGGTGCCATTCGGCAGGGCATGCAGCCCCGCCACCATGGGATAGGCCAGTCGCACCAGCAGGCCGAACGGGAAGATCTGCCCCTTGTGCGTATGCCCGGACAGCTGCAGGTCGAAGCGCGCCTTGGCATCGATGATCGGCTGGTGCTTCAGGAACACCACGAAGCGGTCGGCCGGGATCCCGGCCAGCACGCCGGCATCGTCCGCTCTCTCACCCATTACGGCCGGATCGTCGACGCCGGCCAGCACGATGCCCCCCACCTCCACCGCCTCACCCCGGAGCAGCCTGAAGCCGGAACGGGCGTGGAAGTCCAGGGCATGGGCAAGGCCCGCGTAGCGCTCATGGTTGCCGGTGACCGCAAACTTGCCCAGCGGCGGCTGCAGGGCGGCGAGCTGCGCCGACAGACCGTCCAGGAAATGCGCCTGGGCATCAACCAGATCGCCGGTGGAGATGACGATGTCCGGCGCCAGGCCCCGGATCATGTTCAGCACCCGATCCAGGCGCTGCCTGCCGATCAGCACACCCAGATGCAGATCGGAGATCTGCGCCAGGCGCAGGCCCGGGAAGCCCGGCGGCAGCCTGTCGGAAACCAGGCTGACCCGCTCAACGTGGATGCGCCGGGCGGCGACAAGGCCGTAGGTCCAGACCGCCAGGCTCGCCCCCGCCAGAACCGGGAAGGAGGACGGGGAGAAAGGCGCGGCCAGGCCCGACAGGCGCATGGCCGCATCCAGCAGGGAAAGCACCAGGCCGATCCAGAAGAACACGAACGAGAAGCCCATCCAGCCGTAGATGAGCCAGGCCCCGATCACGGCGGGAATATGATAGGCGGTATGGCTCTCCAGCCGCCAGAGCAGGAAGGGAGCAGACAGCATGGCCACCGCCCAGATGGCTGGCAGCCCATGCCCATCGCTGACGCCGAGCATCGGCATGGCCTTGTCGGCGACATAGAACTGGATGCCGCCATAGGCCAGCAGGATCAGCATCAGCCGCAGTGAGGGGGATCTCCTCCGGGAGGCAGGCATCCGTACCGCTCCTCTTCCAGGGTCTGTCGATGGCAAACGGCGGCATGCGCCGCGCAAACCCCTGAGACGTATTTGGCCGCAAGGCGATGGATGATCATAGTGGCAACGCCCGCGGCCTGCCAGCCCGTCCCCCTTCCTGCCCTGCGCCGGCTTGACGGCACGCCAGCCATGCACTTTATTAGGGCCACGATCGGGCCTTGGAAGCCTGGGCCGGCAGTGCGGCCGGATCATGCCCATGCACGATTGGCCATGCCGCCGGGACGCCTATGCCCGCATGCGGCCAAGGCGCATGGTCATCTCCCCCTGTCAAGGCGAGGGGATTCCCCTCCCTGCGTATGGGTAAGGGGACTATGATCTTTTTGGATACGCACCCGAAGCCTTACGGCTGTCACTGACCACAGGGAAAGGAAGCTTTGTCATGCCGAACCCCATGCCGACGCTGTTGAAGAAAGAGGACGCCGAGCACATGAGTGCGGATGCGCTGTTCGAGGCATTGGGCAGTTCCATGGCCGCCGGGCTTTCCGCCGAGGAGGCGGCACAGCGGCTCGGTCAATATGGGCCCAACGCGCTGGAGGAAAAGAAGACCAATCCCCTGCTCAAATTCCTCGGCTATTTCTGGGGACCCATCCCGTGGATGATCGAGATCGCCGCCATCCTGTCCCTGATCGTCCACCACTGGGATGACTTCGCGATCATCCTGACCCTGTTGATCTTCAATGCCGCGGTCGGTTTCTGGCAGGAATACAAGGCCGGCAACGCCGTGGAGGCCCTGAAGCAGAGCCTGGCCCTCAAAAGCCGGGTACTGCGCGATAAAAAGTGGCAGGAGATCGATGCCAAGCGGTTGGTACCCGGGGATGTGATACGCCTGCGCCTCGGCGACATCATCCCGGCCGATGCCAAGCTCGTCGACGGCGATTATCTGAGCATCGACCAGTCCGCCCTGACCGGGGAGTCCCTGCCGGTGAACAAGGCGGTCGGCGATGTCGCCTATTCGGGATCGGTGGCCAAGCAGGGAGAGATGCTCGCCCTGGTCACCGGCACCGGTTCCAACACCTATTTCGGACAGACGGCGATGCTGGTCGAATCCGCCAGCACGGTGTCGCATTTCCAGAAGGCCGTGCTGCGCATCGGCGATTACCTGATCTACCTGAGCCTGGGGCTGGCGGCACTGCTGGTCATCGTCCAGCTCTTCCGCCATACGCCACTGTTGGAGCTGATCCAGTTCGCGCTGATCCTGGTCGTGGCCTCCATTCCCGTGGCTATGCCGGCGGTGCTGTCGGTGACCATGGCGGTGGGCGCCATGGCCCTATCAAGGATGAAGGCCATCCTGTCGCGCCTGGAGGCCATCGAGGAAATGGCCGGCATGGATATCCTGTGCTCGGACAAGACCGGCACCCTGACCCAGAACAAGCTGACGCTCGGCGAGCCGCTGCTGCTCGCCGCCAAGGACAGGGATGCACTGCTGCTCGCCGCCTCACTGGCCTCGAAGGCGGAGGATCGGGATGCCATCGACCTCGCCGTCCTCGCCGGGCTGAAGAGCCCCGACATGCTGGCGCCATACCAGCAGCTGAAATTCGTGCCCTTCGATCCGGTCGGCAAGCGCACCGAGGCCACGGTCAAGGATAGTGCCGGCCACAGCTTCATGGTCACCAAGGGGGCACCCCAGGTCATCCTGGACATGTCGCATATCGACGCCGACACCCGGGCGAAGGCGGAGCAGGCGGTCAACGCCTTCGCCGCCAAGGGCTACCGCACGCTCGGCGTGGCGCGTGCCGAGGGCGAGGGGGACTGGTCCTTCCTGGGTATCCTGCCGCTGTTCGATCCGCCGCGGGAGGATTCCGCCAGCACCATCCAGGATGCCGAAAGGCACGGGGTACAGGTGAAGATGGTCACCGGCGACAACATGGCCATCGCCCGCGAGATGGCCAGCACACTGACGCTGGGGCCCAACATCCGCCTGGCAGGCAATCTGTTCAATGCACAAGGCGGGGCCATGGATGAAGGCACCGCCGAGCAGGTGGAGCAAAGCGACGGCTTCGCACAGGTATTCCCCGAACACAAGTTCAATATCGTCAAGGCCCTGCAGGCGCGGGGCCACATCGTCGGCATGACCGGCGATGGCGTCAACGACTCGCCGGCCCTGAAGCAGGCCGAGGTGGGCATCGCCGTCTCGGGTGCCACCGACGCCGCCCGTGCCGCAGCGGATCTCGTGCTCACCGCCCCCGGCCTGTCGGTCATCGTGCGCGCCATCGAGGAGGCCAGGCGCATCTTCGAGCGCATGAATTCCTACGCCATCTACCGCATCACCGAGACCATCCGCATCATGGTCTTCGTCGTGCTCGCCATGCTGGTGTTCAATTTCTACCCGATTACGGCGATCATGATCATCCTGCTGGCCTTCTTCAACGACGTGCCGATCATGACCATCGCCTACGACCACACGGCGGTAGACCCCAAGCCGGTGCGCTGGGAGATGCACCGGGTGATCCTGGTATCCACGGTCATGGGCCTGACCGGGGTCGCCGGCAGCTTCCTGATGCTGTTCGTGGCCGTGGACGTGCTGCACCTGAGCACCGCCCAGGTCCAGAGCTTCATCTTCCTGAAGATGGCCGTCGCCGGCCACCTGACGCTGTTCATCTCCCGCAGCAAGGGCTTCTTTCTGAAGAAGCCCTATCCCGCGCCCATCATGATCTGGTCGGCGGTGGGGACCAAGGTGGCCGCCACCATCCTCGTGGCCTACGGGTTCTTCGGCCTGGTCACCCCCATCGGCTGGCGCTCCATCGGCCTGATCTGGGCCTATTCCTTCACCTGGGCCCTCGTCACCGATTGGGCCAAGCTGATGGTCTACCGCCACCTCGAGCATGCCAATGCGCGCCACCAGGCCTTCCTGACGCGCGTGCAGCAGCCGATGACCTCCCATGCGGCCACGACGACCCACAAGGCTTCCCATCGGCATGGCCGCCACGGGGCACCGCGGTGATCCGGGCATCCGCCGCATAAGCCGAACCGGGCCATGCCGAAGAAGGGACCACCCACCACGCCGTTTGGCATGGCGGCGCTCAACGACCTCGACCGATTCCACCTGGTCATGGACGTGATCGACCGGCTGCCGAGCCTGGGCTATGGGCTATCGCGCCACCCATCTGCAGCAGTATATCGCCGAAACCGGCCAGGGCATGCCGGGGATCCGCCCCTGGAAATGGGGCGGCCGCGCGTGAACCGCCACCGGGCGGGCCTGGCCGGCGAAAAAATGGTCATATCGACGCCATCGAAATTCATGTGAACAGGCCCTAGTATCCGCTGCAAGGCATAAGGAGCGCGCGCATGCATCACCTGTCGACTGTGCTGGACATGCTCTGGAAGTGGGGCGGGGGGCCGCTGTTCACCATCGGCACGACGCCCGTCTCCCTGTTCAGCCTGATCGGGCTGGTGCTGATCCTGTTCGCCTCGTGGTGGATCTCCGCCAAGCTGGAGCACTGGATCCAGCACATGCTGATCGGCAAGCACAAGGATGTGGTCGACGACTCCACCGTCTATGCCCTGACCCGCGTGATCCGCTACGGCGTCTGGTTCGGTGCCACGCTGATCGGCCTGTCCTGGCTGGGTATCAGTCTCAGCAATATGGCGCTGATCGGCGGTGCCATCGGTGTCGGCATCGGCTTCGGCCTGCAGAACATCTTCAGTAACTTCGTTTCCGGCATCATCCTGATCTTCGAGAAAACGCTGAAGATCGGAGACTTCGTCGAACTGCAGTCCGGCGTCACCGGCACCGTCAACGAGATCGCCCTGCGCTATACGCGCGTGACCACGCGCGACAACGTCGACATCATCGTGCCGAACTCGGAGTTCATCAACGGCAAGGTCGTCAACTGGAGCTACAACGAGCGCAACCGGCGCATCCACGTGCCGTTCGGCGTCGCCTACGGCAGCGACAAGGAGCTGGTGCGCGAGGCGGCCACGATGGCGGCCAAGGGCATCGATAACACGGTCATGGACGATGCGCGCCACCCCATCGAGGTCTGGCTGGTCGGCTTCGGCGACAGCAGCCTGAACTTCGAGCTGGTGGTCTGGATCGGGCATGATCTGATGACCCGCCCCGACCGCACCAAGGCGCTGTTTCTCTGGGCCATCGAAACCGAGCTGCGCAAGCGCGGCATCGAGATCCCCTTCCCCCAGCGCGACCTGCATGTGCGTTCGGGCACGCTGAACGTGGCCATCACCCATCCGGACGACCCGCAGGAGGCCTAGGCCGGCACCAGATCGGCGAAGCAGAAGCCGTCGCGTTCGACTACCTCGCCGACGGCCGCGGGCACCGCCTGGCTGAACATGGGGCCGGCGAGCACGCAGGTGTGGAACTCCCCGTGCTCGCCGCAGGGGTCGACATCTCCCGGCAGATCGTCGAGGAAGGCATGGTCGAAGCGGCGGCCGGCGAATCGGCTCGGTAGTTTTCGCGGATCCACGCAGCTGACGTAGGCCTCGACCCCGGCATCGACGATGCGCCGGGCCAGCAGAGCGGTCGGCTCGAGCCAGATCGGGAACAATGGCTCAATGCCGGTGCCCGCAAGCTGCCGGCAGCGATAGGCGCGGATGTCCTCCAGGAACAGGTCGCCGAAGGCGATATGCGTAACCTTATCCTCGCGGGTGGCCTCTACCGCCGCGTGCATGCGCGCCTCGTAGATGTCGTTGCTGCAGGGCCAGGGCAGATCGATGATGCGCAGGGGCAGCCCCGCCGCCCGCGCCTGTGCCTCGAGGATGGCGCGGCGCGTGGCGTGCATGGCGACACGGTCGTGCATGGAATTTATTGTGGTCAATAGCCCGACGATCTCGACATCCGGCTGTTGGCGCAGCACATGCAGGGTCCAGGCGCTGTCCTTGCCGGAGCTCCACGACAGCAGCACACGCTGCGTCATGCCCTATCCCGGCCGGGTCTCACGCGGGGATTTGGAATGAATCGACGATGGGTCAGAACGGGATGTCGTCGTCGACCGGCACGTCGCCGAAATCCGGCGAATCGGCGAAGGGATCGTTGCTCGGGCGCGAGGGGGCGCGGCTCGGGGCGGGTCTCGGCAGGCGCTATCGCCATGTCGACGCCGATATCCGGGACCGGGCCGCGATCGAGAAGCTGTTCGCCAGCCACGGCAAGTCGATCGCGCTGGTGATCCATGCCGCGGCCCAGCCGTCGCACGACTGGGCGGCGCGCGAGCCGCATACCGATTTCGAGGTCAACGCCCTCGGCACGCTGAACCTGCTGGAGGCGACGCGGCTGTTCGCGCCCGACGCCGCGTTCGTGTTCACTTCGACCAACAAGGTCTACGGCGACACGCCCAACCGCCTGCCGCTGGTCGAGCAGGCGACGCGCTGGGAGATCGCGTCCGATCACGCCTACGCCGCGCGCGGCATCGCCGAGGACATGTCGATCGACCATACGCTGCACAGCCTGTTCGGCGCTTCGAAGGTGGCGGCCGACGTGCTGGTGCAGGAATACGGCCGCTATTTCGGCCTGCGCGGCGCGTGCTTCCGCGCCGGCTGCCTGACCGGGCCGAACCACGCCGGGGCGCAGCTGCACGGCTTCCTCGCCTATCTGATGAAATGCGCCGCCACCGGCGCGCCCTACACCGTGTTCGGCTACAAGGGCAAGCAGGTGCGCGACAATCTGCATTCCGTCGACCTGGTGCGCGCCTTCGAGGCGTTCTTCCGCAATCCGCGCGCCGGCGAGGTCTACAACACCGGCGGCGGGCGGTTCTCCAACTGCTCGATGCTGGAGGCGATCGCCGAGTGCGAGCGGATCGCCGGCCGCAAGCTGACCTGGACCTATGACGAGCGCGCGCGCACCGGCGACCACATCTGGTGGATCATCGACATGCGCCACTTTGAGTCGCACTATCCGGCCTGCAAGCGCGATTACGATACGCGCCGCATCCTCCAGGGAATCTACGCCCAGAACGCATCCCGCTGGACCACCCCCACCAAAGCGGGGTGACGCACTCCCTCTCCTCCCATT
>OFHG01000986.1_pt1 | contig 10563 bp, 11 predicted proteins | sample 1521931 | NCBI WGS metagenome assembly OFHG01 (sample SAMEA2468438, study PRJEB22500) | soil metagenome | biome: Glassland; feature: Farmland; material: Clay | place: Australia | collected 2013-01-31 | depth 0.55 m | reverse complement strand
GGTGATGCCTGGGCCATGAGATGTGCGGTTTCGTTCCAATGCAGGGTGCTGTGGCCGGGCCAGCCTCAACCAGAGCCCAAAGGGCGGCTAAGTCGCACCCCCGGCAGGTCCCACCTGCGTATCGACTACGTACAAGGGGCCGGCGTGGCGTTACCGACACACCTCGCCCACGTCTACAGCAAGCTCGGCGTCCACAGCCGGGGGGACCTTCCCGGCCTGCTCTGACCCGCCCGGGGCCGGGCACGAGCCGCGGGTCCGCCACGACTACCCCGATCCGCGCGTGCGCCCGGCCACCGCTGCCCCTTCCCGTCCGGCAGCCGTGCTACCACGCTCTTCGCTAAGGTCTTACCCGATCTTCGGGTTAGTGTGGCGCCTGGCCATGTGAGGGGAGCCTGGGATATGAGAGCAGCCCCTGCGGCTGCCCGCCTCCAACCCGGCAGCCCGGATCGGGTCCTTGTTCGTCAACTTCGGCGGCCCGGGCGGCCCGGGCATCACCGACCTGGTCAACCGCGCCAAGACCGTGTTCAGCTCACGCCTGCGCGCGGTTCGATCTGGTGGCCTGGGATCCGCGGGGCATCGAGTACTCATCCCCGGTGAACTGCTTCGCTTCCGCCGCCGCCAGCCATGCCTACTTCGCCTCCGATCCGGTCTTCCCCTACCCGCAGACCTCGTCGGGGGAATCGGCCTACTTCGCCCTGAACGCGCAGCTCGGCAAGGACTGCAAGAGCCGCTCCGGCTGGCTGCTCCCGCATCTGTCCACCGCCGACACGGCCCGTGACCTGGACCTGCTCCGCCAGGACGTGGGCGATTCGAAGCTGACCTACCTGGGTTTCTCGTACGGGACGGTCATCGGCGCGACCTACGCCAACCTGTTCCCCGGCAACGTCCGGGCCATGGTCCTCGACGGCACGGTGGACTTCGTGGGCAACGCCACCGGGCGTGGCCCGGGTGACGGGGCGAACTATCCCATCGACGTCCGCCAGGGTGGCGACCTGGCGGGACAGGACATCTTCAACCGGTTCCTGACGTTGTGCGCGCAGGCGGGTACACCAGCCTGCGCGTTCGCGGCCGGCGGGCACCTGCAGGCGAAGTGGGCCACGCTGATCGCGCGCGCGCAGGCAGGGAAGCTCTCGTACCAGAATCTGATGATCATGGCGTTCTACGACATGGAGGCGCCGATCGCGGACTGGCCGGGGCTGGCGGCCTACCTGCAGCACCTGTACTCCACCACCGCTGCCGGGCAGGCGCTGAACGCCAGGCAGGCGAGCGGCCTGGCGGCAGCAGCCCGGCGGGCCCAGGCCCGGGCTCTGGCCGCTGGCCGCCCTGCCCCGGACGCGGTCACAGTTCATGGTGCCGCCGCTGCCCCGGCAACGGCGACCGCCCCGGCGAAGGCCACCGCCGCCTACCCCGCCAACGGCGAGGAAGCCTTCTACGCCATCCAGTGCGCTGACAGCCTGGTGCCCACCCGGGACAGCGTCTACCACAACCTCGCGATCAGCGAGGACGCAAGAGTCCCTGGCTTCGGGCGGATGGTCGTCTACGACGCGATGCCCTGCGCCACCTGGCCATGCATGCACACCGATGCCTATGACGGGCCATGGAACCTGTCCCAGACCACCATCCTGGTGATCAACGCGCTGCATGACCCGTTCACCTCGTACGCGGGCGCGCAGGCCGCCGTCAGCGAACTCGGCCACGCCCGCCTGCTGACCGTGGATGGCGATGGCCACACCAGCATGTACGTGGAGCCCAGCAGCTGCCGGGACAAGGCGGAGCTGAACTACCTGGTGTCAGGCACACTGCCTGCCCCCGGCACGGTCTGCCCGGTCTACAAGCTGCCGTTCGGCCTGGCGTAGGACCGCCCGCGCCGGGCCGGGCTGTGGGCCGGTCCGGCGCACCCGCGCTGAGCCGGCGGCTGGGTCAGCTGTGCGCTGCCGCTTCGAAGGTGTCAGCGAACGCGGCGGCGATCTGGCCGATCTCCTCCTCGGTGATCACGAACGGCGGCGAGATCTGGAGTGCCACTCCCCGCAGCAGGCGGGTGATGACGCCACGCTCGCGGAGTCCGGCCACCAGGCGGGCAGCAAGCCCGGGGTCCGCGGCGCGCGACTCTTCCGCGATCTCGACCGCAGCCAGCAGGCCGGTCCCGGCCCGTACCTCACCGACCAGTTCCAGATCGGCCAGCGGAGCGAGGTGGCGGGCGAGAACGGGCTCCAGGGCGGCGACCCGCCCGACCAGTTGCTCGCGCTCGATCAGGTCGAGGTTCGCCAGCGCGACCGCGCAGGTGGTGGGGTGCGCGGAATAGGTGTACCCGTGCCGGAACACCAGGTCCGAGCCCGGGCGCCAGAACGGCTCCGCCACCCTCTCCCCGATGATCACCGCGCCGATCGGGGCGTAGCCGGAGCTGAGCCCCTTGGCGGCAGTGATCATGTCGGGATCCAGCGCGAATCGCTCGCTGGCGAACCAGGTGCCGACCCGCCCGAACCCGGTGATCACCTCGTCGGCGATGAAGAGCACATCGTGGCGGCGGCAGATCTCGCGGACAGCGGCCAGGTAGCCCGGTGGCGGCGGGTAGACCCCGCCAGCCCCGATGACCGGCTCGCAGAAGAATGCAGCGACCCGGTCGGCGCCCAGTTGCTCGATGGTCTTGTCCAGCGCCGCCGGGTCGTCCCACGCCACGTGCTCGACGAGCGAGACCAGCGGAACGAATGCCTCGGTGTTGGCCGGGATGCCACCAAGTGACGTCCCGTAGGCGTTCATCCCGTGGTAGGCGTGCGACCGGGCAATGCTGATCTGCTTGCCCGGCTTGCCGATTGCACGCCAGTAGGCTCGCGCGAGCTTGGCGGCAGTGTCCACCGCATCTGATCCGCCACCGGGGGTGAAGAAGACCTTCGCGCCCGGTACCGGGGCCAGCGCGGCTACCCGGCTGGCGAGTTCTCCGGCGGGCGGGTTGGAGTAATGCTCGAATACCTGGTAGGCGGCAAGCTGGCGCATCTGGGCCGCGGCCGCGTCGGCAAGTTCAGCCCGCCCGTGCCCGACATTGCAGTACCAGAGGCTCGCGAGCGCATCCAGGTAGTCGCGCCCTTCGCCGTCGAAGACGTGGCAGCCTTCACCCCGCACGATCGTGACGGACCGGCCGGCCAGGCCAGCCATGTTCGCGAACGGATTCCAGAGCACGTGCTCGCGTACTGTATCGCCGGGTCCCGACCCCATCTATCCTCTTTCCTCGCACCGATGGCAGCGCTGCCAACCTACCGTCCCGGCCGGCCGGGCAGGCGGGAGGCCCTGCCCATGGCAGGCCGGTGCTGGCAGGCAGTGACGAGGGCTAGCCCATCGTCTTGGCGCCGTCCAGCGACTCACGGATGATGTCGGCGTGGCCAGCGTGCTGCGCGGTCTCCGCGAGCACGTGCAGCAGGTACGTGGCCAACAGCGGCTACAGCACCGTGACGGTGATCAGCCGGGTGTGGGTGTGACCCGCGCACGCCAGGAGCCGATCATCTAGGATGGGCCGGTGCCGCCGCGTGCCGTGGACTTTCACGTCCACCTGCCAACTCCCGACTGGCTGGACGGGAGCATGGCGGGCTATGTCGAAGCGGCCGAGGCCTACTTCCGGTCGCCGGTGGAGCGCCTTTCCCTCACCGCCCTGGCCGATCGTTACCGGCGGCTGGACGCGATGGCGGTGCTGCTGGCCTGGGATGCCGAGACCGCGACCGGCCGCCCCCGGGTTCCCAATGAGACGGTCGCAGAGGCCTGCCGCAAGCATCCGGACGCCTTCACCGGGCTCGGCTCCGTCGATCCGCACAAGGGTGAAGCCGCGGTCGCCGAAGTGGCGAACATCGCCGCGCTCGGGCTGCGGGGAGTGAAGTTCCACCCATCGCTGCAGGCGTTCGCCCCCGACGATCCCTCGTTCGGGCCGATCTTCGACGCCTGCGAGCGGCACGGCCTGCTTGCCCTGTTCCACACCGGGACCAGCGGGATCGGCGCCCGCCAGCCCGGGGGCCAGGGCATCCGGCTCGACTACGCCCGCCCGATCAGGCTTGACGCGGTGGCCGCCGCCCACCCCCGGCTGACCGTGGTCGCCGCGCACTTCGGCTGGCCCTGGCACATGGAACTGGTCGCCATGGCGCTGCACAAGACCAACGTGTACATCGACATCTCGGGCTGGTCCCCGCGCCGGATCCCGGCGGAAGTGATCGGTGAACTCCGCGGGCGGCTAGCCGGGCAGTTCGTCTGGGGCAGCGACTTCCCCTTCCTGACCCCGGAGCGCTGCCTGGCCGAACTCGGGAAGCTGGGCCTGCCGGACGAGGTAGCCGGGCAGGTCCTGCACGGCAACGCTGCCCGCATCCTTGGCCTGACCTGACCCCTGGCGCAACGCCGGCCCGGGCGGGCCCCCGGTGGAGCGCCTGGATCAGGCGAGGATCTCGATGTAGCGGCGCCGGTCGGAGATCACTTCCCGGATCCGCTGCAGCCGCGCCTCGGCCGCCGCCACGTCGATCCCGTCCAGGTCCCCGGCAGCGGCCAGGTCGTGCGACAGCCCGTCCGACTCACCCACCAGCGTCCAGTCAAATTGCAGCAACTCATCGGGTCCCACGCTGCGCACCCTGTCCCACACCTTGTCCTGATTGAGCAGCGGAAGGCCGCGCACCGCCGAGGAAACCTCTTCGATGGCGCGGATCAGCCGCTCGGCACGCCGGATGGGCTCCATGACGCTGGCAGGCGGGAACGGCTGCTCCCTGGTCGAGGGAGGCACCCGCTCCGCCCGCCATCGGCTGACCAGTTCCCGGAGCCGGGCGCAGGCCGCTCCCAGACCGCGCCCGGCCCGTTCCCGCACCAGCAGGTCATCGGCCCGCAACCTGCCACGCGCGGTGTAGACGTCCGACGCGAGCAGGCTGCGCAGCCGGTTACTGAGGCTCTCGGTCATCCCCGTTCAGGTTCCGGGTGAGCCGTCAGCGGGGGCGGGGAAGTGGCCCGCGCCGGGAGGCGGGGGAGCATACTGCGGCGCGGCGTGCTGGCCCGGCCGCATCGCGGCCTGCGGCGGCACAGCAGGGGGGGCAATGCCGGGACCGGTGAGCCCGGGCGGCATGAAGGCGGTCATCCCGATGTTGAAGGGCTCGCCGATGGCCACGTTCGGCGCCGAGACCAGGCCACGTTCTGCCATCTTCATGGCCACGTAGTAGCGCACAGCGTCGAGCTCGGACAGGCCGAACGCACGCAGCGAAATGAGTTCCCTCATCCGTTCATCGCTGGGCCGGATCAGCACCTTCACGTCGTTGAGGGTGATCCCGTAAATGGCGAGGAAGTCCTGGAGATGGCCGCGGACCAGCTCGGTGATCTCATGGATCTTCTCATTGACCTGCTCCAGCGGCGTCACCTGCACCAGCTGGTTGATGGCCTGCTCCACGACGGGTCCGGCGTAGGCGTTCACCGCGTCGGTGGTCAGCACGTGCCCCTGGTACGGCATGTGGGTGACCAGCTTGACGGCGTCTTCCTTGGTGTCCACGTGCACGTAGTAATCCACGTCATAAACGAGTTCGGCTAGTTCACGGGACAGCGCCATCCCCCGCGCCTTCGCCACGCTCTTGGCCCTCGACACGAAAAGCGCCTCATACTGCCAGGGCGACTGGCCGCCGTAGAAAGCCTGCTGGAAGCTGCCGAGCAGGGGCCGCTGCGGGGTCTCCACCGGGTACTGGCCGGTCTCGTAGACGTTGAGGATCGCGCCCCTCGACTTCAGGACGCAGAAATGATTGCTCTCCACCGTAAGGAGGCTGCCATTCATGATGTCGTTGCCAGGGTAGTGGTACATAACGACGCCGGGGCCCATGACTTCGGTCCCGTCGTGGTTCAGGGTGCTGATCACGCTCCGCACTGCCACGAGTGCTCCTCCCGTTGCCGCCCAGGCACCCGACCCGGACATCCGGCTTTATCCTGGCAGAACGGGCGAGTGCGGGACAGCCTCGTCAGAAGGCCTGGCACCTGGCCCGCCGTGGGCCAGATCCCCGGCAGGCAGCCGCAGGCAGCGCTTCCCGCCGGGTCAGTTCATGCGGGCCACACCGGAGACCCCAGCAGGGAGCTCGTCCAGTCGATGGGGCAAGATCCGGTCGGCAGCGCGGGCGTCATGGCCAGCACCCACGCCCGGGGCCATCAGATGTCCGCCGGGAAGCTCGGCCGGAAGAACCTGGGGATCGCCCAGCGGCTGCACTCGCGGCGTTCCGTGGCCTGGAGGGGGACTTCCGCGACTGGGCCGCGATCAAGGCGTGGGCCGACGGCATCGCCGGGCAGCCCGCGTCGCCCGTACGGCACTGAGTTTGCGTGGCGATCCCGCGAATCGCCAGCTAAAGCGGGTGTTCTTGGCCACGGTCCCCTATCATGTCGCGCACGGCCCGATCCGGCCAGGTCAGGAGGGGACGGCTATGCGGCGTTTCATTGCGGGTATCGCCTTGCCGGGCGCCGTCGTCAGCACGCTCGTGGTGGGCGCCGCGCCCCCCGCCCTCGCGGCCGGCACTGGCCACACCCCGAGGAGCGTCCCGCCCTCCACCACCCTCACCGGGCATGACCTGTCGTACCCGCAATGCGGCACCGTGTTCCCCACCAGCCCGGCGTTCGGCATCGCCGGGGTCAACGGCGGCCTGGCGAATGACGTCAACCCGTGCGTCGGGCAGTCCTCCCAGTACCCGTCCTATCAGCAGAGCGAGCTGTACTGGGCGGTCGCGTCCTCGACCGGCGGTACCTCCCAGCCGAAGGCGTCGCTCTACCTGAACACGGCGGATCCTGGCAACACCTACAACGGCACGCCCGTCGCCGACTGGCCGACGTCGTCGCTGGCGTCCGACCCGTACGGGAGCTGCACCACGACCGCCAGTGGCCTCGGCCAGAACTCCACGGCCTGCGCGTGGCAGTACGGCTACAACAAGGCACAGCAGGACATGTCGTGGGTGGCCAGCGCGGCGAGCGCGATCGACGCCCAGGGCCCGCCGGTCGGGGTATCCAGTACCGCGGGCAGCTATCCCTGGTGGCTCGATGTGGAGACGGTGAACACCTGGCAGACCGGCACCAGCGGCAAGGCCATGAACGTCGCCGACCTGCAGGGGGTGATCGCCGCGCTCACGCAGGCGGGCGCGCTGGTCGTCGGTGCCTACTCCACGTCCTCGCAGTGGACCTCGATCACCGGTGGCACCACATCGGCTTCGGGTTCTCTCTACGGGATTCCCGACTGGGTCCCCGGTGCGAAGACGCTGTCCGGCGCCAAGTCGAATTGCGGCCTGGCCTCGTTCACCGGGGGCAAGGTCACCGTCACCCAGTGGTCGGGACGTCCCGACAACGATTACGCCTGCTGACCGGGTGCGGTGCTGAGCGCGGCGAGGACCTGCTCACCATACTTCGCCAGCTTGTTCTCCCCGATGCCGCTGACCGCGCCCAGGTCGGCCAGCGACGCAGGGCGGGTCGCGGCGATCTCGCGCAGGGTCGAGTCGTGGAAGATCACATAGGCCGGGACGCCCTGCTCCTTCGCGACACCCGCACGCCAGGCCCGCAAGTGCTCGAACAGCCCGGCGGCCGCCACCGGCAGATCCGCCGCCGCGGCCCGCCGTGGCTTCGCCGCCTTCGCCGGCCTGGCCGGCCGTTCCGGCTCGCTGCGGAGCATGACCTGGCGCTGCTGGCGCAGGACGGCGGCACTGGCGCCGGTCAGCGTCAGCGTGCCGTAGTCGCCCTCGACCGCCAGCAGGCCCTGGGCCAGCAACTGCCGGATGACGCCGCGCCACTGTGTCTCGCGCAGCTCGGTGCCGATGCCGAAGACCGTCAGCGAGGCGTGGTCGTGCTGGATGACCTTGTCGGTCTTCTTACCGAGCAGGATGTCGATCAGATGACCGGCACCGAACTTCTGCCGCCGCTCACGCTGGAGGCGGAACACGGCGGACAGGAGTTTCTGGGCGGCCACCGTGCCGTCCCACGACTGCGGCGGCACCAGGCAGGTGTCGCAGTTGCCGCAGGTGGCGCTGTGCTCGCCGAAATAGCCGAGCAGCTGGCTCCGCCGGCACTCGACGGTCTCGCAGAGGGCGAGCATGGCGTCGAGACGGGCACTCAGGCGGCGCCGGTGCGCCTCGCCGCCCTCGGAGGTGTCGATCAGCTTGCGCTGCTGCACGACATCGGACAGGCCATAGGCGAGCCAGGCGGTGGAGGGCTGGCCGTCGCGGCCGGCCCGCCCGGTCTCCTGGTAGTACCCCTCAATGGACTTGGGCAGGTCCAGGTGAGCCACGTAGCGCACGTCGGGCTTGTCGATACCCATCCCGAACGCGATGGTGGCGACCATCGCGAGGCCGTCCTCGCGCAGGAAGCGCGCCTGGTTGGCGGTCCGCGTCCGGGTGTCGAGGCCGGCGTGATACGGCAGGGCCTCGATCCCGTTCGCCACCAGGAAGTCAGCCGTCTGCTCGACCGACGCCCGCGACAGGCAGTACACGATCCCGGCGTCCCCCGGGTGCTCGGTGCGCAGCAACTGGAGCAGCTGCCGTTTCGGATCGTTCTTGGGGGCGATCCGGTAGCAGATGTTCGGCCGGTCGAAGCTGGACACGAAGTGCCGGGCCCCGGTCAGGTTCAGCCGCTGCACGATCTCGGCCTTGGTCGCCTCGGTGGCGGTCGCGGTCAGCGCGATCCGGGGCACGTCTGGCCAGCGCTCGTGCAGGGCGGACAGTTCGAGATAGTCAGGCCGGAAATCGTGCCCCCACTGGGAGACGCAGTGCGCTTCGTCGATGGCGAACAGCGACGCGCTGCCCCGGTCGAGCAGCCGCAGGGTCGATTCCATCCGCAGGCGTTCTGGCGCGAGATAGAGCAGGTCCAGCTCACCGTCAACGAACGCCGACTCGACATGCCGGCGCTGGCCCACATCCTGCGTTGAGTTAAGGAATCCTGCCCGGACGCCCAGGTCCACCATGGCGTCCACCTGATCCTGCATGAGCGCTATCAGCGGCGAAATGACCACGCCCGGGCCGGCGCGCACCAGCGCGGGAATCTGGTAGCACAGCGACTTGCCGCCACCGGTCGGCATCAGCACCAGCGCATCGCCGCCGGCACTGACGTGCTCGACGACGGACTGCTGCGCACCGCGAAAGGTCTCGTAGCCGAATACGTCGTGAAGGAGTTGTGAGGGAGTCTGCTCGGGCACGAACTAAACCGTGCCGGTTTCCACCGGATAACGCACAAAGAACAGGTTGAGCTTGTGGGCGCGCAACGAATTCAGCAGATGGTCTGCCTTGTCTGTCTCGAGCACGAATTCGATCTGTAGCGGCAATTCGCCCGCCAACTCGAAAAAGGTTTCCTCGTGCAGATGGCCATGCCTGCCGTAGCCGGCTATGGCACGGAATACCGAACCACCGGGCATGCCCTCCCGCTTTGCTTCTTCGAGCAGCCACTCATACAGCATCTTGCCATCGTGGCGCTGTTTCTCGCTGACGTAGAACTTGAGATAGACGCTTTGCATGGAGCCCCCTTATTGATGCAGCCACTTCATGGTGTGGATGCCGAGCACAGTCATCAGCAGCGAACCGCTGAGATGTGTAGCGATGATCGCCACGCCCCAGCCGTACTGCCCGCGCAGCAGCAGCGTGACGGTCTCGGCGGAGAAGGTGGAAAAGGTGGTCAGCGCGCCGAGCATGCCGGTGATCAGGAACAGCCGCCACTCCGGCGCCAGCCCCTGGTGCAGGTCGAAGAACGAAATCGCCAGCCCGATCAGATAGCCACCGAGCATGTTGGCGGCGAGCGTACCCAGCGGCAGCTGGGGCAGCGCCGGATTGAGCCACATGCCCAGCCCCCAGCGCATCCAGGCGCCGGTCGCGGCGCCGCAGGCAATGGCGATGAGTGCATAAACTGTCATGTGCGAATTCTAACCGACTCCCCGCTTTCACGCAGCGGGCTTTCCGCAAACCGCCAATTGTTTTAGTATGCCCGCCTTGCAACACCGTTATGGAGCCTCAAGCATGAAAACAGCACTACAAGTGGTTCTTGCCGCCTGCGCCGGCCTCGCCCTGACCGCCTGCGGTCCCCAGGTACATATCACCCAGAAACAGATGGAAAGCATGAAGGGCCACGGCCAGGAATGGGTCAGGAACGCCATCGGCGGCCCCTACGTAATGACCAATGCCGGTGCCAGCATATGGTGGGACTACAACGGCATCGCCATGCCGGACGGCAGCAAGGACGGCACCTGCCAGATCATCTTCGTCCACGACGTTGCCAAACAGGTGAAGTGCTGATACTGCCTGCCTCGCCGCTCAGGCGAGGCGCGTCGTCGCGCACGCCGGCAATCGGCTTGAGCCGCGCCTGGTAGGCACTGTGCGGCGCGCGCTCGATCACTACCCCGATGCGCTGGCGCGCTCCGAACGGCACCACCACCCGGTCGCCGACGTCCGCTTCGAGCCCCTCGGGCAGGGCGTAGTCGAACAGGGTCGCGAGCGGAACGTCCAGCGCGACCCGGAGACTCTTCATCGCCACTCGGACCGCATTCTCTGCGCCCAATAAAGTTCCCTCGCAGGCCATGAACGACCTTCGCGAGCTCAGTCTAAGGGTTGCGACGCAGTG